>OIET01001069.1_pt1 | contig 15160 bp, 14 predicted proteins | sample 1581871 | NCBI WGS metagenome assembly OIET01 (sample SAMN03279760, study PRJEB24777) | human gut metagenome | isolation source: fecal sample PR121 from 1 month old male Malay infant, vaginally delivered... | place: Singapore | collected 2005-09-16
TATATTCTAGTGGATTATTAAGAGGATCTTCACCAGACTCAATTACAATACGCTTATGGCCCATTGCTTCTAAAGCGATAACCTCTTCTCTAATTTGGTCTTGAGTCAACTTTTTACGCTTAATATCGCGGTTTTTAGAATGGTAAGGACAATATACACAACCATTAATACAATAGTTAGACAAATATAATGGTGCAAACAGAACGATACGATCACCGTAAATGGCTTTCTTGATTTCTTTTGCTAAAGCATAAAGCTTTTCCTTATATTCAGGCAACGGACATTCTAATAGAACAGCTGCCTCTCTATGGTTTAACCCCTTAAATGTAGCAGCCTTTTCTAAAATAGCATCTAACAACTCCCGATTTTCCTTGTTTTCCTCTGCGTAAGCAAGAGTATCAAGGATTTCCTGATGGGAAATAAATTCCTCCGCCTTTGGAGATTTTACATCATACATAGTACTTACCTCAAATCTTTCTAGTGGCAATGCCACCCCTCTTTAGGTTTATGAAAGTATATGACAACCAGTCTTCTGGTATTTCACTGATACTGTACTTAGTATCCCACTATTCCTACTAAAAAACATAGGAATTTGACACACAATAAAAGGTTGCTCCCTCACAAGAGGAAGCAACCTTTCTAGTATGGGTATTTCTAATTCATATCGATTATCTATATCGAATATGATTAAAATGTATATCAGTATTTCCCTTAATTAGATTCGCCTAGAAACGATAAAAAATCCCTAGTGGAAAACCACTAGGGATTAATAGTCATTGTAAAATTAAGCTTCTACAGGGTATACGCTAACTTTACGGTTATAACGACCAGCACGTTCAAATGCTACTTTACCAGGCACAAGTGCGAATAAAGTGTCATCTTTACCGATACCTACGTTAGTACCAGGGTGGAAGTGAGTACCACGTTGACGAACGATGATGTTACCGCTCTTTACGATGGAACCATCATGGCATTTAACACCAAGACGTTTAGATTCACTATCACGACCGTTACGAGTACTGGACACACCTTTTTTATGTGCGAACAATTGCAAATCAAAAGTAAACATTAAGTTCACCTCCTATATTTCGTGTATTTGGACAAACTCTGGATATTGACGGCTAATTTCCTTTAAACCAAGGATCATAGTCCCCAGAATATCCTGTCCACTCTGGTTAATCGTACCAGAGAGAACCATATCACATTGACCTTCGCTATTTGTATACTCCCCTTCTTGCTGAGCAATTTGGGTAAGTCCTAACATTGCCGTTGCCGATAAGGCAGACACTGCAGCACATACGATATCGAAGCCATGATCATCATATCCTGCATGACCGGACATGTGACAACCAATTACTTGACCATCACGATTCCGCTGGATTCCAATGGAAACCATAATTAAGCTTGGATAGATTCAATACGAACTTTTGTGAACGGTTGACGATGGCCTTGACGACGACGGTAGTTGGATTTAGCTTTGTATTTGAATACTAAGATTTTTTTACCTTTACCATGCTCAAGAACTGTACCTGTAACTTTTGCACCGTTTACAAGAGGAGCGCCAACTTTAACGTCGCCGTCATTCACTACAGTCAAAACTTCTTCGAATGTAACGGATTCGTTAGCAGCTGCTTCCAATTTTTCGATAGTAATTACATCGCCTTCAGCAACGCGATATTGTTTACCACCGGTTTTAATAATTGCGTACATGAGAACACCTCCTTGTTATCGAACTCGCTGAATTCGGTATCCCGACCCGAACATCGGTCGGGCGTTTAAACCTGCTTCACGCGGATTGCAAAGTTCAGTAAACCGAACTAATACTGATATAGTATATCGTATTTACCTACCCATGTCAAACAAAATTCACCATAAATAGCTCCGTTTACGATACTTTCATATATATACAAACCTCTAAAATTCTCCGATAATACCGAGGTGTTGTAAAAGTATTTTTGTACCGATGAGGATCAATACACCCCCACCTAATATGTCTGCATATTTTCCTACGAACTGGCCCATAAATTTACCTAGGTACACGCCAACAAGAGAAATACCAAAGGTAATGACCCCTATCATCGTGGAGGCTTCCCATACATTAATAGGTAAAAAAGCAAAGGTCAAGCCTACTGCCATCGCATCAAGGCTAGTTGCGATGGAAAGCATAATCATTTCCCAAGCACCTAAGAATTGCTTCTCATCGTCTTCTTCATCGTCATCACTGAGGCCTTCTCGAATCATAGCAATACCTAAATAGCCAAGAAGTCCAAAGATAATCCAATGATCCCATTCAGATATGACATCGATAAACTGGCGTCCAATGAGCCACCCAATAACAGGCATGAGAAACTGGAATACCCCGAATAAGAATGCTAATGTCATCTTTCGTCCATTTTCCCCTACCGGCATAGATAAACCTTTACCAATAGATACACCAAAGGCATCCATAGCTAGGCCAACACTAATTAATATAATTTCAAATACAGACACTATACTCACCTATAATAAACTACTTACTTATTCTGCTACAGCCATCAAGGAATAGCCTTCACGGCTAATTTGTGGATTTACTACAATAGAAATCTTACGGCCTATAGAGTCGCCTAATTCTTCAAGAACAGCCTTTGTTAAGTATTGAGCAACCTCCGGATGAACTTCGATTTCTAGGTTCGATTTAATTCGCCCCGACTTAAATAACTCACGAATGCGACGAATGATTTGCATATATACAGTTCTGCCCGACAACATGTATCCAGTGCCTCCACATTGAGGACATGTATCAAACATCAAGGTTTGCAAACCTTGACGGGCACGCTTCCGCGTCATTTCTACAAGACCGAGAGAGCTAATACCACATACGACGGTTTTCATCTTATCTAACTTAGCTTGTGCGCTCAATAGTTGTAGCAACTCTTGTTGATGCGACTTATCCTTCATATCGATAAAATCGACGACGATAATGCCACCAATATCTCGTAAGCGCAGTTGACGACAAATTTCTTTTGCCGCCTCTTTATTAACTGTGAAAGCTAAATCTTCTAGCTTATTAGACTTACCTGTGTAATGAGCAGAGTTAACATCAAATACGGTAAGTGCTTCTGTATGATCGATACGGATAGAACCACCGGAAGGTAAATTAATATCACGAGAGATAAGATCCTCTAATTGAGGTTCAATGTGATTGGCTTTAAAAATAGGTGTGCTGCCACGGTGACGTGTCACTTTAATTTGTTGAGATGTTGGGCCATGACCTAATAGATCCAGTAATCGAGATTCCCCCATATCAGAATCTACAATAATCTCTCCTACATTGCGATGCGCATAATCTCGTACAAGGCGGAACCAAAAATCCGCATCACTATAGAGATCAGTACCACTCTTAGCCACCTTAAAGCGCTTCAACACATGTTGCCATGTACGCCATAGATATTCCATATCACGACCGATTTCATCAGCACTAGCCTTAGCGGCTGCCGTACGAATAATAAATCCACAGCCTTCCTGTACATAAGGCGCTGCTAATTCTTGTAATTTAGCACGTACTGCTTCATCAGTAATTTTCTTAGAAATATGCATGCCTTCAGAGTATGGTAAAAGCACCATAAAACGTCCTGCCAAACTCACATCAGCTGTAACGCGAGCTCCTTTGCCAAGCATTTCCTCTTTTACCACTTGTACAAGAATTTGCTGTCCCACAGATAGGCGTGGCAAGATTTTTTGTTCTTTCCCCTGTTGAAGGTTCAAATACGCATTTTGAGAGCCACCAATATCAACAAAGGCAGCTTGCATACCGTTCAACACGTTCTTTACGGTCCCTTTGTACATATGATTTGCCATATGGGACTCGTCAGTACGTTCTAACACAAAATCTATCAACTGACCGCCTTCATCGACAACAGCCATGCGGATTTCTTCGCGCATAACATTGACCAAAATTTTATGCATCCTATCCCTCCCTTCGTTCATATAAAATATATAGGTCTTTTAAATCACTAAAGCGTATGTAAGCTCTTACGATTTATGTAAAGACTATTAGCAGTTAAGATATATATAACGAGTATTAGTAGTTAATTTCTAATGGAGTGTAACGGCCTTCTTCGTTTTCCACCATAATTGCTTTACGATGAATTTCATAGCCACTTGTAATCGGCCAGTTATATTTGTCTTTACCAAGGTTCCACACTTCACTAGGTTTAATAGTACCTTGCGGATAAATACCGATGCCCATTGTAAGAGTAACCATACCATCTTTCGCAGACGCAACGATTGGCTCCTTTACAAATTCTTTTACATCGATAATACGAGTTTTCTTTGGTGTTACCTTTTCGTAAGAAATTTCCGGATCCTCATTAAAAGGCTTTAGTAACGCATCCCAATCGGCATTTTCATCCGTTACAGGGCCTGTAACTTCATAGATAGCAAAGTTACAAATAGCCATCATCTTTTTAACCTTGTCAGGCATTTCTTTACCACCTAGTACTTCAAGGCCTGGCGGTGCTACACGATTAAGACGTTCAATAATGGACTCTAAACTATCATCTTCAATGACATCCATATCGATATATTCAGCCGCAGCTGTTACGCCTAAAGCAAGTGCAGAGGAAAAGCTAATCTTCATATGAGGATTAAAACCTTCTGAAAAGGCCATTTTAATCTCAGCGCGACGAATCATACGCTCCACAGCTTGTGCATAATCAAGGTGCGACAAGAATCGTAATTCTTCGCCCTTATTTAAGGCCAAACGTAATTTTTTCAACTCTGCCACCCTCCTTGTAATCAATAATTGCAGTATTTAGCTCTGGACATACATTACAACCTTTACATGGCCCGCGACGGCAATCACTTGTAAGGTTTGCCTCTACCGCTTGTTCCCACTCCCGTTTTAAGAAAGCTTTACTTACAGTGCAATCTAAATGGTCCCAAGGTAATGGTTCATCAAAGTCACGAGTACGTCTTGCAAAATATGCTGGATCCAAACCACAATCAGCGAAGGCTTTCAACCAAGTTTCATAGTTAAAGTACTCAGTCCAACCATCAAATTTACAACCCGCTTCCCATGCTTTCACAAGAACTTTAGATAATCTACGGTCCCCACGAGCAAAAGCAGCCTCCATATAGCCAGTATAGCCATCATGGTAATGGTAGGAAATATTGCGGTTATTGATGAGAGATTTTAAATACCGTTGCTTACGATGGATTTCCTCTACATCTTGTTGACCATACCATTGGTATGGAGAATGTGTTTTTGGTACGAAGAAGGATACACTGACTGTTACAGAACCATTGCGTTTCCCTGTAATATCTCGGTGTAAATCGAGCACCTTGTACGCAAGATCAGCAATGCCTGCCAAGTCTTCGTCTGTCTCAGTTGGAAGGCCCATCATGAAGTACAATTTAACTGTATTCCAACCTGATTTAAAGGCATTTGTACAAGCCGCCAACAAGTCCTCTTCACTAACACCTTTATTGATAACATCGCGCATACGTTGTGTCCCTGCTTCAGGGGCAAAGGTAAGACCACTCTTACGCACTTGTTGAACCTTTTTCGCAATATCGATAGAGAAACTATCAATACGCAAGGATGGCAAGCTTACACTTACTTGTTTATCTTTGAACTCTTCCATGAGCATATCTACTAATTCAGGTAGTTTAGAATAATCCGCAGAGCTCAAGCTCATCAAAGAGATTTCGTTATACCCAGTATTGGCAATCGTATCTTTAGCAATTTGTAACAAACGTTCAGGTGTCTTTTCACGTACAGGACGATATAGCATACCAGCTTGGCAGAAACGACAACCACGTGTACAACCACGGAATAGTTCAAGTACCGCACGGTCATGAACTATATCTAAGAACGGTACAACAGGTTTTGTTGGATAGAAAACATTTTCCACATCTTCTACAATGCGTTTTTCAACAGCTGCAGGCACGTCATCAAAGCGCGGTGTAATGGATTTAAAATCACCTTGCTCTGTATATTCCACATCGTATAGCGCTGGACAATACGTACCAGGAATTTGAGCCACTTTACGCAAGAATGCTTCCTTACCACCTGGGAATCCTTTTGCCTTTTCAGCCTTGTAGAGATCGATAAATTCATCGCCCCATTCTTCAGACTCACCAAGGGAGACAATATCAAAGAAATCTGCAATAGGCTCTACATTAAAGGCACATGGACCACCACAAACGAGTAATGGAAACTCCATATCACGGTCTTTAGCGTACATTGGAATGCCAGCCAAATCGAGCATGTTTAAGATATTAGTGAAGCTCATCTCATATTGAAGTGTAAAAGCTAACACATCAAAATCTTTGATAGGCGTACGAGTTTCCAAAGAGAACAAAGGAATGTTGCGTTTGCGCATTTCCTCTTCCATATCGTGCCACGGAGCAAACACACGTTCTGCTGCTGCATCTTCACGACGGTTTACAAGACCATATAAAATTTTGATGCCCAAATGGCTCATAGCCACTTCGTATACATCTGGAAAAGCTAAAGCCATTGTTACATCAACAGTACTATGATCTTTTACAATACTGTTATATTCGCCGCCCGTATAGCGAGCCGGCTTTTGGACATGTTGTAACCATGACGTATCTAATTGAATCATACATCCTCCGTCTTTTCTGAAAGACTTCTTTCACAATCAATCCTAAAAATAGGGTTTAAAAAATATATTTCGTCCGTTGCATAGCAATATTTAACAAAATACCGATACTCAACATATTGGTAGTCAACGCACTGACACCATAGCTAAGGAATGGTAATGGAATACCTGTAACAGGCATAATACCAATGGTCATGCCTACATTAACGAGCACCTCAAAGGTAAACATGGTAGCAATCCCCGTAGCTAATAACATACCAAAATTATCATTACACATATATGCTACTTTAATGCTCCGATAAATAAGCATAAAGAGCAAGAACAATACAATGATACAACCTACAAAACCAAATTCTTCACCAATCACGGAGAAAATAAAGTCCGTATGGTTTTCTGGTAAGAAGTTCAACTGACTTTGGGTCCCATTAAAGATACCTTTGCCAAAAATCAAACCTGAACCAATGGCAATCTTAGACTGAATAATATGATAACCAGATCCAAAAGGATCAATATCTGGATTTAAAAATACGAGAATACGTTGTTTTTGGTATTCTTTCAGTACAAACCACCCCAAAGGCATCAATAATAAACCAGTGCCGGCAATAATTTTTATGAGTCTTGTTCTAATACCAGAAATAAATAACATACCCACAAAAATAGCAATATACACAAGAGATGTACCTAGGTCAGGCTGTAAGAATACGAGTGCAATAGGTACCCCAACATATAATACAGGCAATATTAATGATTTAAATGTATCTAACTTACCAATACGAGGCTCTAGCATTTTAGCCATGCAAATAATCATGAGCAATTTAGAAAACTCTGATGGCTGAATCGTAATAGGGCCCAATTGAATCCACCGTTGAGCCCCCAATGCAGAGGTACCAACGGCCATAACGGCAATTAACATCAAAAGAGTAATGCCATAAATGATATTACCCCAGTCCTTTAGGCGATGATAGTTAAGAAACTGCATGCCTATCACAACGGCTACATTAGCTAAGAAAAATATAAGTTGTTTTACTACTAAACTACCAAAGCCAATAGGCTCTTGATTAACATGGGTTGCACTGCCAATGGCTGCTAAACCGATACAAACAAGTAAGAAAGTACATATGATAATAGCCCAGTCGCTATCGTTCCATAGTTTCCGCCACATCATATCACCTATTTCAATTTACGACGGCGCCACAAGCTTTGCTTACCTTGCACTAATAAGCGCTGAGTAGTCCAACCGCCGCGATTAATATAGAGAACATTATTCGAGTCTTCAAAGATAGACTCACCAGCTGTAGCAAGTGTAGGTGTACCTTGTTTTTCTGTAGCAGCCTTTTTCTTCGCTACATAGTCATCAAATTGCTTTTGTACATCATAATCTTCCCAGCAATCCCCAGTTACAACATAGTCTACAAGAGGTGCTAATACATTGCGGAATTCATGAGAAGCAAGCTCTAACAGATGTCCATCTTGTGTATAGGTTAACACATCTTCATCATAAGGAATCATAGCCCCTACATATTCGGCGCGAAGAACTTCTAGCATATTGTATAAGTCTATGTCTTCCCCATCTGTAGGTACTGCATTAAATACAATAGCAAAATCGCGAATATTATGTTCCTCACACACTTGAATCATGCGCGCTCCATTACGTAAGGATACCCACAACGGATGTGTTACAACAATACAGCGATTTACCAAGTCTAAAATAGACTCTATGCCCTTACCAATACCGGCTGGAGCATCAATCAAAATATAGTCATATACATCACAAAGTCGACGGACTAATTTCTTATACTTCTTACGACCTATATCTTCCCAGCGCGCACTTTGACTAGCCGGTAAGAAATCTAGATTTTCTGCAATTGTTACAATAGCATCGTCTGTATATTCTTTATCTTCACTCGCATCTAGTGCATCATAGATGATTTCATCTGCTACACCTAACACAAGATCCAAATCGCGCAATCCAAAGTCCCCATCACAGAGCAATACGCGGTGCCCTGCATGACTTAAGGCTGCACCCAAGCATGCAGTGACAGTCGTTTTACCTACGCCACCCTTGCCGGATACAACACCAATGATTTCGCCCATACTAATCCTTTCTTGGTTGCCCACTAGTTACTGCCTTCTCCGGTTTTTGACCATTCGTCGTATTGCCTACAGTGGCAGCATCTTTATTACTTTTAGTATTTGTATCATTCGTTTTTTTATTCAACGGTACATTGAAATATGCAGCTAACACATCTCGTACGATTGGGCCTGCAGAACCGGCACCAAAGCTACCTTGTTCAACGAGTGCAACCACAACAATTTGCGGTTTATCATATGGTGCATAGGCTACGAACCAGCCATGATCTCGGCCATGTGCGTTTTCCGCAGTACCAGTTTTACCCGCTACATTTATAGGGAATCCTTTAAATAAATCCTGCTGTACCGCCCTCATTCGTTACATCACGCAAGCCTTCTCTAATGAGATCCATAATATTTTTAGGAACTGGTAGAATTCCTAATTTATCAGGTCCAAAAATTTCTTTTGGCGTGCCATCTTTATTATCGATGCGGCTTACCACATACGGTCTATATTTAATACCTCCATTAGCCACTTCACTGAGCATTACAGCCATTTGTAATGGCGTAACCAATGTGAAAGATTGACCAATTGCAGCATCAAAGGTTTCCCCTAAGTACCAATCTTCATCATATACTTTTCGTTTGTACTCAGGGCTTGCCATAATACCAGCAGCCTCACCCGGTAAATTAATACCAGTCTTTTCACCAATGCCAAAATACGCAGCATATTTATCGAGATTTTCTATGCCTACACGATTACCCATTTCATAGAAGTAAACGTTATCTGACTTAGCAAGCGCTCTATTAAAATTAAGCCATCCTAATGCTTCACCTTCTGCATTTCGTTTATCAATCAACCAGTGTTTACCACTGTCAAAGATCATCTCTTCAGGAGTAACCTTTTTAAGATCTAATGCGGCCGTACCAGTAATAATCTTAAACGGTGAACCTGGAGGATATTCACCAGAAATAACCTTATTATCAAAAGGATGGTTTTTATCAGTATTTAACTGATTCCATTGAGCTGTTGTAATCCCCTTAGCAAACCAGTTTGGATTGAACTCAGGAGCGCTGACCATAGCTAAAATAGCCCCTGTATTAGGATCCATAGCCACCACTGCAGCCCCTTGTGCGGGAATACCTTGAGCACGCAACTGATTAAGCTGATTTTTAACGGCCTCTTCAGCAGCCTTTTGAAGATTTACATCGATAGTTAAATGAATATTAGCACCAGGTACTGTATGTTTTCTATCGACCTCAGCTACGGGACGACCTGTAACATCTACTTCAACTTGCTTACCACCATCGGTACCACGCAAGATAGAATCATATAATTTTTCAAGGCCAGAACGACCTAAAATAGTACCACCACTTACGAGTGTATTAGGATCTTGTTGTTTTAACTCTTCTAATTCGTCTTCACTCACTTCACCAACATAACCGAATAGTTGAGAAGCCATCGTTTCATATGGATAGTATCGAAGTGGCTCCACATCAATCGTTACCCCCGGCAATTCATGTCGATGCTCTTCAATGGTTGTTACTACGTCCATTGAAATATCATTAGCGATACGTATTGGCTCATAGCCATACTTATGATCATTAACCTTCTTTGTAATATCTTCAGGCTTCATTTTTAATAAAGCTGCTAATTTAGCAACTTCACCATCATCCAAAGCCTTCCCTGTAGGCATGATAGATATTGTATAAGCAGGTCTAGAGCCTACAAGAATTTGACCATTGCGATCATACATAATACCTCGTGCCGCAGTCATCGGTACCATACGCAGACGGTTACCTTCCGCCTTAGCTTGATAATACCCGCCAGCCAAGATTTGTAGCATAAATAAACGCAATGCTAATACGATGAATATGCCCGCTACAATGTAAAAGAGTACATCAAAGCGACTCGTTTTTCTTCGTTTATAGAGGCTTTCAAGCACTCTTTCACCCCCTTACCAAATTATTACCAAATATAATCTTGTTGTTCATCCTTACGCCACAACAATCCATGTACGATAGCAGCCAATACGCCGTTCCAAAACAGTACAGGTATAACCATATGCCACATATATACCCCTATATGTAAATCCCCGCCACTGGCCAATATCATTAAGCTGCGGATAAATCCATCAAGTAATGTACAAATGGCTACAATAGCACTGGACCAATACCAACGTTCTTCATAGAGTCTATGTTTCACTGCAGATAATAGGTAAACCACAAGAACGTAAGGGAATAAATGGAGCCCAAAGAAGTTAGATATCAATACATCATGTACAATACCACCTATAACAGCTGCCATCAGCCCCATATAACGACCTTTAAATAGTGTGACTATAACAATGGTGGTCAAAATTAAATTTGGCAACCAATTCGTATGAAAAATAGCAGGCAACAATTGAGCCTGTATAAAATAAATTAAGAATCCACAGAGGACTAAAGCTAGACGCGTCATGGTTTAACGGCCCCCTTTGCCCCTTCTACTTGATCTCGTTGTGTTTGAGGTACAAGCTTAGGCTCAAGCCCTGGTTTTTGTGGTGCACTAACAGAAGATGATGTAAGAACAAACACCTCTTCCAAACGGTAAAAGTCTACACTAGGTGTGATAACGGCATTCTTAACAAAGCCTTCTGTATCATTTTCGATAGACTGTACATTACCAACAGGTAATCCTTTTGGATAGATACCACCGTACCCAGAGGTTATTAATTTATCCCCTACTAATACATCGCCATCACGAGCAATATTTACCATTGATGGTGTACGAGGTGAATCTCCATCACCTTTTACAACACCAGATAAACGGGATTCAGGACGCTGTACGATAACACCGATTGCACTACGCGGGTCAAGAATAGTTTGCACACGAGAGGAATGAGGATACACATCGGTAATAAAACCAACTACCCCACTTGGTACAACGACAGCCATATTAACGGCCATTCCATCTTCACTGCCCTTATCGATAGTGAAAGTATTTGTCCATGTACCGTAATCCTTTGTAATAATACCAGCCAATGTCATGGAAAATTCCGGATGACTACTCTTATAGTTAAGAAGCTGGCGAAGTCGAATATTTTCTGCCACTACCTCATCATAGTTAACTACCTTTTGTTCTAAGGCAGCTTTACGAGATGCTTCCTCATCACTTTCAATCGTTGCAGAAATAGCATTATTAAGCACTGTGAAACCTGTTTGCACACCGTCAAGTAAGCGTGCAGAGCCATAGGCAAATGGTGTTGTAATACCTTCAAGAGTAACAGTAACAAAAGGAATACTAGTTCGTTGTTTCCATGCAAATCCGAGCAAAGCCAATAGGATACAGCTAATAACAACGACGATAATTAACTTTTTATCTGACTGTATCATATTAGTCTTGGCCCTTTCTATTTTTAGAATTTACAATAAATCGCGATAAGCTCACTAAGTCCGATGAAGCCCCATTAAGGCCTACAACAACTTTCGTCTCAGGTGCATCGGGAACGTGTACAGGCACACCTAATTCGCCACCAATACGCTCTGCCAAGCCAGACAGTTGCGCTGTACCACCAGTGAGGTAGATTCCATATTGCATAATATCGGCTACAATTTCAGGTTCAGCGGAACGAATCATTTGTTTTAATTCATCCAAAAGGCCTCCGATACAGTCATTAACAACTTGGTATACTTCAGACTGATGAATGACACAACGTCTACCTAAACCATTCATCATATCACGGCCTTGAAAGGCATATTCCGCATCTTCTAGTGGTGCCACAGCAGTACCTACAGTATGTTTAATATCCTCTATAATTTCATCAGAAACGATAACACCAAAACACTCGCGTACATAGCGTAGCAATGCATTGTTAATATCTGAACCACCAAAGCGTATAGTTTTGCTATCTACAATACCGCCCAATGAAACAATACCCATATCTACGGTACCACCACCAATATCAATAACCATGGATCCACGAGCTTCAAAGATAGGTGCACCGCAACCAATAGCTGCAGCCACAGGACGTTCAATAAGAAATACTTCGCGGGCTCCCGCCTGAATAACAGCATCCATCATAGCTCTTTGCTCAACATCAGTCATCCCGCAAGGAACACCAACAAGAACTCGAGCACGACGCAATGCATTAGATACCTTATTCAGAAAATAGTTAAGCATCGTATGCATAACACGATAATCCACAATAAAGCCATCTTTCAACGGTGTCAAAGGTCGCCACATATCCGGCATACGCAATACAAGACGAGCCGCTTCATCCCCAACGGCTACTACTTTTTCTTGTTTCGTATCAGTGGCTATAATAGATGGCTCGCTTATAACGGTTCCTCGCGTCCCCCCCATGAGGCGCGTCTGTATGGACCCAATATCTATACTTACATCTTTTCCTAGAGTAGGTAAAATGGAACTCATAGTAAAATCTCCTTCATTACATCATCATTCCATTTTACCACATATAATGCGACTTTTTCTATTAATATCAAGGCTTTTACCATTGTTAAAAGCACAGAAAATGCATAATTCAAGTACCCTTAAGTCATACATAATTTACACACTCACAAGTGATACATTACAAAGCCACCTATAGGTCGAATAAAATAGAAAAAGCACCCATATCATGATGCATTCTCTATTTACTAGACATAATAAAGAACGCATCATTATGAGTGCTTATTTACTGATACAACAAACTATAAAGCCATAATTATACGGTTTTAAACCTTATCATATAAGGATAACTTAACTGAGTTTACCGATTTCACTAAGGCTAGTGAATTCATTATCACCAATGACGATATGATCTAACACAGGTATCCCCATGAACTGACCTGCACTGACAAATAACTTGGTTAGTCGTATATCTTCATCACTAGGACGACTATCGCCGGATGGATGATTATGTATTAAAATAATGGCCGCCGCATTACACGCTATGGCCTTCTTAAAAACAGCACGCTGCTCTACAAGGCTAGATACTAACCCTCCATTAGAAATATGTTCTAACTGAATTAACTTATTTCGAGACGTCAACATCGCCGCCCACACATGCTCTACCTCTTCGTGGCGCAAACGCTCCATTACATATTGAGCTATCACAAAGGGTTGGGAAAAGTCTTCATAAGTTTCCTTGATTTTAAGTTCCCCTAATCGCCGCCCCATCTCAAGAGCTGCACATAAGGTTACCGCTTTATCTGTGCCAATCCCCTTGATTTTAACGAGTTCTTCAACGGTCATTCGATTCAGACCATATACGCCATCATCAAAGGACTGCACAATATCGCTAGCTAAGGAAATAGCGGACTGCCCTTTTACCCCTGTTCGCAATAAAATAGCCAATAGCTCCTCCATCGCCATATGGGATGGCCCTAGGGTAAGAAACTTCTCTCGCGGCCGTTGAAACGGCAACATGTCTTTTACACTTACTGTTGGTACTTCCATAGAATCTCTCCATTCAAATAGATAACACCATCTATCGATCAAGCAACCAACACATCTACTCTCTTTATATATTACTTGCACAGCACAGCACTGCACAGCACAGCACAGCACAGCACAGCACAGCACAGCACAGCCAATTATAGCACTATCACTATAAAGCGATAGTATTATTTAGCGCCTAACGCCTTACATAGTTCATCATACACATGCTCAACAGGCAAGCCGACCACATTGGTATAAGATCCTTCAATCTTCTCTACCCATAAAGCACCTTTACCTTGTATGCCATAAGCGCCAGCTTTGTCCATATGTTCGCCACTAGCAATATAGGATTCGATTTCAAAAGGAGCTAATTTTTTAAAATATACCTTTGTTTCATTATGAAAAACTATTTCTTGACCTTTAACAAGCAAGGCTACACCAGTAATTACAGAATGAACTCGGCCTGATAAACGCTCTAGCATATGACGAGCCTCAGATTCATCATGAGGTTTACCTAGCACTTGATTGTCTAATACGACAATCGTATCAGCACCTAGTACGATGCTCCCTTCAGGTACGCCTACAGCCGCACGAGCCTTACCTAACGCTTGTTCTTTCACCATTTCAATAGGATCATCATACCCCTTATTAGCCTCTTCATAGGTACTTGATACAACAATATGATCAATACCAACTTGTGTTAATAATTCAGTTCTTCGTGGTGATTGGCTCGCCAAATATAATCCAGCCATTTGCACTCCTTTATCGTATACGAATGTTAGTTAATTTCACCGTTTTATAAATAAAACCATTCCAACTAATTTAGATAATATAAATTAGAAAATATCTGTAAATTAAACAAGAATATCAGGGCCATCCTTTTCAGGTGTTGTTAACTTTTTATAGTACTCTTGTACATCTTCGCCATGTTTTACCGCATCAGCACGGACTGCAGCATAGAACACTATGTCCGCTTGAGGCACACGGATACGACCTGGTACATGTTCCTCTAAAATCTCAAAAAATTTATCATCCGCTTTCAATAAAAGGCGACCATTTT
>OIET01001075.1_pt1 | contig 15063 bp, 12 predicted proteins | sample 1581871 | NCBI WGS metagenome assembly OIET01 (sample SAMN03279760, study PRJEB24777) | human gut metagenome | isolation source: fecal sample PR121 from 1 month old male Malay infant, vaginally delivered... | place: Singapore | collected 2005-09-16
ACTGCTCAGTTTTCGATGCCATCGCTGCTCAATTCGCGATGCGATTCCGGCGCACTTCTTATTGCACATCAACAGTCCGGCTGCGGCCGCATCAACGCCGGAGCGAGGAACGGGGAGGGCAGGAGGACCGCGGAGGCGCTCCCGGAGGATCTCGCGGGCATGCTGGCGCTGCCCGGCACGCCGTTCGACGCGGTCAGGTGGGCGCACGCGCGCGCCGACAAGCGCGGGTACGTGCGAGTGGACGGCAACCTATACTGCGCCGGCCCCGCATGGCACGACCGCGAGCCGCTGGTGGGCGTGCGCGCCCGCACCGTGGAGGTGCTCGCTGACCGCGGCAGGCACGTGGCCACGCTCGCCCGCAGCTTCGGCGAGGGCGAGACGGTGAGGAACCCGGTCTCGCTGATGCCCGCCCTCGTCGCCCGCCCCAGGGCCTTCGGGGAGTCCACGATTCGGAGGGACATGCCGGACGGTCTGGTGGAGGCCATCGACCGCTGCGGCAAGGCCGACAGGAGGCAGGCCCTCCGGGTGCTCGGCAGGGTTGCCGGCGTCGCGGGCTTCGGGGCGGCCTGCGAGGCCGAGGAGCGCGTGTTCGCCGGCGGGAGGGTGCCGGACGAGGCCTCCTGCGACATTCTCGCGAGGCGCATCGCCGCGGGGGGCAAGGAGGGCGCGGCGGGCCCCGACCTGTCCGTCTACGACGGGTTCCTCGGAAGGGAGGCGATCTGAGGTGGCCGTGGCAGACGAGCTCGCCGCAAGGGTGGTCGCCGCCGGCAGGAGGTGCTCGCTCACGAAGTCCGTGCTCGCCGAGTGGGCGCGGAGGGGCACGCCCAGGCAGGTCGAGTACCTCGCGGGCTACCTCGAGGCCGAGTGCGCGAGCAGGGAGGCGTCGAAGCGCGCGAACCTCCTGAGGCGCTGCGCGCTGCCACGGGCCAAGAGCTTCGACGGCTACGAGTGGGGGCAGATCGAGTGGCCCGACGGCTTCGGGAGGGACGACCTGCTCTCGCTCTCGTTCCTGGACGGTCGCGAGGACCTCGTGCTCATGGGCGACGTCGGCACGGGCAAGACGCACATGGCGGAGGCGCTCTGCGCGCTCGCCTGCCAGCGGGCACGGCCCGCCAGGTTCTTCACGGCCTCCTCGCTCGTGATGCGCCTGCGCCGCGCCCGCGACGACGGAAGGCTCGACCGCGAGCTCGCCCAGCTCGGCGGGGCCGAGCTCCTGGTCATAGACGAGCTGGGCTTCCTCCCGCTCGACGCCGACGGGGCGAGGCTGCTCTTCCGGGTGGTCTCCGAGGCCTACGAGACGCAGTCGGTCGTGTTCACGACCAACCTCGAGTTCTCCAGGTGGGGCTCGGTCTTCGGGGACGACCAGATGGCCGCGGCCGTGATAGACCGCGTCGTGCACCACGGGAGGCTCCTGCAGTTCCGCGGCGAGTCCTACCGCGTCAGGCACGCGCTGATGCGGTGAGGGGTGCTCAGAAAGCATGCCCAGAACGCGTGGGCGAACTGCTCAGAAATTGGTGACCATTCTGCTCAAATCGTGTTGACAAAACACACATCCCGTCGTCGACCACGGCCCTGGCTGCGGCGACCTTGGTCTCGAAGTCGTATCTCGAGTGCTTCTCGCCCATTTTCAGCAGGCCGTCCCTCCCGGTCGCGCGGTACGTCTGCTGCCATTTTCGCACGGCTTCGGCAGGGATGCCCAGACTTCCGGCGACGGACTTGTACCCCCGGCCCTCGCCGAACATCCCGGCGGCCAGCTCCCTGACCGATCGGTCGTGCCTGCATCGCAGGCCGATGGACATGGAAAGCCTCCCATCTCTCGGACTTCTATTTCCATGTCCAAGAAATGGGAGGCAGTTCATTTAAGCGCCGGGCTTCTTTATGTTCGGAATCGACATCTTGCAGCCTGCTTGCAGGTTACTGTCACAATTTGTTTGCCGTTTATCCTGTTCGTGTTTTATACGTGGCGTAGCAATGATATGTTTCGGTCACCGTTATTTTTTGGGCGGTGACCTTTGGTGCTCATCTCCCGCCCTAATGCCCCATGAAAGGCCAGGTGTTGAGCCATGCCACTCAAAGTACGTCGTCGTTCTGCTGAATCACTACCTGCTCATGACTCCGGCTTCGTTACTGGGCGACTTTCTTCTTGGAAGTTAACTTCTCCTGTAATTGATGCGTTCGTGTCGGACATCCGTACTTCAAACCTTCTCGTGATGTGTCTAGAGCCCGGGATGGGTCAGGGGGCTGCTCTAAAGGTGATGCTCTCTGACATGAAGCAGCACTCAGCTACTCATATATTTCGTTTTTCTGGTATCGAGGCGGATGCTGCTTCCAAGCGGCTCTCTCGATTTGCTCGACAGGTGGAGAAGGAATGTCTCGCTGGTAAAGGAGTATTTGTTGCGCTTGATTCTGTCCCTGCCGGCGATGATGTCGTGATTGATCGTGAGATCGCTGCTATTTCTAGAATGACCGGATCTGGTGCCATCGTCGCTGTGTCTCTCCTTCCTGAGGATGCACTGCTCGCCGAGAGGCTTACAGATTCCGTGTGTGTCTCCCCAAAGGATCTTCTCGTTTCGGATGTTCTCGATCTTCGGCCTAGCGACCCTCTCTATGATGTCCGCACTGCCACCGGCGGCATTCCGTCTCTTGTTGGTGCGATCATACGTGACAATGGTAGTTTACGTTCGGATTCCATCCTATTTGGCAACTCGTACTACAGTGCCCTTGAGCAGCTCGTCAATTCCTCGCTTCGATCCAATCTTCTTGATGAAGAACTGCTCGTTCGCTTGTCCATGATTCTTCTTGGGAGGGGCACGTTTGAGGACATTGCCAGCGTCGTGTGTGTAGAGCCGAGTGATGTGGCGCGTGGTTTGGAGGAGTTTGCACCTTTGTTTGGTGTTTCCTGCCGCGACCATTCATTCTGTTGCTTTGGCGTTGACACAATCGATGGCATCTCTGCTTGTTCTTCCGTCCTTTCCACTAGGGCCTCCTTGTGGTCTTCTGTGTTCGACTCCGTTCTCCGCGTACTTGTTGAGAGGGGCGAGTTTAAGCGTGCGGCGACTATTGCCCGTATGGCTCCCTCGAAAGCGGTTGCATCCGTTCTCCTGGAACATGCCGAGGATTTCATAGGGGTGGGGGAGGCTGGTCTCGTTAGAAGGACCCTAGGGCCAGCCCTAGCTCACTCGCAAATTTCCGACGATCGCTCTAGGTGTCTTGACCATGTCCTTGCGGCTTTGGGCGATACGAAGTTCAGAACGCCAGGGGCAAGGGCGCCCCAATCGTCTGCGGACGGCTCTGATCTTGGAGGTGCCAACCAGGCTGACGCTCTCCTCGTGGGGTGCCGTGCGGTGCTTGCTGGCGAGGCCATTCCAACGAGCGCGCCCGATATCGCGTGGGTAGCGGGAATCGCCGTTCACCTCCAGGCTGTCCAGCTCCTGCGTGATGGTAGAATTCGCGCAGCTCAGGGCCTTGCGGGATCTCATGCGCTGTCTTGTACGGAGGGAACCCTCCCAGCCGCGCTGCTGCACCTCGACCTGGGCATTGCCAGCGCGCTCCTCGGTGATGACCAAACAAGTGTAGATGGATCGATCTCCCGTGCGCAGGATTTTCTCGCCCAAGAGGGCTATGCAGCGATACGGGACGAGGCCTCCCTACTCTTAGCCTTTGATGCGATTCTTCATGGGTCATGTGACCTCGCATCTATGGATGCGCTAGTGAGGGAGTCGGAACGGACAGGGAACGAGCTGGTGCGAGTTGCGGCTCTCATGACTGGGGCGGCAGCAGAGTACATGATGGGGGATTTTCGCAGCGCAGGGCTTAGAAGTGCGATTGCCGCCAGCGCAGCGGCACGGGCTGGATTCTCGCACCTGGAAGCCGAGGCAGGGATTCTCTGCAAGGCCGCGACGGGGCCTGGTCTGGGAATCGGCGCAGTACCTCCGGACTGGGAGGATGCATGTGACACGGAGGAGCTCTCTGCTGTAGCAAGGCTGGTGCATGCGGCGCTTGCGGGAGATGACCTTTCGCCGGATATTCGGTTGACGCTTGGGGACGCCCCTATTCCTAGTGACGAGGTATGGCTTCTCAAGGTATTGACGTCAGGACAGGGTGACATACAAGAACGCGTAAGGAAGCTCATTCCCCATGCCTGGACTGCTGCGCTGGCCCCCATCGCCTTCGTACAGCGGGCTCCTCAGGTTATACGGACAAGTGAGGCGGGAGGCGGAAATAAAGGAGACGGAGATGCGCGAGGAGTGGCTCCTGGAGCTCGTCTGAGGCTTAGCCTCCTCGGTGGCTTTTCGTTGCAGGTGGATGGCGAGACGGTCCCCGAGTGGCGGCTGGATAGGCGATGCGCAAAAGCGATGCTGGTATTTGTCGCGCTGCACCCCAATCTCCTGGCGAGGCGATACGAGATTATCGATCAGGTCTGGCCCGACTGCGACTATAAGGCTGGCCTCGATAGGATATACCAGGCAACGAGTGCGCTGCGAAGGGTCATCGCAGAAGTGACGCCAGACCTCGATCCGTTCCTTTCGTATCGAGAGGACAAGTCCGTGTCGTTCGACCCGGCGCTCTTCGCATGCGATTTCGAGGAGTTTGCAGATGCGGCAAAGGAGGCGCTGACGTGCGAGGGCGATGATGCTCGCTCTTTGGATGCAGCGCTCAGAGCCGAGAGGTTATATGTGGGCGATTTATTTGTTCCGTCACGAGATTTCACTGGATACGTGGTGGCCCGCCGGCAGGAACTAAGGGAACTCTACGCTGACTCGATGGTAGCAGGCGCGGAGGCCGCATTCAGGCTTGGCCGCTATCGCATCTCGGCGCGGCTTGCAGACTCGGCAACCGATGTCGACGACCTCCGGGAGGACGCCGTAGAGGTACTCATCCGGGCCCTTCGCGCCAGTGGGCGAATGTTTGAGGCGGAGCAGCGCTACAAAAAGTACGCTGTGCACTTTGTTGACAGGACGCATATGCCGCCCTCCAAGAGGCTTAGGAAAGCAATGGGTGAAGGTGGTCGCGGAGAAGGAGACAAGCAGCATCGGCAAAACGATGGCGAACCCATGGCAAGCTGACCTGATGGTCTCGATTTCCAGGCGATTAACCTCCAGAATACAGTGCGCTTTTAGTGAGACCACATCCCGGGCCACCACGGCGAGTTTGCTATGGGTAAAGTGAAAAAATGCATGTGTCGGTGGATAGTCACCGCCCATCAACCAGTATGAAGGACTGCCCATGCCTAACTTTCTCTCCAAACTGCTCTCCGCTGGAGCCGACAAGGACCTCAAGGAGTACCAGCGCATCACCGCGCACGTCAACGAGCTTGAGCCGCGCTTCAGCGCTATGGATGATGAGGAGCTGAGCGGCCAAACGAAGCTCTTTCGTGAGCGCATTGAGAACGGCGAGGCGCTCGATGACCTTCTTCCTGAAGCGTTTGCCGCTGTGAGGGAGGCGTCCCGTCGCACGACGGGGATGCGCCATTTTGACGTGCAGATTATTGGCGGCATTGCCCTACATCGCGGTACTATCGCCGAGATGAAGACGGGCGAGGGCAAGACGCTGGTGTCCACGCTTGCAGGCTACCTCAACGCTCTTGAAGGCAAGGGCGTACACATCGTGACCGTCAACGACTATCTGGCAAAACGCGATAGCGAGTGGATGGGCCAAATCTACCGCTTCATGGGCCTTAGCGTGGGCCTGCTCCAGAACGGCATGAGGCTCAATCTCAAGAAGCCTGCCTATCAGGCAGATGTCACCTATGGCACGAACTCGGAGTTTGGCTTCGATTACCTTCGCGACAATATGGTCACGCGGCCTAGCTTGCGCGTTCAGCGTGGCCACCACTATGCCATCGTCGACGAGGTCGACTCCATCCTCATCGATGAGGCGCGAACGCCGCTCATTATCTCGGGTGCTGGCACCAAGTCGGCGGGAACCTACAAGGACTTCGCTCGTGCTGTTCGAGGCCTCACGCCCGATGTAGACTTCGAGATGGACGAGGCCAAGCACACCATTGCGGCGACCGACGAGGGTCTCAAGAAGATTGAGCGCAACCTGGGCATTGATGACATCTATGCCGATCCCTCTGGTCAGCTGGTGAACCATCTCCAGCAGGCTCTCAAGGCACAGTACATGTTCCATCGCGATCAGCAGTATGTCGTCGTTGATGGCGAAGTCAAGATTGTCGACGAGTTCACTGGCCGCATCATGGAGGGAAGGCGCTACTCCGAGGGCCTGCACCAGGCAATCGAGGCCAAGGAAGGCGTCCTTGTGCGCGAGGAGAACCAGACGCTCGCCACGATTACGCTTCAGAACTACTTCCTCATGTATGACAAGCTTTCGGGCATGACGGGTACCGCCATGACTGAGGACGCAGAGTTCCGTGAGGTCTATCACGTACCCGTGCAGGTCATTCCGCCCAACAAGCCAGTGATTCGCGTGGACCACGAGGACCTCGTCTACAAGACCGTTGCAGCAAAGTTCAATGCTGTTGCAGACGACGTGGCAGAGCGCCACGCCAAGGGGCAGCCGTGCCTGGTGGGCACGGTCTCCATCGAGAACTCCGAGCGTCTCTCGCGCATCCTGGACAAGCGCGGTATTAAGCACAACGTCCTTAACGCTAAATACCATGAGCGTGAGGCGCAGATTGTTGCACAGGCAGGTCGCGAGGGCGCCGTGACCATTGCAACCAATATGGCTGGCCGTGGTACGGATATCCTTCTTGGCGGTAACCCCAAGGCTATGGCTGAGGATATGCTCCGCGAGCAGGGCTTCTATGCGCCGGCCAAGGAGGACGAGGAGCCCGTCCTGCCTACCGAGGAAGAGCGTGCCGCTGCGTTGGAGAAGGCAAAGGCCATCTGCGAGCGGGAACGTGAGCACGTGGTGGCTGCTGGTGGCCTTGCCGTCATTGGCACCGAGCGCCACGAGAGCCGCCGCATCGACAACCAGCTGCGCGGTCGCTCCGGCCGTCAGGGAGATCCAGGCGAGACCCAGTTCTACCTCTCGCTTGAAGACGACCTCATGCGCCTCTTTGGCGGAGATCGCATGGACCGCATTGCGGCGATGATGGACAAGTACGAAATGCCCGATGACATGCCCATCAAGTCGAAGCTCGTTACGCGTGCCGTCGAGAGCGCCCAGCGCAAGGTTGAGGAGGTCAACTTCGCCATGCGCAAGAGCGTCCTCGACTACGATGACGTTATGAACAAGCAGCGTCAGGTCATCTACGAGGAGCGCAACAAGATTCTGGACGGCAAGGACCTCATGAGCCACGTGGAGGAGGTCACCTACGATACCGTCCAGCGAAAGGTGAACGAGTACTGCTCAGAGGGAGTTGACCCGGAAGAGTGGGATCTTACCGGCCTTGACAAGTGGGTCCGCGAGCTCACCGGCCGCACAGACGGCCCCACCTTCGACGCGGATTCCGACCAGGGCGACATCATCGATGCCGTGGACGCCTTTGTGGACACCTGCTACAAGGACAAGGAGCAGCGCCTTGGCGATCAGATCATGAGTGATCTCTCCGCTCAGGTCATGCTTCGCGTCATCGACACTCGCTGGATGACATACCTGCAGGAGATGGACTACCTCAAGACGGGAATCGGCCTGCGCGGGTACGGTCAGCGCGACCCTCTCGTTGAGTACAAGAGTGAGGCATACGCAGCGTTCACCGAGCTCGTCAACACGATGTACGAGGACTTCCTCCGCACCATCCTGCGCATTGAGATTGCCGTACGCCAGCCTGCGCCCGCCAAGCCCAAGGGTGACGACGAGGCGCTCTCCGATGAGCTGCGCGGTGCGCAGTACTCTGGCTCTGCCGAGGTCGACGGTGATCACGGCTCTCCTGCGCGTCGTCCTACTACGGGCGCACCGCGTCAGCAGGGTAGTGCTGGCAACGCCAATGCGGGCGCCGGCAAGCCGCGCACGTATCGTAAGGATGAGGATCCAGACCCCTACGTAGGTGTGGGGAGGAATGACCCCTGCCCCTGCGGCAGCGGAAAGAAGTTCAAGAACTGCCACGGTAGGAACAGGTAGCCATGGCAGACATCGATGACTCTTCGCTTGATGCCCTGTCTGCTCGTCTCGACGAGGTCGAGGGCTACCTTCATGTGGACGAGCTGAGGGGGACCGTTGCCCAGCTCGAGCAGGAGAGTGCTGCCCCCGGCTTCTGGGATGACGCCAACGCCGCGCGCGAGACCATGGCGCGCCTCTCTGCGGCAAAATCAGATGTTGCCGGCATAGATAACGCCCGCGCCAAGCTCGATGACGCGCGCGCTGCGCTCGAGCTTGGCGAGGAGACTTCGGATGATGACCTTCTCGCCGAGGCCGCCTCGATTGCGGTGTCGCTCGAGCACGATCTAACCGAGCTTGAGCTTTCCAGCTGGTTCACCGACGACCTCGACCACGGTGACGCCATCGTGACGGTGACGCCGGGCCAGGGCGGGCTCGAGGCCCAGGACTGGTGCGACATGCTCTTTCACATGTACCTGCGCTACTGCGACAGGCGCGGCTGGACGGTTGATGTCAATGACGCCCCGCAGGCAGAGGTCATAGGCATCGACCATGCCACCTTCACGGTGCATGGACACAACGCCTACGGTATGCTCCGCGCAGAGCAGGGCGTACATCGCCTGGTGCGCATCTCGCCCACAGACGAGAAGAAGCGCCGGCAGACGACCTTCGCGGGCGTCGAGGTGCTGCCGGTTCTGCCGGATGACATTGAAGTCGACATTGACCCCAAGGACCTTCGCGTCGACGTATATCACGCTACTGGTCACGGCGGCCAGGGCGTCAACACCACCGACTCCGCCGTACGCATCACGCATATTCCAACCGGCACGGTGGTGACCTGCCAGAACGAGCGAAGCCAGCTCCAGAACAAGGCATTTGCGATGAAGATTCTTCGCAGCCGCCTCTACGAGATGGAGCTTGAGAAGCGCGCTGCCGAGCTCGACGAGCTTCGCGGCCCAAAGCACGAGATCGGTTTTGGAAATCAGATTAGGAGCTACGTCCTCTATCCCTACCAGCTGGTGAAAGACCTGCGCACGGGGGTGGAGACCGGCAACGTCGACTCGGTTCTCCAGGATGGCGACCTCGACAAGTTCATCGTTGCCTACCACCGATGGGTGCTTGCGGGGAGGCCGGAGCAGTGAGGCAGCTCAGCTGGCGGGAGGTGTCGGCAGACGCCGCCCTGATTCTCTTCGGGTCGCTTCTCTTTGCCTTTGGCCTTGACTGCTTTGAGGTCCCCAACGGATTGGCTGCTGGTGGCATTACGGGTCTGGCAACGGTGTTTCATGCCCTTGCCCTCCAGGCGGGGGTCAACCTTCCTGTGGGCATCCAGTCCATCGTGATGAACGTCCTGCTCTTTGCGTATGTGGTCAACTCTGGGAGCAGGCGATACGCCGTTCTCACCGCAGCGGGCATCATTGTTTCGGGCGTGCTCACCGATGCCATTGCCCCCTTTGTTCCCGTTCTGGGGGAGGGGGACCTCCTACTCTGCGCGCTGTGGGGCGGTGTCATTACAGGCGTGGGACTCGGCATGGTCTTTCGCACGGGTGGCAACACCGGCGGGACCGATATCATTGCTCAGCTCATAGCGAGAAGGACTGGCGCGTCCGTTGGAAGCATGGCGATTGTGGTCGACGGCGCCATTGTTGCCCTCTCGGCCCCGGTCTTCTCGATAGAGAACGCACTCTACGCCGCGGTTGCAATGTACATCTGCGGTCGCGTGATCGACGCCGTTGTCGACGGCCCACGTGTCCAGCGCGCGGCCTACATCATCTCGGAGAAGCACGAGAGAATCGCCCGCCAGATACTGGTGGAGCTTGATCGAGGCTGCACGGAGTTCGAGGCAAGGGGCATGTGGAGCCGCGAGCTGCGACCCGTCCTCTTCTGCGTGCTCTCCCGCGGCGAAATTGCGCACCTCAAGGAGATCGTTGCGGAGACCGATCTCAATGCCATCGTGGTCATCGCCGAGGTGCACGAGGCCTATGGCGAGGGCTTCAAGAGCATCGACAAGCGATAGCCCATGAGCGGCCGCACGCGACTAGAGATCGCGGGGCTCTGTGTCATCCTCTGCGAGCGGCATCGAGCTGGGTCCAAGGTCAACGCGTATCACCTCGGATACGCCGTTCTCCTTAAGCAGCTCGACCTGTTCGTCTGTGGCGCCGGAATCTGTGATGAGCAGGTCCACCTCGTCGGTTGAGCCAAACTGGAAGCTTGACGTTTTCCCAATCTTGGAAGAGTCTGCAACGATCACGTGCATATGCGAGCGCTCGAGCATCATGGCGTTTACCGCAGGCTCGGGGGCGGTGGCGGAAGTGAGGCCGTAAGTGGGCGAGAGGCCCGTCACGCCCAGGAAGCACTTAGTTGCCGTAATGCGCTTCACGCACTCGAGCGCAAACTCGCCGGTCATCGATGCCTTTGGCGGCCTTATCTCTCCGCCCGTGAGAATGATTGATGCGTTGGGACGCTCGGTCAGGAGCATGGCCTTAGCGTTGTTGGTGATAACGGTCACGTCCTGCGCCGTGATGTTCGAAATGATCGATAGCGCCGTGGAGCTGGCATTGATGAAGATGCAGTCGCCGTCGTTCACGTGCTTGGCAGCCTCGCGCGCAATCGCCTTATTGGCGCGGATTTGTCGGGAACCAGAGGGCCTTCCAAGCGGGTTGAGCAGAGTCGCCGTGCCGTACTGCCGAGAAAGGACGTGCTGCTCCTCCAGGTAGTCGAGGTCACGTCTGATGGTCAGCGTAGAGACGCCAAAGTGCTCGGCGAGGTCGGCCACGCCCACCTGCCCGTTGCTCTCGAGGAGAGCAACGATGGCATCCCTGCGTGCGGCAATGTATGCCTTGCTTCTCTTCACAGTGTCTCCGCCCTCAACAATGTCGCGCTGACGGAATCAATTATACGAAGTGGAAATGTCTATTCATAGTCAATCGTACATAAAGTTTGATACTCAAATACCTAATTGTTTTGTTTATAGAAACAAGATGAACAGTGTTCTATCATTCGTAAAATCATGTCATAAATACATAAAGATATCGTTATATACGTAGCTATTCTACGATGCATCATTCAATTAGATATGAAAAACCGCAGCTAGATTGCATGTATGCACGATGATTCATTAGACCGTTGAGCGAAATTGGGGAAAATTTGCGCCGAGAATATGAAAAATTGGTTGCGAAGGCGTTCATTTAGTGTCACAGTTACGAACGGTCATTGAGGGGTAGCCGTGCGTGGCTGCCCGCGAATCAAGGAAGGGTAGGTGGTTGCATGCTCAGCGATCTTCTCGACGAGAGCCTAGTTAGGCTCAATGTTGAGGCGAGCGACTGGGAGGATGCCATCCGCAAGGCAACGGCTCCCCTGGTTGCCAATGGCAAAGTCACGGAGGGCTACGTCGACGACATCATCAAGGGCGTCCACGAGCTTGGCCCGTACATCGTGATCACAGAGCACGTGGCGCTCCCGCACGCCCGTCCCGAGAGCGGAGCTCTCGAGTCTGCCGTGGGTATTGTGACGCTCAAGAATCCTGTCGAGTTTGGCAGCGAGGACAACGATCCGGTGAAGTACCTGTTCCCGCTCAGCGCGAAGGACAACGATTCGCATCTGAGTGCCCTTCAGTCGCTGGTCGAGCTTCTTTCCGACCCGGACTTCTTTACCAAGCTCGACGCCTGCAAGGATGCAAAGGAAGTCGTGGACCTTGTCCACGCTAAGGAAAGGGGTATGTAATGGACCGCAAGTATCACGCTCTGGTGTGCTGCCGCGCTGGCATGGGCTCTTCGATGATGCTCAAGATCAAGTGCGACCAGGTCATCAAGGAGGACAACCTTCCCATCGAGACCGAGCACGGCAACCTTGACTCCATCATCGGCTTCCGCGGCGACCTCGTCATCACGATGATTGACCTCACCGAGGAGCTCTCACAGGACCCCCGCGTTCCCTCCGCGATTGGCATCAAGAACCTCGTCGACAAGAACGAGATCCGCGAGAAGCTTCACGCGTGGCTTGACGAGCACAAGGGCGAGGAGCCCCGCAGGTAGCAAACACGTAGCTGGGTAGGACAACGCACCACACGAGCGGGAGAACCCGCAGTTTCATCGGAAGGATTATCACATGCTGAACGCATTCCTCATGCAGATGAGGGACACAGCGCTGATTATGGGCATCATCGCCCTTGTCGGCCTGCTCCTGCAGAAGAAGTCGGCGGTTGATACGTTTGCCGGCACCGTCAAGACCATCATCGGCTTCATGATCTTCAACATCGGCTCCAGCGCCATGTCCGCACAGATCACCACCTTTGGTGCCATGTTCTCCACCGCCTTCAACGTACAGGGCGTCGTGACGCAGGTCGAGGTCGCAACCTCTCTCGCGCTTGACACCTACGGTACCGAAGTCGCCCTGGTCATGGTCTTCGGCTTCGTCATGAACCTCGTGTTCGCCAAGATCACCCCTTGGAAGGCAATCTTCCTGACCGGTCAGCACTTCCTGTACTTCGCCTGCGTCCTCGCGCTGGTCTTCATCGCCCTGGGTGCCCCCATTGCCGTCACCGTCATCTGCGGCGGCGTTGTCCTCGGCTTCTGCGGCGCTGCTCTTCCGTCGCTCTGCCAGCCCTTCGTTGAGAAGCTCACCGGCTCCAACGACTTCGCTATCGGTCACTTCAACTGCATCGGCTACGCTTTCTCCGGCTATTGCGGCAAGCTCTTCGCCAAGAAGAACGAGAAGGAGATCGAGAACAGCGAGGTCAAGGAGGCCAACCTCCCCGAGTTCTTCAAGCTCTTCCGTGACTTCGTCTTCTCCGTGGCCCTGTTCATGATCGTGCTCTTCTACATCGTGACCATCGCCTGCTTCGTGACCGGTCACTTTGGTGACACCCTTGCCAACGGCAAGCCCTTCACCTCCTACTTCGGCAACGACATTTGGTGGGTCTGGCCGTTCCTCGCTGGCCTCCAGTTCGCCGCTGGCATGTCCGTCCTGATCTACGGCGTGCGTCAGTTCATCGCCGAGATCACCGCAGCCTTCGTGGGCATCTCCGAGAAGCTCATTCCCGATGCCCGTCCTGCCGTCGACTGCCCCGCCATCTTCCCGTTTGCGCCTGACGCCGTCATCATCGGCTTCATCGGCTCGTTCCTCGGTGGCCTCGTTGCCATGGCTCTCATGGTCGCCTTCCACAGCCCGACCATCATGATTCCTGCTGCCGGCATCTGCTTCTTCTCTGGTGGCACCTGCGGCGTCTGCGGCTATGCCTACGGTGGCTGGCGTGGCGCTCTGCTCGGCTCGTTCCTCGTTGGCATCTTCCTCTGCGCTGGCCCGCTGATCCTCTATCCTGCGTTCGCCTCGCTCGGAATCGCCGGCGCCTCGTTCCCCAACGTCGACTACAACATCGTCGGCTCGATCATCTACGGCATCGGCAGCCTCTTCGCCTAGTCGTACGGGAACCAGAATTGCACTTCCTACTCAGCCCTAGCGTTTGATTTCAGGGGCGCCCGCGGCACGCCACGGGCGCCCCTTCGCCAATCTGGGAACAGCGGCCCCATCGGACGCAACGATACCGGTGGAGGCAACACGAAAGGAGACCAGTGGCACAGAAGAAGCAGAAGAGCCAAGCGACCACCGCAAGGTCCAAGGTCAACTCCGTCGAGCGTGACGAGGCCGACAAGAGCGAGCCAACTGCATCCGCCGAGCCTTCGAAGGGCCCGCAGAAGATCGGGGGCCACGCTCAGGACTCCTCCGCCGACAAGGCAAAAAGGGCGAGCGACGCGGTTCTCGGAGACATCATTGGGATGGCCAAGCCAATAGCCATTCCCGACCTGCCCGAGGACGAGCTTGAGCTCTCGGTTGGGGAGGACAGGAAGAGGCTCCTGCTCCAGGGCGTGCTCCTTCTCCTTGCGGTGCTCGCCCTGCTCTTCCTCACCTTCTGGTTTGGCGTTGTGGCCAACGCCTCCGGCAACGTGTGGTTCCTCCTGGCGCTCATCCTGTCACTCACTGCCGCGTGGTTCGTGTCTAAGCGCATGGGCAGGTTTCTCGGCAAGTTCTTCATGAAGACCGGGGTCGTCGACTTTGGCAGCAAGTATGTCTACATCTACGAGAAGTCAGATCCAAAGGAGGCCACGGTCGTCACGTACAAGGACGTCAAGTTCTACAAGACCGTGCGTCAGGGCAACTCCATTCGCCTCCTCCTCTGGGGCGACTGGGTCAAGCATCCGTCTGGCTATCTCTACGTGGGCATCACGCGCCCGTTCATGGCAGACACGCTTGACCCCCTGGAAACCCAGATCTGCGAGACTCTGGCGCGTCACCACGTCAAGGAAAAGAAGTAGCGCCGGAACGATTCCGGCTTCTACATAGAAGGAAAGGGGAAACAATGGCAACTGACAAGGAGCAGGTCGAGGAGTTCCTCGGCATTGTGAAGACCTCGCTCGACGAGTACGTCGCTGGCATCGACTTTGATGCCCTGAGCGCCGCCAAGCAGCTCATCCTCGACGCCGAGAAGAACGGTGGCCGCGTGCACGTGACGGGCATCGGCAAGCCCGGCCACGTATCCGGCTATGCAGCCTCGCTCTTCTCGTCGACCGGCACGCCCACCTACGAGCTTCACGGGACCGAGTGCGTTCACGGCAGTGCTGGCCAGGTGCTTTCTGGCGACGTTGTGATCGCCATCTCCAACTCTGGTGAGACCGGCGAGCTCAAGGCTACCGTCACCTGCCTCAAGAAGAATGGTGCCAAGATCATCGCCCTCACGGGCAACCCGCAGTCCTGGCTTGCCCAGCAGGGTGACGTTGTACTAGTCGCAGGCGTCAAGCAGGAGGGCGACTCCATGAACAAGCCGCCACGCGCCTCCATTCTGGCCGAGGTCATCGAGCTGCAGTGCCTCTCCATTCTGCTGCAGAACGAATTTGGCCTCACTCCCGAGAAGTACGTCACCTGGCACCCAGGCGGAGCCCTCGGCGCCTCCATCCGCGCAGGCAAGTAGTAGACCCATCCGTAAGGACAGGCAGAAAGGCAGTTTCAAGCATGTCAACGTTCTCCGGGGTCATCGTCCCCATGGTCACGCCGTTCAGGCGCGACGAAGGC
>OIET01001082.1_pt1 | contig 14959 bp, 13 predicted proteins | sample 1581871 | NCBI WGS metagenome assembly OIET01 (sample SAMN03279760, study PRJEB24777) | human gut metagenome | isolation source: fecal sample PR121 from 1 month old male Malay infant, vaginally delivered... | place: Singapore | collected 2005-09-16
GATGGATGGGAACACGGGTGCTCTGTGTCCACAGGGAGAGAAGGGGACCCACAGTCTATCGACGATGACATCCGTGAACACATACGGAGGTTTGGTCTTTGATGCTTCACATGCCGTCCCCACTGCCGCCGAAAACCGCCCGGTCAATATTGCCGTGCCCGTAATCCTTTATCTCGGTCTTTCGGCTTAGGCTTGGAGGCCAAGATAGATAGCAACCGGTTGCCACACGTGCGGCGGGACATTTTCAGGGCCTGTGGGAACGACGAGAGAGGTATCAAGGTGGATATGCCGAATACTCAGGTCTTCTCCTCGATATCCAACAGCTCCGGCTCCGGAGGGGTAAAAAGCTCCTTCCGCTCTTTGCACAGTATTGTCAGTCAATCCTTGAACGACATTAACGATCCGCCCGGTGATGTTCCGCATGGTGTCCTCCTGCCATCCCCCTGCCTCCCGGCCCGCCCCTCCCGTCCACCCTCGGAAACGCTATGGTTCATTGAAAATTGTATAGAGTTATACCTGATTACCAAGATAGATAATTACGGGTTGTAAAACATGGACAGGGACATTCTCGGGGCCTGTGGGTACGACGCGGGAGGCATCAAAAGTCACTACGGTATTCGAGACGGTTTCAGTTTGTGGAGCGCGAGTTCCTGTGCCGCTGGTCGCGAAAGCGCCGGAAGCTCCACCTACCGCGCAGTCAGTGGTGTTAAACTGGCCAGTAATATTGCGTGTCTCATCACTGTGCCATGCTCCTGCGTCTTCGATGCTTCCTCCCGTCCAACTTCGGAAACGCGCAGGGCGAGGCAAAAATCCCTTTTTATTCGCTATGCTATTTGAAAAGAACATAGAGATATTTTCTGACCCCAACCCTTCGGTGTTGTGTGTCTTTTCCATCTGCCTCCCGCCTTTCCGAGGGTGGACGGGGGGAATGGGCAAGGCCGGATCTAGTGTTACGGACACGGGACGCATGTTCACGGGCGACCTCGGTTTTCACGCGTATTCCGCATCCGGGGCGACTGGTATTTTTGCCGTATCTGGATCTGGGGCCGCCGCTAATTTGTGGGTAAACAACGGGACGTTCGGTTATCCAAAGATATCTATGGATCTTACACGTGCGTATGGAGTTGAGCACGCTGGAACGGAGTTTGCCCCGACACACGTTTGTATTCCAGTCATTATCTATCTAGGCAATTCTGTTTAATTTTTCACCTTACCCTCCGCGTTTCCGAGCTTGGACGGGGGTTGGGCAGGCAGGGCTCCGTGTTGCTGATATGGGTCGAAATTTGACTGCGAGCTGGACAACAGGGTGGGTTACGCATTTTATTCCCACAGTACTAACCAGCGGCGCGGCTTTTACGGCAAATGAAATGGCTTTTGAAGCTTCAACTGAACCAAGACAAAAAGTTAACCAGCCTTTTCATGTAGGTATCGACGCGGGTCGTGTATGGGGTACCGAGCACGTCGGGACAGAGTTTGCCCCGACACATGTCCAATTGCCTGCCATTTTGTATCTTGGCCTCTCTGCTTGAGTTTTGGGGTTAACGCCCGCCTTTCCGAGCTTGGACGGGGGGATGGCGTGGAGCGGGGTCGTCACAAAGTGATGCGATGCAAAATATCACAGGTGCGATCTGGGATTTTCCCGTTACTGCACCGATGACCTTTCTTGCTACATCTGGTGCCTTTACAAGGCCGGGAAGTACCGAAAGTGCTCTTTTGCAATCTTTGTATTCGTCAATGAACGAAATTGGTTACGGAGACGGCGTTACACTTGACGTGTCGCGTGTTGTACGGACATCGACTGAAAACCGCCCGGTTAACGTCGCTGTTCCTACCATGCTCTATCTTGGTATCCCGGCTTGATCTTTAGCATCCCCACACGCCTTTCCGAGGGTGGAGGCCCGGGGCGGGCCGTGAAGCCGGAAGCTGGCAAGGGGATGCGATCAGAAATCTAGTTGGAATAATAGACGATGTACACATGGGACAGATTCCATCATGCCAGGGAGTCTTTTCGTGGATGGCAAGAGGAGAGATACAAGGAACCTCTCTTGAAGGGTTGTGGCACTACGGTCAAGTAACTCTTAACGCTGCGGCATCTGTCCCAACAGCCGCCGAGAACCGTCCAGTCAACGTTGCTGTTCCTACCATTCTCTATCTTGGTATCCCAGCTTAATCTTTAGCATCCCCCCACGCGTTTCCGAGGGTGGACGGGGGCCGGGAGTGCTGGAGGGTACAACGCTCCGGGGTTGCCGGAGATAGAAGGCACTTGGTCTGGATGGAACATTATGTCAATCGCCGGTGGCGAAAATGCCGGAGCCTTTCAATCACACTGGGAGGCTGCTGGTAGTATCGCTTCTGCAACGAAAGAGGCCGGAGTATGGGATAGATTACTTATCAAGGCATCCCGCTCTAACCCGCTCTATGGCTCGTCTACTACTGTCATGCCCGCATCAGTCAACCTCCCCGTGATCCTCTATCTCGGCATTTCCGCTTAGGCCGGGAGGCCAAGATACATGATCACTGGCTGCCAGATGTGCGGCGGGGCGGTGACGGGGCCTGTCGGGACAATATTTGATGCTCGAAAGTATCCAACTCCTGTACGGCGCATAACCAGGTCTTCTCTAGGCGCATACCCCGTCATGGAGAGCACGCTGGCAGCGGGGAGAGCCCCGTCAGTGCTCATGTTTATTCCCCCATAAAAGTCACAGAGTTTTGCCCATATTTCTCTAACCGTATCATTTTGCCATCCCCCGGCATTATCTTCCGTCCCCTGCGTCCACCCTCGGAAAGGCTGCACTTGTGGAAAAAAGTTATGAAGGTACACCAAGATAGACAATTACGGATATGTACACATGCGCAGGCGCAAATTCAGTGCCGGTATGCGTATCTCCCCAAGATCGGGAGGCATCAAAATCAAACGCGGTCTGCTGGCCGTTCATCGCCCCCTGTTGTGGATTTATACCGTCAGACGCACCTAGCCCGCTCAGAACTCCTGAGGACTCCCAGACATACGAGCATATATCAAGGTCAATTTTACCCGTAAGCGCCCGCCCTGTATCAGTCTGCCAGCTCCCGACCTTTTCTGATGTTACTCCCGTCCAAGCTCGGAAAGGCTACACATAAGGAGAAAAACTATGCCTTTTCACCAAGATACAAGATAACAGGTTGCCATACATGCGGCGGGGCCGTGATTGGCCCGGTGGGAATAGAGCGAGATAAGCGAAAGTCGAATCCTGAAAAAACGCCGTCACCACCGGGAGAAATTTGTGCAAGAAAGTAATCGGTAGCTCCCGTTGTAGCGAGAGCCCCTTTACCTTCAACATAGATCCATGAGTTACGCCCGCTCATGCTCCCGTAGACTTCACGCACCGTGTCCTCTTGCCATGCCCCGGCCTGTACGGACCCTCCCTGCACCCAAGCTCGGAAAGGCGGGCGTTAACCAAAAAACTCAAGCTCGAAGGCCAAGATATGTGATCACAGGGAGGTCGACTGACGCGGGCATGACGGTTTGGGATGCACCATAAATCGCGTTCGCGCGTGAAGCATCAAATTGCATACCGCCATACAGTCCTTCGTATGGATTGGCACGTCTTTCATATACTTCTCCAGCAGATTCAAGATTATACCCAACGCGCAAAGGTCCAGTCCAGACAGGACCTATGGAGAGGACATGGGTAGTAAGGCAGTTGTCTCCACTTGACACCCCTTGAATGTTTGGCAACCCGGGTGCGTTGTACCCTCCAGCGTTCCCCACTCCCGTCCAAGCTCGGAAAAACTGGTCGCTCAGCTTGGGAACATATAATCCCGTGGGGTTAGCGGCGTTGGGGCGCCATTTGCCGAGGTTGGCGGCGATGGTGGCACTGGTGGCGTTGTAGGCGAGCAGCATTCCGGTGAATCCTCCGCCATCATAGACTTTTTTCAGCTCGGGCCAGTCGGAGAACAGGACGAGGTCTCCGTTCGCCCAGACGTGATTCGCGGGGAGGCTCGTCGAGCGCCAGTAGCGCGGCACGCCGATCATCGACAGGCGGAGCGCTTCGCAATAATCAACGGACTTCTTGTCCGCAGCGCTCATGAGGCCGGCGACAGACTGCGTGGCCGCGGCATACGTCGTATCCTTGGCGGCGATGGTCAGCTTGTCGTTCGCAGCATCCGGCGTCAGGGTCACGTTGGTCCCGGCTACGAAGGTCAGCGTGTCGGTCTTCGTGTCCGCCGCAATGGTGGTCGAGCCGACGAGGATATTGCCGAAGGCGTTCTGGTTCACTTCCGCGCCCACGGCGATGCCGTCCAGCTTGCCCTTGTCGCCCTTCGCCATCAGGCCGTCGTTGGAGGCCGTTGCGAGGGGATAGGTCGTGTTCGTGTCCACGTCGCCGACAAGCTCGTACTGCGCGCCGGTGTAGACGAACTCGTAGGTCCGGTTCGCGGCCAGCGTCCCGGCGGCGATGGCGGCCCCACGGTACTGGATGGGCTTCGCGCCCGTGCCGTTGACGTCGAGGGTCGGGTTGGCGGCGCTGTTGGTTACGGTGAACTTCACAAGGACGCGGGCCCCGGTAGCCAGCGCGAACCCAGACAGCGCAACGGTTTTTGCGGCGGTGGCGGCAGCCGTCGAGCAGGTTGCGTAGTGATGGATGTTCGCCGAGCCATCGAAGGCCACGCCGCCGATGGTGCGTTTCGTGGCGAGGCGGGTGGCGGTCTGGGCGTTGCCTGCGGCGATCAGGGCCGTGATGGCCGCTGTGATGGCCGTTTCCAGCGCGTCCAGATCGGCATCGTCACGGACGCCCGGCACGTAGCGTTTGGCGACGAACTGGGCGAGCCCGGCGGCGACGAAGGACGACTGGCGCAGGGCCATGTTCTCCAGTTCGCGTCTGGCGATCCCCGGCTGATGCCCCCGGAGGCGCTGCACGTCGTTCTTGTAATCCTCCAGCGCCATGATGTCGCCGCTGGCTATGGTCCCCTGTGGGCAAAACGAAAGAATTTCATTGATAACGGATGTGGGCATGATGAACTCCTCTTCCGCCCACCATGCCCGCCCATGCCGCCTTTTCCGACCCTGAACAAGTTCCTCCGCTCCGCGCCCCTCCTGCCCCTCCTCCGGCTTCCGGCCCCTCCGGACAAACAAAAAGGGCATGGCGGACGCCCTTCCGTCCGCCATGCCCCCTTTCGATTATCTCCGCCCTGATGCCCCCGCACCTACGGCAGCGGCTCCAGCCTGACGGGCCAGATCCCCTTGCCCCATCCGGACAGGCCGCCCGTTTCGCAGTTCCAGCCGAGCAGCGGTCCGCGCTCCGGGGCCACGGCGTACCACGCCACCCGCACGCCTTCCGGCTTGAGCGGCAGGTACCCTTGCAGGAGGAGGTTGCGCATCACCGCGTCGAGCGGCGTCCCGGCAAGCCCGATGACCACGGACATATCCTGATTGTCCTGCATGAGGATGAGGCTGCCCGTGTCCGCGAAAGCCGATTCCCAGACCTCATACGCGCCGGGCACGGTCCCGTCCCAGCGGTTCGCGCCGATCTTCGCCTTGAGCAGCAGGCGGTACGTCTCGTCGGGCAGGCGCACCATGCCCGTTTCGGGGTCGTACAGCCCCTTCCACGAGCCCCGCGCCCAGCCCACGGCCTCGCGGCCCCATTCGAAATACACGTCGTCCAGCTCAAGCCGCAGGTGGCGGCTCCTGCCGATCCATTCGCCGGTACGGTCGAGCTGCCCGCCCACGGCGGAATCCACGTCAAAGGCGGCGCGCATGGTTTCCAGCAGCTCCTGCAGCCCGCACAGCGGATCGGTGACCGCCGCGACCGTCGCCATGAACCGGGGACGGTTGCGGTGCTCCGAGGTCACAAGGCCGAGATAGCCGCTCATGGCCGCACCACCAGCTTGACGCGATCCACCGAGCAGGACGCCACGGCGTTGAAGGCGACGGCCACGTTTGCGGCGGACTGCGCGCCCTGCGACGTCCCGAGCGTGATGGACTCGATGTCGTAGGAGGCGGCGTTGGCCGCGTTCGCGGGCGAGTACAGGCGCGAAAGCGACACGTCGTCCCCGATGTTCAGGCCGTTGATGTGTTCCGCCACGTTCTTCCTGATGCTTTCCCCGGTGGTGGAAAGGTAGCCGGGGAAGGGCCTGATGGTGACGGTGGCGTACACGGGCGTCTCCACCGGGCGGAAGAACTTGATGACGTTGGGGACGCCGAACTTGTCGCGCACGAGCGCCTCGGTCGTGCCGTACGTCCCGGCCCCCGGCCCCTTCTTCGCGGCGATGGCCTCCGCGATGGCCGCCGTATCCCCGCCTTCGACGACCATGCAGATGCTGTGGCCGGGGATGCCGTCGGCGTCGGGCACGCCTCCGTCGTTCTCATAGCCCCGGCTGCGGGTGACGCCGGGGATGGACGCCACGGCCCCCAGCGTGCCCTCGAACACGGTCAGGGACGGGAGCGCGGTGGAGATGGCCTGGCGCCGCCTGAGCTCCGCGTCCGTCTCCACGGCGGCACCGGGCAGGGCCGCGGCGGGGTTGCCCACGGACTGCCAGCCCCGGGCGGGCGTGAGGATCTTGACGATGTCCCCGGCGGCGGCCCGGATGTCCCCGCTCTCCTCCGCCGTGGCGGTCACGGTGATCTCGCCGCTTTGCGGGATGGCCACCTCGTCGGGGAGCAGCCAGCGTTTCCCGGCGGCGTCCCCGGCCATGCCGCCCCGGATGACCGTCCCGGCCTGCCCCACAAGGCGCAGGTCGACGGTGCTGCGGCCCGAGGGCTTGCGCCGGAGGCCGTTGATCTTGACCATGCGGGACAGCCCGGTCCCCTGCGCCGTGGCGGGGGAATAGGCGTTGTAGACGCTCCCGGCGAGGGTATAGGCGTCGTGCAGGGCGAGGGCGAAGACGGCGCAGAGCTGCCCGTCCTGGCTGTCGGGCTCAAGATAGAGGTCGTCGCCGTAAATGCCCCGGAAACGGGCTTTGACGTCCTCAAGGACCGTGGGATAGTCGGGCAGGTGCAGCCCGGTTTCGTCGATGGTGGCGAGCGCCATTAGAAAACCTCCTGTATCGTCGTTTCCCCGTAGACCGTGCCGATGACGGCCCGCACGGAGAGTTTGCGGGTTTCGCCGTCGAAGGAGGAGGCATACGAAACGATGCCGGTCACGCCTTCCGTATCCAGTATCCGCTCGCGGAAGACGGGGTCATACGTGTCCTGCGTGTGCTTGCCGAGCACGCCGGGGACGTAGGGCGTCCCTTCCTTGAGGTCGACGAACCATTCCCCCGCGAACAGCCTCAGCCGGGTCAGGACGGCCTGCCCCACGGCTTCCGGGGTGTCGGCGTGCATGTCCGCGCCGCCGCGCCCGAAGGCGTAGTCGCCGTTTTCCGTCAGTTTGCGGTATTTCATTGCGGGCCTCCCGTGGTCCCCCCGCTGTCGCCGGGGTGCGTATGGCTGTTGAGGCTGATGTTCGATGCGGTCACGTCGCCCGTGGCGTTGAGCGATCCGGCGAGCGTGGCCGTGGTCGCGCCGCCGCCCTGCGACTGCATGGAGAGCAGCCCCTTGATGACGATCCGCGGGGCGTCCAGCGTGATGGAGCCGCCGCTTCTGACGGTGACGGACGAGGGCCCCACCGCCGTAACCGCCCCGCCGGGCGTGATCTCGACGTAGGCGCTCCCGTCGTCGGCGCGGAGCTGCGTGTTCCCCGTGTGCACGGCGGGGGACAGCCTGTGCGGCTGGCTGCGCACGCCGACAAGGGCGAAGCCGTCCGAGAGGTCGTGCATCCGGGGCTCCATCGGCTCGCCGACGCCGCCGGACTGCCACCACGCGTCGATGCAGCGGGAGGCGAACACCACAAGGCACTCATCCCCCGCCGCCACCGGGAAGGTGAGGGCAAAGCCGCCCCCGCCCGGGAACACCACCGGCACGTCCGGCAGGATGGGCAGATCCACGGAAGCGGCCTTTCCCGCCTCGTCGGAGATCCGCCCGGCAACGGCGGGCTGTACGGAAACCGTCATCGCCGCCGGATCAAAGGACTGGACGATGCCGGGCAGCGCCGTCCACATTTCCGCCTGCCTGCCGTCGAGGGCCGCGCGCAGGGCTTCGACGGGCTCGGCCCATCTTTCTCGTCTGTCCATCACCGTGCCTCGTCCAAAGGAAGCTGAGAGGTATCGTCAATGCCGACGCACGACAGGGTGGCGTACCAGTCCGCACCCCGCGTGTCGCCGGAGAAGGTTATCGAAAGGATGCGGTAGAGGCCGTCGTGGACGTCCCTCGGCTCCCGCCCCGTCCCGGCCTTGAGCCCGGCCCCGCCCACGTTGTCGAGCCGGACGCGCCCGCCGATGCGCAGGCGGGGGTTGAGCAGGCACTTGATCTCGATGCCCTTGTCGTTGGCCTTGGGCGTGCCGATGAGCCCGGTTCCGGCGGAAAGCACCACGGCCTCGCCGGGGAGGTAGCCGCTGGCGGGCACCATCTGCATCTTGCCCTTCTGGAAGCTCCACGCCGTGCCGGTGCGCCTCGCGGTATCGCGCATGTAGGCGCGGGCCATGCCGTACATGACCTTGCCCCGGGGGAGCTTCTGGCCGGGAAGGAGAGGGATGTAGCCGGGTTCGATCCCCTTGGCGGAAAAGGCCTTCATGCAGGCGCGGACGTGGTCGTCGGGGGTGGAGCCCGCCGCCAGCGAGGTATTGACCAGCGCGTAGTTGTAGGCCCTGTCGCCGTCCCCGGCGCTGATCTCGAGGCAGGTGTCCAACCCTTCGCCCTCGCCGCCGTTCTTCCCGGCTCCGGGGCCGCCCTCCTGCCCGAGCGCCACCTTGGTGATGTTCCCGTCGAAGATGACGGAACAGTTGCCCTGATACCCGGCCTGAAGGATGACGCGGGTAAATTCCTTGCGGATCCGCCCGGCTGTGGCCTCGGAGAGGTTGTAGACCTTGATCGAGGCGCTGTTGGGGGTTTCCTGCTCGCTCACCTTGACGGTGAAGGCAACGCGCAGTTCCCCAAGCTCCAGCGCGCCGCCCTCCTTGGGCCCGACGAGCAGCGAGCACCGACGCAGCCACTGGCGGCCCTCATCGCGGCGTTCCCCGCTACGGCTTGTTGCCTCAGCCATGATCAGCCACCTCGAACAGCAGGTCCACGCCCCGCCCGAGCGTATCCGGGGAGGGCGGCTCGTCCCCCGAGAGCAGGAGCGCGCCCCCGAGCCCCAGATACGCATACGGCTCAAGCAGGTCGCACCCCGCCACCAGCGGGATGCCGGAAACGAGGGGGACGCCCTCGGCGTCGGCCATGTCGAGCAGCCAGCCGCCTTCGGGCGCGTCCATCCAGCGGACGGCAAGCAGCAGCTCGCGGCCCGCCAGAACGATGCTGAACCGCTGCGGCTCAGGGGTCAGGGGAATGACATAACGCATTGTCGCACTCACTTTGGTTGTATCTTCAAGGCGATGCAGTACGTCACCTCACGGGGACGGCCTGCTTCTGGCCCTTGTTCGCCGTCCCGCCGGTCTTGGCGGGGTTCCGGTGCCTGCCGGGTTCGGCCGGAACCGCCATCACCTGCGTCCTCACGATGATCACCTCGCGGCACTCCGCCGTCACCATGAGCGCGTGCTCGGAGTCCGGGGTGGTGGTCACCGTCAGCTTCTCCAGCAGCATGTTGCCGTACTTGCGCTTGCCCGTAACGATGTCGAAGGGCTCACGGGCGTTTTGCAGCGCCAGCAGCGCGTTGTAGAGGGTGGCGTTGTACGGGTCCCAGACCGGCAGGCCGTAGGTGCTCTCCGACGACGCGCCCCTGATGACCACCTTGCACGGATTGCGGTAGGCGTGATCGCTGATGTTCGCGCCCTGCTCCACGGGATGCTTGGCGATGGTCAGGGTGTCCTCGTGCTCCTCGGAAACGACCACGTCGAAGGAGAGCCCGCCGAGGCTGCGCAGCGGGCGCAGGAAAACGCGTTCCAGCGGTTGGGTCAGCCAGTTCATCGGGCGGCCCCCTGTGCGTAGCGGATCAGATCCGCGTTGATGTTGTCCTGTTCCACGGCGACGCGGCGGGCCACCTCATCCGGCGAGCTTGCGCCGCTGACGTTGATTTCCGTCCTGGATTCCAGCGAAACCGCGCCGCCGGCGGAGGCCATCGCCGCCGACTGCCACGGGGCGGCCATCAGGTAGGCTTCCGTGGAGGGGGAGAAGAACGGCTGCGTCCCGAAGCCTGGCCCGAAAAGGCCCGCGCGGGAGGAGCCGCCCCCCGGCGCCCTTCCCTGTCCGGAGCTTCCCGGAGCGCCCCCGAAGGAGCCGCCGGAAGCGCCCGGGAAGAATGGACCGCCGGGGCCGTCCGCCCCAAAACTGCCCGCCCCGGAGCCTCCCGTACCCAAGCCTCCCGCAGGAGCGCCCGCGAAAGCGCCATCCGAAGGCGTGCCGCCCACAGAGCCCGCTCCCCAAGCGCCGCCGGAGGAAACGCCCGCAGCGGAACCCGCCCCCCAAGCATTCCCGGAGGAACCGTTCCCGGAGGAAAGGCCGCCGTATCCGGAACCGCCGTTCCCGGCGGGGGCGCCCTGCCCGCCGTGGGCGTACGGAGCGCGGAATCCGGGCATACCGTCCTCCGCGCCCGCATCGGGGAGCCGCTTCCAGCCGAGCTTTTCCAGCGCCCAGTCGGGAAGCATGTCGACGAGCCCGTAGAGCTTTTCCCGCACCCAGCCGAGGGCCTTGCCGAACGCCCCGGCAACCGCCGAAGCCGAGCTTGCCGCCCACGCGCCGAAGTCCGGGAAGGACGCCGTGACCTGTCCCCACACGAAGGCGAACACGCCGAGCACAGCTTCCCCGAGCGCCGCGAAAATGGCGAAAGCCGTTTCCCGGAAGCCCGAGAACAGCCCGAGCGCCGCATCCAGCGCGCCGGAAAGATCCCCCGAGAACACGGAGGCCACGAGATCGCGGATGCTCTGGAACTCGCTGGCGAGCCCCTGCCCCACGGCCTCAGCCGCCGCACCGAGGCTCGGGAACCGGCCGGATACGAACGCCACCGCGCCGGACAGCGCCGAAGAAAGCCGATCAGCGGCTTCCGAAGCCGCGGGCCCCACCACATCCAGCGCACCGGAGAAGGCCGAGGACGCCGCGCCAGCGACGTTCCCGAAGGCTGCGCCCAGCGTGTCCGCGACGCCTCCGAAAGCCGAAACCGCCGCTTCCGCTAAACCGGAAACCGCCGGGGCCACGGCTTCAGCCGCACCGGAGAAGGCCGAACCCACGGATTCCGCAACGCCCGACGCCCACGCGCCGAAGTCCGGGAACGCCTCCGTGACCCTGCCCCACAGTGAGGACAGGCCGCCGAGGATGCCTTCCCCGAGCGCCGGGAAAACGCCGAGGGCCGTTTCCCCGAAGTTCCGGAACAGCCCGATCCCCGCATCCAGCGCGCCGGAAAGATCCCCGGAGAAGATCGCGGCGGCGAGCCCGCCGAGGAGCCGGAAGCCGTCCATGATCCCCTGCAAGGCAATCCCGATCGCCGCGCCCATGCCCGAGAACAGGCCGGACACCACGTCCGCCGCGCCGCCGAACGCCGAGGCAAGCAGATCCGCCGCGCCGGAAACAACCGCGCCGGCGAAGCCCATTGCGGAGGAGACGGCCGGGCCGACAGCCCCGGCAATGGCGGACCCCGCCCCTGTTACGAAGTTTACTGCGTTATTGAAGGCCGACGCCACCGCATCCACGGCGGCCCGCGCGCCGGACGCCACGGCGTCCCAGACGCCGAGGAGGAACGCCTTGACCGCGCCCCAGTTGTCCATGACGACCACCGCGAGCGTTACGGCGGCTCCGATGGCGAGGAGGTAGGGGTTGGCGGAAAAGGCCGCCGTCAGCAGCGCCCACGCTTCCTTGAGGTTGGCGAACCCGATGATCGCCGCGCCCACGGCCCCGCGCAGGGCAATGAAGGCCGCGATCCCCTTGCCGATCCCGGCGACGAGATCCGCGTCCAGCGTCCCGAGCAGGCCCGCGAGCTGCCCGCCCCACGAGACGAGCAGGCCGAGCGCCGCGCCGATGGCCGGGGCGGCGGCGGAGGCAAGCGCGACCACAAGCTCCAGCACGCGCCGGATGTCGTCGAAATGCGCCACGAACGCATCCCCGAGCGCCTCGATGCCGCTCCGGGCCGTGCCCAGCAGCGAAAGCGCCACCGTCTTCGCCAGCAGGTCGCACAGGCCCGCCAGCCGCGCCATGCCGTCAAGGAAGCCCTTGCCGTCCTCGGCGGCTTTCGCGGCGTCCGTCCCCGCCGTGGCGTAGAGCGACCGGAACATGTCGCGCAGCCCGGAAACGTCCCGCGTGAGCATGGGGATGAGGGAAGGATCGATGCCCAGCCCCCGCGCATACGCCTCGCGCTGGGCATCGCCCATCTCCCGCATCGCCCCGCCCGCGCGCTCCAGTTCCGAGGCCGCGTCGGACAAACCCGGATTGTTGGCGAGCATGGCCTTGAGGGAGGCCCCGAGCGCGTCCGCCGAAGCGCCCGTCTGTTCCGCGATGAACCGCCATTCCGCGAACCGCTCCACGGAAACGCCGAGCGCGTCCGCCTGCGCGGCGACCTCGGCCTCCCCCTTGGCGACCCCGACGAACGCGGCGGACGCGTCGGCAAAGGCCCGCCGGAGAGCGGAGCCGAACGCCGCGGCCTTCTCCAAGGAGGACTTGAGCGAGATCCCGTCGACCTCAAACCCCAGTCTGGTGAGTATCTGCTCTCCGGCTACAGCCATCACGCACGTTCCTTTTCTTTCGCCGCCATAAAACGGCGTTCGTTCTCTTCCTGCACGGTCAGGGCGTCGTTCATGAGCGCCACGTCCTCAAGCGAAAGCGTGCCGTCCTTGAGGCCCTCATACCGGCACAGCCCCCGCAGGACCGGCCTCATCAGCCAGTCCTGCCCATCGGGGAGCGTTACCCATCGGATTCCGCAGCCTTCCCCGCACGGTTCAAAACCGAGGGGAGGTCTGCGAAAAAACCGGACAGGTTGTCTTTCAGGACATGCGCCGCGATGCCGAGCAGCATGGTCAGATCCAGCGGGAACATGATCACGCCGTTCACGCGCAGCCTGGCGAAACCGCCCGTATCCTGCCGGATCTGCGTCACGTCGAGGCAGGCGTTCAGGATGTAGTCCACATCGGCGTCGGGCAGCTCGCCCACGGTGCGGGCCAGCGGGCCGAGGAAGGCTTCGGGGTCGCCCGCGCTTCCGGCGAGGGCCACGAGCCGCTCGGTCACCGGGGCCAGACGCCGCACCACATGGAGCTGCTGGAAGGCGTTCAGCCTGCCGGAATCGAAGGTCTTGTCCTTGATGGTGAACTGCATGGCTACATCCCCAGCAGGAAGGAAATGGACCCGGCGTTGAACGTCCACTCCACAGCCCCGGCATCGGTGCCGTAGGTGATGGCGGGCTGCTTGGCGAAGGCGCAGTTCTGGCAGGTGATCACGTCGCCGCGCGCAACGTCGCGGATGACGATGGTGTTCATGCCGTGCTGGGCGCCGGTGGTGGTCTGGAGGTTGTACATGATCTGGAGCGCCGCGTTGACGCTGGAGGTCTTGAGCAGCTTGACCGACACGGTGCCGGATTTGTCGCCGAGCAGGCTGTGCATCACGGAGCCGTCGGCCCCGACGGTCATCTTGCTCCGCTCGCCGGCGGGCGTGACGGTGATGCCGCCCTGTTCGACACCGGCCTCGTCTCCGGCGAGGGAGACGTTGCCGCCCGGCCCGTAGATGGAAGCCTGCACATCGAGAAAGCTATACGAATGTCCCATGGTTTTCCGTCCTCAATCAGCGGTTGACGTCGATCTGCACGTCGACGAAATGGATGGCCCCGGCAAGCTTGGCGGCGATCTGGATGGGCGGGCACTTGCGCTGCTCGCGCTCGGACTGCGCCTGTTCGGCCACGGGGGTCGTGTATACGTAGTAGCCCTTGTCGAGATAATCGCCGCGTTCCAGCAGGCCGAAACCGTCGGCGTTCCACGTGCCCGGAGCCACAAGGCCGTTGTTCACGGCTTCGCCGAGCACGGCCTCGATGCAGGTGATGATCTGGTTGGCGCCCGCGTCGGTCTGGGGGATCTTGGCCTTGGACTGGTAGAGCAGGTTCCAGGTTTCGGACTGGATGGCGTTCTGAAGCCAGTCGAGGCCGTGGATCTCGTCGAAGTAGGCCGGACCGGACATCACGCCTTCCTGGAAGATGGCGGTATCGTTGTCGTAGGCGGCGAACACGTTGCAGCGCTTGGCTTCGAGGGCCTGCGCCTGCGTTTCGGTGAGGCCCTCGGCGACGACGCCGGGAAGCTGCTTGAACTTCAGGGTGATGGTGCTGCGGTTGGCCGAGAAGTTCACGGTGAAGGCGCGGCCGAGCGCGGAGACGATGGCGTAGGGGTTGCGGCTGTAGGCCACGATGGTGCGCTTGCGGGCCAGCTCCTTGAGCTTGCTGGCGGCGTCCTCGGCGTATCCGGCGTCCAGCGCGCGGCTGTCGGTGACGGTGACGCCGTAGATGCGGGCCTTGGCGGAGGCTTCGACAAAGGCGGCCACGTCAAGGTGATCCTCGACGGCCAGGCCCTCGTCGGCAAAGACGCAGCCGTACCAGTCGCCGGACTTGTCGGCCAGCGCGGCCACGGCTTCCTTGGCGGTTTCGCCGTCGGTGCCCGCGACCGGGGGCAGGCCGGTGGAGGCGGTCATGCGCAGCATGGCGGAAATGTCGGTCCCGGCGGGCTCGGACAGCGGGGCCAGATAGCCGATCCCGGCGGAAGCGCCCAGCGTGCTGGTCTTCATGGCGAAGCGCTGCCCGTCCCACGCGCAGGAAGCCCCGGCGGAGGCGAGGGCGGCGCTGACGACGGCGGCGACGCCGTTCATGTTGGTCACGCCGGAGAAGTCGAGGCCGGTGATGTCCTTGGAGACGCCGCCCACGGAAACGGCGAAGCTGCCGTCCTTGACGGAAGCCCACGCGGAAGCGTCGGCCTCGCCGTCGGAGAGGATGCCGCCCTTGAGGATGGCTGGGGTGGGGGTTTTGCCCCAGCGTCCCACGCAGAGCTGCGC
>OIET01001085.1_pt1 | contig 14933 bp, 16 predicted proteins | sample 1581871 | NCBI WGS metagenome assembly OIET01 (sample SAMN03279760, study PRJEB24777) | human gut metagenome | isolation source: fecal sample PR121 from 1 month old male Malay infant, vaginally delivered... | place: Singapore | collected 2005-09-16
TATTAAAACATTGGAGGACTATATTAAAACCGCGCAGCGGATCAAGAGAAAGCTGGATAAAGACCCGATCCGGCGGAAAACCGATGCGCGGTAAAAGAAAAAAGGAGGAAAACCAACATGTACGAGGGTGTGATTAATGCCTATGTGACGAACTTAGGCCGCTACAACGAGGGTTATCTGGTGGGAGAGTTCTTAGCTTTACCCGCCACCACTGAGGAAGTACAGGCTATTTTTGAGCGGATCGGCGTAGACGAAAAGCGATATGAGGAATACTTTATCACCGATTATGAAACAGAGATCAGCGGTCTGGGCGATTGTCTGGGTGAATATGAAAATCTGAATGCCTTGAATTATCTTGCGTCCTGCCTTGATGAGCTGACCGAGGAAGAAATGAAAAAATATGAAATCGCTGTGGAAGAAGGCGACTACACGTCAAGCATCGTGGATTTAATCAACTTGACCCAAAATCTGGATTGCTACGACATCGTTCAGGACATCGACAACGACTATGCGCTGGGGGAATACTATATCAACGAGTGCGGTGCATTTTTGGAAGTACCGGATGGGCTGAGTAACTATATCGCCTATGACGCATATGGACGGGACGCGCGGATGAATGATTGCGGCAGCTACATCAACGGCTGTTATGTGTGTGAAACCGGAGCGAGTTTTTACCCTTTTTTCGACGGGAATGAGATTCCCGAAGAATATTGTATCACGGCTTTTCCCGAGCCGAAAGAAGTGGATGCTCTGCTGGTTCGCGTCGGACAGCCCCCTGAAAAAGTCCGCATTGAAAATGGTCTGGAAGGGATTGAGAGCGTCTTTGAAGGGACGCTTTGCGCATACCCCATGTCCGGTGAAACACTAATCATTACACAAAAAGAAGATAAACGGATTCCAAACTGTGCAGTTTTTGACACGGCTGAACATGAGAAGATCAATATTTATGGCGATTTTCTGCTGTGCAATTGGGACTTTGAAGCCCTAAAGGCCAGAGACCTGACACCAAAACAGATTGAAAAGTACAGGGATCAGCTGGAACACCCGGAAAAATACAATGGAGATGTGCAGCGAAAGATTGCATTTCCGGAAAAAGGGAAACACCGGGATACCATGGAACGGTAAGCAGAATGTCATTGAGAGATTCTGCTTTTTTTATTTCAGAAAGGGGGTGATGCCCTGAACGAATCAATAGAACTCACGGCCAATAAAAGAAATTTTCAAAAAAACGAAGGAGAAAAACACATGAGTACAGCCATTAACCTGAATGAATTGATGAAACTTTATGAGGGGGAGGACGTGGAGATCACGTTGATCATCCCCTCGTCACCCCTCATTGTGGATGTGGGAGAGACATCAGAAGCCAGCGAAGGGAAAGGAAACGATCATGAAAAACAATACCACGAATCAAAATGAACTAACGGATAAGAAAGACGAAATCACCATCCTGATGATCCGGGCCGGGGAGCGGCCACAGGAAATGACCATTGAGAACACCCTTGAAGCCAAGCAGAAATTGGTGGATGGATACATTGAAATGTATTATCTTCCAACCGATGACGACGCAGTGATCATCTGTAATGAAGAAGGAAAGATCAACGGTCTGCCCCTGAACCGCGGTATTTTTGATGAAAAAAAGCGGCTTGTTGAGATTATTGCAGGCGATTTTTTTCTTTGTAACGCCCCGAGGGACAGCGAGGATTTTACAAGCTTAAGCCCAAAACAAATTGAAAAATTTTCTGAGCAATTCAAATATCCTGAACAGTTTATACGCCTTAATCAAGGGATTATCGCTGTCCCGATAAAGGATAAACACAGGGATTATGAGCGGTAACTGAAAATGAAACGTACAATCAATGTCTTATATATCCGATCCGGGGAGTCCCCGCGGGAAGTTACCATTCCCAATAACCTGAAATCCATGCAAAAACTCGTAGGCGGCAACATTGAAAGGTATGAGTTACAAACGGATGATGATGCAGTGATTATCTGCAACGATGAAGGAAAGATAAACGGTCTGCCGATGAACCGTGGCATCTTTATTGATAACAGTGAACTTATTGACATCATTGCCGGGGACTTTCTTATCTGCAATGCGCGGGGTGACCGAAAAGGTTTTTCCAGTCTTACCCCCGAACAAATCCAAAAATATGCCGAAGAATACAAGTTTCCTGAGCGGTTTTGCCGTGTAAACCGAGAGATTGTTGTCGTGCCGTTGATGCCGAAAATCAAATATTATGAGCGGTAACTAAATTGAAAGCAGGGGAGCCTTGCGGCGTGAGACTGTCCCAGCAAGCACTGAAAAAGGATAGCCGCCCTCCAGGCAGCTCACCTTTTTCGCTTGTTGGGGCGTGCCCCAATCCCCCTTTTATAACGTGGATAAGGAGTGAAAAATATGCGAAAGCGCAACGTTGAGATCCTGTTTCGCCTGACAAGGCGGGAAGCACAGGAACTGGATAAAAAAGTGAAGAAGTCTGGTCTGAGCCGGGAAGCTTTTCTGCGTGCCATGATTGAAGGCTACCAGTTACACGAAAAACCCGGCCCGGCGTTTTACGAAACCATGCGGCAGATGTCCGCCATCGGAAACAACCTGAACCAGATTGCCGCCAAGGCCAATGCCCTGGGTTTTGTGGATCAGCCGCTTTATGAAAAAGAAGCCCTGAAATGGCGGAAGTTCCAGACCGAAATCAGAGAAAAATTTCTGCTGCCAGAAAAAGGATGATATGGCCACCACAAAAATTTGGGACATCCGGGGCCGTCTGGACAGGGTGGTTGATTATGCCAAAAATCCGGATAAGACAAAGAACAAAAATTATGGCGTGGCTGACGTACAGGCCCTGCGGGATGTGATGGACTATGTGTCGCAGGACATTAAAACTGAAAGGCAGTTTTATGTCACAGGTTTAAACTGTTCACCCGAAACCGCGAGGGAGGAGATGACCATCACCCAAAAGCAGTACCGCAAGGAGGGCGGCATCATTGCCTATCACGCCTATCAAAGCTTCAAACCCGGGGAAGTCACCCCGGAGATCGCCCATGAAATCGGCGTAAAACTGGCAGAGGAATTGTGGGGATCACGGTTTGAGGTGATCGTCGCAACCCACATCGACAAAGCCCATATTCACAATCACATGGTGCTGAACGCTGTCTCCTTTGCTGATGGGCTGCGCTACTATGACAATAAAGAAACCTATCGGAAAATGCGGGAGGTCTCCGACCGTCTTTGCCTTGAATACAAGCTTTCCGTGATTCAAAAGACCATGAACAAGTCTATGCAGTACGGTGAGTGGCGGGCAGAGCAGGAAGGAAAACCCACATGGCGGGGCCTGATCTTAAAAGACCTCGATGCAACCATTTCCGAATCCGTGACCCTTCGGCAGTTTCTGTATCGTCTGCGGCAGAAGGGATACGCCATCAAGTATGATGCAAAATACTTCACGCTGAAGCCGCCCGGGAAAGCGCGATATGTGCGCATTGACCGCCAGTATCCCGAATACAGTTTAGACAACATCGAACAGCGGATTTTTAAACAGCAGCAGATCAAGCAGTACCGACCCGGGCCAAAGGCTGCAAAGAAAAAAATGCTTTTGCACGGAAGCTTTGAAAAAGCCCGTCATACCAGCGGCCTGCGGGGCCTGTACCTTTACTACTGCTTTAAGCTGGGCGTGTTTCAAAAGAAAAAAGACCGGGAAGCAGGCGCACTGCCGTTTCTGTACCGGGAGGATATACGGAAGATGGAACAAATCAGTCAGGAAGCGTGTTTTCTATGCCGCCATCAGATCAACACCATGGATGAACTGGCAGCTCATAAGATAGAAAATGAACAGCAGATAAAAAAACTCTGTACTGAGCGTAAAAAACTCTGGAACAGAACACAGCGCACACCGGATGAAAAAGAGGTGACTAAAATCAAAGCGGACATTGCCGGGCTGAGCGCGCAGATCAAAGCACTCAGAAAGGAAGTGAAGTATTGTGACGGCATTGCCGCGCGATCCATGCCGATGAAAGAAAAAATCAAAGCAGTCAAATTAGAAGAAAAAAATAAAGGAAAGGAGCATACCAAAAATGAATACAAGCGGTGACGCAGCTGAACAAGTCATCCGACTATCCCTTGAAGGGGCGGATTTTTTGTTGCGGCTGACAGGGACAGGCCTTAAAAATCTGGCCTTTCTGTTAATCTCAGCTTTAAAGAGTGCTGATGTACACAAAACAAAAGGAAAAACCCGATTAACAGCTATGCTGAAATCCGGGAAACCCTTAACCGTTTTTTCGATTAACAATGCTGACCTTGAAGTCTTTGCCAAAGAAGCCAAGCATTACGGGGTGCTTTACTGTGCCCTGGGCAATCCGACAGGCAGTCCGGATGGTGTGACGGATATTCTGGTGAAGCAGGAGGATGCTGTGCGGATCAACCGGATCGTTGAACGCTTCCAGCTGGCAGCAGTGAATACCGCGGAAATTAAGAGTGAAATTCTGAATGAACGGGAAGGGCAGACGCAGACTCCTGAAGAAGTACAGGCAGAGGAAGCCCTGTTGAATGATCTTTTTGGTGCATCGGATCAGGAATCCAAAGCCGGGGAAGAACAGCTGCTGGATGTCCTTTTAGGCCCCGCAGAGCCAAAGGAGGAAAACGAGCTGCCCCCAAAGGAGGAAAACATGGTTTCGGGCAGGGAGGACAAGGAAGTCCTACAGGCGGAGAAACCCTACGCCGAGGACCCGCAGGCCCAGGCACAGGAGAAAAGCCTTCCATCCGGGAACAGCTTGAAGCCGCCCGCCGCAGAAGAAGGTAAACCTTCCGTCCGGGCAGAACTCAGAGCGATCAAAGCCGAGCAGGAAAAGGCCCGGGCAGAACCCGAACGCAGCGCACCGGAGCCGCAAAAGGAAACCAAACACCATGGGCCCAAGCGGAAAACCAAAAAAGAGATTCAAAAAAAATCGAAGGGAGATAAAACACGATGAGTAACTTATATGACCTGTTTGGTCAGGAAGAACCCGAACAGAAGCCGAGAAACAATCAAAAGTGGCAGGCCGAGCAAAAGGCCAACCGGGAATACTGCTATACACAAATTGAAAAGGCCCTTGAAACCATTGGGAAAAGTCCCGAGCTATTTCAGGGGTATCTGAACGTTCAGGCCAATTTTGAATACTATACTGCCCGTAACGCGCTGCTCATACAGGTGCAGCGGGAAACCGCCACCAAAATTGCAGACAGTACGACATGGAAAGAGCAGGGTATCTTTGTGAAACAGTCCGAGTTCAGAAACCCGATTTTGATTCTGGAACCCGGAAACCCCTACACCCGTGATGATGGAACAACCGGGCAGTCCTTCAAGGCCAAGAAAATGTACGACATCACCCAGACCACCTGTCGGGTGCGTTCTCAGAAAACAGGCAAACTGGATGACCGGATGCTGATAAAATCACTCATTTCAAAGGCCCCGGTAAAGATTCTGACCGCCGAAGCCGTCAATCATCCGCTGGCCGTGGATTTTGATATGGATAAAGAGTGCGTGGTGGTGGAAAAAGGGCTGAATCCGGATGCCATGTATCAGGGAATCGCCGCCGCTTTAGCCAAGTCCGAACTGGCCTTAAACGGATGCGATACCAAAACCCTTGATTTCAAGGCCCAGGCCGCCGCTTACATGATCTGCAGACAGGCAGGCGTTTCAACCGCATGCTTTGACTTTTCAAAGCTGCCGGATTTTCTGACCAGTGCAGAACCGCAGCAGGTGGGCGCAGAGCTGACCGCCATCAAGGATGCCATGGCCGAGGTATCCATGCGGGTGAAGTACAATTTACAGCAGATGGTACAGCCAAAGAGCCGGGCTGACCCGGCACGCTGAGGTAGACCATGAAAGAAGTCAAAAGAATTTTAACCCTTGACCATGTGGAGTACGGCGTTCTGGTCAATGCCCTCAATCAAATGCGCAACGGCCTGATAAGGCAGAAACGGTCAACCGATGCCGTGGACGACCTCTTGCTGAAAACCATCGACGCACCCACAGAAAAGACCGGGAAAAGGAAGGAACGCGGCCATGCAAGATAATTTCAGTAAAAACATCATGCTGTACATCGCCCTCCTTGTGCCAGTGATCGGACTGGCCCTGCGCATTGCCCCCTTCATCGACGAAGGGCTTTATGCCTTTATCCTTAAGTTCCCCGAAGCGATGGAACATCCTTTTAAAATCACATGGTGTGAAAGCAGTTTAAAATCCATCCTGATTCTGATGATTCTATATGTCATGGGAATCGGGATTTTTTATGCCACGAAAAAGAATTACCGCCGGGGCGAGGAGCACGGGAGCGCGAAGTGGGGAGACGCCCAGAGCATCAACCGAAAATACCGGGAGAAACATTTTGAAGATAACAAGCTGTTAACCCAGAACGTCCGCATGGGTCTGGACGGCCATCGGCACCGGAGAAACCTAAACGTGTTGGTCTGCGGGGGCAGCGGGGCCGGGAAAACCCGCTTCTATGCAAAGCCCAATGTCATGCAGGCCAATACCAGTATGGTGATCCTTGACCCCAAAGGGGAGATCCTACGCGATACCGGACAGCTGCTCAGAGAAAAGGGGTATGAAGTCCGCATTCTGGATTTAATCAACATGGAGAAATCACACTGCTATAACCCCTTTGTCTATCTCAAAACCGACAACGATGTGCAGCGGCTTGTGACAAACCTCTTTAAGGCGACGACCGTAAAAGGCGCGCAGTCAAGCGATCCCTTCTGGGATACCGCAGCCAGTATGCTGCTGTTGTCCTTGGTCTTTTTTCTGAAATACGAAGCCCCAACCGAGGAACAGAATTTTCCCATGGTCATGGAGCTGCTCAGAAACGGGGACATCCCCGAAGATGTGGACGGCTATATGTCGCCCCTTGACGAGTTGATGGATCGTCTGGAAGCCCGGGAACCGGAGCACATTGCCCTGAAATATTACCGCAATTACCGGAGCGGCGCTGCCAAGACCGTGAAGTCCATCCAGATCACCTTAGCAGCAAGACTGGAAAAGTTCAATCTTGAAAGTCTCTCAGCACTCACAGTGACCGATGAACTGGACTTGGCGAGTATGGGGGAAAAGAAGGTAGCCCTGTTCGCGTTAATTCCGGACAACGACACCTCTTTCAACTTCCTCATCAGCATTTTATACACGCAGCTTTTTCAGCAGTTGTTTTACACTGCTGACCGAAAATATGGGGGGCTGTTACCCGTACACGTGCATTTCATCATGGATGAGTTCGCGAATGTGAGTTTACCCGATGATTTTGAAAAGATATTGTCCGTTATGCGTTCCCGGGGCGTTTCCGTGTCCATTATTTTACAGAACATGGCGCAGCTCAAGGCCCTGTTTGAAAAGCAATGGGAAAGCATCGCGGGGAATTGCGACACGTTTTTATATCTCGGCGGCAATGAGCAGGCCACACACAAATATGTATCAGAGCTTTTAGGCAAAGAAACCATAGACACCAACACCTACGGAAAAAGCTCAGGTAAGAGCGGGAATTATTCAACAAATTACCAGAACAGTGGCCGGGAGCTGATGACACCGGATGAGGTGCGGATGCTCGACAACCGCTATGCCCTGCTCTTTATCCGCGGAGAACGGCCCATCAAAGATGAAAAATACAATTTATTAAAACACCCCAATATCCATCTGACCACCGACGGCGGGATGCCGCCTTATGAACATGGGCGTGTGGATCACGCCGTTGCAAGCATGAGCCTTGTGCCTTATTCGCCGGATATTGTGATTGAGGAAATGGAAATATCCGAAGAAATAACTTGTATGCTCTGGTCGGAGGAAGATTTAGAAGCCTATTTTGAAAAGTTAAAGGAGATACAATTGAATGAACCAAACAACGAAACGAAAAAAGAAGCATAAAGCCCCGACACCCCGTCTGTCTATGAACACTAAAATGCACCGCCGCTTTTCGGTTTATATGGCGGTTGTACTGTGTGTTCTATGTACCACAACCGTGTGCGCTGCCGATGACCCCATTGCCGTGGTCAACAACCTGTCCACTTTTATTTTTGGCCTTGTCCGGGCGGTCGGAATGATCCTCATCGGTTATGGGATTGTGCAGATCGGCTTATCCCTTAAGTCCCATGATCCAAGCCAGAGGGCTAATGGGATCATGACCGTGGCCGGGGGGATCGTGGTCACCTTTGCCAAGGAAATTTTGAATACCATTGCGGGATAGTCCGGTATGGATACAAAGAAAAAAGGGCAGACCGAAACGCTGGCCTGCCCCTGAAAGGAGGATTCAATGGAAAGTGATAACTGGATTGTACAAAATCTGCAAAACTCTCTGGACACATGGAATGGAAAACTGTCGGAAATCTGGCAGCTGCTCACCCAGTCGCCCCAGACTTTTAAGGGCGGCGGCATCTGGGAGGTGATTGTCAACATCAACGGCACCTTACAGGCCATCGGCTACGCGCTGTTGGTGTTGTTTTTTCTGGTGGGCATGGTCAAGACCTGTGGCTCACTGGCAGAGGTCAAGAAGCCGGAGCACGCCCTGAAACTCTTTGTGCGCTTTGCCATTGCCAAGGGCGTCATCACTTATGGTCTGGAACTCATGATTGCCCTGTTCACCATCGTACAGGGGATTGTGTCAAAGATTATGGTGACGGCGGGGCTGGGGGGTGCGACCCAAACCGTGCTGCCGCCGGAGATTGTGGAAGCCGTGGAGAACTGCGCATTTCTTGAAAGCATCCCTTTGTGGGCAGTGACCCTCATCGGGGGACTGTTCATCACCGTACTGTCTTTTGTGATGATCATGAGCGTGTATGGGCGGTTTTTTAAGCTGTTTCTCTACACCGCCATTGCCCCGGTGCCCTTGTCCACTTTTGCGGGTGAACCCAGCCAGAGCATTGGCAAGAGCTTTCTGAAAAGCTATGCGGGTGTCTGTCTGGAGGGGGCGATTATTGTACTGGCCTGTGTGATTTTTTCACTGTTTGCAGCATCCCCGCCACAGGTCAACCCGGACGCTTCGGCGGTCACCATGGTTTGGGCCTATATCGGGGAACTGGTTTTTAACATGCTGGTGCTGGTGGGAACCATCAAGCTTGCGGATCATTGTGTGAAAGAGATGATGGGCCTATAGAAATAAAAAAGGACGCGGTTAACGTCCTAGAATACCGGTTTATCATCTTTGTTATAGCGCATGGTGCCCTCGCTGTCAATATAGCAGTCACGGGTAGAGATACCGCGCTCCCTTGCAGTCCGGGCCTGCCAGGCAATATCTTCTTTCATGGTTTTATAGTATTGCCGTTCGTCCCAGTATTCCTTAAAAGAGCGTATCCAGGAGATCAGGGAAAAACCCAGAAGAATAAAGAGAATGGCAAAAGCCAGTGTTTCATGGGCAGCCGCCCATGGAGTGAGAAATGTGCTGATCAGCAGGAAATAGACAACGGGCAGTGTCAGACGGAGCTTTCCAGCAAGCTTCAACACAAATGACAGAACAATGAGCACAATGGTGATGATCAATGAAATAAATGCGACATATACCATGGGGGCACCTCCTATGTATTGGTTTTTATAGTTTTAGTATAGCAGGCTTCGCTCAAAAAGCAAGCCTGTAAAAGCAAAAGGAGATTTTTTATGGAAGTGAAGATAAACCGCGAGATCCGCGAATATACAGAAAGCATGTTTTTCGGACTGTCCATGCGGCAGTTTGTTTTTTCGGTTATGGCCTGTGGAATGGCCGTTGGCCTGTACTTTTTACTGCGGCCTTACTTTGGCATGGAAACCCTGTCCTGGGCCTGTATCTTAGCCGCCGCGCCTTTTGGGGCGTTAGGCTTTATCAAGTACCACGGCATGAGCGCAGAACAGTTTCTATGGGCATGGATAAAAGACCGATTTCTGATGCCCAAAATTCTGATTTTTGATGCAGACAACCTGTATTACTGGATTTTGACCACACCCGTCAAAAAGAGAAAAGATAAAAAAAGAAAAAAGAATAAAGGAGCGAAAAATGATTAAAACACTTAAAAATTTAAACCATCAGGAGAAAGAAAAATTTAAAATTCCAAAAAGCGCACAGCAGGCCGTCCCCATCCAGATCATTTATCCGGATGGGATTTTTTGTATCGGTAAAAATAAATATGCCAAGACTTTTCGGTTTACAGACATCAATTACGCGGTGGCCGGGCGGGAGGATAAGGAAGCCATGTTTTTAGAATATTCAGAACTGTTAAACAGCTTTGACAGCGGCGCGACCACCAAGCTGACCATCAACAACCGCCGCCTGAACCGGGCGGACTTTGAAAAAAGTATTTTGATCCCCATGAAAGAGGATGGACTGGACATCTACCGGAAAGAGTACAACCAGATGTTACTCGACAAGGCCACCGGAACCAACAGCATGATTCAGGAAAAGTATGTGACCGTGACCGTTCTGCGCAAGAACTATGAGGAAGCCAAGACCTATTTTGCCCGTGTGAGCACAGAGCTGACCGCCCACTTCTCCCGTCTGGGATCACGCTGTACAGAGCTTGACGCAGAGGAAAGGCTGCGCGTCCTGCATGACTTTTACCGTACAGGGGAGGAGACAGGCTTTACCTTTGATTTATTACAGACCATGAAAAAAGGCCATGACTTCCGGGATTTTATCTGTCCAGACACCTTTGAGTTTGAATCGGACTTTTTTAAAATCGGGGATCGATATGGCCGGGTACTGTTTCTGCGCGAATACGCATCCTATATCCGTGACAGCATGATCAGTGAGCTGACACAGCTCAACCGCAATCTCATGCTCAGTATTGACGTGATCCCGGTGCCGACCGATGAAGCCGTGCGGGAGGTGGAGAACCGCCTGCTCGGTGTGGAGACAAATATAACGAATTGGCAGCGCCGACAGAACCAGAATCAGAACTTTTCTGCGGTTATCCCCTATGATATGGAGCTGCAGCGGAAGGAATCAAAGGAATTTCTGGATGACTTGACCACAAGGGATCAGCGCATGATGTTTGGTCTGCTCACCCTTGTCCATACCGCCAAGAGCAGGAAGCAACTCGACGCGGACACCGATACACTGCTCACCATGGCCAGAAAGCACCTCTGTCAGTTCGCGATCCTGCGCTATCAGCAGCAGGATGGCTTGAACACCGCCCTGCCCATTGGGCACCGGAAGATCAATGCCCTGCGCACGCTGACCACCGAGAGCTTAGCCGTGCTCATGCCGTTTAGGGTGCAGGAGATTATGGACAAAGGCGGTATCTACTATGGTGAGAACGCCATCTCCCACAACCTTATCATGTGTAACAAAGCCAATCTTTTAAACCAGTCCGCCTTTCTTCTGGGCGTGCCGGGCAGTGGGAAAAGCTTCAGCGCAAAAGAGCTGATCGTGTTTCTCGCCCTCGCGACCCAGGATGACATTCTTGTGTGTGATCCAGAGCGCGAGTATGTCTCCCTGATTACAGCCCTCGGAGGTGAAGCGATCCGGATTGCGGCAGGGTCAGAGGATCATATCAATGCCATGGACATGGTGGAGGGTTACGGTGATGGCGGAAACCCCATTGTGGACAAGTCCGAGTTCATTTTATCCCTCTTTGAACAGTTGGACAAAAAAGGACTGGGGGCGAAGGAAAAATCCATCATAGACCGCTGCGTGGCACTGGTCTATGACGATTATCAACGCGGTGGGGAGCTGCCGACCTTATGTGTGCTGCGGGAAAAGCTCATGGATCAGCCAGAGCCGGAAGCCCAAGAGCTTGCCCTTGAACTGGAACTTTTTACCAACGGCAGCCTGAACGCCTTTGCCCATAAAACCAATGTGGACACCCAGAACCGTATGGTGGTCTATGACATCATGGATTTAGGCAAACAGCTCAAAACCATGGGCCTGCTCGTCATTACAGATGCCATGATCAACCGGGTCACGGAGAACTGGAAAAAAGGCAAGCGGACACATCTGTTTTTAGATGAATTTCACGTTGTCTTTGAAAATGAATACTCCGGTGCCTTTTTCAACTCTGCGTGGCGGCGATTCCGGAAGCGTAATGCGTTCCCGACCGCCATCACCCAGAACGTGGAGTATCTTTTAGACAGTGTTTTAGCCAGTACCATGTTGTCAAACTCTGAGTTTATCGTCATGCTGAATCAGGCGGCCAGTGACCGCCAGAAGCTTGCCAACCTTTTGAATATCTCAAGAGAGCAGCTGAGCTATATCACCAATGCGGATGAGGGCTGCGGCCTGATAAGGTATGGGAGTGCCTTAGTGCCCTTTGTCAACAAGTTTCCGAGAAAGACCAGACTGTACAGGTTGATGACGACCAAGCCAGGAGAAGAAACCCTTTGATCCTTCCGGCGTTTTCGATGAAGGGAGGTGTTAAGCATCGGAAAAGCAATCAAGACCCGGGAGGTAAAAAAGGATATACGGGTACTCGACAAGGCCGGAACAGCTGCCGAGCGGATACGGGAAGCGACCATCCGGACAAAGGATGCCGCTGAGCGCAGTCCGTCGCCGCAGGAAACATCCGCAAATGATTATGCCATCAACCGAACATCCGATTACGCGGATCGTGCGGCCCATGGAGCAGCCCGTCAAGTTCAGGATCAGAGCCGCCGTGCTGTTCAGAGGGTTCAGGCCCACCGGGCAGACCGTATGGCTGAATCCGCGGAAAATGCCCGCGCCGAAGCGGAACAGGGTGTCCGGAATATCGGGGATGAGGTGCGCATCAAAACCCGGGAGCGCGCAGACGGCATGGTGAAAGCCAAAGGCAGTACCGAGCCGTCGATCAAGGCCCTTCCGGAAAAAGAAAAGAATATCCGGCAGTCCATTTACTCCGCAGCCAAGAGCAGGCGGGCGGCCCGGACAGGGCTTGAAAAGGCCCCCAAACGCACCATAAAAACCAGTGACCAGACGGGCAGGCTGCGCATTAAAACGGCCAGTGAAGCCCGTAAGCTGGGAAAAAACAGCATCCGGACAACGAAAGCGTCCAAAAGGGCCACCAAGTCCGGGCGGGCCACGGCAAAGACCGCCAGAGAGAGCAGCAAGGCGGCTGCAAAAGCATCACAGGCAGCTGCCAAGGCAGCGGCTAAGACCAGTCAGGCATCGGCCAAAATGGCCGTCAAGGCTTCTCGGACTGCGACCAAAGCAGCCATCACCACCGGAAAGCTTGCCGCCAAGGCTACGGCCGCAGCGGCGAAAGTCACAGCGGCGGCGGGAAAAGCTCTTGCCAGTGCTATTGCCGCCGGGGGATGGGTGGTGGCGCTGATTCTTGTCATCATCGTACTTTTTGGCGGGGCCTTGTGTCTGGTGGGAGCAGGCAATGCCAATGCGGTGGAGCCTGTCAGTGAAGAAGTGCAGGCCTATGAACCGCTGATCACAAAGTATGCCCGGGAACATGGGATACAGGAATATGTTGAACTGATCAAAGCGGTCATGATGCAGGAATCCGGCGGTCGCGGGGGTGATCCGATGCAGTGTTCAGAGTGCGGCTATAATGACCAGTATCCCGGCGGCATCACCGATCCGGAGTATTCGATCAATATTGGCATCCGGTATCTGGCCGACTGTTTACATGCCGCGGGGGTTACCAGTCCCATGGACTTAGAACATATCAAACTGGCCCTTCAAGGCTACAATTTCGGGGCCGGGTATATTGACTGGGCTTTGGAAAATGACGGCGGTTATACGCAGGCCAACGCCCAGGAGTTCGCCAATCTGCACGGCGGCAGCTACGGCGATGTGAGCTATGTGCCGAATGTCTTAAGGTATTACCCTTTTGGGCGTATCCCGACAGGGGCAGGCAACAGCAATATTGTCAACGTGGCAGCCAGCCAGATCGGGAATGTCGGAGGGCAGCCCTATTGGAGCTGGTACGGCTTTTCCGGACGGGTGGAATGGTGCGCCTGCTTTGTTTCATGGTGCGCGGATCAGTGCGGTTATATCGACGCGGGGGTGATCCCCAAGTTTGCACTGGTATCAGATGGCGTAAATTATTTCCAGTCAAAAGGCCAGTGGCAGGACGGGAGCTATACACCGAAGCCGGGCGATATTATTTTCTTTACATGGGGTGGTGACGGCAGCGCGGATCACGTCGGTTTTGTTGAGAATGTGACGGATGGCACCGTGAATACCATTGAAGGGAATACTACGGACAGCTGTGCCAGAAGGAGCTACCCGCTCGGGGGTTATATGATTCTGGGGTACGGCTGCCCCGCTTATTAAAACTGAAAAAAGGTTATGGAATAGGACGGATGAAAATCGGTCAAAAACAGGGAACCGGAAGAAAAGTCTTTCGCGTTCCCTTTTATTTTTGTGCAAAAAATCAGGATAGCCGGGGTTTTTAAGCTTTTGTTGATCCCCAATATCAAAACAACAAATATGTGTGGCTGAGCAAATGCAGAAAGTCAGCCCGGCGGTCGATTGTTTCACTTGCAGTTGGCCGTCGTCAATGGGGTGGAGAGCGCAGACCCATGTAAAAGAAAAGCGGCTTGGGGGACTTCCTATGTTGTGCTGTGTGTTTCGCCATTTGTAAAAATGGTAAGTCTGGACGGGAATGGGCAAAAGAAACATGCGGGAAACCGTCTTGAAGTGGACCTGCTGAAAAGAGAATTTCTGATTGTGCAGGAAAAAGATAGTTAAAATCAGAAGTAAATTTTATTTTTTGATTTTTCGTAAAAATAGGCTATCTCTGTCCTGCTGATACAAAAGAAAAAATATATAATGTGCTGGATTAAATTTTAATAAGATCAAAAAGATAAAATTTAAAAAGGCTGATGTGATTTTGCTAATAGCAGGAAAAAAATGGCCGATTAAGTGATTGTTTCAAATGTATAATAATCATGCCATCAGTGTCAAAAAGAGACTAAGTAGCATTCGTTAACACACTACAAAAATTTAAATATGAGGGCTGGTGCTTTGGATGGGAATCTTTCAGAAAAGTACCTGTACAGTTAATCTGGAAAGCTATATTTAAAAAAATT
>OIET01001091.1_pt1 | contig 14845 bp, 17 predicted proteins | sample 1581871 | NCBI WGS metagenome assembly OIET01 (sample SAMN03279760, study PRJEB24777) | human gut metagenome | isolation source: fecal sample PR121 from 1 month old male Malay infant, vaginally delivered... | place: Singapore | collected 2005-09-16
ATAATAGACCTTATATCTCAGAAAGGAGCTTTTCATGGACAAAACAAAGAAAACAGGCCTGATGGCGGATCTTGGGCTGCTGGTAGTGGCGGTTGTCTGGGGGACAGGCTTTGTAGCCTCCAAAAACGCCATTGCCGCCACCACTCCCATGATGGTGATGGCGATCCGTTTTACAGTGGCCTTTTTAATAGCGTTTATTGTCTTTTTCAAGCATCTCAGAGGCATTTCGAAGGACACGCTTAAGGCCGGGTGCATTATCGGGTTCTTTCTGTTTACAGCCTTCGCGGCCCAGACCATTGGCCTGCAGTTTATCCAGGCTGGTAAGCAGGCGTTCCTGACCGCCACCAATGTGGTGATGGTACCCTTTATCTTCTGGGCCGTTAAAAAGCATCGTCCTGACCGTTACAATTTTGCCGCTGCCTTTATCATGCTGCTGGGCATTACCCTGCTGACCACAGATTTCAGCACAGGCTTCAGCTTTGGCGCGGGTGACGGCCTTACCCTGCTGTGCGCCTTCCTGTTTGCCTGCCATATCGTCTCGGTGGGCGTGTTCTCAAAGGATCACGACCCCATAGCCCTGACGGTTATTCAGCTGGGCTTTACAGCGCTGGCATCGCTGGTCTATGTCATTTTCTCCGGTGAGCTGACCACTGACATCTCGCCCGCAGGCTGGCTCAACGCCGTCTATTTGGGCCTGTTCAGTACCTTCCTGGCATTCCTGCTTCAGACAGTGGCCCAGAAGTACACCAGCTCGACCCATGCGGCCATTCTCATGAGCCTGGAATCCGTCTTTGGCAGTATCTTCTCCATCATTCTGCTGGGGGATCATTTTACGCTGATGATGGCCATCGGCTGTGTTGTTATTTTTCTTGGTGTCATTACCGCAGAAACCAAATGGGCTTTTCTGCGGCGCGGAGCCGTGAACGACAACCCAGAATAGACCAAAAAGAAGTCTCAAAAACCACGAGACTTCTTTTTTATTCTCAGTTCCAGATTTCGCAGTGGTCAAACTGCCGGTCTGGGTACTCGATGACCCCAGGCCCCAGTTCTCTGGCCGCGCCGGCCACCTCGTCATAGGTACCCACGGACAGGACATGCCGGAGACTTTGGATGATGACCAGTTTTTACACAGCCATCGGCTCTACATCATCAATCTGGACCATGTGCTGGCTGTGCAGCGCCATGCTGAACGACACACAGCTGCCCATCCTGCTAACCTATCCATCATTTTTTCAGCAGAGACTGGTAGATTTTCAAATTCTCGCCCTTATAGACGTTAAATACAACTTTTTTCAGGCTCCTGGCACCCTGCATAAACGCTTTTACTGTCTCCACAGCAATGGCGGCGGCTTTTCCGGTGGGAAATCAAATTCCCCAGTAGAGATACAGTAAAAAGCCAGGCTGCGCAAGCCCTTTTCATCAGCCAGCGCCAGACAGGCCTGATAGCAGTGTCCATCTGTCAGCCCGCCGCTGACAATGGGGCCGACAGTGTGAAGCACCCAATCCGCGGGAAGGTTATAACCCGGGGTGATTTTAGCTGCTCCGGTGGGTTATGGCGTCTCCTGCCGAACCATAAGCTCGTGGCAGGCCTGGCGCAGCTGGACGCTGGCGTAGGTGTGGATGACGTTATCGATACATCTGTAGCTGGGTACAAAGCAGCCTAGCAGCTGACTGTTGGCCGCATTCACAATGGCGTCGGCCTGAAGGGTGGTGATATCGCCCTGCCAAAGGTACAGCCCCTCCTGCACAGGCGCCACCTTTCTTCCCCTGTCTCCAGAATTTTGATATTGTTATATTCTGGCCGCAGAGCGGTGATCAGCCAAAGCATTTACTCGTTTCGGTTTATATTGGCTCCTTTCTTCTTTCCTGTATTGTAATGCACAGAGGACCCTTTGTGAAGCAGGCACAAAATAGTAGCCTGGTTTCCTGAAGGATACCAGGGTTGAAATCTTATCCAAAAGCTGATATACTTTTCTATGCAAGTATCATTAAGATACCAAGCGGTTAATCCAAGGAAAGCTGGTGAAAAAATGAACGACCGACCTCTTCCGGCCTGTCCTGTCGAAACCACGCTGATGCTCATCGGCAGTAAATGGAAGGTTTTAATTTTGCGGGACCTGATGGACGGCACCCGCCGTTTCAGTGAGCTTAAAAAATCCATCGGGACCATTACCCAGAAGGTGCTGACCTCTAACCTGAGGGATATGGAGGCCTGCGGCCTGCTCACCCGCACTGTCTATCCCGAGGTGCCCCCAAGGGTCGAATATACCCTGACCCAGACCGGCTACAGCCTGAAGCCCATTCTCGACTCTATGGTGGACTGGGGAACTGCCTATAAAAACCTGGCCGATTCTGCCAGGCCCTAAAACAAAAAAGAGATGAGGCGCCCTTTTGGCACTTCATCTCTTTTGCGTTTAGATTTTCTGGCAGGTATGCTTCAGTCCTGGCAGTATGGCTCCTGGCTTCTTTGTATATTTTCTGTCTTTCTGTTTTTTAAAGCTGACTTCGATTTTTCCGGTTTGCCCGTTGACAACAGCGGTTTTAAAAATAATGGTGACCCTGCTTTTCCTGGTTTTTTCCACGTTATTCATCACTGCCATATCATGCTCAAGCCTGTCTTGAAATTCTTCCCAGGTTGCATATTCCTTCTTGATTGTATTATCCGTTTTCATTTTAAATTAAAGGCTCCTAACATTCCAACATCACGCGGGACAAATTTGATCATCTGCCTCCGCCGTACTGGCAATCGCCATACAAATGAACTTTTCTCTTTATCTGTCAATATGCGCTTTGGCTGTGTCTATTATTATAGTCGGTTAATCCTTTAAAATCAAGGAATTTCAGATAAAAGTTTCTTTTGTTAGTTATCTGTTTAACAAGGAAATATTTCTGTTCATCATAGGCCGCTGTCTTAGCGGGCTTGCGGATACTGCATCTTTTTACATACATTAAAGCTTTCTTAAACAACGGGATCAAATTCGTCCATATCGGACGCCGGCAATGCGGGCATCCACAAAAAAAGACCAGCCGGTTTAGGCTGGTCCTTAAATGTTTTAGTTATCCTTGTTGGTTCTTCTCCAGATGTGCATTTTTTCGGCTTCTTCGATGAGCTCGTCGCGGAAATCCGGGTGGGCGACGGAAATGATGGCGTCACATTTTTCCCAGGTGGACAGGCCCTTGAGATTAACCTTGCCGTATTCGGTTACCAGGTAGTGGATGTTCGCGCGGGTGTCGGTAACAACGGAGCCTGGCTGCAGGGTCGGTACGATACGGGATTTCATTTCGCCGTCTCTGGTCATAAAGGTGGAGGAGCAGCAGATAAAGCTCTTTCCGCCGTTTGACAGGTAAGCGCCCAGCACAAAGTCGAGCTGTCCGCCGGCGCCGCTGATGTGCTTGATCCCGGAGGATTCTGAGCTGACCTGACCAAAGAGGTCGACGTCAACAGCGTTGTTGATGGACATGAAATTATCAATGGCAGAAATGGAGCGGATATCGTTGGTATAATCTACCGGCGCGCTCATGCACTGCGGATTGTCGTGGATGTAGTCATACAGCTTCTGGGTACCTGCGCCAAAGGCATAGGTCTGGCGGAAGCGGTCGATGTTTTTCTTGGAGCCGTTAATTTTGCCGGCTTTTGCAATATCGACAAAGGCGTCGACGTACATTTCGGTATGAACGCCCAGATCCTTCAGGTCGGATTCGGCGATGAGTGACCCGACAGCGTTTGGCATTCCCCCGATACCAAGCTGGAGGCATGCGCCGTTGGGAATTTCTTCTACAATCAGCTCTGCGACTCTTTTATCAACGTCGGTTGCAGGACCGCCGGCACCCAGCTCTGCCATGAGGGGATTGGGGCCTTCGACGATATTATCAACCTGAGAGATGTGGATGGCTTCTTCAAAGCCGCCAAGGCATCTCGGCATATTTTTATTGACTTCAACGATGATTGTTTTTGCACGTTCGCACATTGCCATCATGTGTGAGGCATTGGGGCCGAAGTTGAAATAACCGTGATCATCCATCGGTGCGACCTGGAACATGGCCACGTCCACATCCTGCTTGGAATCTCTGTAGTATCTCGGCATTTCGGAGTAACGGATTGGTGTGTAGTAAGCGAAGCCCTGGGCAATGGCTTTTCTTTCGACGCCGCTCATGTGCCAGGAATTCCAGGTGATATGGTCTGCCGGGTTTTCAATTTTAAAAATCTCGGGCACCCACATCAGGATACCGCCGCGAATTTTGAGGTCAACCAGGTCGTTTTCGACCACATGGGCTGCCAGTGCCTTGTCCAGCTCTCTTGCTGTGGCGGAGCACCAGCCGTAATCCAGCCAGTCGCCGGATTTTACAACCTTGACCGCTTCTTCTGCCGTTACCAGTTTTTCAGCATATTCTTTAATAAAACTCATTTTTCCCTCCCATTTGGAATTGCTCTTAGTTAAACAATTGTCAATGTTTACTTATCCCTTATTATAACATACTATCCGCTGGTTTTTTAAAAAAAGCGAGAAATTACGTGGAATTTTTTGTCATTCGGGGCTTTTCGCTTATTTCTTTTTACTGCTCCTGCCGCCTTTTTTAATCCAGACCTCTGGCGAACCCCTTAAAAAAGCCTTGAGGAGGTAGAGCCCCGAAAATACAGGCAGGGTGACGGACAGTGACACGCAGGCGCTCTTTACAATTTCAATTTTATACAGATCTGGCAGGCTTTTCGTCATTGAATCAAAAAACTGTCCGTCCAGTATCATATAAACTGTTCCTCCGTAAAGCACCAGACAGACCAGGGCAAAAAGCAGATGCCTCACGTCAAAGGCTGGCCGCGGCATGCGGAACCAGGCAACAAAGCAGGCGCCTGCGGCCATGAGCAGGGAGAGCAGCGGCGTGACCAGAAAATTGTAGTACACAAGGGCTCTGCCCGTTACCCCGACTCTTTCCTCCATGCTCACAGCTGCCATGGCCCCTGTCATATAGGCCTGGAGCTGATCGTAAGCAACGACAAAGAGCAGGATCAGAATAATGGCCAGGATCAGGTTCATGATTTTTTTGGAGACCGGCTCAGGGTTGGGGGCGCTGCGCAGCCCCTTATACAAAAATACCCCGCCGAAAAGGAAAAGGCCGCTGGAAGCATTGGCGAGGGAAGCCCGCAGAGGGACGACAGCGATAAGGGTGGTGAGGGACGCGCCCAGAGCCACCATCACAATACCCACGGTCAGGTTGAAAACCGACAAATGGGCTTTACGGCGTTTAAAATCATTGGCAATGCCGCCGACCAATCCCCCTAAGAGCACCAGGTACACCCAGAACATTGCCCGGATATAGATGGGCACTGCCACCACACCGCCATTCTCTGAAAAGCTTTGATTTGCCGCGCTAAGATATACGGCATAAAAAGCCTCAATCGCCGCGTACAGCAGGATAAACATAATGGCCAGCAGGCCGCCCCGTATACGGTGAATTTCCTGTTTCATTGTTCACACCTCTTTCCAAAACAAAAAATACTAAAGCAGCTTTTGCTTTAGTATAGCATTTTGCAATCGTTTTATCGAGGGTAAATATTTATCCTGGCTCTGTCCCCATCCGTCAGATGCGGATGGAGACAGAGGTGCCGTCCTTGGCCTCGACATGGACGATTTCGAGGCCCTTATACTGCCTTAAAACAGAAACACAGTCCCGCACGACCACCTTAAAATACTCCTTTGTGAGCAGTTCCTGAAAGGGCTCGGGAACCGATTCCCGCATTTTGACAAAGGCCGCCTCCGGTACCAGATTAACGGCCAGCGAGGCCAGCCGCAGCGGAATGGGCAGCCGCAGCCTCAGGCTGCCTTCGTGCACTATAACGCGCATAGATTCTTCCTCCTGGGTCAGCCGATGTAGACTTTAACGGTTGAGCCGTCGGATGCGCTCACATCCACAATGGTCCCCAGGGTTTCATTATCAATACATTCCAGAATGGCGGTGGTCAGGGCTTCCAGGTCAATTTTCTCAGAGCCTTCCCACTGGATTGGCAGTTTCCCGGTAACCTTGAGCATCTGCTGTACAATTTTAACTGGAAGCTGTACGTTCACCTTGTCCCCCTCCGGGGTGTCCACCACCACCCGCAGCATTTTATCATCGTAGCCTCCTCCTGGGGCGCTCACCGGTTCGACCCAGCCGCCTGCCGGGGCTTCGGCCGGGACTTCGGCCGGGACTGCCTGGCCCAGCGCGTCTAACAGGCCCACTGCCTGCTCGGCAGAAATTTTGCCTTCTTCTACCATTTTTAATATTCTCATTTTTTCTTCCATTGTTATTCCTCTTTTCTGCAGCCCTGTCCGGGTCTGCGTTCAAATTTTAATGCCTGCTTTGCCTTGTCTCTGCTACTCGGTTTCCTTCATCTGTTCCAGCGCTTCCTCGGGCGTGATCTCTCCGTTTTCCAGAGCGTCCAGTATCTCTTTTTTCCGCGCTTCGGAAACCGACGGCGGACTCTCGGGTTTTCCGCCAAGCTTCTCGATGATCCCGTCCAGACGGGAGCGGACAGTCGGGTAGGAAATCTTCAGTCGTTTTTCCACTTCCTTGATATTACCCCGGCAGACCAGAAAGGTCTCGGCGAAAAACAGATCCTCTGCGGAAAGATAATCGAATTTGCTCAGGCAGAAATCATTTTCGATGGCGGTATCGCAATTTTCGCACTGGAGCTTAACGGCTTTAAGCCTGCCGCCGCACACAGGGCATCGGCTAATTACCTGGTACATCACATCACCTTCTCTCTTTGATATCTATAATATAAACCTAAAAATCAATATTGTCAATTATTATTTTAACAATATTAATATAACTATTTAAAAAATTAATTTTCTTGTGAAATATCTTGAAAATTTAACTTTCAAAATGAATTTTAAGTTCCAAAAATAAAAAAGCACCCTCACGGATGCTTTTAATCATTTTTTCCCTGGTTCTACTTTTCTTCGTCCTGGTCGTCCTCAATGATTTCGACTTCGACTGTTTCTATGGCTTGCGCGGCGGCCATTTCGGCTTTGGCGTCATCGTTATTGAGCTTGGCGCCCAGGAAGTACAGGCCGGCGAGCACGATAAAGGCCAGGTCCATAAAAACGCCGCTCATGCTAGCGCCGTTAATAATATTGATCACGGTGCTGACAATGGCCAGAACGGCTACGATCCCGCCAAGAACCATTAAAAGCTTGGCTTTTCCGGTGTTCTTGGCAAAGATAACGCCTAAGATGCCAACGACCAGATACAAGATCCCCATTCCCAGCAGCATGCCGCCGCTGATCATGGCCATACGCGCGAGCTCGTCTGTAGAAACCGATGAGCCTGCCTGTGCGAGGGCGTCCTGTACAGCCGGGTCGTTTGCCACAGAGCCCATCATGCTGCTGCCAGCCATGGACAGTGCCCCGGTTAAAGCAGAAAAGGCGCCTAAAATAATAAGAATAATTGCTGTAACCTTGATAAAGGTTTTTCCGCTTGCTTTCATATTCAACCTCCTTAAACTGATTGAAAAAGCTCTTTGTTGAAAACAAAGAAGATTAATATCTCTTTAATTATACCGGAACGCCCTTGCCCTGTAAAGTAAAGAATTCTTAAAGAAGCCTGCGTAAAAGCCGCCGGACTGATCGGGGAGGATGCGCCGGCGGCTTTCACAGGGTTTATACTAACAATGATTTGGATTAGGCTTGTTTTGTAAAGATCCCAATGGCATGCTCGGCATGGGCCTGCATTGCGATCCTGGCGGCTTCGGCCAGCTCGTCGTAACGAACCTCGGCCCGGGCCGCGTTTTCCTTTAAAAAGGCCTTGACGGCGTCGCCGCCGGCTAAGGACATATAGGTAAAATAGTTAACCTTGGTAATGCCGTTTTTAATGGCCTCTCTAAAGTCAGCATCGCCGACGCCGGAGCCGCCGTGCATAACCAGAGGCATGTTCACAGCCCTGCGGATTTCCGCGATGCGGCTAAAATCCAGCTTTGGCTCGGCTTCGTACACGCCGTGGGCTGTGCCAAAAGCGATAGCCAGAGCGTCGATGCCTGTGGCCTCCACAAAGGCCTGGGCTTCCCCGGGCTTGGTGTAACAGTCCTCTGGTGTGAGGTCTGCTTCTTCCCCGGAGGTTTCTCCGCCGCCCTCTGGCCGCAGGACGCGGCCCAGCTCTGCCTCGACAGAGACATTATAATTGGCAGCGGCCTGTACCACCGCGCGGGTTCCTGCCACATTTTCATCATAGGGCAGGGCCGAGCCGTCAAACATGACAGAGGTAAAGCCCATTTCCATGGCGGAGAGCAGGTAGTCGATGTCTTCGCCGTGGTCCAGATGCACACAGACGGGTACCTGGGCCGCCTTGGCCATTTCCAGCATGACGGGCCCGATGACCTTGAGGGGCGCAATGCGCTCATGGATCTGGGCATGCTGTAAAATAACCGGCGCATCCAGCTTTTCGGCCGCGTCCAGCACCGCGCGGATACTGGCGAGATTAACGGTATTGAAGGCCCCCACCGCGTACTTTTTGGCGTAGGCATCCTTCATGATTTCGTTCAGGGTTACTAACATCTTCAGGCCTGCCCTTCCATCGACTTACAGGCGACAATATCAACGCCGCAGTCCACAATATTCGGGATAATGACCTCGCCCATTTTAACCGGGTGATCCAGGCGCACCGCTTTGATGGCGGTCATGGCGTCCAACATTTTATCCTTTGGCATGGGCTCCTTCGACTTGATGGGGATCAGGCATTCCTGGCCGCCGCAGCGCACCAGAATAGTGCTGGTGAGCATTCTTTCAGGCGCTACCAGTTCCTTTTCGGCAAATTTGATCCCGCGTTTGCAGGTGTTTCCTTCAACCTTTACGACCTTGTCACCGTCCACTGTCACCACCAGGGCGCAGCCAGACGGGCAGGTTGTACAGCACATTGTTACTTCTTTCATATTTTTACGCCTCCTTTACAGTCACTACCAGGGGCTCTGTAAGCGCCTCCAGCTGCTCTGCTTTCAGCTTGATTTCTTCCAGGATGCTCGGGATAAACTTCCGGTCTTTCCTGCTTTCAAAGACTACCTCACCGCCGCTTGTGATTACGGCTCTGGCATTGTCCACCGGGCGGCCCACACGGAACTTGACAATGACATGGTCATTTTCACCTTTATAAATTTTTGAAGGCACAGTGTAACGCACAAGCCCTTCCGGCTTAACAGCGATGGCGTCTCCTTCCTTCGCTTTAGCCGCCTTGGCGTAACGGGCAGCGCTCGCGCCGGCCTCCTCTGCCTCCATGGTAACATTGTCGACGAGGTCGTGGACATGGAGCACATTACCGCAAGCAAAAATACCGGCGACGTTTGTTTCAAGCGAGTCGTCGACCAACGGGCCGTTCGTAACCGGGTTCAGCTCTACGCCCGCTTTCTTTGACAACTCATTTTCCGGGATCAGACCAATGGACAGTAAAAGTGTATCGCACTCTATGGTTTCTTCAGTCCCCTCTACTGGCTGAAGGTTTTCGTCAACCTTGGTGACCTCAATGGATTGAACCCGGTCACTGCCGTTGATTTTGGTAACCGTAGTGGACAGGTGCAGCGGAATATTAAAATCGTCCAGACAATTTTTAATATTACGGTACAGGCCGTTGGGGTACGGCATCAGCTCGTACACACCCACAACGTCGATGCCCTCCAGGGTCAGGCGTCTGGCCATGATGAGGCCGATATCGCCGGAGCCCAGAATGACAACCCTGCTGCCCGGTTTAAAGTTTTCCATATTCACATAGCGCTGAGCCAGGCCTGCCGTAAAAACACCGGCCGGTCTTGATCCCGGGATCTTAATTGCCCCTCTTGTTCGCTCGCGGCAGCCCATGGCTAAAACCACGGCTCCCGCATTGAAAATGACTGTGCCTTCTTCATTGATCGCTGTGACCTTGCGGTCTTCTGTAATATCCAGGACCATGGTCTTTAAATAGCAGTCAATACCGGCTTCTTTGGCTTTATTGATAAACAGCTCGGCATATTCCGGCCCTGTCAGCTCCTCTTTAAAGTACTGAAGACCGAAACCGCTGTGAATACACTGGTTTAAGATACCGCCCAGCTCATCGTTTCTCTCGATGACCGCTACCCGGGCGCCGTTTTCCTTTGCTTTAACTGCAGCGCCCAGACCCGCAGGGCCGCCGCCGATAATGACGACATCATAATCTAAAATTTTCATTGCTCTACTCTCCTTAACCCTTCAGTTTTCCAAACAGTACCTGCGAAGCTTTTTCCTCGAAGTGGACTTCTTCTTCTGGAATCCCCAGCTCTCTGGCTAAAATCTGCATGACGCGGTACTGGCAGAAGCCGCTCTGGCAGCGTCCCATACCGGCTCTGGTCCGGCGCTTAACCGCCTCGACTGTCTTAGCGCCCACGCCCTCGTGAATGGCAGCGACGATTTCGCCCTCGGTCACCGTTTCGCAGCGGCAGACGATACGGCCATAGGCCGGGTCTTTTCGGATGAGCGCGTCCTGTTCCTCGACGGACAGCTTGCTGAAATCCGGCGCGGGCTCACGGTAAGGATTGTAGCCCTCGCGTTTTTTGAGCTCGAGGCCCGCGTCTGCCAGCAGATCGCGGACATACTCGGCGATGGCCGGTGAGGAGGCAGCTCCGGGCGACTGAATGCCAGCTGCATGGATGAAGCCGGGCACGGTCTCGGACTCCGCGATGTAAAAGTCGTTGCCGTTGTCCAGCGCTACGGGGCGCTGGCCGGCAAAGGTACGGATAATTTTGCTGATGTCAATATCCGGCACCAGATGTCTGGCGCCAGCGATCAATTCATTAATGCCCTCGGCGTCGTTGGTCACATCTTCTTTGTCGTCCTTCATGGTGGCAGTGGAGCCGATAAGGGTGTTGCCAGAGACGGTCGGGATCAGGGCCAGGCCTTTGGTTTCCGGGCTTGGGCACGGGAACATAACCGTGCTGATGGGGGTGGAGAGCTCCTTGTCCAGCACACAGATATTGCCGTGACGGCCCTGCACGCGGTACTCGTGAATGCCTGCCAGGGCGGCCACATCGTCGGCGTGGACACCGGCGGCGTCGACCACGTAGCGGGTTCTGTAATCCCCGGCTGAGGTGCGCACGGTAAAGAGGCCGTCCTCATCCTTGGTAATGCCCAGAACCTCATGGTTTGTCAGAATGTCGGTGCCGTTATCCTTGGCGTTGTCGGCAAAGGCGATGGCGACCTCGAAGGGGTCGATCATGGTGGTGGTGTGGGCCAGCAGCGCCCCCACTGCCGCCGGGTTCATGAACGGCTCGCGGTTTCTGAGCTGCTCGCCGTTGATTTTTTCTACCTGGTCAACCCCATTGACTTTGGCGTTGTCCAAAAGCTCGTCCACCTTTTTCAGGTCGGCGTCGGAATATGCGACGACCAGGGTGCCGGTATGGCGCAGGTCAAAGCCCAGTTCCTTGGAGAGCTTCGGGTACATTCTGGCGCCTGCCGGGTTCAGCTTGGCCTTCAGGGTGCCCGGATGCGGGTCGTACCCTGGGTGGACGACGCCGCCGTTTCCCTTGGTGGCGCCAATGCCCACGTCCATTCCCCGCTCCATCAGGGCTGTTTTCACATCATACTTTGCCAGCTCGTGGGCGATCCCGGTACCGGTGATGCCCCCGCCGATAATGATTACATCGTAATTTTTCATTGCAAACTCCTTAACTATACTCTTTAATACTCGTTTAACCAATTAAATAATGCCAGAGCCTAAAACCGCGTCAGAGGCCGTGAGCGCAAGGCGGCTGCCGGATAAGGGCAAGGGCGCATATTGCGCATATGTAACCGCGCCCGTTCAGGCAGCAACGCAGCGATCGCAGTCTCTGACCGGTTTTTACCGCATGAGCATGCCGCCCGTGGCGTCAATGGTGGTCCCCGTCAGGTACCCGGCTGGCTCTGAGGCCATAAACACGACAATGCCTGCGATGTCCTCGGGCTCGGCCACGCGGCCCAAGGGAATACGGCTTTCGTAGTAGCCGGGCTTGTTCTCGCGGGATTCCTTTGTCATGTCGGTGGCGACGATGCCCAGAGCGACGCCGTTAACCGTGATCCCCCTGGGGGAAAGCTCTCTGGCCATGGAGATGGTCAGGGCGACCATGCCGGCCTTGCTGGCCGCGTAGTGGGCATGGCCGGTGGTGGAGCCGTTAAAAGCGGCCTGGGAATTGATGTTGATGATCCTGCCCGGACGTCCCTTGTCCAGATTGGATTTCGCAAAATACTGAGAGGTTAAAAATGGCCCGGTCAGGTTGACGTCCAGCGAACGCTGCCAGTCCTCAAGCGGGATTTCCTGGCACCAGCCCTGGAGCCAGATGCCTGCGTTGTTGACCAGAATGTCCAGATCGCCCAGAAGCCGTTCGGCTTCCTGCATAAAGGCCAGCGTGCTCTCAGAGGACCCGAGGTCGGCCGCCAGCGCGGTGGCTTTGACGCCGTAGCTTTCTGCTTCCTTTGCCACTTCTTCGATGGCAGCTCCCATACGGCTGGCGCAGATGACGAGGTTAACCCCTTCCTTTGCCAGTCCCAGTGCAATGGCCCGTCCCACGCCCCTGGAGGCTCCGGTGACCACTGCGTTTTTTCCTTTTAATTTTAAATCCATTTTTGCACCCCTTTTTTTGTCAATTGGAAATTGAAAGTGGAAAACGAGCGGCTTTTGCTGTCCTTTTCCATTTTCAGTTTTCAACTTTTTTCTGTGAGGGATGGTGCGCCGGTCCGGTACACCATCCCCCTTTCAATTGTTTACAGATAATCCAGAAATTTTTATTTCAAACTTGGAGCATTTCTGGATTATCTGCATTTGCTTCATTGCCGGACGACCGCTCACGCTCCTTCGTCCTACCGGTTTCTTTCAGAAACCGGATTCAGCTTTCACAGATAATCCAAAATTTTTATTTCAAACTTGGAGCATTTCTGGATTATCTGCATTTGCTTCATTGCCGGACGACCGCTCACGCTCTTTCGTCCTACCGGTTTCTTTCAGAAACCGGATTCAGCTTCAATATTCATCCCAGATCGGGTCAAGGGCTTCGATGACTTTTTTGTACCGCGCGTATTTTTTATCATACTCGGCGAATTTTTCCGGGTTTGGTTCGGCGGTGTACATAATGTCGACCATGGACTCGGACGCGGACTGGAAGGAATCAAAGGTTCCGGTGGCGATACCGGCGCAGATGGCTGAGCCTAAGGCGCCGAGCTCCTGGCTTCTGGCCACTTCAATAGGCACCTGAAGGATATCGGCAAACATCTGAACCCAGATTTCGGATTTGGCCACGCCGCCGGCCATACGGATCATCTTGGGCTGGTCTCTGAACTTGAGCAGCTTTTCGATGTGGTATTTGTGGCAGAAGACAATGCCTTCGTAGACCGCGCGCAGCAGGTTTTCGCGGGTGTGCCAGGACTGCAGCCCGATAAAGGCGCCCTTGGCGTTGATGTTAACATTGCTGCCAAACAGGAAGGGCAGGAAGACCACGCCGCAGTCCTGATCGCCGATGCCGTCCACACACTTGTTGGAGTATTCGTAGATGTCCTTGTCGCCCAGGTTCACGTCCTTCAGGATTTCTGCCAGGAACCATTCGAGGTTGCTGGCGGAGGTCGGGCTGCCTTCCAGGATCATCCAGTAGCCCGGCATGGTGTAGATTGAGGTCATGAACAGATCCTTATCCACCACTGGCTTTTTGCTGATGTACTCGTTAATGCTCCAGGTACCTGCCACCACACACATTTTTTCTTCATCGGTGATGCCCACAGCCATGGCGGAGGCGTGGATGTCCATACAGCCGCCGGCCACTGGCGTTCCAGCCTTTAAGCCGGTCAGACCTGCCACGTCCTCGGTGATGTAGCCGCAGATTTCGCCGGAATACTTGAGCGGCGGCAGCTTGTCATAAATGCTTTCGAGGCCCATGTCGGCCAGCAGGTCCTTGTCGTAGCAGACGTCGCGGACGTTCATGAGGCTGGAGCCCGACATATCAGCGATTTCACCGTAGGCTTCGCCTGTCAGCTTATAGCGGATATAGTCCTTGCACATGAAAATCCACTGGGTATTTTCCAGTACGTCCGGGCGGTTATCCATGAACCAGCGGAGCAGTGTGGTCGGCTGGCCAGCCCATACAGACTGCATGGTCTTTGGCAGGATTTTTTCAAAGGTGCCGTCCTTCATCCAGTCAATGGCGTACTGCTTGCCTCTGGAGTCGGTTGAGATCATCCCGTTGTAGGGCGCTCTCCCGTCATACCCCATAAGGTACATGCCGTTGCCGTGGCCGGTGGCGGCCACGCCCAATACTTCCTCACCGCTGATGCCGGACTGTTCCAGCACTGCGCGGATCGCGCCGACATTGGCGGCCCACATTTCTTCACAATCTCTTTCGGTAAAACCAGGCGCTGGCTGGTACATTTCTGTTTTCCGGCTGGAAACCGCGATTTCCTTACCGTTCAGGTCGTACAGCGCCGCCTTTGTCATTGTCCCCCCGTTGTCTAAACCAAGTAAATATTTTCCCATTGTTTTTAACCCCTTTCATGGATCTATATTTTCGGCTTTTAGCCGATGGTTCACAATTTTCCGGGCCTGTCTGCAGGCCCGGTCCCCCAAAATAATACGAAAAAAAGTCCCGCTTAATAAACCCACAGTCTTACACCCCTTGTGCACTGTGTGTCTATTAAGCAGGACTCACCAAAAACCATCCATGCATTACTATTTTGTTTTTAAAAGTTTACCAAAAAGCCTTTTTGCTGATGGTGATCCCTGCGAAACCGGCATGCTGTACCTTTTCGATCATCTCAGCGGTCTGGATAAAGCCTCCTGCCAACAGCGGAATCCGGGATACCCGTTTCAGCTCGTCTATAAAACCGAGGGCCGCTACGGCGGGCAGCACTTCGGCTGC
>OIET01001119.1_pt1 | contig 14386 bp, 11 predicted proteins | sample 1581871 | NCBI WGS metagenome assembly OIET01 (sample SAMN03279760, study PRJEB24777) | human gut metagenome | isolation source: fecal sample PR121 from 1 month old male Malay infant, vaginally delivered... | place: Singapore | collected 2005-09-16
AAGATCGCGCTGCCGGATTTCGAACGCACGTTCTTCGCGCCGGTGGATTGCCGTAACCGCTCGGCAATCTATGTCAGTGCGCAAACCAAGCATAAAGTATCGGAAATACTCCACCTGTTAGGAAATGAGAATACAAGGCTTACAGCTTTGGTCGACAATATGCTGCGCTTTGTCATGAACATTTACAGCGACGAACTGAATTATCTCCACGAGAAGAAGAATAGCAGAAGGCCGTTTTGAAAAAGCGGAGGTATTTCGACGGCAGATAGCAGGACGGGAGGGGGCCGTCGAACGGGCAGGCCGATCGCGGCTGAACATCGGAACCGGATCGTTAGGAGCCGCAGAATGTCGTCTTTTCCGACGGTAGAATTCTAAGATAAAACCAAATAAAAGCTGCAAAAAGTTTCATGCCCGGAAATTGTCATTTTTTGTCGTAGCGTTTAGCAAAATGATTCTGGTTATGGGATGCAAGGCCGCGAAGCGCTTGTATAGCCTTGCATCCCATAGTCAGAATCGTTAATTTGCGGAGTACGGAAATGACAATACATTAATTATGAGTAGGTTCGGCTCCCAATTAGACGGACTGTTCCGACAATAAGATTTTGAGATTTTGAATGATCTCAAAATCTTATCGAATGGCAGATATGTATGCCGGATTATATCTGCAACGCTACATATGGTGTTCCACGCCTTACGACGGCAAAGCATCTGGCGGCGATTTTGGCCCTCACAGCATTCAGGACGCTGAATTTATGTTTACCTTCAGCCACTTTGCGTTCGTAATATGCCTTTAGTTGCGGATCACACCTGATGGCAATCAGTGCACTGCGGTTCAGTTGTACTTTAATGTCTCGATTCGCCATGCTCGATGTGTGGCATCCCCCGCGAACGCTTGTGCCGGAGCTATGTTCGAACGGAGCCAGCCCGCAATAGCAGGCAAACTTGCGGTGGTCTGTGATTTTGGTGAAATTAAGCGTCGAACAGAGCATCACAATGGCCGTGATCGGCCCTACACCTTTGATGCTGGTCAGCAGCTTGTAGTTCCGGCAAATGTTGCTGTCGGCGGCTATCAGTTCCTTCATTTCCCGTTCGATGGTTTTCATATGAGTTTCTGCATACGCGATCTCCTCCTGGAGCATGGAACGTTGAATAGATACATCCGCGAATTTCTCTTTGTAGTCTAATTTTTCGAGCAACACCAGTTTCGCTACACGTTGTTTTGCCAGATGAGCCCTTAAGATCAGCCATGTGCGCAACTGACACAGTTCCTTCTCTGCCGGCAGATAAAGGGCTATCTTCCGATAGTGAGTGATCGCATACTCGGCGATACGCCGGGCATCCACTCTGTCTGTTTTGCCACGGGCAATACCCATCGAATACTTGATTACCAACGGCGAGATCAGTGAAAAATTGAAATTCAGCGTCCTGTCGGAAGCACAAACCGCCATCTCGGATATGTAGCTCCCCATATCCTCGGCGCAGAAAATCACATCGTCGAGCCGAATACCATGCCGCTTCTCAACCCAGTGCAGACACGAGCAGATCCCTTTTCGGGAGTTGGCGAATTTGCGGTGAGCCATCTCGTTTGCATCCTCGAAGGCGACCAAAGACGCATCGAAAGTCTCTTTCGACACATCCAGACCCACATAATACAAATAGTGCATAACTTGTTAGTTTTGTGAGAGTCGTATGCTATCACATGTACCAGGTCTTCAAACCTACAATTCTAAACAGCCATTCTCTCTGGTTAATGGAGTCGCAGTCCAAATCTACCGCCAAGCCTCAAAGCTTACGACAAGCCCCGGTTCACTGCGACTCCATATCGAAATTACCTGTGATTACATCACGCTGCAAATCTACATGCGACCAGCAAAACGCCGGGGATGGAAATACGCAAGGCTCGCCCCTCGGGCGATTCGCATGGCCTTGCGGATTTCCATCTCCGGCGATAAATTCCCTGCCGGCGGAAAAACTTACATCGAAAATTACCCTGCTATTGACGGAGCAAGATCGGAAATCGAATTAGCTGTAAGATAGTAAGCCCTTATTGGGCGACCTTGAAGATACCGTTCAACTTCTCGCTCAATGCCGCCATATCCTGTCCGATTTTATCATTGGTGATGCGGGCATAGATTTGGGTCGTGGTGATGCGTTTATGCCCCAACATCTTGCTGACGGTTTCCAACGGTACGCCCTGCGTGAGCGTGACCGTTGTGGCAAAGGTATGCCGCGCCATGTGGATCGTGGGGTTGAACGGTAATCCGGCGTGTTGGGCGACATGTCGTAACGACATATTCATCGTATTATAGGAGCCTTTGAGCGGAAAGACCCTATCTCCCGCAAGGTGCATATCCTTATAACGGTCGTAGAGCATTGCGGCAACGGGAAGAAGTTTGACCCGAAACTGCGTACCCGTCTTTTGGCGTCTGTCGATAATCCACCGATCTCCGTTGTCGTCCGTATAAATATCTGCGTGGGTAAGTTTCACCACGTCCGCATGGCTCAAACCTGTAAAGGCGCAGAAAACGAAGACATCCCGGTTGATGCCCGTTCGGTAGTTGGGAAGCTTGACATCCATCACGGCTTGTAATTCCGAAGCCGAAAGGTAACGCCGTTCGGCATATTCCGCTTTGACGTAGAACCCGGCGAAAGGATCGGCAGGAATCCAGCCGTTCTTATACGCCGTGTAGGTCATCAGCTTCAGCTTCTTGATGGTCGAATGGATTGTCCCGGAGCGCATCCCTTGTACCGAGGAGAGATAGGTCACGAACTTTTCGATAAAATCCCGTTTCAGCTCTTTGAACGCAATGTCCTTGACATGATATTCGTATTCGAGGAAGGAGGCAAGACGACGGCGGCGTTTGCGGTAGTCCTCATAGCTGGAATAGGCGCGGTCTTTGCCCACACGTTTGAGGAAGCCGGCGAGGTATTCATCGAAGGTCTGTAACAGCAGGCGGCAGTCGTCCCCCATACCAAGGAAGGCATTGCGGACCTTTTCGGCCGTAACGTACGAATCCCGGTCGCAGAGACGTTGGTACTGCTTGCCGATATTGGTCTTGATATTTTCCAGTTTTTCATTGAGACGCTGAGCTTCGAGGCTCTTACCGGAAGCCTTGTTCGCCTTGGCATCCCAAAGGGTGGAGCGAACGGTGAGTTTGCAGCTGAACTGCGACATCGTACCATTAATCGTGATACGACCCATGACGGGAACCTGACCGTGTTTTTCCGACAGCCTTTTCACATAGAAAAGGACTTTGAAAGTGCTGCGTTGCATAATAACTTGAACTTTGAGGATTTGTTAAACGTTTAGTCAAGTTATTTGTTATGCGGTAATTCGATGCAACACACTGAAAACAACTGTCTTAAATGCAAATAAAAGCATTTCGGGCAGGTAACGGATAAGTAACGAAACTCACCGTTAAACCTGCCCGAATTTACAATTTTATTGCTCGGTGCACCTGCAGAACAGAGAATTAAATACTTGCAAACAAGATATTTACTCTTTCCTGCGCTTCTCTTTACCTACAAATACCGAACCATCGCTGGTTCCCTCTTTTTCTATCGGATGGCTTACGACTATTTGTTGTTGTAAGCGGCCATCTTCTCGATCAGCATGAGGACCTTGTTCGAGTAGCCCCACTCGTTGTCGTACCACGAAACGACCTTCACGAAGGTGTCCGTCAGCGCGATACCGGCAGCCTTGTCGAAGATCGACGTGCGGGCGTCGCCCAGGAAGTCCGACGAAACGACAGCCTCCTCGGTGTAACCCAGGATGCCCTTCAGTTCGCCTTCCGAAGCCTCCTTCATGGCAGCGCAGATCTCGTCGTACTTGGCGGGCTTGGCCAGGTTTACGGTCAGGTCGACAACCGAAACGTCGAGGGTCGGAACACGCATCGACATACCGGTCAGCTTACCGTTCAGCTCGGGAATCACCTTGCCTACGGCCTTTGCAGCGCCGGTCGACGAGGGAATGATGTTGCCCGAAGCGGCACGGCCGCCGCGCCAGTCCTTCATCGAGGGACCGTCGACAGTCTTCTGCGTTGCGGTGGTCGAGTGAACGGTGGTCATCAGACCGTCGGTGATGCCGAACTTGTCGTGCAGAACCTTGGCGATGGGGGCAAGGCAGTTGGTGGTGCACGATGCGTTCGAAACGATCGTCTGGCCCTTGTAGGTATCGGTGTTCACGCCGCATACGAACATCGGGGTGTCGTCCTTCGAGGGAGCCGACATAACGACGTACTTGGCGCCGGCTGCGATATGAGCCTCGGCCTTCTCCTTGGTGAGGAACAGACCCGTCGACTCTACCACGTACTCGGCGTTAACCTCGTTCCACTTCAGGTTTGCGGGGTCCTTCTCGGCGGTTACGCGGATAGCCTTGCCGTTTACGATCAGCTGGCTCTTCTCCACGTTGAAATCCACCGTACCGTCGAAACGGCCGTGCATCGTGTCGTACTTCAGCATGTAAGCCATGTAGTCCACGGGAACCAGGTCGTTGATGCCCACCACTTCGATGTTGTCGTTCGTGCAAGCGGCACGGAACACCAGACGGCCGATACGACCGAAGCCGTTGATACCGATTTTAATAGTTGCCATAATAATTTGAATTATTTGTTAATAAAAAATTGCGTTATTTTTTTAACAGCACAAAAGTACATACTTTATATAATTTACGCAAATAAAAAATTAAATTTTTTTACGAACCGCGGACGCATCCGTTTCCCGGCACGCACCCGTCCGCCGGAAACCTCCGCCGTCTTCAGGCGCACAACACCGCGGAAGCCTACTGCGCAGCCAGTTTGGCCCGTTTGGCCATGGCCGAGGCGAAGACGAAATCGTTCAGCTCGCGGTTGTCCGCATGCAGGATGTCGTCCTTCGTCCCCTCCCACCACTTACGGCCGTCGTGGATGTATACAATTTTCTCGCCGATCTCCATCACGGAGTTCATGTCGTGGGTGTTGATGATCGTCGTGATGCCGTACTCCTGGGTGATCTCGTGGATCAGGTTGTCGATGACGATCGAGGTCTGCGGGTCGAGTCCCGAGTTGGGTTCGTCGCAAAACAGGTAGCGGGGATTCATCACGATAGCCCGGGCGATGGCCACGCGCTTGATCATGCCGCCCGACAGTTCGGCCGGATAGAGTTCGTTGGCCCCGTCGAGCCGCACGCGCTGGAGGCAGAAATTCACGCGCTCCATCTTCTCCCGCGAGGTGAAGAGGTCGAGCGGCAGCTTGACGTTCTCCACGACGGTCGAGGAGTCCAGCAGCGCCCCGCCCTGAAAGATCATGCCGATGTCCTTGCGGATACTTTTGCGTTCCCGGAAACCGAGTTTCGAAAAGTTCACCTCGTCGTACCACACGTCGCCCGAATCGGGTTCGTGCAGGCCCACCAGCGTCTTGAGCAGCACGGTCTTTCCCGAGCCGCTGCGGCCGATGATGAGGTTCGTTTTTCCGGTCTCGAATTCGACCGAGATGTCGTCGAGCACCACCCGGCCGTCAAACGACTTGACGATATGTTCGGCGCGTATCATATAAGCAGGACTTGTGTCAGGATCAGGTCGAAAAGCAGAATCACCACGCAGCTGGCCACCACGGCGCGCGTCGAAGCCGCGCCGACCTCCAGCGAGTTGCCCCGGGCGTTGTAGCCGTAGAAGGCCGAAATCGAGGTGATGATGTAGGCGAAGAAGACGGTCTTGATCAGCGTGTAGGTGATCGAATAGGGCTTGAAATCCATCAGCAGGCCGTCGACATAGTCGGCGGGGATCATAATGCCCGTCGCGGCGGCGATGAGGTATCCGCCCAGAATGCCGATCAGGATCGAGAGGATCGTCAGAAAGGGGAAGAAGACCATCGCGGCGACGATCTTCGGGAGGATGAGGTACGAGGCGGAGTTGACGCCCATGATTTCGAGCGCGTCGATCTGTTCGGTGATGCGCATGGTTCCGATCTCCGAGGCGATCGACGACCCGACCTTTCCGGCGAGAATCAGCGCCACGACCGCCGACGAAAACTCCAGGATCATCGTCTCGCGCGTGGCGTAACCCACCAGCGAGCGGGGAATGAACGGCGAATCGAGGTTGATGCACATCTGCAACGTGATGACCGCGCCGATGAAGACCGAGATGATGGCCGTCAGGCCGATCGAGTTGACACCGAGCGACTCCATTTCGAAAATGATTCGCCGGCGGTAGATGGCGGCCTTCTCCGGACGGGAAAAGACCTTTCCCATCAGCATGAAATAGCGCCCTATGAGTTCGAAAATCTTCAACATGCTACTGCTTTTCCTCTTCGAAATCGACGTAGTCGCCCACATCCTTCGACACGCGCTTCTCGGGCATTCCCGGGGTTTTGTGCACCTTCACCTCGCCTTCGCGCTCCTTGCGCGGCTGCTCTGCAAAGGGCGAGCCGAAACCGCCGAATCCCTTCGGTCCGGACTGCTGTCCGAAGCCTTCGCCGAACTGCTGCTCCATCTGCTTGCGGACCTTGTAGATCCGCCAGCGGAAAGCCAGCATCAGCACGACGACCAAAATAACAAGTCCCATAAGAAAATACAAGATAAACAGCGCGATGCCCTTGAGCAGCGCGGGGGCGCCGAGCGCCAGTATGACGATAAGGAGCATCGTCAGCGGATTGCGCTGCACGAAGCCCGCCAGGGAGTCGATGATTGCCAATATGAAATTCATTCCGATTTCGGTTTACATCTCCACAAAGGTATGGAAAATTATGCGTATTTCAATTAAATGTCGTAAATTTGGCGTCTGGAAACGAAAAACAAATCACAATCCCATATGTTAACTCCCCTCACCGCCATCTCGCCCGTCGACGGGCGTTACCGTAATAAAACGGAGAAATTAGCCGATTATTTTTCGGAGCAGGCCCTCATCCGCTACCGCATCCGCGTCGAAGTGGAATACTTCATCGCCTTGTGCGAACTGCCGCTGCCGCAGCTGACCGGCATCGACCGCTCGAAGTTCGCCGCCCTGCGCGCGCTCTACCTCGATTTCTCGGACGCCGATGCCCGGCGCGTGAAGGAGATCGAGTCGGTGACCAACCACGACGTAAAGGCCATCGAGTACATCATCAAGGAGAAAATGGACACCCTCGGGCTGGAGGCCTATAAGGAGTTCGTGCATTTCGGCCTCACGTCGCAGGACATCAACAACACGGCCATTCCGCTCTCGCTCCGGGAGGCGATGACGGGCGTCTACTACCCCGTCGTCGAGGAGGTCCGCGACGCTTTGGCGTCGTTCGCCGAGCAGTGGCGCGAGGTTCCGATGCTGGCGCGCACGCACGGGCAGCCCGCCTCGCCGACCTCGCTGGGCAAAGAGTTTTCGGTATTCGTCGAGCGGCTCGAAAAGCAGTTGTTCATGCTCCACGACATCGCCGTTCCGGCCAAGTTCGGCGGCGCCACGGGCAACTTCAACGCCCACCGCGCAGCCTACCCCGAAATCGACTGGGTGGCTTTTGCCAACCGATTCGTGAACGAGACGCTGGGGCTGTGCCGTTCGCAGTACACCACGCAGATCGAGCACTACGACAACCTGGCGGCGATCTTCGACAACATGAAGCGCATCGACACCATTCTCATCGACCTCTCGCGCGACATGTGGACCTATATTTCGATGGAGTACTTCAAACAGCAGATCAAGGCCGGGGAGGTCGGATCGAGCGCCATGCCCCACAAGGTCAACCCCATCGACTTCGAGAACGCCGAGGGCAACTTCGGCATCGCCAACGCTGTTTTCGAGCACCTCGCCTCGAAGCTGCCCGTCTCGCGCCTCCAGCGCGATTTGACCGACTCGACCGTGCTGCGCAACATCGGCGTGCCGATGGCCCACGCGGTGATCGCCCTGCAATCGCTGCTCAAGGGGCTGAACAAGGTGATCCTCAACCCCGAGGCGCTGGCGCGCGACCTGGAGAACAACTGGGCCGTGGTGGCCGAGGGCATCCAGACCATCCTGCGCCGCGAGGGTTTCCCGAAGCCCTACGAGGCGTTGAAGGCCCTGACGCGGACCAACGCCCACATCACCCGCGAGTCGATCGCGGCATTCATCGAAACGCTCGACGTCGCCGAATCAGTCAAGGAGGAGCTGCGCGCCCTCTCGCCCTCGACCTACACGGGCGTGTTCCGGTAGGCCGGAACCGGCATCGAAAACAAAGGCAGGACCCGAAAGCGTCCTGCCTTTATTCGTCCCGACGGACCGTCACTCCTTGCAGCAACGCACCGTATAGCCGTAAGACCGGTTCATGTCCAGTTCATTATTGATCGAACCGCTGCTCGACAGTTTGCTGCGGAAGAAGAGGTAATAGGATTTGACCGAAGAGGTTTCCGCCGACCAGTAAGCGCCCGAACCGCCGGTCGAGCTGCGCAGCCCCACGATGGCGCCCGAACTGTAATTGCGATAGCCCTGCGCCGGATACCAGGCCGTCTGTCCCCCGTGGGTATAGGTCATACCGTAGTTCGTTCCGTCCCATACCGAAACGCCGTCGATGTACTGACGTCCCGAAATCAGATCCTCCCATGCACCGGTTCCAGGAACCCTGTACCCCGGCGGGCAAGGGTCGTTGAGCGTTTTGGCCTCACCCCACAATGTCGCGTTCGGCGACGCAAGCCAGTTATAGCCGGTTCCGACCTTATCGTTGTAGAACGTCATGGGATTGGCGGCAGCCCCGTCGGTCGTCGTCGCACTCTTGCTGAAAGCCCAGTCCAGCGCCGGATAAGCGGGATTCACCACCGTGCCGTTCTTTGCTTCGAGGAACGCATTGGCCGAAGTTTCCGTTTTCTCGCCCCCGTAGAACGGGTCCTTGCGCCCCCACTGGTAATACATGCCGTAAGCGTCCGTACCGCCTGCGGTCGTACCTGCGGCGCCCAGGTTGCGGTCCATGAAGACCGTCCCGTTCCCGTAGGTCATCGTCTGCGGAGCGTCGGTCACCCAGACATGCCAGCTCCAGACGACCTTTCCGTCCTGCATCAGGGCGACCAGCGCGTTGCCCCTGCCTTCGCCGACCGTGAGGAAAATATCGCCGGAGGTCGTGTCGAGGGCGACTCCCGAAACGAGTCCTTCGGAGTCGGTCCACAGCCAGTCGGCCGTCATGCCGTCCGCCATCTCGATCGCCGGCTCGAATCCGACCCCTTCGCCGGCTCCGTTTCCGCGTACCCGGGCATTGAAAACATACGTTCCGGGCGCCGAAACCACATAGCAGTTGGCCGTCCCCGCAACGCTCAAGTCGTTGACCTGCGCCGCCGAAAGAGTCCCGCCGTCCGTCAGCGCGATTTCCACCCGGCCGTTTCCGGCCTTTACCGACCGAAACAACTCCACCTGCTCGTCGCCCGTGGCTTCGACCGGATTTCCGGAGCCGTCCTCGATCTGCCACGGCGTCACGGCGGCGTCCGTCGTCACGGTCCAGAAACCTTTATCATCGCGCCCCACGACGGGGACAGGCCCCGAAACAGGCATTTTCGCTCCGGCGGCATCTTTCAGCCAGGGAATATCCTTTTCCGCGGCGAGTGTCCAGTAATACGCATCCCCATCGACCGCAATGCCGATCAGCGGCGCTTCCGCCGCCGCATTGCAGGCTACCGTCACTTCGGTCCCGTCGCAGAACGTAAGGCGCACGCCGTCCTCCGTCTCGGCCAGCGACCGCACTTCCGACTGCGACACGGCTCCGGCCAGCGTCTTCAGCGAGACCAGGCCCGCATTCAGGTCTTCGATCTTTTGCAACAGTTCGGCCGAGGGGGGGGGAACAGGTTTGTCTCCATCCGGGTCCGAAGCCCCGGATTCGCTCTTGCAGCCGCCGAGAAGCAGCGCCCAGGAGCAGATCACAAATAATTTTTTCATCATACCTTGTTTTTTAGTTAATGGTTCCATCTGTTCCGTCCGTAAGGGACAGACTTCACGGAGAATACCGCGCAGGCAAAAACAGGCATGACGACCCGGCAAAGCATGGCGACGACTTCCTCATCCAACCGTAAAAAAGTCTGTCCGAAGAGGTTCGCAGCAACAGGAAAAAGAGGGCCGAAGCAAATAAGGACGCACGGAAAAACCGCCGGCGACGACTTCAGGCGCTCCCTTTCTCCGCAGGAGCAAACACCCTATCGCGCAAGGCAGGTCTTCTGACTTGTCCCCCGAGGCGGCGCCTTCCCGGTCCCGGAGGACCAGTGGCTCAAGAATGCCGCAACGAAAAAGCCCTTGCGGGCGGGACTCACAGCAGCGGGAACTGTTGCCGATTCACACGGCATTCCCTTTTAATTCCCCTCCACGGGGAAACCATTGCACGGCAAAGGTACACTTTTATCGGCAGGAAGCAAGCGATCCGGCGGAATATTTCCGCGAAACGCGCCCCGCCGCTCTGCGCAGCGGACCGTTCCGACCACGATGCGTCCCTTTTCCGGCAGACGGCGGCGCGACTTTGGCACGCGCTTTGTACTTATTTCAGTCAACTGCGGCACAGCAACCGCAGTGAGGTTTCTTCATTTATTTAAGTTTGGGTTAGTAGTTTTAGGAGGGCAACCTCCTGGGGGCAGCAGGCAATCGTGAGATTCCCTGCTGTTTTTTTATCCCCGGAGGGCATCACTAACCGAACAGGTCGTTGAGCACGGCGGCCAGACGATACGACGCCAGGATCAGCTGGCGTTCGGGCAGCAGGTAAGTGTCCGTCACGAACTGCTTGCCGTAGGTCCCGTCGGCCCGCTGCCAGTCGTAGATCACCCGGCAGGCGACGGCCGTTTCGTACAGCCATTCGCGGGGCGTACCCTTGGCCATCCCGGCCTTCTCGCGTTTGGAGAAGGTGTCCAGCAGCAGCCGGTACTCGCTGTAACTCCAGCCGTGGGCGCCGTCCAGCACGCCCCAGTCCCACATCGCATGGTAGGACATCTTTTTCCCGTTGAGGTCCGCACGGCCGCTCTTGCAACCGGGGTACTTGACATGCGAAGGGCAGTGCATGTCGCCCACGATGTGAATGACATACATTAGGTTCAACCGCACGAGCGAGTCGCTCATGTTCCGGTAGTCCTTCAGCCGGTCGATGGCGTGCATCAGCTCCACGACACAGTTGGTTTTTCCCTTGCGCAGCGTGTCGACCAGCTGCATGTCGGCATCCACGTAGCTCACGTGCTCGACATTGCGGAATTCGGGGGTGTCGCGGTACTTGTCCATCCACGAAGCGTAGTAAACGATCGAATGGTCGAGGTAGCGGGCGATGTTCCTCTTCGCCCGGGGCGTCAGGTTGCACTCGGCGATGTAGGCGATGGCATCGTGACGCGTGCGGTCCCATGCCTGCGACGGCAGCGCCGCGCAGAGCATAAGGCCCAACAAAAACAGTTTCAGGTTCTTCATTGTCTTTCAAATTAACGGGTTAACGATTCGGCGCGGAAGTTATCGAACGGCACGCGGTTCTTGCTTTTGACCGCCGGGGCGAACACCACGCGGGTCGTAGCATCGGCTCCCGCAACGGCGAAGGCTGCAAATTTTCCTTTAAAGGCACTATCATCAGGCATATGCCACAAATAAAACAATAAAAAGAAATAAAACCAAAATTATTCCGGTGAAAATTCCACGACAAGACCCGATAATCGGCCAAACGGTCCCCGGCGGACGGCGATTGCAGGTTCGGCACGCGCTTTGTACTTATTCCGGTCAGCTGCGGCACAGCAACCGCAGTGAGGTTTCTTCATTTATTTAAGTTTGGGTTAGTAGTTTTAGGAGGGCGACCTCCGGGGACAGCAGGCAATCGCGAGATTCCCTGCTGTTTTTGCGTCCGCATGCCGGGCGCGCCGTTCCCGCGTGCGCAGGGTACGAAAAAGCCGCCCGGTGTTCCGATCGGTTCTTTGCAACGCTCCGGCTGCCGATTTCACGGGGCGGCAATGCGCTCCGGCACGAAAACTGTGCGGCGGACGACGAGGGAAAACAGCAAAATCCAACCTACCCACCATGGCAAAACGTAAAAATATCACCACGACGCAGCTGGCGCTGATGACCGCTGCGGCCGTCATCAGCCTGCGCGGGCTCCCGATGATGGCCCAGGAGGAACTGACGATGTTCTTCTACATTTTCTTCGCGACGTTCCTCTTCCTGATTCCCGCGGCCCTCGTTGGCGCCGAACTGGGCAGCGCCTTCGCCGACCGCGGCGGCGGCGTCTACACCTGGGTCAAGGAGGCTTTCAACCGCCACCTGGGCTTCTCGGCGATCTTCCTGCAATGGATTCAGAACGTCGTCTGGTATCCCACCGTACTGGGATTCGCCGCCGCGTCGATCGCCTACATGATCGGCGTTCCGGCACTGGCGCAGAACGGGCTGTACGTCGGGTTGTTCTCGATTGCAATGTACTGGTGCGCGACGCTGGTGACCCTGCGCGGCACGTCGGCCATCTCGGGCATCACCTCGAAGGGATTTCTGATCGGCACGGTGCTCCCGGGCGTCGTCGTGATCGTGATGGCGGTCATCTGGATGGCCGGCGGCAACGAAATCGCCCTGAAGGAGATTCCGGCCGGCGTCTCGCAGATCGTCAACGTCGACGCCGCGCAGCACGTCCACCCGCGTCTCTTCCCCCACATCACGGGCATGAGCGACATCGCGTTCCTGGCGGGCATCCTGCTGCTGTTCGCCGGCGTGGAGGTGCACGCCGTGCACGCTCCGGAACTGGCCAAACCCCAGACGCAGTTCCCGCGGGCGATGTTCCTCGCGGCGCTGATCTCGTTCGGACTGTTCACGCTGGGCGCGCTGGCCGTGGCCATCATCACCCCCTACGACCAGATCAACCTCCAGTCGGGGCTGTTCACCACCTTCCAGATCGCTTTCGAACGTTACCACGTGGGATGGCTCTCGAACGTCATGGGACTGCTCGTGGCCTTCGGTGCGCTGGCGGGCGTGATGTCGTGGATTTCGGGCCCCAGCCGCGGCCTGCTGTGGACGGCCAGGGACGGTGCTCTGCCCTGCTTCCTCCAGAAGACCAACAAGAACGGCGTGCAGCTCAACATACTGATTATCCAGGGCTGCATCGTGACGCTCCTCTCGTCGCTTTACATCGTGATGGACGACGTCAGCGTGGCGTTCTTCCTGTTGAGCGCCCTGACCGTGGGACTGTATCTGATCATGTACATGATGATGTACGCCGCGGGAATCCGCCTGCGCTACACGCAACCCAAGCTCATCCGCAGCTACCGCGTGCCGGGCGGAAACACGGGCATGTGGCTGATCGGAGGCGTGGGGTTCCTCGCCGTGCTGTTCTCGTTCATCGTCACCTTCTTCCCGCCTTCGCAGCTGCCCGTGGGCAGTCCGGCGACGTACACGTGGCTGGTGGTGACCGGCACGACGGTCTTCCTCGCGATCCCCTTCATCATCAGTTTCGCAATGGACAAACGGAAGGCCCGGCGGACGCCGGAGGCTTAAAACTCGATCGTCAGGCCCAGCGTCGGGAGCAGCGTACCGCTCACCTGTTCGAGGTATTTCATGCGGTAACGCCGCTCCGAAGCCGGAGCCGAGGGGTTCTCGATCTCCCCCGTGGACATCAGCACGTCGGGCTGGCGCAAACGACCGCCCGCAACGTTTTGCAGGTCGATGTAGACGCCCAGCATGCAACGGCGGAAGTAGAACACCTTGTCGACGCGCACGTCCAGCTGGGCGAAGGCGTCGAGCCGCCCGGCGTTGTATTTCGAATAGTCGTAGTAGGGCCGTCCCTGCGCATCCCACGCCTCGACGAGCGACGAACGCTCCACGTCGTAGGGCGTGTAGGGCGCACCGCCCACGGCGCTCAGCTTCGCACCGAAGCTCCAGTGGCGCGGCAGGTCGTAGGTTCCGCTGACGTTGACCACGAAACGGTTGTCCCACGCCGAGGCGATCCACGGGGCCTGCCGGTCGTTGCGGTACTCCGAGCGGAACACGGTCACCGATCCCACGACGTTCACTCGCCCCGGAATCTGCCAGCGGGCCATCGCCTCGACGCCGTAGGCGCGCCCCTGCGCCGAGGAGACCAGCTTCTCGTTGCCCACCACGCCGTAATCGTTGCCCTTGCACGAGAGCGGAATCCCGTCCGCCACCGACAGCGGCACATCGCCGTAGCGTTTGTAAAATCCCTCGACCGAGACGATCAGCCGGTCGCGCAGCCGCCAGTCGACACCCGCGCTGAAGACCCCGACGCGCATGTAATCGAGCGATCGGTTGACCAGCGCGTCGTCCACCTTGAATCCCAACGCCGTGTAGGGCGGCAGCTGGCAGTAAAGTCCCGCGCTGCCGCTCACCGACCAGCCGGGACCTACCGCATAGGAGACCGAAGCCCGGGGCGACAGCTGGCGCCACACCCGCGCCATACGTCCCGAGTAGTCGCACCCGTCGGCGCGCAGGCCCGCCGAGGCGGTGAACCGCTTGTCGGCCGAGGCGTATTCGGCCCCGGCG
>OIET01001134.1_pt1 | contig 14212 bp, 6 predicted proteins | sample 1581871 | NCBI WGS metagenome assembly OIET01 (sample SAMN03279760, study PRJEB24777) | human gut metagenome | isolation source: fecal sample PR121 from 1 month old male Malay infant, vaginally delivered... | place: Singapore | collected 2005-09-16
CGCGTCCGCTTTGCACCCTCACCGACGGGCAAGCTGCACATCGGCGGCGCCCGCACCGCTATCTATAACTGGGCTTTCGCCCGTGCTAACGGCGGCACGTTCATCCTGCGCATCGACGACACCGATCCCACCCGCTCCACCGACGAGAACACGCAGATCATCCTGCGCGCCATGCGTTGGCTGGGCCTGGACTGGGACGAGGGTCCCGAGGTAGGCGGCGACTTTGGCCCCTACGCCCAGACTGAGCGCCTGGACCTGTACAAGCAGGCCGCCCAGAAACTTTGGGACGAGGGCAAGGCCTATCCCTGCTTCTGCACCAAGGAGCAGCTCGACGCCGACCGCAAGGCCGCGCAGGAGCGCAAGGACCCCTTCCAGGGCTATCAGCGTCGTTGCCGCGATCTTGATCCCGAGGAGGCCCGCCGCCGCATCGAGGCCGGAGAGTCCTACGTCCTGCGCATCAAGGTGCCCGAGGACCGCGGCGACGTCGTCATCCACGACGCCGTTCACGGCGAGGTGACCTTCGACGCCAAGGAGCTCGACGACTTTGTCATCTTCCGCTCCGATGGCACGCCCACGTACAACTTTGCGACCGTCGTCGACGACGCCATGATGAAGATCACCCATGTCATCCGCGGCGACGACCACCTCTCCAACACCCCGCGCCAGGTCATGGTCTACGAGGCCCTCGGCGCGCCCGTGCCCACGTTCGCCCACATCTCCATGATTCTGGGCGCCGACGGCAAGAAGCTCTCCAAGCGCCATGGCGCCACCTCGGTGGAGGAGTACCGCGACGCCGGCTACCTGTCCGACGCTTTCGTCAACTATCTGGCGCTGCTCGGCTGGTCGCTTGACGGCGAGACCACGATCATCCCGCGCGATGTCCTGGCCAGCAAGTTCTCACTCGACCGCATCTCCAAGAACCCGGCGACCTTCGACCCCAAGAAGCTCGACTGGGTCAATGCCGAGTACATCAACGGCATGTCCGACGCCCAGTTTGCCGACGAGATCATGGTCCCCGAGCTGCACGAGGCGGGTCTCATCGAGGGTAATGTCGAGTACGGCGAGGACTGGATTGACGCGCTTGCCGCCATCGTCAAGCCGCGCACCAAGATGCCAGCCGACGCCGTGACCGTCGCCGCTCCCATCTTCGCTACGGCCGAGACGCTCGAGTATGACGAGAAATCCGTTAACAAGGGCCTGGCTAAGGAAGGCATGGGCGTCATTCTGGATGCCGCCAAGGCCGCGCTCGAGGGCGTGGACAAGTGGACTGCCGAGTCCATCGACGCCGCGCTTGAGCCGCTGCCCGAGCAGATGGACCTTAAGAAGCGCGTGGTGTTCCAGGCCGTGCGCGTCGCCGTCTGCGGCAACATGGTGAGCCCCCCGCTGGGCGAGACCATGGCGCTCGTCGGCCGCGACGACTGCCTGGCACGCATCGACCGCGCCCGCACGATGGCGCTATAGTAGACGCGTAAACGCATGTATCCGAGCCCCGTTCCCCCGAGCGGGGCTCTTGTTTCTGTACCGATGAGTGGGTTGCTGGGACAAAATAATCAGTAGTGTTTGTCCCATGTTCGAGTGACGCAACAAGCTCGACACTCGTATCGGCCATGGGACAAACTCTACTGATTATTTTGTCCCACCCCTTTCAGGTCCGTTCGTTAGAGGTGGTGTATGGCTCAACAACTGTCGCTGTTTGGTTCGCCGGAACCGGAGGAAGCTCCGGTGAAGCCCAAGCCTGCCGCTGCCTCGGCTCAGTCTAAGCCTGCGCCCGAGCCCCCTGCCGCCTACGCGAGCGTGGTCCTCGATATCCCCACCCGTGCGCTGTCGGAACCGTTTGCTTACGGCATCCCCGAGTCCCTTGCCAACGGGGTCCAGGTCGGATCGACAGTCCTGGTCCACTTTGGTAACCGTGCCGCCGCGGGCTATGTCGTCGACATTGCCCCTGAGCTGGGCGACCTGCAGGGCAACAACGCCCTCGACCCCGCACGCATTAAACCCATCGAGGCCATCCTCAGCAAACCGCTCTTTACCGCCGAGGCTGCCCGCATCGCACGCTGGATGAGCCGCGAGTATGTCGCGACGCTTTCCGAGTGCCTGCGCCTGTTTTTGCCCCCGGGCGGCAGCCCGCGTGTGGTCAAGGGCGACGACGATGCGTGGACTGTTGAACGGCCCGCCGTCAAGCCTATCCAAAATCGTTGGGTGATGCTTACGCCCGAAGGCTTTGACTATACGCCGCCCAAGACCGCGGTCCGTCAGCGCCAGCTCATCGAGGCGCTGCAGTGCGGCCCGGTTACGACTCGCGACCTTAATCTTCTCTATAACAGCATGTCGGCGACCATCAAAGCGCTCGAAAAGCGCGGCGTCGTGGTGGTGGAGGAGCGCCGCGCCTGGCGTGGCTGCAGCGAGCAGACCACGCTGTCCTCGGCAAGCGGCAAGGCGCCGGTCTCCCTTACCAACGGCCAGCAACGGGCACTCGCGCAGATTGAGCGCGCCCGTCTGGACGCTCATGGCGACGTGGTGTTGGTCGACGGCGTCACCGGCTCCGGCAAAACCGAGGTTTACCTCTCCGCCATCGAGCGGGTGCTCGCAGCCGGTCGCTCTGCCTGCGTGCTGGTGCCCGAGATCTCGCTGACGGCCCAGACCGTCGGCCGCTTTCGCTCGCGCTTTGGCGAGACGGTGGCCGTTTTCCATTCGCGTCTTTCTGCTGGCGAGCGTCTCGACCAGTGGGATATGGTCGCCAGCGGTGCGGCCCGCGTGGTGGTCGGCGCCCGCTCGGCGCTCTTTTGCCCGCTCAGCGACTTGGGCCTCATCATCATCGACGAGGAGCACGAGACTAGTTACAAGCAGGGCTCCAGTCCGCGCTACCACGCTCGCGAGGTGGCGGCCGAGATGGCGCGGCGCTACCGCTGCCCACTCGTGCTGGGCTCGGCCACGCCTTCTGCCGAAGCGCTCGACCGCTGCCGTCGCGGAACGTACGGCGGTGCCACGTGGACGCGCGTCGAGATGCCCGAACGCCCGGGGCACGCGGTCCTGCCCACGGTTCGCATTGCCGACCTGCGCCGCGAGTTTTCGCACGGCAGCCGCTCAATGTTCTCTAAACCGCTGATGGAAGGCCTGGAGCGCGTTGTAGAGCGGCGCGAGAAGGCCGTGTTGCTGCATAACCGTCGTGGCTTTGCGCCATTCCTGATGTGCCGCGAGTGCGGCTGCGTCCCCACCTGCAACCACTGCTCCACAGCGCTTACGTATCACGAGCGCACGCACACGCTGCAATGTCACACCTGCGGTTCGTCTTGGCGCGTGCAGCCGTATCCCGCGCCCACGAGCCGTTGCCCCAAATGTGGCAGTCGCTATCTGGCAAAAATGGGTCTGGGCACTCAGCAGATCGAGGACGCACTGCGCCAGATGCTTCCCGAGGACGTCGCCATTATTCGCATGGATGCCGATTCCACGCGCGGCAAGGATGCGCACAAAAAGCTGCTCGAGCAGTTCGATGCCTCCGATTGCGCGGTGCTGTTGGGTACCCAGATGATCGCCAAGGGCCTCGATTTTCCCGAAGTCACGCTCGTGGGCGTGGTCAATGCCGACTTCGCCCTCAAGCTGCCGGACTTCCGCGCAGGGGAGCGCGCCTACGATCTGCTGGAGCAGGTCGCGGGCCGTGCCGGTCGCGGCGATCGTCCCGGCGAGGTCATCATCCAGACCTACCTGCCCGAGGATCCGGTCATTCGCGCCGTCGCTAAGCACGACCGTTCGATCTTTACCGACTACGACCTGGACCAGCGCCGCGACGCCCTGTATCCACCGTTCGTGCGTCTGGTCAACATTTTGGTGTGGTCGGCGAACCGAGACGACGCGCAGGACTACATTGGGCGCATTGCAAAGCTCCTTAAGCGCCGCTGGCATGCCGCCGCGCTCGACTTTTTGCGGGCGGGGAGCGCCGTGCCGCAGGTGCTGGGCCCGGCTTCGTGTGTAATCGAGAGAGCCAAGGACCGTTACCGCTTCCATCTGCTTGTGAAGTCGCCGGTAGGGTACCATGTCTCTGATGATATCGACGCCTGCCTCAAAGAGGTAGGCTCCGTGCGCGGCGTGAGCGTGAGCGTTGACGTCGACGCCTATGATTTGATGTAACAACCCGAAAGGATGGCCATGGAAGCCAACGGAATCGTACTGTCGCCCGACCCTCGTCTGCGTCAGGAGTGCGCCGTCATCGAGGAGATCACCCCGGCGATCGAGGCGCTTGCCGAGAAGATGAAGAAGATGATGTTCGACAACGGCGGTTGCGGCCTGGCCGCCCCGCAGATCGGTGAACTCATCCAGCTCGTCACCATCGACTGCGACTACAGCGACAAGAACGACTACGATCCGTACGTGCTCATCAATCCCGTGATTGTGGAGCAGAGCGACCATCTCGTGCCGTTTAGCGAGGGCTGCCTGTCTATCCCCGGCATTAGCTGCGAGATCGAGCGTCCCGACCATGTCGTCGTCGAGGCGTACGACTTGGACGCAAACCTGATTCGCTATGAGGCTTCGGGCGATCTGTTCTGCGTGTGCCTGCAGCACGAGATTGATCACCTGCACGGCAACACCATGTTCGAGCGCCTTAAGCCCATGCAGAGGATCAAGGCAGTCAAGGAGTACCAGGACGCCCTGGCCCGCGGCGCTCGACCGGGCGAGACGGAGTAGGTTAATTGTCCGTCCCTGGGATGGGGCCCACACATATCATCCCGTGCTCAAACATTCTCGCTTTGCTGCGAAACTGCGCGCGGGACGATATGTGTGGGCCCCATCCCAGGGACTACGTTGTCGCTCTTCGTTTCGCCCGAGTGCCGTCGGGCCAGGGAGGGGCGTTTTCGCTGATAGGTGCTTTGTTGGGAGGGCTGCTTTTATGCGGCTCTTTCTTTGTTTTTGGGTATATTTGTTTCTGTTGAACTATTCTTGCGGCTGGGCGCGCTTGCGACCAAGAACGCTTTTTTGTAGCCGTCTCGGCTCGTTATTGAGAGGAGACTAACTTTTATGCGTATTGTGTTTATGGGTACGCCTGATTTTGCTGTGCCTTCGCTGACTTCGCTTGTTGAGGCTGGGAATGAGATTGCGCTCGTAATTACTCGTCCCGATGCTGTTCGTGGGCGTGGTAAGAAGCTGGAGCCGTCTCCTGTTAAGGCTAAGGCGCTCGAGCTTGGTCTGCCTGTTGTTGAGGCTAATCGTATGACGCCTGAGGTTGTTGAGGTGCTCCAGGCTGCCCAGGCTGATATTTTCTGTGTGGCTGCCTATGGTTGCATTTTGCCCGATGAGGTGCTGCATATGGCGCCGCTTGGTATTGTGAATGTTCATGCGTCCTTGCTGCCTCGTTGGCGTGGGGCTGCTCCTATTCAGCGTGCCATTCTTGCTGGTGATGAGGTTGCTGGCGTTTCCATTATGCGCATTGGGCATGGCGTGGATACCGGCGCTTATTGCGCCCAGGCGTCTACGTCGGTTTCAGGCAAGCATGCCGAGACACTGACTACGGAGCTTGGCGAGCTGGGCGGCAAACTGCTTGCCGATACACTTCCTTCTCTTGCCGATGGCACCGCCGTGTGGACTGAACAGGATGAGGCGCTCGTTACCCATGCTGCCAAGATCTCCAAGCAAGAGATGCGTCTGGATCCGCAAATGGCGGCGCTTGATTGCGTGCGTCATGTGCTGGCTTCGTCCGATACCGCGCCTGCTCGTTGCGTGATTGCCGGCAAGACCGTGCGTGTGCTCGATGCTGCGGCGGCTGATGTGTTGCTTGGCGAGGGTCAGGTTCTCGTTAAGGCCAAGCGCGTTTACCTTGGCCTTTCCGATGGCTCGGTTGAGTTGCTTGAGGTTAAACCTGATGGCAAGCGTGCTATGGCCGCTTCTGCCTGGGCCGCCGGCCTGCAGTGCGCCGATCTTTCGTGGGGTGTTTTGTCATGAGCAAGCTGTCTCCTGCGCGCAAGCTTGCGCTCGATGTGCTGATGGAGGCCGATCGCCGCGGCATGTATGCGCGCGACGTGCTGTCCTCTCGCGCATCGGCCAAGGCTATTGACCAGCGCGATTCCGCTTTTGCCGCCCGCTTGGCGCTGGGTGTGGCCGCCACGCAGGGTATTTTGGACGAGCTGCTCGATCAGTTTCTTGATAAGCCTAAAAAGGTTGCGCCGCGTGTTCGCATGGCGCTTCGTATATCGGCCTTCGAGATGCTCTACCTGCATACGCCGGGCCGTGTTGCCGTAAGTCAGGGTGTTGAACTGGTTCGTTGCGGTGCTAAGTCCGCCGCCGGCTTGGCCAATGCTGTACTGCATAAGGTTGCGGACAATGTTGAGGACTTTGCTACTGCGTCCGATGTGGATGAGTCTGAGCGACGCTTGGTTCGTCTGTCGCGCCTGATGGGTCTTCCGCGCTGGCTGTGCGCTCGCATTATGGCGTCGTTTGACACGCCAGAGGGTGCGCTTAACTTTGCCGGCAATCTGGCCCCCGCGCCGCTGGCCCTGCATGAGAACGCTTTTGCTTCCAAGCCCGATCCGTATATCCTGCAGCTCGTCGCACCTGTCTTCCCGGGCTGCCATACCCCGGTTGATGCCCAGGTTACCGTTGCTTCGGGTGCGTTTGAGCGTGCTGCCGCGGTGGCATCTGATCTCAACGCGCAACTTATCGCCACAGCTGCCACGCGCCCTGGTAGCTGCCTTGAGATTGGTGCCGGTCGTGGCACCAAGACCTATGTGATGATGTGCCAGGCCAAGCGTACGGGCTATGAGCGTCAGCATACGGCGCTCGATCTGCATGATCGCAAGTGCGATCTGAATCTCGCTCGCCTGCATAAGGCCGGTATTCAGGGCGTTCGTACGGTTTCTGGTGATGCTTGCGAGCTTGATGAGGTGCTCACATCGTTTGATGCCATGCTTGGCGAGCCGGTTAAGTTCGACACAGTCTTTATCGATGCGCCGTGCTCTGGCACCGGAACCATGCGTCGTCATCCCGAGATCCCGTGGCGCCTGACCGAAAAGGATGTGACGGTTGAGCTGCCCAAGCTGCAGCTGACGATGCTCAAGGAAGCCGCTGCGCGCGTGGCTGCCGGCGGCGAGCTCATCTATGCCACCTGCTCGGTCTTTGAAGAGGAGAACGCGCAGGTCGTGGATGCCTTCCTGGCTTCTCCCGAGGGTGCCGGCTTTACCGTGGCGCCGCTCTCTGAAGCGCAGATTCTGCAACTCCCCGAGTTCGATCAGGCCAAGAAGCTCGTATCCGTACGCCAGAACGATCGAGGCCTCTTCCAAAGCGTGCCGGTAAACGCCGATTCCTACGACGGCCACTTCTGCGCCAGGCTGGTCCACAAGTAATTACTACGTTGCGGTGAAATAGGGATTGAATAGCGGCATCTACCCGCCAAAAAGTCCTTATTTCACCGCAACTCAGGATTTTTCTGGGACGGGGATTAATAAATCGGGTATGAAAGCAAGCGGTTGGGTTCGGTAGGTTTCTAGTTGCATGAACCGCTCGCGGATTTAATATTTAGAGGTTAAAATGACCGATCTTAACTATGACAAGATTGACAATCCTGAAGATAAAACTCAGGGAAATGAAGAAGTTAAAAATTCTTCGATTAAAAAGCGTGTAATTATTGGTGCCGGTATTGTTGCTCTGCTTATTGCTGGTTGTGTCGTTGTTTATGCTGGTTACAATTACAAACAAGCATGTAGTGAACATAATCAGCAGGTTGAAGTTTTGTATTCAAAGGCTAGCGATAGTGTTGTTTCCTTTAAAGCTGATCCTAGGCTACTAACATTTGAGCAACGTCTTGATACCATTAGAAATGCTCAAAACAATAAAGAGATGTTGAATAAAGAGATCTCTGATGACAAATTTAAGTATGCTGATGGTACTTCCCCTGATTGGACGAAGTTGCTTAATAAATACGATTCCATCATTAAAGACTGCCGTAATGCTCAAAACAATGAGTGGAATACTTCTCTAGCTGACCATGTTAATTTTGATGTAAATACTACTGAAGATACCGACTCTCTCCAACAGCATATAAATGGCCTTAATGGCCTTCTTAATGATATTTCTAATAAAGACAACCAGAAGCTTATTTTTGAAGATGCCAAAAAGGATTCTAAGAAGTTCATTGATCAAATCAATGAACAGATCAGTCGTTATCAAACTCGTATTGATGATGTAAATAAGGCCAAGGCTGAAGATGAGGCTAAGGCTCTAGAGGAAGTAACAGCACAAGCTCAACAGCAGAGTTCTCAGCAGAACAATTATTCTAGCGGTAGTAACTACTCTGATAATTATTCTGGTGGATCTTCTAGCAGTATTTCTTCTTCCAATAATAGTGGTGGTAAGTATGTCATTCGTCAATTAGATCAATATGATGCAGCTGGTAACTATATCGGATCTACTCATTGGTATAGCGATGGTACTTGTGATGATCCTTATGCTGCCGGTATGGGCGGATTTTAAAATATACTAATTTTTAAAAATAATTGTCGACCCATAGCGCAAAGAAATAGCCCCGCGATCGGTGTTGATCGCGGGGCCGCGTTGTTTCTAGTGGCTATGCGGACAGTTGGCGCAGCAGCCACTCGTGGCGCTGGTGCTGGAGCCGCCGCTTCGCTGGTCGGTGTTGTAGAAGCCGCTGCCCTCAAACTTGATGCCGCTAGCCGAGAACGTCTTGGCCGCCGGGGCACCGCAGCTCGGGCACACGACCTCTGGAGTCTCGGACATGGGATGCTCAACCTCAAACACGTTGCCGCAGCTCGAGCACTTGTAATCGTAGCGCGCCATAATACTTCCTTTTCAGCACAAAGCGGGCAGATTACTCTGCCCGCAATAATTCAAACGTCTGTAACTGTACCCTATATCGGGCGTTTTATCACGCTTCGCCCCAGAATCTATGCGTGTTGCGCAGGAGCTGTGCGGTTTTGCCCTCAGCGGCCGCAACGTCGGCCTCGTCAGCCTGCCAGGTCCAGTTGCCCGTGGCCACGCCCGGTACGTTCATGCGCGCGTCGTCGCCCAGCCCCAGGACATCCTGCAGCGGCATCATCACCAGGGGAGCGTCGCTTGCCAGCGCGTCGCTCATCAGCTTGGCCGCCACCTCAACACCGCTTGGTTCATCGCCGCCCGCAAAGGAACGCGTGCTCCAACCGGCCAATGTCGACGTATCGTGCGTCGAGGTGTACAGGATCTTGCCCGGCGTGGGGTGCACGCCGTTGCGGACGTCGTAGTCGCTAAACTCCAGCACGTCCATGCCGGGAAAGCCGCAGGTCGAAGCCATGGCGCGAACGCCGGGCGTCAGGTAGCCCAGGTCCTCGGCAATAAAGTTGAGCGGCCCCAACTCGTCATAGGCGGTCTGGAAAAGGTCCTTGCCCGGGCCTGCCAGCCAACGCCCGTCGGCGCAGGCCTTACCTGCGGGAATGCTAAAGTAGCTGTGGAAGCCCAGGAAGTGATCCAGGCGCACGCGGTCGTAGAGCGAGAACGCACGACGTAGGCGATCCATCCACCAGCGGTAGCCGTTCTGCTTCATGTGGTCCCAGCGGAACGTCGGGTTGCCCCACACCTGGCCCTCGGGCGCAAAGTTGTCGGGCGGCGCACCGGAGATCTCGATTGCCTTACCGGTATCGGACAGCCAGAAGTTCTCGGGTTCGCTCCACGCATCTGCCGAATCGTCGGACACGTACATAGGAATATCGCCGATGACCTCGATGCCCTTCTTGTGCGCATAGTTCATAAGCTCGCACCAAGCCAGGTCAAAGCGGTACTGCATGTACGCCTGAAGCTCGGCCTCGTCGTGGAAACGCTTGTCGTCAATCAAGTGCTCGTTGTAGCGCGCAACATCTGCCGGCCAATCGTGGCGCGATTCGCCCTCAAAGTACTTTTTGACGGCCATATAGACGCAGTACTTCTCGAGCCAATCGGCATTGCGATGTTTAAACGCGGTGTACAGCGGATCGGCATCCTCGCCGCCGTGGGCCTTCCAGGTCTCAAAGTCGGCGGCTAGCTCCTTGTGGCTTTCGGGCAGCAGGTCGATATTGCCTGCAAAGGCCGAAGGACCGGCGTAAGGGGAGCGAAAGAAGTCCGTCGGGTTGACAGGCAGGACCTGCCAGTAGCGCATGCCCATAGCGGCCATATGGTCGATAAAACGACGCGTGGGCGCGCCGATCGTGCCGGGCTTACCGTCGTCGGTCGGCACCGATGTGATATGGCACACAACGCCCGCACCGTAATCGAGCGGCTCCTGCAGACGCTGCTCGTCGTGGTGATAGATGATCGACGATCCCAGCGGATACAGGTCGAGCGTGACGGTGCCATTGTGAATCTCGCACTCGTGACCGCTAATCACATCGCTCGCACATTCGTCGAGCGCCGGAATCGTCACGCGGTGTGAATTGCGCAGGCTGCGGTTGATGATAACCGTAGCGGCCTCGCCATCCTTGCCCGTGCGGTTGTATGCCAGCACCTCGTCGTTGAGCGCGAAGGCCTTGATCTCGCCGTCGATCATAAACGGCAGTGCGCGGCGTACGGCGGAGGCGTTTTTGACAATAGCCAGCGTGTCGAAGTCGTGCAGTTGGTCCTTGGTCGGCAGGGTGCGGCGGTTATCCGGATCGGTAAGGCCCTCAAGGCCGTACTCGTCGCCATAGTAAATCGATGGCACACCGGGGAACGTCATCTGCATGAGCGTTGCGAGCCAAAAACGGCTCTTGGCCAGGCCCATCGAGTTCTCGTCCAGACGCCATTTGCTGCGCTCGCACTCGGGCAGCTGCGACTCATCGGGGCCGCCGCCGAGCACCGAGATAATGCGCGGACGGTCGTGGCTCGAAAGCAGATTAAGTGCGCAGGACAGGGCCTCACGGGGATAGTTCTCGCGCAGGGTTTCGATATCCTCGGCTGCCTGGTAGGCGTTCTTGTAGCCCATCAAAAAACCGATGACCATGTCGCGGAAGGGATAATCCATGGCCGAGTCCAGCTCGGAGCCTTGCAGATAGCGGCGCAGATGGCCGTAGCTGATCTTGTTGGAGGCGTCTTCCCAGACTTCGCCGAGCAACAGTGCATCAGGCTTCTCGGCGAGCACGGCCTTTTTGATCTCGGCCAGGAAGTCATCGGAAAGCTCGTCGGCCACGTCTAGGCGCCAGCCATGAGCGCCGGCACGTAGCCATTTACGGATCACGCCGTCCTTGCCCAGGAGCCGCTCGCGTACCAGCTCAGAGCTCTCATTGATGGCGGGCATATTGCCCACGCCCCACCAGCAGTCGTATGAGCCGTCCTCATGGAAATAAAACGCATCGCGCCATGGAGAATCCTCGCTCTGCCACGCGCCCACGCCGGGGTAGTTGCCGTAGCGGTTGAAATAGATGGAGTCGTCACCCGTGTGGTTGAAGACGCCGTCCAGAATGATGGAGATGCCCAGCTTCTCGGCCGCCTGGCACAGCTCGGTAAAGTCCTGCTCGGTGCCTAGGATCGGGTCGATCTTGGTGTAGTCGGCCGTGTCGTAGCGGTGGTTGCTCGCGGCTTCAAAAATGGGGTTGAGGTAGATGGCTGTAAAGCCCAGCTCGGCGATGCGAGGCAGGTCTTCCTGGATGCCCTTGAGCGACCCGCCGTAGAAGTCCCAGGTTTTGATGGAGCCGTCTTCAGCGCGCTCGTACACGGGCGGCTCGTTCCAGTCCTCGACCATGCGGCGCTGGATTCCGTTGCGTGGTTTTTCGACCTCGGCCAGCGTGCGCTCGCGCCAGTTTTCGTCGCGGGCATAGCGATCGGGGAAGATCTGGTAGACCATGCCACGCTCGTACCACTCGGGACGCACTTCGCGGTGCTTATAGACGGTAATCTGGAAGGACGGCACCTCGGCGTAGTCGTAAGTTACGCCCTCGCCACCGGTGCGACCCTGCGGTGCGCCCAAGCGGACCTCGGGCTGGCCCTCGATATTGCAGATAAAGCTGTACCAGATAAGACAGGGCTCGGTGCACTCAAGCTCTACGGTAAATATGCCGTCGCCCTCGTGCGTCATGGGATACCGAGACTCACCGATCTCATCGACCCAGGTACGCAACGTAAGCGTTGCCTGGTTGGGATCGGCATCCTCCAGAATCACGGAGAGCGAAAGGGTAGTTCCTGTGGTCACAGCGCCAAACGGAGTGCGAAACTGCGGCAGACGGCTGTTGTGAATCAATCTCATAATACGGTCCAGTTCAATAGAATCACGGCCTGCGGGCCATGGCTTTACGCACAAGATGTAAGTATATCTTTTGTACACAGGCTGTATAAACAACATCCGTTTACCATCGGCGAACGGTTGTCCTAGAAAATCGTTTTACCACTACCTACAGAGAAGGGGCGCCCGGTTGGAGCGCCCCTTGCTTTGGGTTTGATGAGGTTTTGAATCGTCTGTATGCTAGCGGCGCTTGCGGGTGGCCGTTGCCTTGCGGACGGAGGTCTTCTTGGTCGGAGCCTTTTCCTCGGTCGCGGCGACGGGGGAGACCGGGGCCTTCTTGGTGGGCTCGGGCTTGGCCTTTACCTCGGCCTTGGGCTCCTCTTTGGCGGCAGCGGGCTTGACCTCGGCGGCCTTCGGCGCAGGCTTGGCCTTTACTGCGGGTTTGGCCTCGGCCTTAGCCACCGCCTTGGGAGCAGCAGCCTTGGTCGTGGTCTTTTTGGCCGTCGTTGCAGTGCGCTTGCGCGTGGTGGTCTTGGCGGCCGGCTTGGCCTCGACGGTTGCTTCGGCCTTGGACTCGGCGGGTGTCCCCTCGACTTTGGCGGCCGGCTTTGTGGCTGCCTTGGTTGAGGCGGCCTTCGTGGTCGTCGATTTCGTTGTTGTGGTCTTCTTGGCAGCTGTTGCCTTCTTGGCGGTTGCGGTCATCTTCTTGGCAGCGGTCTTTGCCGGAGCCTTGGCGGCCGGTTTGGCCTCAGCGACCTCGGCCTTTACCTCGGGAGCAGCCTCGGCCTCGGCGGCCTTCTTGGCAGCGGCGGTCGTGCGCTTGCGCGTGGTCGTTGTCTTGGCAGCCGTTGTTTTAGTCGCGGCAGCTTTGGTCGTCGTAGCCTTCTTAGCGGTCGTCTTGCGGGTCGTGGTCTTCTTAGCTGCGGGCTTTGCAGCGGGCTTGACCTCGACCTCTGCCTTGTGAGCAACCTCAGCCTTCACCTCAGGCTCGGCCTTTGCGGGCTCGGCCTCAACCGGCTTCTCCTCGGCCTTGGGCTCCTCAGCGGCCACCGGCTCAGCAACAGCCTCAGGCTCGTCGACAACAGCCGCCGGCCTCTCAATTTCCGGATGCATAAAGAAGTACAGGTCCAGATACTTGTCGGCCGAACGCGTCCAGCTAAAGTCCTGGCTCATGGCCTGCGTGACCAGCTGGTTCCAAGCGTCGCGGTTATCCCAGAACAGGCGCGCCGCGCGGAATACGGCGTCGCCCATCTCGTCGCCGTTAAAGTTGCTAAACGAGAAGCCCGTGCCTTCGCCGGTAAACTCGTTGTACGGCTGCACGGTGTCCTTCAGGCCACCGGTCTCGCGCACGATGGGCAGGGTGCCGTAGCGCATGGCAATGATCTGCGACAGGCCGCAGGGCTCAAACTTCGAAGGCATCAGGAACATATCGGCGGCGGCATACATGCGCTGCGACAGCGCCGGATCGAACTCGATGCGCGCGGCCATGGTGCCGGGGTACTTGTCCTGGAAGTAGCGTAGGCCGTCCTCGTAGTCGCGGTCGCCGGTGCCCAGCACCGCCACCTGCACGCCGCCGGCCAGGATGCGGTCGAGCGCGTACATGACCAGATCCAAGCCCTTCTGGCGCGTCAGACGCGTGACCATGACCATAAGCGGACGGTCGTCGCGAACCTCGAGCCCCAGCTCTTCCTGCAGCTTGGCCTTGCACACGGCCTTACCAGAACGGTCCTCCACGGTGTAGTTGGCGGCAATGCGCTTGTCGGTCGCCGGGTCAAAGCCCGCCACGTCAATGCCGTTGAGGATGCCCTGCAGCGCATAGGAGCGCTCGCGCAGCACGCCGTCCAGGCCCTCGCCAAACTCGGGTGTCTGGATCTCGTTGGCATAGGTGGGGCTCACCGTAGTGATGGCGTCGGCATAGCGCAGGGCGCCCAGCATGTAGTTGATGCTGCAGGCGTCGCAACGCAGCTGCGAGGCGGCCGCGGGAATGTGCGCCACGCCCAGGATGTCCTCCATCACGGTGTCGCTAAACTGGCCCTGGAACGCCACGTTGTGGATCGAGAACACGGTCTTGAC
>OIET01001140.1_pt1 | contig 14128 bp, 9 predicted proteins | sample 1581871 | NCBI WGS metagenome assembly OIET01 (sample SAMN03279760, study PRJEB24777) | human gut metagenome | isolation source: fecal sample PR121 from 1 month old male Malay infant, vaginally delivered... | place: Singapore | collected 2005-09-16
TGGTGGACCTGACAAGATTCGAACTTGTGACCTCCCGGTTATCAGCCGGACGCTCTAACCAACTGAGCTACAGGTCCATCGCGCAAGGGATATATTAGACGAGTCGTTACGCGCGCGTCAACAACTTTTTTGAAAATCTTTGAGGGGTGTCGGCCCCGGCTGCCCGGCGGCATGCGAAGTCGCCTGCTCGGACAGTCCTGCTCGCACGGAGAGCACATTAAGTGCTCTCCGGCTCGTGCGGAACTCGCGATCGACTTCGCATGCCGCCGGGCAGCCGGGGCCGACGCGAAGTTCGAGATTGTCAAAAAAGCGGTCGGCGCGCAGTGCGCCGACCGCCGATATAAGGGGTCTGATGATTTTTACCAGCTAGGGCCTCTTACTCGTCTAGGAGATCTTCTGGCATGTCGTTGCCGTCGCCTAGATCGACAGGGGTTTCTTCGGGGGCAGGGCCGTCTTCTGTGGCTTCGCCTTCGGGCCTCTCCTTGGCGGCCGTCATGCGGGCTACGGCGCAGATGCGGTCGTTGTCGTCGACGGTCATCATTTTGACGCCCTGGGTGGCGCGGCCGGTCTGGCTGATCTCGTCGGTCTTGACGCGAATAACCGTCGCGCCCTCCGTCACGATGAACAGCTCGTGCTGCGGGCCCACCGTCTTCATGGCCGCAAGGTTGCCCTTACGCTCGGTCATCTGGATGGTATAGACGCCCTGGCCGCCGCGGTTCTGCTCCGGGTAGTCCGCAACCGGCGTACGCTTGCCGTAGCCGCGCTCGGTAATGACGAACAGGTCGCCATTGCCGTTGGTAACTTCCATGCCCAGAACGCTCACGCCGTCCTTCATGCTGATACCGCGAACGCCGCTGGTATCGCGGCCGGTGGCGCGCACCTGCTCCTCGGAGAACATGATCGCCTTGCCCGCGGTGGTGGCCAGGATAATCTTGTCGCCCTCGCGCACGCGGCGCACGTTCAGCAGCGCGTCGTCGTCACGCAGGTTGATAGCGATCAGGCCGTCGCGGCGGCTGCGGTCATATGCGCTCATTACGGTCTTCTTGACCATGCCGCTCTTGGTGGCAAACATCAGGTACTCGTCGGCAGGGAACTCGCGGCAGCTGATGACGCTCGCGATCTTCTCGCCCTCCTCGAAGGGCAGCAGGTTGACGATTGCGGTACCGCGCGCCTGGCGCGTACCCACCGGCAGCTCGTGCACCTTCAGGCGATAGACCTTACCCTTGCTCGAGAAGAACAGCACGTACTCGTGCGTGGACGCGATGAACATCTCGTCGATGACGTCGTCCTCTTTGAGGTTGACGCCCGACACGCCCTTGCCGCCGCGCTTCTGGGCGCGGTAGGCGGCCACCGGGATGCGCTTGACATAGCCGGTGTGGGTGATGGTCACGACCATGTCCTCATCGGCAATGAGGTCCTCGACGTCCAGGTCCTTCTCGACATGGCTGATCTCGGTGCGGCGCTTATCGCCGAACTTCTTGGAGATCTCGCGCATCTCTTCCTTAATGACGCCCAGGATCTTCTCCTCGTGCGCCAGCAGGTCCTCGTAGTAGGCGATGGCGCGGCGCAGGCCGTCCAGCTCTTCCTGGATCTTGTCGCGCTCCAGGCCGGTCAGGCGGCGCAGCTTCATCTCGAGGATGGCCGTGGTCTGCTCGGGCGTAAAGCCAAAGCGCTCGATCAGGCGGCTGCTGGCCTCGGAGTCGGTCTGCGAGGAGCGGATGATGCTGATGACCTCGTCGATATGGTCAAGGGCCATCAGGTAGCCCTCAAGGATATGCGCGCGGGCCTGGGCCTTCTTAAGGTCGAAGCGGGTGCGGCGGGTGACGACGTCGACCTGGTGGTCGATGTAGTGCTGCAGCATCTCACGCAGGCTCAGGCATTTGGGAACGCCGTTGACAAGCGCCAGGTTGTTGGCGCCAAAGGTCGTCTGCAGCGAGGTGTACTTGTACAGGTTGTTGAGCACGACCTGCGGGATGACGCCCTTCTTGAGTTCGATGACCAGACGGATACCCTTCTGGTTGGACTCATCGCGCATATCCGAGATACCCTCGATGCGCTTGTCGTTGACGAGCTGGGCGATCTTCTCCTGCAGGGTGCCCTTGTTGACCATGTAGGGAATCTCGGTAAAGACCAGGCGGCTGCGGCCGGTCTTGGTGGACTCCACGTGAGCCTTGGCGCGCACGGTAATGGAGCCACGGCCGGTCTCGTAGCTCTGCTTAATACCGGCGCTGCCCATGATGATAGCGCCGGTGGGGAAGTCCGGACCGGGCATGATCTGCATGAGCTCGTCGACAGTGGCGTCGGGATTATCGATCAGGTAGCAGGTTGCCTCGATCGCCTCGGTGAGGTTATGCGGGGCGATATTGGTGGCCATGCCGACGGCGATGCCCTGGCTGCCGTTGACCAGCAGGTTGGGGAAGCGCGCAGGCAGCGCCTGAGGCTCGGCGAGCGATTCGTCGTAGTTGGGCTGCCAGTCGACGGTATCCTTCTGCAAGTCACGCAGCAATTCCATGGCGGGCTTTGCCAGGCGGCTCTCGGTGTAACGCATGGCCGCCGCGCCGTCGCCATCGATGTTGCCGAAGTTGCCGTGGCCGTCGATGAGCGGCGTGCGCATGGAGAACCACTGCGCCAGGCGAACCATTGCCTCGTAGACCGCGGAGTCACCATGCGGGTGGTACTTACCGATAACTTCGCCGACCGTCCAGGCCGACTTCTTGTGTGGACGGTTGGGGTAGATGCCGCTCTCGTTCATCGCGTACAGAATGCGGCGGTGCACCGGCTTTAAGCCGTCGCGCACGTCCGGCAGGGCGCGCGCCGTAATGACCGACATCGAATACTCGATAAATGACTGCTTCATCTCGCGGCCAAACTCCGAAATCTGGAGCTGGCCGCCGTTGATATCCTCGCCGGCCGAGGCACCACGGTCGACTTCGCCAAAGCTCTCCTCGAGCTCACCGTCGTCGTCCTCTTCCTCATCATCATCGGCATCGGGGTTATAGGCGTCCGGATCGCCGTCCTCGCCCTGCTCAGCACGGGCGAGCAGGCGCTTCAAATCGTCGGGCATGCCGGCATCGCCGGCCTCGCCCATACCCTCGTTATTGTTGATATCGTCTGCCACGTTACCTCCTCATGGTTTGCGTGGTCCATTAGTTCCCTACCACGGAGACGAATTACCGGGAACACCGGATAACCCTCCTAGGTTTTCCAGGTGCCCCAGGTTGCCCTGAAGGATGAGGGCGCGCGCCTTGCGTGCGGCGCCCGAAATCCTGAAGGGCAAGATGGGGTGCCTGGGAAAGCTAGGCGTCTAAGAAGCGCGCGTCGTGCGCATGTTTCTCGATGTACTCGCGGCGATAGCCGACCTCGGAGCCCATCAGCTCGCGCACGGCGCGGTCTGCCACCACGGCATCCTCGATCGACACGCGCTGCAGGATGCGGGTCTTGGGATCCATCGTCGTCGAGGCGAGCTGCTTGGGGTCCATCTCGCCCAGACCCTTGTAGCGCTGGACGGTATAGCCCTTGCGCTTCTTGGTGATCTTGCCATCCTTGGCCTTGCCGTCTTCGTCGTTATCGTCGGGGTTCAGGCCCAGACTCTGGATGGTGTCGCGCAGGATCTCGTCTTCGGGCTGGCGGCCGTTGGGATACACGTAGTGGATCTTGTTGCGCACCTTAATGCCAAAGATGGGCGGGCAGGCAACATAGACGTAGCCGGCATCGATCAGCGGACGCATGTACTTGTAGAAGAACGTCAGCAGCAGGATGCGGATATGCGCACCGTCGACGTCTGCATCGGTCATGATGATGATCTTGTGGTAGCGCGCCTTGGTGATATCGAAGTCGCCGCCGTCGCCGGCACTCGTCGTGACACCGCAGCCGATCGCGGTAATCAGCGACTGGATGGTGTCGCTCGAGAACGCGCGATGGTCACCAACGCGTTCGACGTTCAGAATCTTGCCGCGCAGGGGCAGAATCGCCTGGATGTCTCGGCGACGGCCGTCCTTGGCCGAACCGCCTGCCGAGTCGCCCTCTACGATGAAGAGCTCGGTCAGCTCGGCATCGCGCACCGAGCAGTCGGCGAGCTTACCGGGCAGGGACGCCGTCTCGAGCAGGCTCTTGCGGCGGGTCGCCTCGCGCGCCTTGCGGGCGGCGCAGCGCGCCTTGCAGGCCTGCTGCGCCTTCTTGACGATCTCGCGAGCGGGCTTAGGGTGCTCCTCGAGGTAATCGGCGAGGCCGTCGGTCACGATCTTGAGTGTCAGCGCGCGCATATAGGAGCTGCCGAGCTTGGCCTTGGTCTGGCCCTCAAACTGCGGGTCGGGCAGCTTGACCGAGATAACGGCCGAAAGGCCCTCGCGCACATCGTCGCCGGTCAGGTTGGCGTCTTTTTCCTTGAGCAGGTTCTGCTTGCGCGCGTAATCGTTGATCACACGGGTGAGCGCGGTGCGGAAGCCCTCAAGGTGCATGCCGCCCTCGGGAGTGTAGATGTCGTTGGCAAACGACATGACGTTCTCGCCGTAGCCGCTATTCCACTGCAGGGAAACCTCGACCTCGCCCATCTTGGCCACAGGCGCGTCCGGGTCCGACTTGCCCTCGATGTAGATGGGCTCCTTAAAGGCCTCGGGGACGTCCTTGCCCTCGTTGAGGAACTTGACGAAGTCGATGATGCCACCCTCATAGCAAAACTCCTCCACGTGGGGAGTCGCCTCGCGCTCGTCGGTCAGCACGATTTTGAGGTTCTTATTGAGGAACGATGTCTCCTGCAGACGGTTGTGCAGCGTATCGAAATCGTAGATGCAGGTCTCGAAGATCTCGTCGTCGGGCCAGAAGGTGACGGTGGTGCCCGTCGAATCCGAGGTGCCTACGACCTCCATCTTCTTGACGGTCTTGCCGCGCGAGAACTCCATCTCGTAGGTGTTGCCATCGCGACGAACCTGAACGACCACGCGCTTGGACAGTGCGTTGACGACGGAGATGCCCACGCCGTGCAGGCCGCCCGAGACCTTATAGGCCGAGTTATCGAACTTACCGCCGGCGTGCAGGATCGTCATGACGACCTCGAGCGTCGGGATCTTTTTAACAGGGTGCTCGTCGACGGGGATGCCGCGCCCGTCGTCGACGACCGTGATGGAGTTGTCGGCGTGGACCGTCACCTGGATCTCGGTGCAGAAACCGGCCATGGCCTCGTCGACGGAGTTGTCAACGATCTCCCACACCAGGTGATGCAGACCGCTGGCGCTCGTCGAGCCGATATACATGCCCGGGCGCTTACGAACGGCCTCGAGACCTTCGAGAATCTTAATCTCGCCGCCATCGTAATCGTTTTCGTTTGCCACACGTCCTCCTTCAGTCAAGAAAATGTGTACAGCCTTACTAGTTTATCGTAAAAAAATACCCTCGGGAACGAGGGTATTTGGCTCTACAAGGCCGCCAGATGCGATTTAAGGCTCTTTTTTGCTTTGCACGCCCTTGGCCCACTCGGCACTGGCTCTCATGGCGTTCTCGAGGGCCTCGCGCAGTTTTTGGTCTTCGATGGGCGCCACTTGGCGCTCGATCTCGGTACGCTCGGCCTCACTTAGGTCGGCGTGCGGGGCCGGCGATCGCTCGGTCGTCGCCGGGCGCAGGCGCTCCTTGGCGGCGGGCGGCGTGTGACCGGGCGCGGTGGTTTTGAACACCAGGCCGTCCACATGCGCACCGGCGCGCTCCATGCGCGCGCGGATGATCTCGCGCAACAACGTCATTTCCTGCGTCCACGAGGGCGAGTCGAGATACACCAGCAGCTCATTGGACTCGGGCAGGTAGCGCAGTCCCGTCACATGCCGCCCCTCGCGCGTGCCCGAGCACACCGCGTTCCATGCGCGATAGACCGTGCGCGACTCCTCGGCGGCCTCCATCTGCGCACGGCGCTCAGGGGTCGCAGCCGCCAGGATGCGCTGGCGCTCTGCGTTCAAAAACCCGCTGAAGGCGACCGTTTCGCTCTCGCGCTCGTAATTAGCACGTCTCACCCATGCTCACCACCTTGGCTCGATCAAGCAGGTCATCGGTAAAGTACCCCAGGTTGGTCGTAGTTATGACCGTCTGGATATCATCGCCGATCAGCCGCAGGAAAGCGCCGCGACGTTCGCCGTCGAGCTCGCTCATCACGTCGTCCAGAAGCAGCAGTGGGGCGGTGCCCAGGACATCGCGAGCCACGGCAACCTCGGCCACCTTCCAGGACAGCACCAGCGTGCGCTGCTGTCCTTGGCTGGCAAATGAACGGGCGGAGCGACCAGCCACGGTGAACTCGATCTCGTCGCGATGCGGTCCCACCAACGTCACGCCGCGGCGAATTTCCTCGTCGGCATGCTCGTCAAGGGCGGCCAGCATGCGCTCGTACGCCCAGCCCTTCAGCTCTTCGCGATCCTCGACCTGGGGCAAATCCCCCAGCGTGGACGCATAGGTCACGTTGGCGGTCTCACCTGACGCCACTTGCCCGTAGGCAGTGTGCACATGGCCCGCCAGCCGGTCGAGCAGGGCCAACCGGTGCACGAGCAGGGCCGAGCCCGCGCGGGCAATCGAATCGTTCCACGCGCCGAGCATCTCGCGGCAGCACCAGGTCTCCTTGAGCAAGGCGTTACGCTGGGTCACGCAGCGCCCATAGGTGCTCGCAAGATCGGCATAGCGTGCGCTCAGCTGCATGCCAAAGTCATCGAGGGCGGCTCGGCGCACACTGGCGCCTCGCTTAACCATGTCCAGATGGTCGGGGCAAAACAGCACGCTCGGCAGAACCCCGCGCACACCGGCGGCAGAGCATCTCTTGCCGTTGCGGCTAAACGAGCGCTTACCGTCCTCCGCGCTCAATCCCATATCAAGCACGCGGCCGTCGCCCTCGATCCTCAGCTCGACCTTGCACGAGCCCACGCCGTCATGGACGAGCTCGGCTGCGGTCGGATGCCTAAACGAGGCGCCGCTCGTCAGCAGCTGCAGCGCCTCTATGAGATTGGTCTTTCCCGCCGCGTTGGGTCCCGCAAGTATCGTCACGCCCTCGTCCAGGGCAAGGCGATAGCTATCGAAGCTGCGGTAGTGCGCGACGGAAAGATCGCGGGCGAACATGGTCATGGCGCAGCGCTAGATGCGGACCGGCATGACCAGGTACAGGTAGTTGATCTTGTCGTAGGACTTAAAGATGCCCGCCTGCGAGTAGCTCTTGAGCTCCAGCGTGATCTCCTTCTCCTTGGACAGGGCATTGAGGCAGCCGAAGATGTAGTGGTAGTTGAAGGCGATGGTACCCGACTCGCCCTCGGCCTCGACATCGATCGTCTCCTGCGCAAGGTCCTGGTCATTGGAAATGGAGGACAGGCCCATCTGCCCGTTCTCGACATCGATCTCGAACTTGACGGCGGGGTTGGCGCTCGCGATAACGGCCACGCGCTTGAGGGCGGCGTTAAAGGCGGCGACGTCGATCTTGACGCTCGTCACGCACGAATCGGGGATGAGCTGCTTGTAGTTGGGGTACACGCCCTCGATGCGACGCGACACGTAGGTGGTGTTGCCGGCCTCGAAGACGACCTGGGTGTCGGTAGCCCCGATCATGATGGTCGCTTGGCTGGCCATGATGTTCAGCGCGTCGTTAAAGGCGTCAGCCGGAACGTTGAGCTCAAAGGAGCCCTCGAGGGTCGAGGTCTCGACCTGCGTATCGCACACGGCCAAGCGGAAGGAATCGGTCGCTACCAGGCGTACGGTGTTGTTCTCGACCTTCATGTGCACGCCGCCCAGGATGGGGCGAGCCTTGTCGGTCGAGGTGACGCGCCACACGCGGCCGACCATTTCGGACAAGACATCGGTCGGCAGCTCCACGGCACTCTCGATGGCATAGGCCGGAAACTCGGGGAAGTCATTGGCATCGAGCGTGTTCAGGCGGAAAGAGCTCTTCTCGCAACCAATCAGCACCTGGCGCTCGGACAGCTCAAAGGTGACCGGGGCATCGGGGAGGGTCTTGGTGATATTGGAGAGCATCTTACAGGGGATAACCATCTCGCCCTCTTCTTCGACATGCGCCGCGATGCGATGACGGATCGAGATAGTGTAGTTAGAGGTCTGGAATTCCAAGATGCCGTCTTGGGCCTTAACGAGCACGCCCGACAGGATGGGGAGGGTGGATGCCGAAGCGACACCCTTCATAACGACGCCGATGGCTTGTGTAAGCGAGCTCTGGCTGACGGTGAACTTCATCTTTTAATACCTTTCTATAGATATAAATATCTTAATAATAGTAATAGCACTGACGAAACTGTTGATTACTCCCAAAGACGCAGGTCAGACCCAGAAAGAGAATCGACAGCAATCTGTGTGCAACAGGGGTGGTTTTCCACGTTCAAAACCTGCGCAAAACTTTTCATCACCGCGGGTTGGGTTTTAGACACCTTATGCCCGTGGTTTCGACAAGTTTTCAACAGGTGTCTCTATTTCCCTACGAGTGCAGTGTAATTTTGTCGCGCAGCGACTTGAGGTCTTCGGTGACGGTGCGGTCTTCCTGGATCATCTTCTGGACCTTTTTGTAGCTCGTACTGACGGTCGAGTGGTTGCGGTTGCCAAATTCGGCGCCCACCGCCGTGGTCGTCATCTCGCACATCTCGATGGCCAGGTAGATAGCGATATGGCGTGCTTTGGCGATATTGGCGTTGCGACGCGGGCCGATGAGCTCCTCGTGCGTCACGCCGTACTGCTCCTCGATGACGGACTGAACCGTCTGGACGTTGATCTTTTTGGCCGATGTGTCGAAGTACTGGCTGGCGATGGCGTCGATATCGTCAAAGGTGAGCTCCCCGCCCTCGCGCTCGCGGTCGCCCGCCTCGCCGGCGCAGCGCTCGCAAAAGCTCTCGAGTTCGCGGATGTTGGTGCCCGAGACCTCGGCCATGTGTTTAAAGTGCTCGTCGGTCAGGTGCCCGCTGTCGCCCCCATAGGCCGCCAGCAGCGAGTCGTCGCCTGCCTCGGGAGCGGCGACGATGGTGTTCTCGTAATAGCGCTGCAAGATCTTGTATTTCATCTCGTAGCTGGGCTCTGCGACCAGGCAGAGCATGCCGGCGTTGAAGCGGCTGGTCAGACGCTCGTCCATGCTCAGGTCCTTGGGGGCGCGGTCTGCCGCGATGACGACCTTCTTGTTGTTGCGGATGAACTCGTCCATGAGCTGGAAAAAGTAGTCCACGCTCGCGCGCTTGCCGATGATGTTTTGGATGTCATCGATGATGAGCACGTCCACGCCGTGGTACGCCTGCATGATGGGGGCGTTGCTCTTCTTTTGGCGGTCGAACTCGGTCATCAGGTCGTCCAGATATGCCTGGGAGTTGGCATACTTGACCTTGATCTCGGGCGACTTCTCGGCGAGCTCGTTTTTGATGGCAAGCAGCAGGTGCGTCTTGCCCAGGCCCGATTTGCCGTAGATGAACAGTGATGTGCACGTGCCGCGCTCGTCCGCGAGGGCGGCAAACTTGAGTGCCGAGCGATAGGCATGGCTGTTCTCGGGGCCGTAGACAAAGTTCTCAAAGGTAAATTTTGAGTTCGCGGCGAGTGGGGCTCCATCCGTATTCTGCTCGGCCGGCACGGTCGGTGCTGGCATGGGTGAAGCGGGGGTCGCGGCTTGCGTGGACTTAGTCGGCGCTCCGCCCTTCATCTGGTTCATCATGCGACGAAAATCATCGGCCGAGAGCGTGTTCTTGATTGCAATGCCCGAATCCGCGCCCGCCGCTGCGTCGTGAGCGATGGGCATGTGCGTGACGGGTGCGTTCGCTGACGTCGCTGCCGCGGTCGGCAACGGCGCCATGGTTTCACGGGAAACATCACCGTGCTGGTGCTCGATTGTCGGCGCGTCGCCTGCGGAGGCCGGCACCGCCGGGGAAGCAGCGGGAGCCGTGGCGGGCGCCGTCGCGGCGGCGGATTCCGTCGCGGCGCCTTGCGGTGCCACGATGTCGAGCGCAATCGGTGCAAAGGCGATTTCTTCCAGATAGGCCTCAATAGTCGGCTGATGCTTTTTGAGCTGCGCGATGGCAAAGCGCGAGGGTGCCTCGATCGTGAGCGTATCTTCGGTCAGGCTTATGGCGCGCGATTGCCCCAGCATGTTGATGAGGCGTGCATCTTGGCCGTCGCGCTGGCAAAAGGCGATGGCATCCCCCAGGATGATGCTTGCTTCCTCGTCCACTGTCTCTCCCGTTCTTTAGCTCTGAGCTCGCACGCGAGCGGCGCCGAGTTCGGTCAGATGGTATTTCTGGCCATGCTTGATGACCAAGCCGGCCTGCGCCAAGTCATTGAGCGTGCGTGACCAAGTGGGGGCCGAGTTTCCAAACGCCCTCGCCAGATCGGTTGCACCGCACGCTTGATTTTGCGCCAGATAGCCCAGCGCGGCGTTGCCGCGATCGCTTACGAACACGTCCGGTTGTGGCTGCGCATACTGATTTGCTGCATTAGGATACATCATTTGAGCTGCTGGTTGTTGAGAACTCTGCATCGGCGGCATTTGCTGTTGAAAACTTTGAGGCCACTGTTGGTAAGGCTGCGGAGGCATCTGCTGGGCCCAGGGGTTGTACTGCTGCTGCGCCATCTGCTGGTACGGCTGCTGATATCCCTGCTGGTACTGCTGCGGGAACTGCTGGCCATACCCCAGTGGCGGCATCTGCTGATATGGATATCCCTGTTGGTACGGCTGATAGCCCATTTGCTGGCCACCCGGCGCCCCCGTCGCCTGCTGCATTGCTGCTGCATCCTGATCCGCCAGCGGCATGGTCTCTGGCGTGTTTGTCGGCATCGACATCGATGCCGCCCGGGGTTCTTGTGTAGGTAGCATTCCGGGCTGCTGCATCTGTCCCACGGGGGGCTGCATCTGCTGCGCTGCCATGGGCTGCTGCGCAAAAGCTCCCGGCAGGGGATATGTGGGCTGTTCCGTCTCGGGCCGCACGGCAGCGCCGCGTCCGCCGGCACGCTCGATTTCCTGCACGCGTTTAGGGTTCAGGCTTACCGTAACCACGGTGCCGTTGCCCATGTTGTCCTCGATGGATACGGCACCGCCGGCGTTTTCCAAATACTCCTGCACCATGGGAAACCCTGCTCCGGTTCCACGGATATAGCGCTTCATCTTGCTGTTTGCGCTGGTAACGCCAAAGTCGAAAGCACGTTCCTTGTCGTCGATGCCGGGTCCTTGGTCAGCAAAGCGGATGGTGTCTCCGCCGTCCAGAATCGAGATGATGGGCTCGGCAAAGTGTGCGTGGATAAAGTTTTCGACAATCTCGCGGATGACCATGAGCGAGATATGGCCACCTTGTTCTTTCATGCACTGGTAGACGGTGTTGGTCGTCTCTTCCAAATACGTGCGGACATCTTGCGGATCAATGACGATCACCCGCGGTGTCGACAGCATGTCGTCATAGACGGCGATGCGCGCGGCGTACATGGCTTTTGGCGCCTGCGTGGTCGTCTGCTCGCCTTCCGCACGCTCTTCGCGCACGCCGGTGATGTGCTCGTTGTCGGGTGCCGGGTCTCCGGAATCGACCATGGTGTAAAAGTCGTCAGACATGCCGCTCGCAATCTTTCAAAAGGTTTCGAACAAATAGTAGCTCACCGTGCAACGTTTCTCATCTTTCGATAACTTTTCAAAACTTGTTGAAAACTTTGGAAAACGGGCGAAAAGTTATCAACATTGCCAACATGACCTGTTGAAAACTCGATGAAATATCGTGAAATGTTGCCATGAGGCGCAAATTTCGGTTGTGCTTATGGGGGAACCGTGTGAACTGCGCAACCTTTTACCTTTGATTTCTTGACATTTGAACATTGATTTCCCTACAATCTTCAAGCTCACGTGTCTATATCTGCGTCCGCGTCCCCGCGGACACTCGAAATGCAGCAGGAGGAACTTAAGATGAAGCGTACGTATCAGCCTAATAAGCGTAAGCGTGCCAAGACCCATGGCTTCCGTGCCCGTATGGCCACTAAGGGTGGTCGTGCCGTGCTCGCCCGTCGTCGTGCCAAGGGCCGCAAGCGTCTCACTGTCTAGCAGCGATACACACATCTCGCATGAAGACTATTAAGTCTCGGCAAGATTTCGAGCATGTGTTCAGTCAGGGGCGTCGTTTCAATCACCCTCTGATTCGAATGACCATATGTGAATCGGTTGGCGAAGGCGACTCCGGAAGGGTCGCCTTCGTTGGTGCTAAGCGACTCGGTTGTGCCGTCGTGCGCAACCGATCTAAGCGTGTGATGCGCGAGGCCGCCCGCAGCTGCGGATTTCCCGTTGCGGGTTATGACATCATCTTGTTTGCAACTCCCAAGACGAGGGTTTCCTCGCCGCAGGAGATGGACAAGGCGTTGCGTTCGCTTATGAAGCGCGCCGGCGTTGCCGGGGAGGAGCGATGAGCAATCACGTTTTGCGACGTGTTGCCATCGCTCCTATTCGCATATATCAACAGGTTATTTCGCCCTTATTGCCTGACGCCTGCATTTATTACCCAACGTGCTCGCAATACGCCGTCCAGGCGATTGAGAAGCACGGTGTTTTGAGAGGCTGCTGGCTTGCCGTGAGGCGCATCGCTCGCTGCAATCCCCTGCACGTCGGCGGTTATGACCCTGTGCCCTAGCGGGCACTCGCTATCGGAGGAAAACTTACATGTGGGATTGGATCGTTAACATCCTTTTCGAGCTGCTCAAGCTCATCCAGACCTTTGCGGTCGACTGGGGCCTGTCCATCATCATCCTGGTGGTCATCATCCGTCTGCTGCTGACGCCGCTCATGCTCAAGTCGACCAAGTCGACGGCTCGCATGCAGGTGCTGCAGCCCAAGATGCTCGAGATCCAGGAGCGCTATGCCGACGATCCCCAGCGTCAGGCCGAGGAGATGCAGAAGTTCTACAGCGAGAACAAGTTCAACCCCATGGCTGGCTGTCTGCCGCTGCTGATTCAGATGCCTATCCTGTTCGCCCTGTTTACATTGCTGCGCAACCTGCCGCAGTACTTTAACGACGGCACGTTCTCGTTCTTCAACATCCTGCCCGACCTGACCACCACGCCGAGCGCTTCCTTTGCCGATGGCTTTATGGTTGCACTGCCTGCGCTGGTTTGCCTGATCCTGTTCGCCGTCCTGACCCTGATTCCGCAGCTCTATATGTCGCGCAACCAGACCGGCCAGCAGGCTCAGAGCATGCGTATGATGGCCGTTGTCATGACGGTCATGATGCTTTGGATGGGCTGGAGCCTTCCCGTTGGTGTTCTGCTGTACTACGACGTCTCGTCTGCTTGGCAGGTTATCCAGCAGATTTTTGTGACGCAGAAGGTCATCGACAAGGCGAAGGCCGATGAGGAGGAGCGTCTTAAGAACGCTCCGCTGCAGGTTGAGGTCACTCGTCGAGAGAAGAAGCCGCGCCCGCACAAGAAGAAGTAGTGGGATATCAATCTTATTTAGGTACCTAACTTTTGGAGTACGTTATGTCTGAAGAGATCATCGAGGATATGCTTGAGGAGGTTGCCCCGCAGGTCGCGGGCGATTATCCCGAGATTGCACAGCGCTACAAGGCTGGTGAAGAGCTGACCGATGAGGAGCTCGACACCATTGCCGATGTTGCGATTTCCATCCTGCGTTCCATCCTTTCGCACTTCGATGCCGCCAACTCTCCTATCGATGAGTATGAGGGCGACGAGGGTGAGCTGATTTTGGATGTAACGGCTCCCGACCTTGCTGTTCTCATTGGCCGTCATGGTCGCACCCTTGATGCCCTTCAGGTTATGTTCTCTTTGCTGGTGAGCCGCAAACTTGGCTTTAGGTATCCGGTTGTAGTGGACGTAGAGGGATACAAGAGTCGCCGTCAGGACAAGGTTGCTTCCATGGCTCAGTCTGCTGCCGAGCGTGCCATCCGCACTCATAAGAGTGTTTCGCTTCCGCCCATGAATGCCTACGAGCGTCGACTGGTTCACATTGCACTTCGTGGCAATGATGCCGTCGATACTCATTCTGAGGGTTCTGACCCTGATCGCCATGTGGTGATTGTTGCTCGATAATCTTCTCGAGCTTATGCTAAGGGGACGTGGTTTCCACGTCCCCTTTTTTTGTCAAAAGTTCTCGATACACTGATTTTTGTCAGAAAGGAGCTTTCGTTGTTAGTACTTACTGATCAGCAGG
>OIET01001141.1_pt1 | contig 14126 bp, 10 predicted proteins | sample 1581871 | NCBI WGS metagenome assembly OIET01 (sample SAMN03279760, study PRJEB24777) | human gut metagenome | isolation source: fecal sample PR121 from 1 month old male Malay infant, vaginally delivered... | place: Singapore | collected 2005-09-16
TCCTCTTTCGGGGCAATCTGCCGCACTTGGGAAACCAGGACGGTCGTAAGTGACAAAATGGGAATCAGGAATCGCCTTTTTCTCATTTGTTAGAAAGGAATCGCGATGAGCGATCTGGAGAATAAGAAGAATCCTGTGGTCATTACCATTGCGCGCGATTTTGGTGCCGAGGGTCACGAGATTGGCCGCATGCTTGCCGACGAGTTGGGGATTCCGCTGTACGATAACGAGCTGCTGGTACGTGCGTCGCTGCGCGCGGGCGAGTCGCTCGATAAGATGGCCGCCTACGACGAGCGTCTGGCCGTGGAGAACATGGCGTTCCTGCCCGACCGCTACGATGCGCGCTCGTACTCGGACAAGTTGTTCCAAAAGATGAGCCAGGTGATTTTGGACCTGGGCGAGACTGAGAGCTGCATTATCGAAGGCCGTCTGTCCGATTACCTGCTGCGTAACAACCCTAACCACATTGCCGTGTTGGTGACCGCACCCTTTGAGGACCGCGTCGAGATCGTGCGCAAGAAGCGCGGCCTCAACAAAAAGAAGGGCGCCAAGCTGGTCAAGCAGCAGCAGAAGGCGCGCGAGGCGTTTTACAAGCGCTACAGCGCCGGCAAGTGGAAAATGACGAGTGGTAAAGACATCGTCGTCAACCGCGCCAAGCTGGGTCGCGAGGGCTGCAAAGACGTTATCGCCGCTGCCTACCGCTACAAAGTGGCCCAGCTCGAAGGCTAGCCGATCAAAACCACCACAAAGGGGACAGGTACCTTTGTGGTGGTTTTTGTTTTAGGCCGAGGGGAAGGCTTTGGTGAGACCGGCGCGCGTTTGCGTGTCGATCTTTTGGTAGATAGAGCTCAGGTGGCGCTGTACCATGCGCATCGAGATGCCGAGTTCCTCGGCGACCTGCTTGAGCGGGCGTTCGTCCTGGGTTACTGCCATGAGCACGTCGACTTCGCGCGGAGTGAGAGCGTGGTTGGCGATGAAAGCTCGGCGCTGCTCCTTGATGCTCGGTGCCGCCAGTGCCTCCTCGGCTCGTTGCTGGTGTTCGCGCTCCTGCTTGGTTTGGGGCAGGCGGAATAGGCCCGCGGCAACGAACGCAACGCTGGCCGCTACGAGCAGCATGAGCGCACCGATCATGATGAGGGCGACGTTGCCAGAGGTCACAAGCGCAAGCGAGACGCCCGACGTGGTGAACGCGCACGCGTTATTGGCCGCACGGCCCATGCCGGCCCAGAGGGCGGGCGCGTGCATGCGCGGTGCCAGCTGTGTAAACGTGGCGGTAAAGAACGTGACGAAAAAGTCCGAGCTCAGGTAAAAGACAACAAGGCCAAGGTTGGGATCTGCCCCGGCCTCGACGGCCAGGATGGAACTGGTCGAGAGCACGGCGATGCCGAGCATGACAAGTCCCATGTAGCGACGCTCGGCAAGATCAAAGACGATGCCGGCGGCAAGGTCGCTTGCCGCCAAAAAGAGGCGCGGCCAGGTTTGCACGGCAATGGTGCCGTGGGCGTTGGAGAGTGTGACCACGTTGTCGAGGGTCGAGAACAAGCAGGCAAGAATCACGACGAGCGCGATGCTCCAGCATGCCTGTTTGGCGAGGGCATGAGAGGGCTCAACAAAGGGATTGATGGCAGGCCTTTCGGGGGGGCGCGCTTGGCAATCGCATGCTCGTTGCCTTTTGCGCTGGCAGGTGCGCCACATGAGAATTTGTGCCCCGGGATCCGGATATCTTCCCGTAACATGGTGTTACAGAAGCACCCCTTACGACAAGGAGGCTCATATGCGAAAGCAAATCCATGACAACCCAATCGACCACGGCTGCTCGTGCGCGCTCTCCCACGGAACGTGGCGACGTGTGGGCGCCAAGCTTGCCTGCGCGGGGGCTTGCGCGCTCATGGTCGGTCAGCTGCTGCTACCCAGCGTGGCGCTCGCCGCCAAATGGGTCAACGTCGGCGGCACGCAGTACAACAAGGGCGCCGGCGACGAGGCCGGAACGTGGTCCTGGGACGGCGCCGACGACATGAAGCTCAATGGCTACAACGGCGCCGGTATCAGCGCTCAGGGCAACCTCAATATCGGCGTGACGGGCACCAACACCGTAACGGCCGATTCCTTGCAGAGCGCTATCGAGGTCAAGGACGGCAACCTTGCCATCACGGGGGAGGGAACCCTCAACGCGACGGCCGAACCACAGAAGAGCAGGAGCGCTGTTAAGGTCGAGTGCGGTAGCCTCGCCATCTCGGGCGACGTGACTCTCAACGCGACGGCCGGGACCGATACGATAGCGGTTTCGGGGGACGGTAAGGCCGGCGGCGACGTGGACATCCGCGGTGCCAACGTTAACGTGACGGCAACGAACAAAGTGCCTCATACCATCGGCATTCATACGCGGGCAGGCAACATAACCATTAACGAGGGTGCCGACGTCCACGTCGAGGCGGAGGCGAATGGGGGGCTCAATGCCGTTGCAGTCTATGCCGAAAACATCTCCTCCGAGCATGGAGGCTGCATCGCGGTGGATAACGCAAAATTAGATGCGGCGGCGCGTAATGCAAACATGTTGTCGGTCGCCCTGTATTCGTCCGGGGGTAAGGATACATATTTGAGTATTACCAACGGGGCGGATGTTACGCTCGTGGCGAGTGATAGTGTCGAGGTTTTGGATGGTGTTTGGATGCGCGCGCAGGACGGCGTGTCGCGGGTGCTCGTCGAGAATTCGAGCCTTACAGTTCGATGCGGTGACGGAACTGGCCACAGTCGTAAACATGGCTACGGAATATATTCCCAGTCCGGCTCCCAGTCCGCCATCCCTCGAATTGACATCATTAATTCAAATGTTGAGGTGTCGGGTAATGCAGCGGCAATCTACGCTGTCAATCAAGGTGATGCAGCCCCTTGTCTCTCAATTGATGGCGGATCGGTAGTTACGACTCCCGCCGGCGGCACTGTGCGAGAAACTACGGGAAACGGACTCGTCATCGGTGCTGCCGGGTCGTCCACTATCCAGGATGTTAGGACCTCCGACGAGGTTGCCCGCAGCGTGGTAATCAGCTCCGGAGATGCGGTCGAGCCTGAGCCCACGCCGCAGCCTGAGCCTACCCCGGCTCCCACGCCGCAGCCAGGCGGCGGAAGTGAGACTGGCACGCCGTCCGTGACGCTGACTCAGGCGAGTTCCACGACTGCTGCTTCCAAGCCGGCCGCGAAGGCCACCGCTGCCCAGAAGTCCGTGGGCACTCTGGCCGCCACGGGCGACAACGCCGCGACGGCGGCAGCGGCCCTTGGCATCGCCGGCGCAACCGTTGCCGCTGCCGGCATCGCCGCAACCAAGCGCCGCAAGCGCTAGGCTTTTGGTGGCAGCGCCCATTCTCGGCTTTTACAAAATCTCGATCTGTAACACCAAACCTGATAGTTGGGCTCTAGGTGTTACAGATTGAGACGAACTGTTCAGCCGCTAACCTAACGTCTCGATCTGTAACACGTGGCGAGGAATTTGGTCTCTAACTGTTACAGATTGAGACAAACGTCGGAATTGGTTCGCCGGCCAAGTCCCCGACCACCACAAAGGCGCATGTCCCCTTTGTGGTGATGGGTTGGCCGGCATAGAGAAAAGTCCCCGCCGGGCGTGTGCTCGACGGGGACTTTGCCGTTTGGCGGTTAGCGCTGTAGGTGATTACTCGCCCAGCAGGCTCTTAGTGATGGAAGCGGCGGCCTTCTTGCCGGCGCCCATCGCCAGAATGACCGTTGCGGCACCGGTGACGATGTCGCCGCCGGCCCAGATGCGGGGATCGGTGGTCTGGCCGGTCTCCTCGTCGGCAACGATGTAGCCCCACTTGTTGAGCTCCATCTTGCCGCCGATCTTCTTTGCGAAGGGGTTGGCGTTGGTGCCGATAGCCGAGATCGCGACGTCGCAGGGGATCTCCTCGATGGCGCCCTCGATGGGCACCGGGCGACGACGGCCGGACTCGTCAGGCTCGCCGAGCTCCATCTTCTGGACCTTGACGGCGCACACGGAGCCGTCCTCGCCAGCGACAAACTCGAGCGGGGAGACGAGCGGCAGAACCTCGACGCCCTCGGCCTTAGCATGGTGCAGCTCGGCGCGACGGCAGGGCATCTCGTCCTCGGTACGACGGTAGGCGATGATGGCGTGCTCGGCGCCCAGGCGCTTGGCGGTACGGACGGCGTCCATGGCCACGTTGCCGCCGCCAAAGACAACGACGTTCTTGCCGTGCTTGGTGGGGGTGTCGTACTCGGGGAACTTGTTGGCCTTCATCAGGTTCACGCGGGTGAGGTACTCGTTCGCGAAGAAGACGTTGGGCAGGTTCTCGCCGGGGACGTTGAGGAACTTGGGCAGGCCAGCGCCGGTCGCCACGTAGATGGCGTCGAAGCCCTGCTCGAACAGCTCCTCGGCCGTGGCCATGTTGCCCACGACGGAGTTGTACTCAAACTTGACGCCCATGTCCTCCAGGCCGTCAATCTCGCGTTTGACGACCGCCTTGGGCAGACGGAACTCGGGGATGCCGTAGACCAGCACGCCGCCGCCGGTGAAGAAAGCCTCGAAGACGGTAACGTCAAAGCCGTTACGGGCGAGCTCGCCGGCGCAGGTGATGCCGGACGGGCCGGAGCCGACGACAGCGACCTTCTTGCCGTTCTTGGGGGCCATCTTGGGCGTGGAGGCGAGCTCGGGGCGGTCACCCAGGAAGCGCTCGAGCTGGCCGATGGCCACGGGCTCGGACTTCTTGCCACGGATGCACTTGCCCTCGCACTGGTTCTCCTGCGGGCAGACGCGGCCGCAGATGGCGGGAAGCATGGAGTCCTCGCGAATGGTATCGAGAGCGCCGCCGAAGTCCTTCGCGCGGATCTGCTCGATAAAGCGGGGAATGTTGATGTTGACGGGGCAGCCCTCAACACAGAACGGCTTCTTGCAGTTGAGGCAGCGCTCGGCCTCGGCCAGCGCCATCTCTTCGGTGAAGCCCTTGTCGACGGGGCGGAAGTCGCAGGCGCGCTCGGCAGCCGGCTCCTCGTTATCGGGGGTGCGGGGCGACTTCATATCGGCAACGAAACGACCGTTAACTAGTGGCATGCGCAGCTCTTTTCCTCATAGGCCTTGAGGGACTCGCCCTCTTCGGAACGGTAAGCGGCCTGGCGGGCACGAAGGTCATCCCAGTCGACCAGGGTGGCATCGAAGTCGGGGCCGTCGACGCAAGCGAACTTGGTCACGCCGCCCACCTCGACGCGGCAGCAGCCGCACATGCCGGTGCCGTCAACCATGATGGGGTTGAGGGACGCGGTGATGGGGGTGTCGTACTTCTGGGCGGTGAGGGTCGAGAACTTCATCATCGGAACGGGGCCGACGCAGAAGACCTGGCTCACGGCTTTGTCCTGCAGCAGACGCTCCAGCGGAGCGGTGACAACGCCCTGCTCGCCGTAGGAACCGTCGTCGGTGGTGATGTGGATGTGGTCCTCGTCGAGGAGCTCGCGGAACTGGTCCTCCATGAGCAGGAGGTCCTTGGTGCGGGCGCCCATGATGGCGTGCACCTCGTGACCGGTCTCGACCAGGTGCTTGGCGACCGGGAAGGCAATTGCCAGGCCGACGCCGCCGCCAATGACGGCGCAGGGGCCCTCGGCCATCTCGGTGGGAACGCCCAGCGGGCCCACGACGTCGCGCAGCGACTCGCCGGCCTCGTAGGTGGAAAGCATCTCGGTGGTCTTGCCGATCACCATGAAGATGAACTCGACCCAGCCCTCGTCACCGTTCCAGCCGGCCAGGGTAAACGGGACGCGCTCGCCCGTCTCGTTGGCGCGAACCATGAGGAACTGTCCAGCGTGCGCATGCTTGGCGATTGCAGGCGCCTCAATGCGGAACTTGAACACCTTCTCCGAGAACTGCGTCTTCTCCAGGATCTTATACATAGAACCCCTCTCTTGTTAGGGCTGCCGAACCGTGCCTCCACGGAAATGGACGGTAGCCCGAATAAAACCGTACGCGCACAGGCGTTGTGCAGACATACGGTGCAAATTATACCCTCATGGACATGCTGTTTACGTGTGTCTTCGGCGGTTGGGAAAAGGGTTTATCCACTTCGACCTACCAAATAGGGATAGGTTTATTTTGGTCGGTTTTATCAGGCAAAACGGCAAAGGGGCCGGCCTCGGGTTGTGATGAGGCCGGCCCCCTTTGGGGTGTTATGCGTGTATGGCGGCGCGGGGTTTATTGCGATGCGGCCACCGCGGCGTTTCCGCAGATAAAACCTGCCAAAATTAACATCCCTAAATGGTAGGTTTTAGTGTTTGCCGTTGGCAGAAGCGGCGCCGTTTACGTGATCGCGGGCGTAGATTACGCCGTGGACGATGGCCAAACCGGCGGCATCTGCGGCGCGGGCGCAGGTGTCCTGGAAGTCATCGGCCTCGCGGGCGCGCAGCTGTTTGAGCACATAGTCTGCCACGGCCATCTTGCCGGGAGGGTTGCCGATGCCGGTGCGGATACGGCTAAAGTCGCGGCTGCCCATCTTGTCGATGATGGAGCGCAGGCCGTTGTGGCCGGCGTGGCCACCGCCCACCTTGACGCGCACGTCACCGGCGGGGATGTCGAGCTCGTCGTGAATCACGAGTAGCTCCTCGGCCTTGATCTTGTACTCGCGGCAGAGCTTGGAGATGGGGCCACCCGAGGTATTCATATACGACTGCGGCTTGACCAGCACGATCTGGCGCTTGCCTCCCTCTTCCTCGGGATCGTTGATGTTGATGAGTGCGACCTCGGCGCCGGCCTGGTTTTTCCAGTACGTGACACCGGCCTGACGGGCCAGCTCATCGATCGCCTTAAAGCCGGCGTTGTGGCGGGTCTCGGCATATTCCTCACCCGGGTTGCCAAGTCCGGCAACCATGCGAATCTTAAGCGGCTGTGCAGCTGCCATGTTCATCCTTTCGTTGATTTGTCGTCTGCTATGGTGAGCGACCCTGTTGCCGCTGTCAAATGGAGGGCAATTGAGGTTGTTTGGGGGCGTTTGGACAGCCGTCGAAATCCAAGGTGGACAGTTAGTTCAGATACGTATAAGTTCCGAGGACTTGAAGTGCTCAATTCAATGCTGGTACGTTGTTTTGGAGCTTTAGTTAGTCCATATGGCGCTGTTTTGAAGTCTATCCTGCCTTCAAATAGGGCGAATGGTATAGAGATAACTGCAAAACAGCCTAATTCAATGTGTCCATTTATACGTATTTGAACTAACCGTCCAGCCCTGTTCGACGGCGCGCGGGTGATTCGCCGTTTAGACCGGCGCAAGGCCGATTCCGGCCCGCAGGCGTTGAGCCAAGCGGCCTGACGCTTGCGATAGCCCTTGATGCGATATCGGAATCGGACTCCCGCGAGTCGATGCATCGTTTGGGCGAAGGCTTCGAGTGCAACAAGGTCTTTCATTTGGTCGCGATTGATAACCAGGACGTGGATGCCCATTGCCTTGAGGCCATTATTTCGATTGCCATCGTGGATGCGAGCGTTTTGAAGCTCATGTCCAATTCCGTTGTATTCGTTGTCGACTCTGGCTGCCGGGCAATATAGGTCGCAGATGGCATAAGGGATGCCGGAGGACATGTTGACCGCAAGGGTGTCGAAATCGACACGGTAGTTGAGCAGCAGGCCTCCCATGGGCAAGCTGCAACACCCGAATCCGCCAAAGCGCATGGGTGCGCCCAGGACGGCGAACATCAATGATTCCGCTGGGGATGCGGATCCGGCCCGGGCGAGTTTGACAGCCGTACGAAACGAGGCGTAGGAACTGCTTTTGGCAAACCGTGCGACTGCCTCGAGCTCTTCGATGGTTGTGGCGGGTTCGCATTTGTAGTGTGCCTGTTCGTAGCGGGTTTCGGCTTGCTTTTCGGGCGTCGGTTGGTCGCCCTGGCAATCGAGGTCGTCCATCGCTTCGAAGCTGTTGGCCTTGGGCCACGTGTCGTCATAGGCGATGGGGTAAGTTGCCTCGGGCGGAAGTGAGTAGGTTCCGAGCAGCTCCATGAGAAGCATCAAGGTTTTGGCAACTGATTCATTTTTGGAACAAAGCATGGCTGTCATGGCAGGAGACGTTGCGTAGATGTCGGCCTCGACGTGCATAATTGCACCTTCAGGAAGCGGAGCGGAGAGAATATGCTGAAGAAGTCGCTTGTCGGGGCGTCTGTTGTCTTCGTTTGAAACGAGAAGATCGAGCAGTTCGGAATCATCTTCATTCCAGGCGTCGAGTATCGAAAGTGCGCCAAAGTCTATCGCGTCATTGTTGGGAATACAGCCAGCCAAGGCATGTGCTTGCTGTTCGCTATCAACGAAGTCCCAGGGTAGGGCAGAGTACGCCCGTCGTGCGCGACGAATTGCGCGAAGGGCGGAGAAATGTGAAATCACGGTCGTCATAGCTATAACGTACTAAGTTGGCGGCAGAATGCGACCGCCATACCGTTCTTTTCGCTTAGCGGGGCGCTGCGCGCCATGAACGGCTGGGTGTTATGAAATCGGTGGAATCGGTTGAGGGGATTGCAGGAAATTGAGCTCTGCCGCGAAGGTTGACAATAGCTACTGGGCAGTTAGTTCAGATACGTATAAGGCGGCGGGCGTTCGAGGGCGATTTGAGGATAAACATGCAGCGGTTGTACTCGAAAACGATGAGCTTTGGACGGCATGGCATCCGCCGGGGAACTCAGAAGGCTCCGAATGGTCCTTTGGAGCTTTAAAAAATACGTATCTGAACTAATTGTCCAGGGCGGGTTGGCGAGGGATAGAAAAAGGGTCGGAAGCGAGCTTCCGACCCTTTAAAAGCATCAAAGATGATGCGATGCGCGTTGGATTACAGCGCGAAGTCGCCGCCGACGAGCGTGGAGACGGGCTCCTCGTGGTAAACGGCGGAGATGGCCTGAGCGAACTCCTCGGCGACCGAGATGGTCTTGATCTTGCCGCCGACCTCGACGGGAATGGCGTCGGTGACGACGCACTCGACGATGGGGGCGTCGTTCAGACGCTCGATGGCCGGACCGGAGAAGATGCCGTGGGTGGCGCAGACGTAGATGTCGCCAGCGCCCATAGCCTTGAGCTCCTTGACGTTGGCGCACAGGGTGCCGGCGGTGTCGATCATGTCGTCATTGATGATGCAGGTCTTGCCCTTGATGTCACCGATGATGCCCATGACCTCGGCGGCGTTGTGGCGCGGACGGCCCTTGTGGGCGATGGCCAGGTCGCAGCCGAGCATGTCGGACAGCTTCTTGGCGGCCTTGGCACGACCCACGTCGGGGGAGACGACAACCAGGTTGTCGGTGTCGAAGTTCATGGCGTTGTAGTACTGGCCAAACAGCGGCAGTGCGGACAGGTGGTTGACCGGGATATCAAAGAAGCCCTGGATTTGACCCTGGTGCAGGTCGAGGGTGATGATGCGGTCGACGCCGGCGCGCTCGAGCAGGTTGGCGACGAGGCGGGCGGTGATGGGCTCGCGCGGGCCGGCCTTGCGGTCCTGGCGGGCATAGCCGTAGTGGGTGATAACGGCGGTGATGGAGCGGGCGGATGCACGCTTGGCAGCGTCGGTGGCGATGAGCAGCTCCATGAGCATGTCATTGACGTTGCCGCCGGCCACGGACTGAATCAGGAAGACGTCGGCGCCGCGGACGGTCTCGTCGTAGCGGGCGTAAATCTCACCATTGGCGAACTGCTTTAGCGTAAGGCCCGAAAGCTCGACCCCAAGGTACTCAGCGATCTTCTGAGCGAGGGGACGGTTGGAGGAACCGGAATACACGCGGATGGACTTGCGCATATTCTCCGACTTCTCGGGATCATTAATCGGCATTACCCTTCTCCTTTATATCGAATGCCATATAGATGCCTTGTTGCATTGTAACCGCGCGACGGGGTTTATCGAGTCTTGATAACGTCTTTACCGTCAACGGACACGAACCGACCACTCATCCGGTCGCGCAGGTCACGATAGAAAAAAAGGAGCCGTCCCCATGGAACAGCTCCTTTTGTGCTTGATAAAACGTTATACCTCGTCGTCCTCGTGCAGACGGCGGCGATAATCGGCGGCCCAGCCCTCAATATTTACCTGACGGGCGCGGCCCAGACCGAGTGCGTCGGTCGGGACCGGCTCGGTGATGACGGAGCCGGCGGCCACGAGTGCACCGTCGCCAATCTGGGCGGGCGCGACCATCATGGTGTCGGAGCCAATGAAGGCGTCCTTGCCGATGACGGTCTTGTGCTTGTGGACGCCGTCGTAGTTGCAGGTGATGGAGCCCGCGCCCACGTTGACGCCGGGGCCCATGGTGGTGTCGCCGATGTAGGACAGGTGCGGCACCTTGGAGCCCTCGCCGATCGTGGACTTCTTGATCTCCACGTGCGTGCCGGCCTTGGATCCGTCGAGCATATGGGTGCCCGGGCGCAGGTAGGCGCGCGGGCCGCAATCGACGCCGTTCTCGATGACGGCCTCGATGGCGATGGTCTCATCGATGGTGCAGCCGCTGCCGACGGTGGTGTCGGTGAGGCGGCTGTTGGGGCCGAGCTGGCACTCCTCGCCCACGGTGACGTGGCCGATCAGGTGCGTCTGCGGCCACACGACGGTGTCGCGGCCGATGGTGGCGTCGGGGCCGATCCAGGCCTGCGTGGGGTCGATGAATGTGACGCCCTCGGCCATCCAGTGCTCGTTGATGCGGTCGCGCGCGATGGCGGTGAGCTGTGCGAGCTGGATGCGGCTGTTGACGCCCAGGCCGTCGCGGTAGTCGTCGCAGTGGAAGATGGAGACTGCCTGGCCGTGACCCTTGAGGATTTCGAGCATGTCGGGCAGGTAGTACTCGGACTGCGCGTTGTCGTTGCCGATCTCGTTAATGTGGGCGGCAAGCTGCGCGCCGTCGAAGGCGTAGCAGCCGGCGTTGCACTCCAGCAGTGTGGCGGCCTGCTCGGGCGTGCAGTCCTTTTGCTCGATGATGCGCTCGATCTGGCCGTCGGCGCCCAGCTTGATGCGGCCGTAGCCAAAAGGATCGGGCGGGGTCATGGTCATGACGGTGCAGGCGAGCTCGCCGGTGGCGACGGTCTGTGCGAACTTGGCGACGGTGTCGGCGGTGATGAGCGGCAGGTCGCCGTTGAGCACGACGACGGGGCCTTGCGTGATGCCGCAGGCCTCGAGCGCGACCTTGACGGCGTGGCCGGTGCCCAGGCGCTCGGTCTGCTCGACGCACTCGACCTTGGTGGCGCTGTTGGCGTAGGCGCCATCGATGAGGGCGCGCATCTCGTCGGCGTGGCTGCCGATGACGACCACGACGCGGCTGCAGCCGGCCTTGATGGTGGCGTCGACGATCCACTGAACCATGGGCTTGCCCAGGATCTTGTGCGAAACCTTGCAGTGGTTCGACTTCATGCGGGTGCCCTCGCCGGCGGCGAGGATAATTGCGGTTGCGTCCATGTGATCTCCTGTTACGTTATAGAGACGTGTGTTTGGAAACGATACACGGCGCAATATGATACCGCAGGCATATGATGAGCGCGTAACGATTGACGCATTGCCGCCGATGTCGGTGCCGTTGACGCGGTGTTTGCGCTGGTTGTGTATGGTGGCGGCGCTGCGGCGTTGACGTTTGAGCGAGGGGATGGGGGTGCCCGTGGATATCACGCGAGAGGAATCGGCCAGTGAGCCCGTCGCGGCATTTTCGATGTCGCATCCGGCGGTGCCGGCGCTCTACATGGTGCTGACGCTGGGGCTCACCATGTTCTCGATGCAGCCGGTGCTGATCGCGCTGTCGCTCGCGGGCGGGTTGGCGTATGGATTTGCGACGCGCGGGGCTGCCCGCACGTTGGGCGCGCTTCGCTGGCAGCTGCCGGTGATTTTGATCATTGCACTGGTCAACCCGCTGTTTAGCGCATCGGGCTCGACCGAGCTTTTCCATATTGGCATGCGCGTGGTGTATTTGGAGAGCATGATGTACGGCCTGTGCATGGGTGGGCTGTTTGTGGCGAGCGTGCTGTGGTTTGAGGCCGCGGCGTCGATGCTTAGCTACGACAAGGTGCTTGCGCTTTTGGGCAACGCCGCGCCGGTGATCGCGCTCATGATCTCGATGTGCATGCGGCTTATCCCACAGTTTTTGCGCCGCGGCCGCACGGTGCTGGCGGTGCAGGACGCGATTGATGTGCCGGGTCGCGCGCCGGCCGACCCCGTGCGCTCGCGCCTGCGGACATCGAGCGTGTTGATGGGCTGGGGCATGGAGGATTCGCTGGAGCGCGCCGACGCCATGCGCTCGCGCGGATGGGGTGCTGCGTCGCGTCGTACGACGTATGCGCGGTATCGGCTGGGGCGCGGCGACGCTGCCGCGCTGGTTGGACTTGCGGTGTTTGGTGCCACCGCGGTGGTGGTGGCGTGGACCGCGACAACGCAGTATTCGTTTTACCCTCAGCTTTCGGTGCCCACGCCGTGGCTGGGCTATGTCGTGTACGCGGCTTGGATGGTGTTGCCCTGTGTGCTGCACGCGATTGACGAGAAGAGGTTTGGCTGATGACCCGGTTGGATAGGGGCCCGGTGTCGGGCGCGGCGTGCGGCCCGGATATGCCGGCGATTGAGGTGCGGAGCCTGAGCTTTGCCTACCCCGGGGCTGAGGCGCCGGTACTCGATGGACTCGACTGGTCTGTTCTCCAAGGTGCATTTGCGCTGCTTGTTGGCGGTACCGGATCGGGTAAGTCGACGCTGCTGTCGCTGCTCAAGCCCGAGATCGCTCCGGCGGGCGAGCGCACTGGTGATGCGCGCGTGCTGGGCGAGAACGTTGCCGACATGGACGTGCGCGCGTCTGCGGAGTGCGTGGGCTACGTGTTTCAGGACCCCGAGAACCAGATTGTGTGCGAGACCGTGTGGCACGAGATGGCGTTTGGCCTGGAAAACTTAGGCATGTCGCGCGACGAGATGCGTCGTCGCGTGGCCGAGACCAGCTATTTCTTTGGTCTGGAGGACTGGCTTCATCGCGATACCGATACGCTTTCGGGTGGCCGCAAACAGCTGCTGTCGCTTGCCGCCGTCCTGGCGCTGCGTCCGCGTGTGCTGCTACTCGACGAGCCCACGTCTCAGCTCGATCCCGTTGCCGAGAAGAATTTTCTGCACGCGCTGTTTCGCGTGAACCGTGAGCTGGGCTGTACGGTTGTTGTGGCTACGCATCAACCGAGGCCGATGCTCGAGTATGCGACGTGTGCGTACCGGATTGAGGGCGGTCGCGTGCGCGAGGTGGCGGATATGGCTTCTTTGGGACGCCGAGAATCGCTGTTTTCCGATGACATATTTGGGCGGGGTGCCATCCGATGTGCAAAAAACGGAGTATTCAGCAGGCGTGAGGACAATTTGGGCTCTCTGGAGCCGCCCGGGGACGTATCGAGCGCGAAAAAAAGTTCGGAATTGGACAAATCGTCCGAATTTGTGGCGCAAACGTCGCTCGAGAACGGCTCGGAAGCCTTCCCGCGCACGGATGGGAGCAGAATACTCCAAAAAATGCACGGCGGGTCGGCTACCACCCTGGCAGGGAGCTGGTTTCGCTACGATCGCGCGGGCGGCTGGGTGCTGCGCGGGCTCGACGTGGCGTTTTCGGCCGGTGCGGTGCATGCGATCGTGGGCGGCAACGGATGCGGTAAGTCGACGATGCTCTCGGTGCTGGCGAAGACCGCCAAGCTGCAGCGCGGCCGCATGGTGCGCGGAGCGGCCTCGGCGGCGCTGCTGCCTCAGAACCCCAAAGCATTGCTGGTTGCCGAGACGGTTCACGATGAGCTGATGGAATGGGCCTCGACCTGCGGATATGACGAGAACTTGGCGCGGGAGCGTGCGGCGAGCTTGGGGCTGTCGGGTCTGGATGGGCGCCATCCGTACGATCTTTCGGGCGGGCAGCGTCAACTGCTTGCATTGGCAAAACTGCTGCTAATCGGCCCCGAACTGCTATTGCTCGATGAGCCCACCAAGGGTCTAGACCTGTTCAGCCGCCGCATCATCGCCCGCGCCCTGCGTGACCATGCGAAGGTTGGTGGCACCGTCATCATGGCCACGCACGATCTGGATTTTGCCGAGCAGGTTGCCGATGACATTGCCATGATGTTTGACGGTGAGATTGCCTGCATGGAGCCGCCGGCCGACTTCTTTGCCGACAACGTGTTTTATAGG
>OIET01001143.1_pt1 | contig 14087 bp, 10 predicted proteins | sample 1581871 | NCBI WGS metagenome assembly OIET01 (sample SAMN03279760, study PRJEB24777) | human gut metagenome | isolation source: fecal sample PR121 from 1 month old male Malay infant, vaginally delivered... | place: Singapore | collected 2005-09-16
GGGTGGGACATGGGACTCGCGGCGGAGCGCGCCTCCCGTGCTGAAATCGCGGTCCAGTTGGTGTTGGACGCTATTTTCGGCCTTCAGTTGGACTTGGCGATACTGAAATCGACCTCCAGTTGGGCTTGGCCCCGGCGGAGAGCGGGCGGCCTTTGGGAAAAGCGCAGGTAGATGGCGCGTTGCGCTATACGGGCCTGCGGCGCAACTCCAACTGAAGGTCGATTTCAGCAATCCAGTCGAAATGGAGGTCGATTTCAGCGGACCCCAACTCCAACTGGAGGCCGAAAATAGAAGACGCGCCCAGCGCGGGACGATTGTCTGCGGAAAACAATCGCGACGCAACCAAATGCGACACCGCGAACGCCGGCGCGAATAGACAGCGAAGCGCGGCCGCCCAGATGTTCCAGACGACCGCGCCGTTAATCAATATCTCGCTCCGGCAAACCAGCTACAAATCTGCGCGATGCGGGATGAGGGGCGAACGGGAGAACGAACGCATCGGCAGGGCTAGCGTTCCAGGGCTAGTACCCCATGGCCTGCAAGCCAAACATCACCGCGGTGAGCACGGTGATGAGGATGATGGTGCCCCAGGTAAGGACGTTCCACACGCGGCCGTTGCGGTACTTGCCCATGATGTGCTTGTCCTGGGCGATAAAGACCAGAAACACCAGCAAGATGGGCAGCAACACGCCGTTGATGACCTGCGCGCTCATCATGATTTGGAACAGGTCCACACCGGGCATGATGACCAGCAGCGCGGAGGCCACGATGATCGCCGTGATGAGGCCGCGGTAGATGGGGGCTTCCTCCCAGTTGCGGTCCGCGCCGCGCTCCCAGCCAAATGCCTCGCAGATAGCGCTGGAGGTGACGCCTGGCAGCACGCAGGCGGCCAGGAAGCTGGCGGCGACCAGGCCGGAGGCGAACAGGATGGTGGAGAACTCGCCGGCGATGGGCTCGAGCGCAAGGGCGGCGTCCGCGGCGTCTGCCACCTCGATGCCGGCGGGGTGCAGCACGGCGCCGGTGGTGACGATGATGAACCAAGCGATGGCGCAGGCGATGATGGAGCCGGTGGCGGTGTCGATGCGCTGCAGGACAATGCCGTCTTCCCTGATGTTCTTATCGACCACGTTGTTTTGCGCCAAGAAGATCATCCACGGCGCGATGGTGGTACCAATGGTCGCCACCAGCAGCGACACGTAGCGCGGGTCGCTGGCGATATGCGGGGTCACCGTGGCGACGGCCACCTCGCCCCAGTTGGGGCCCGCCAAGAACGCCGCGACGATGTAGGTAACAAAGACGCAGCTGACCAACAGCAAGATCTTCTCGATACGGCGAAAGCTACCCGACATGGTGAGCATCCACACCAGCAGCGCCACCAGCGGCACGGAGACGGTCTTGGGCACGCCGAAGAGCGCAAGGCCGGACGCAATGCCCGCGAACTCGGAGATGGTGACGGCGGTGTTGGCGATAAGCAGCGCCATCATGGCGAAGGCGCTCTTGCGAACGCCGTACTTTTCGCGGATGAGCGACGCGAAGCCCTTGCCCGTAACGCAGCCGCAGCGCGCGGCGGTCTCCTGCACCACGATGAGCAGCAGCGCCATGACGGGCAGCATCCACAGGGTGCCGTATCCGTAGCTGGCGCCGGCGCTGGAATAGGTGGCGATGCCGCCGGCGTCGTTGCCGGAGAGCGCCGCCAACAGGCCGGGGCCCATGGCTCCCAGCACCGCGGCGACAGTGAGTTTTTGCTTGGTTTCTTGTTGCATGCCTTACAACCCTTAGGTACTACACTTAGGTACTACAGCTTGGTATACGCTGCTTATAAGTTACCGACGAGGCGTTACAGAAGCGGGATGGAGCCAACCACCGTATAGGCCAGCGCCGCCAGCAGCACGGCGGCGAAGGTGAGCGAGGTGCCCGAGGCGACGTTGTCGCGCTCCTCGCCCCGCACCAGCACGGCGAAGTAGGTCACCGCGGACGCGTAGGTTGCCGCAATGACGGCAGCCGCTCCTTGGAAGCACGCCAAGAAGGTGGGCACCACCCAGGGCTGAGCCGCGGCGAAGATGGTGGTGGCCATGAGCTCGCCGCACAGGTAGACCACAGCGGCCAGCACAACGCCGATGAAGGTGGACTTGATGAAGAAGCCAAGATACGGCTTGGCCTCGTCCTCGCGCTCGTCGTACTCAAGGAAGCTGTTCTTCACAAAAGCGGTCATGCGCATGGCCGCGAGCAGCACCACCGGCATGATGGCGATGGGCATGAGAGTCGACAGGCCCTGGGCGGTGATGGCCTGCGCGGTGCCTTGCGGCTCGACCGCGATGGCGCCGATAGCGCACGCGGCGATGGCCCACACCACGATCCAGTACTGGCGCTGGGCGAACCAGGTGAAGGTGTGCACCGACTCGCCCGAGCCGCTCTCACCCGAGCTGAGGCCGGCGATCTGCAGGTCCTCCTGGTGCTCCTCGGCGATAACGTCCATGGCGTCGTCGAAGGTGACGATGCCCAGGATGTGGCGGTTCTCATCGCAGACGGGAATCGCGACCAGGTCGTACTTGGTCATCTCCTGGGTGACCTGCTCCTGGTCAAGATCCGGGGCGACCCAGACCACGTCCTTGTAGGCGAGGTCGCGCAGGCGGGTTTCGCGCTCGGCGACGATAAGGGTGCGCAGCGACAACACGCCCGTGAGCACGCCCGCGGGGTCGGTGGTGTAGACGTAGTAGACGCTCTCGAAATCCTCGTCCAGCTTGCGGATCGCATCGATGGCGTCGCCCACGGTAGCCGTGGAGGGCAGGGCGACGAACTCCGAGGTCATGATACGGCCGGCCGTGTCCTCTTCGAAGCCCAGCAGCTTGCGGATCGCCTTCTCCTCCTTGACGCCCATCAGGCGCAGGAGCTTCTCGGCCTTCTCGTAATCGAGTTCCTCGATAAGGGCGGCGGCGTCGTCCGGGTCCATCATGGCGAGCATGGACGATGCGTCGCGGTCGGACAGGCCCTCGAGCATCTCGGTCATGAGCTCGTCGTCGTCCAGCTCGGTGATGGCCTCGGCTGCCTGAGCGGTATCCAGTTGCGCGAAGACCTGGCTGCGCAGGCGCGGGTCCAGCTGCTCGATGATGTCCGCGATGTCCGCCGGGTGCAACTCGCCCAGCGTCTTATGCGATACGGAAAGCTTGATCTGCTGGGTGGAGCGCTCGAGCAGGTCCATGTAGGACCACGCGATGATGTCCTCGGCCAGGGGCTTGCCCACCGCCTTGCACACGGCGGCGGCGGCGCGCTCGACCATGGGGTGTACGGCGCGCAACAGACCGCGGGCGCCCACGTCCGCGCCCAGCAGGCGCAGCTGGTTCTCGCCCGAGCTTGACAGTTTGATGTCGTTTACGCGCACGACCTTGAGGCCCTGCGTATCGACGATCTGCTTGTTAAGGATGTCACGCGCCAGCAGGACCTCGTCCGGCTGAAGGTAGGAGAAACGGATGTCCGTGGCGGGAACGGCCAGGCGCACGGCGTCGTTATCGACGCTCTCGACGTACTTGCGCCAGCTGATCATGAAGGGCGTCTTGCCCGGGCCCTGGAACGCCAGGGACGTGACATGCGGAAAGACCTCGCCGGTGGCGATGCCCATATCGTTTACAACACCGATCTTCTCGCCAGTCGAATCGATGACGGGAATGCCGAGCATCTCGGACAGATAGTTCATACTGCTCCTTCGCTCACTCGCTCTTATATGTATAGGGGTACGCGACCCCGGAGCGACGGCAAAGGACGCACCCAGGGTCAGCAGCTACTGTGTGGTCGGGGTTTGGATTTCACCATTGGCCTTTCTCTTGACCCTGTGTACAGATACATGCGCTCGCGCGGGTTACCCGGGCGGCGCATCAGTAACAAAAAAGACGGCTGCAGCACAAATGTCCGCAACCGCCCCTTACTATAGCATCCCCTTTAGCGGGAGGGCTGTTTTTTTATACAGTCATGACAGCTTGCTGACACTTTCGATGCGCGGCGGAGAGGCATCTTGTGCCGCCCTGCGTCGCGACGGTGGTGTTTTGCCACGTCATCCGGCGCTTGCAAAGGCGTACCCGTTTGGGATGGTCAATGAGTGCCACGAGGCGGGCGCCTTGATTTTATGCACCCGGAAATGACGGTGGCCAGAGTACCGATTAATCCCTGTCCGGCGACAGCTGATGTGCAATCTTTGGCGTAGAACGTTTCTCCAACGGGCTTTCGCGCCCCTTCAGGGCAATTGCTCCACTTTGAAACTCCAAGTTCGTTGCCTAAGGACCCTTATGAGGCCGTGCTTTACCCGCCTCGTGGCCCCCATTGACCACCTCAAGCGGGGACGGTTTTTGGCCTCTCAAATTGCGTGGATAGCCATCTGCGTTTTCGCAGGTAATTGAAGAGGCAGTTGCATACTGCCTCTTCTTTGAACTTCTCAAGCCCCGCAACTACCGGCATGCTTCCTCCCTGAGCTGTGAAACGGCATCGAGCAGGCGAACATCATCTTGTCCTTCGCCCCTCATCTCCGCATACAGCCCAATCGCATCAAGCATTTTGAATTCGCGCGAAGCTACAGAGGCCTCGCTTGCACCATCAATCCCGTATGACCATTCCTCCACGATGATGTCAGGGGCTTCAAACCAGTTCGCTTCTATCCAGTCTTCCCCTGTTTCCATCATAACCGCCGCGATATCCTTTCGATAAAGCGCCAGTCGCAAAATCCCCGTATCATGTGCCAGGTCGGAGTAATACGGAAGTGCACTCTCCCCGCAGAGCAGCGCGCCGTTGCGTTTCAGCGGATCCAGAGCCCCTCTCCCTTTTAGGAGCTTCCTTCCTCTTACCGGAGATACAAAGTATGGCTCGAACTCCGCCAGGAGCTCGTCTTTTGACATGCCGGGATTTCTCACAATTCGCTTTCGCCACTCGGTTGAAATGGAAGATGGAAGAATCGCCTCAATTTCTGCCAGGCAATTCGTTATGGTCGACCTACTTAGCCCCATGGTTTCGGCAAGTTCTCCAGCGGACATGCCGTCCCATCTTCCCGTTATTACATTGAGAACAATCCTTTGGGCATGAGGGGACAAAGGCTTTGCCGCCCTACCCTGCGGAACAGGAGATGCTGCGACCCCCAGAAAAGGCAGGAACACATTACCGTCATCCCTGATGTAGGCGACTCCTTCACAAGAAAGTGCTTTCATCATGTTGCCGTCAAGGTACGGCGAATAGATTGCAACATGGCGAGAATCGGCCTTTGAAACCGCCCTTACAAGAGAACGAACCGTAAGCAACGTGGGGCGGGCGCATGCGATCGCAACAATAAACTCCTGGCTATCGCCCAATCTTGCAGCCCTTAGGCTAAACGATTCTGAAAGGCGCCTTGGAACAGCCGCCGCGACCTCCTCGGGCAAAAACACCAGCGGCAAAGAAAACAGATGGCTTGGCATGTGCTCCATGGCTCACTCCCCCTCTGGCTCGTTCATGTCATTTTGTATTCATTTTATTAATTGCTGTAATGAAAGTAAAATGAGATAACGGAGGCACAGAAAGGCAAAAACAAGTGCCGGCCGCTGACGCAACCTGTCAACGGCCGGCACTAATAAGCCCTCTTCTGGGAACCTTACCCTTCGACTTTCCCGCTCCTTGGTTAAAGGCGTTTGGCGCTACACCTGCGGTAGCTGCGCGTCCTTTGGCATGGTCACGGTGCCTTCGACCACCTCTTTGGGGAACTGATCATCATGGCTTAGCAACTCGCTCACGGTAACCAACTCATAGCCTGCGGCCTTAAGCCCATCGATGATGCCGGGAAGGGCCTCAACGTCTTGTTGTCGGTTTCCACCGCCGTCATGCATGAGGACGATGGCGCCGTTGAAGGCGTTGTTGAGCACCGCGGCCTTGATGGCGTCCGCGCCCGGGCGCTTCCAGTCCAGCGTATCGATGTTCCACAAGACGTTGCAGCTGATGATGTCGCCCGCGCGACCCCACTCCGTCGACGTGAACGCGCCGTACGGAGCGCGAATCATCTGGGGGCGCACGCCCGCCGCGCCCTCCAGGGCATCCGCCGCAGACGAGATCTCTGCCCGCAGCGCGTTTGCATCAAGGTTGGGCAGGTACTGGTGCGCATTGGTGTGGCTTGCCAGCTCATGCCCATCCTCGACCAGCTGTTTTGCGTACTTGCCGTAGTTGGCCTCTTGCGAGCCCAGGTTATAGAAGGTCGCCTTGGCGCCCTTGTCTTTAAGGATCTTCAAGATGTCCGGCGTGTAGCCGCTGGGGCCGTCGTCAAAGGTAAGGGCGATGTACTTGCCGCCAGCCGGCTTGACGTTGCGCGATGCGATTACCATGTCCTGGGCGGGATCCACAACTTCCTTGTCCACTTCCTCGCCCGACTCATCGCCCACGGTCACAACCTTTTTGCCGGCGCGCCCCCATTGCGAGACAAACTGGACCGCGCCGCCGGACTCCATCTGCACGGCCGGAGCCAGGGGCACGGTCTTCTCCGTGGAGCCCTCCGTTACGTCCGTGCCGTCCGACACCACGAAGCTGGAGCCGTCTACCACGTTGACGCCCTCCATGTCCTGGGGCGTTTTTTGGTTGCCGTCCAGCGCGACCGAGTAGCGCGTGCCTCCGTCCTCGGAAATCACGTTGCCGCCTATGGACAACTTGCGGCCGGCCTTGGCACCAAAGTAATCGTTGTCGCGAATGAACTCCGCCGCGGAGGTTCCCACGCGCACCTGCACGTCCTTACCGTTCACCTGTACGTTGAGCGGGCGAAGCATGGTCCAATAGCAGCTAAAAAGAGCCACGCCCAGCATGGCGAGGCCAAGGGCCGCGGCGATTATGGCGGTCTGGCCGGATGCCGCGCCCCCCCCCGCCGTGTGACCCGACGCCGAGCCCGCAGCGTTGGCCGCGGCGCGCCGACGCGTGGTCGCGGGGCGCGGCGGCGTCACATGCGGGGGCTGCGCGGTCCGCTGATGCGCGGCATGCTGATGCGAGCCTACCTGCTGGTGCGAGGCTGCCGCTTGCCGTTGGTGAGCCGCCTGCGCATGAAGGGTCGCCGCATGCTGCGTTGACTCGTGCTGCGCGGCAGAACGCGGGGCCCGCTGCGGCTGATGCTGTTGATGCTGCTGGTGGGGAGCCGGCCTAAAATGCGGATGCTGACCGGTTGTTCCTGACTTGTTCTGCTGTCCCTGTTCCACGATGATCGCCTCTCGATGGAGCCGTGCGTTTGAGTTTCATTTCGCATTCATCTTGACCCATCGCGCGGACACAATGGGCATCAGGGGTGATTATGACTAAAGAGTCAAGTTGTTGTGTAACCAATGTCATTTTGCGCGGATGCAGTCGGCAGACGGCGGCAGGCAGGCGGTCGCGCCTAGGACACGCACCCAAGGTATGGGCTCAGGGCACGCACTCGACCCGCGGCGGCCCGCGCGCATTGCCTTCCGCACCGCAGCGCCGGCCTGCCCGCCGCTACTCGCTGTCACCGCCATCGGCGGCAATCTGCGGCAGCGCAGCGTCCTTGGGCATGTTCACCTTGGTAAGGCTCTTAAGCTCCTCGGCCAAATCCTCGTCCGTCTTAATGAGATCGCTCAGCGATAGCAGCTCATAGCCCGCGGCCTGCAGCTGGTCGATGATCAGCGGCAGCGCCTCGACCGTTTGGGCAGACGTGGACGCGTTGTCGGTCAGCAACACGATGTTGCCGTTGGAGACGGAGCCCACCACCGTGTCCGCCACGGCCTGCGCGCCGGGCAGCGTCCAGTCGCCGGAATCGATGTTCCATGTCACCACCGCGCTCACCAGATCCATGGCCTGGGCCCAATTCTCCTGGGTAAAGGATCCGTAGGGCGGGCGCAGCAGCGCGGTCGATGTATCCGACGCCTTGGAGATGGCATCGAAGCCGCCGCTGATCTGGCTGCGCAAATCATCGCCTGTAAGAGTAGAGAGGTCCGTGTCGCTGTAGGTGTTGGAGCCAATATCAAACCCGGCCTGCGCGATCGCCTTGACCGCGTCCGGGTACTTTTTAACCATGTCGCCAGAGAGGAAGAACGTGGCGCCCACGCCCTTTTCCTGCAGGATCTTAACGATCTGCTGGGTGTTCTCGCTGGGCCCCTCGTCAAATGTGAGCGCGACGTACTTCTTGCCCTTGGCATCCGGGGAAATGGAGCGGCACACCACCTCGCAGTTCACCACTTCTTGCACCACGCCCTTGTCCGCCGTGATGCCGGATTGCTTGCCCACCCAGATCTCGCTGCGACCGGGCACACCCCACGTCTTGACGTACTTGATGGCACCGCGGCCCTCTACGGTCAGCGTGGGCGCGATCTCCGTAGCCTGCACATCGTGCTCCTCATAGCGGTCGCGGCCGTTATCGACCTCTACCTTGTCACCCGGCTGCAGCTTGGTCTGCTCCAGGTCATTTGCGCTGACACGCTTGCCGTTGAGCTTGACCGACACGCGCTCGCCGCCCTCTTTTTTAATCACGGAATCGTCCACCGCCAGCAAATTGCCCGGCGTGGGTTCAAGCTGCTGGTCTTCTATAAGCTGCTCTATGGACGAGTTGATGCGCGCTTTGGCGTCCGCACCGTTGAGCGTGATGTCGACCTCGCGGTTGGCGTACCAGATGATGCTGGCCACAAAGAACAAAAACGCGCAGCCCACCGCGATGAACGCGTACGGCTTGCGCGAGTTGTTGGTGCCCATACCGCGCCCGCCTCGGCCGCCGCGCCTGCCAAACCCTTGCGAATGGTTGAGGTACTGCACCCCCGGCTTGCGCTGCTGGCGACGGCGGCCGCCCGGCAAAAAGTCTGTGTTGTTGCGCCGATAATGCGGCTTCTTTTTGGTGGAGTAGGAGATGGTGTAGTTAAGCAATGGTGTTCCCTATTCCGTCCCGCGGCCGCACGCGGCCCCGTGATTATTACGTGCCGGCGCCTACTTGCCGGTGCTTGGCTTCTTCTTGGCGCCCGTTTTAGAGCTGGATTTTGAGCCCGTGTCCGTACCGGCCGCTTTTTTGAACTCGCTAGCAAACGCGGAGAACATACCGCCCGCGCGACCCAGCTGCTTGCCCACGGCGCGCGCTCCGGAACCGGACGATGCCTTCTTGGCTGGCTTGGCAGACGCAGCGCCAGCCTTGGCACCCGTCTTGGCGCCGGTCTTGGCGCTCGCCGCGGAGCTCGCAGACGCCTTCTTGGCCGGGGTCCCCGCCGCCTTCTTGTATTCGGACGAGAACTCCTTGAACGCGCCCGCGGTCTTGCCGATCTGACGACCCAGGGCATGGCTGCCCTTCTCGACCGCTTCCGAGCCTTTCTCGTCCAAAACCTTAGCGCCTTTTTTGACGCCCTCGCTTGCCTTGACCGAAGCCTCTGCGGCCTTGGCCGCCGCGCCGCCGGAAAACTCCAGCTGCGAAGCCTCGTCCTTAACCACCATAGCACCCTTGGCGTAACCCACCAGGTAGCTGGCGGGCATCTCAAGGTAGCCGATCAGCGCGCTGGAAGCTCCGCTGGGCGTGAGCTTGAACATGTCGACCGCGCCGGTGCGGTAGTTGAACGAGGCGTCCGCGCAGTAGCCCAGCTTGGTGCCGGACTTGGTCTGCACGTCCATACCGGTCCAGATGATGCAGGCGTCCAGGTCGACGCCCAAGCGCTTTGCCGCCGCAGCGTCAAAGGACTCGCGAACGTCTGCGACCAGCAGGTCGCCGCCATCGTCCACCGCGAACGCATCAAGGGCGACAAAGCGGTCGGGCTGCTTGATCATGCCGGCGATATCCGGCTGCTTGACCATGAAGCCGACGATCCGCTGCCCGTTGGGCGTGAACACCGGAAGGTGGACCTTGCCAAGATATTTTGAGCTAGTTGGGCGCCCATCCTTCTTGTCCTGCTTGCCCTTGGGCTTTGCAAGCCAAACGCGGACGCCCTGAAGGGTTCCTACCAGCATTTACGCCTCTGCAGGAGCCTCAGCTGCCGGAGCCACGCCCGCGGCGGTCTCGACCACAACATCGGCGGCGGGGGTGACGTTGCCGCCGGCGATTGCCTCGTTGAGGGACTCGCGGAGCTGATCCATGCGCTCGCGGGCAAGGTCAACCTTGGCGCGCAGCTCGTCGGTCTTGGCGTCCATCATGGGGCCAAAGTCCGTGGCGGCGGCACGAGCCTGGTCGACGCCCTGCTCATACATGTCGCGCGCGGAATCCCACGCGTCGTTAGCCATATCCGCTGCCATGGCGCGCGTCTCCGCACCGGAGCGCGGGGCGACCAGGATGCCGATGATCGTACCGGCGGCGGCGCCAAAGACGGCACCTGCTACAAATCCAAGACCTTTACCCATGTTAGGTTCCCTCCCAAGAGTCGAGCGGTATGCACAAATATGTGTTGGTACGCAATTCGCGTAGTTAATCGTCCATTATACCCGCTTGCCGTTGTCTTCACCCATGCGGACGTTATTGGGTTGCGGGGGCGGGACACAGCGCGGGATGGCGCGGGCGGACGCGTGCGCGCGGCCACGTTGCAGCGGGCGCGCGGGGCCGAGCGTGCGGCGCTTTATCGTCAGGTATTACTTTGGACCGTTTTAAACCACCAAAGTGGCACGAGATAATACCGATCTTGGGACTTGTATTATCTTGAACCACTTTTTCTCGAAAAAGTGGCGTCCTTTAATACCAATCTCAACAGAGATATTAGAAGCAACCACTTCTGCTGTTATTAATGGTCCTCTGTAATACATGTATTACAGAGGACCATTTCTCCACTTCGCACGACAAGCGGGAATAGAGTGCCATGTGACCGTGGCTCACATACCGTGCCGCGCGTGCCGCTTGCGTGCGCATTTCATATAAAAAGAAGCAAGAATTGCCAGTTCAAAGGGTACAATCAAAATAGTACCAGCGAAGCCCGCACTTGGTTAAAACGTCACGGGCGGCGCAAGGTATTATTGGTTAGAGGGGCCGGTTGCCGCGGCCCCTTCTTTATGCGCAAACGGAAAACGGCTAGCGATCGCGAGCTGCTGCGGACATTCGCCCGCCGCTGCACGCAACCGCCAGCCGCGTTATTCTGCTATTGGACCGCCGCTGCCGCAGATACTGCCACCGGCCCTCTGACGACTACCTCGGCCAGCGAAACTACTGCTGCTGCTCGCCGCCCTGCCACATGTCCTCGGCGGCTCCTCCAAACAGCACCTCGCTGCCCAGCTCGTTCACCGCGGCGCGGGCGCCCTCGGTGTCGACCACGGCGGACTCGGCCTCATACGGCAGCTCGTCGCCCACGTACTGCGCGCCCTCATCTGCCTGGGGCGAAAACTCGTCCGGCTCCTCGCCGCGCAGGCGAAGCATAAGGTTGCGCAGGGCGACCACGGTGCCCGGAAAGTCCGGGGCCACCTGATCCGGGTGCAAGAACGCCCACTGCATCATGAACGTTGCAGAAGACAAGGCGCCCACGGTAAGGGCATCGTCCACGCAAGAGAGCTCGATATCGAACAGGCGCGGGTCATCCGGATTGGGCTTGGTGCGGCCGCTTACCACGTCGCCGGCAAGGCCCGTCTCGTTCAGAATCTCAACCGTAAGGTGCTCCAGCAGATGGGCCACCTCGGTGTCGCTCATGCAATCCTGAAAATGCTCGCCCGCATCGCCCAGGCAGGTGTGCATGGCGATAGCCGGAGCCAGATAGTACACGCGGGCGGTCGCCTCGATGTCCTCAGACGTGCGAACGGGCATGCCCGGGTTTACCAGCACGCGCGCGGTAAGCTTGTCCGCGCCCACCGTGATCTTCATGATGTTGAACAGGTCTGCCATGCTCTTTTTCCGTTTCTACTCGTCCTCGTGCTTATCCTGCTTGGAGCGCAGAACGTATTTGATGGGCGTGGAGGCTTTCTCGGGTTTATCGCCCTTGGCGGCGCCCTTCTTGTCAGCCCTCTTGTCCTTCTCCTCGTCCTGCAGCTCCTCCGGCTTGGGTTCCGGCGCCGGAGCGATAACGCGAATCAGCGAGATGCGCTGGCCGCGCATGGACTGCACCTTGAACTTGTACCCATCGACCTCAAAGACCTCACCGATATCCGGCACGGAATCACACAGATCCAAAATCCAGCCGGCGACGGTCTCGTAGTCGTCGCTCTCCTCGATGGGCCAGCCCAGCTCCTCCGCGTCATCGCAAGAGAAGCGGCCGTCCACCAGCCACTCGCAGCGGGACAGGCGCGTGAGGTACTTGTTATCCGGGTCAAACTCGTCCTCGATCTCGCCCACGATCTCCTCGACGATGTCCTCGACCGTGATGATGCCGGCCGTGCCGCCGTACTCGTCCACAACAACCACGATCTGGTCATGGGCGGTCTGCATCTCGGAAAGCAGGGGCAGGATGTCCTTGGTGTCCGGAACAAAGGTCGCGTCGCGCAGGTGCTCGCGGACGAGCTCGTCGCCCTTGCCGTCCAGGGCCAGACCAATAAGGTCCTTGATGTGGGCGATGCCGGCGATGTCGTCCGGGTCGTCCTTGTAGACGGGCATGCGGCTAAAGCCGGTCTGGCGCATAAGGGTCAGCACGTCGGCGACGGTGCGGTCGTCTTCCACCATGGTGACGTCGACGCGGGGCACCATGACCTCGCGGGCCACGGCGTCGCCCAGGTCCATAACCTCGTGGATGATGCGCTTCTCCTCGTCCAACAGCGTGTCCTGCTCGTTGATCATGTACTTGATCTCTTCTTCGGACACGTTCTGACGGTCGTCGCCGCTCTTGATGCGCATAAGGCGGGCCAAGCCGTTAGCGGAAGCCTGGGTGAACCACACCAGGGGACGGGCGATCTTTTGGAACACGGTCAGGGGCTGGGCCACGCGCTTCGCCATGCCCTCGGCGTCTGCCAGGGCGATGCGCTTGGGCACCAGCTCGCCCACCACAATGGACAGGTAGGAGACCGCCAGCGTGATCAACACGGGCGAAAGGCCGCGCGCAACCATGCTGAGCGGCTCGATGCCAAAGCTGCACAGCCAGTCTGCCAGCGGGTCGGACAGGTTGGTAGACGCCACCGCGGACGATGCGAAGCCCACCAGCGTGATAGCCACCTGGATGGTCGCCAGGAAGTTACCCGAGTCAGCCGCAAGCTCGCTGGCGCGCCTGGCGCGGCGGTCGCCCTCTTCCGCCTCATGGTCCAGCACGGCGCGCTTGGCCGTGGTGAGCGCCATCTCCGACATGGAGAAGAAGCCGTTGACTACGGTAAGGACGATGGTGGTGAGAATGCTGATGGTTATGTCCATGGGGACGAGTTAAACCTCCAAAAGAGCGGTTGCAAACAAGGGGTGCGCCGGGCGCTGACCGCGCGGGGCGCGCATCGAAACGAGAGCGGACACGGGGTGCCGGAGCCCGTCGCCGGTTGCGCGGCGGCGCGGCCGAGGCGAAACGTAACGGCAGAGTCGCTAGATAACGAAGAGAATCACCGCCATAAAATGAAGCACGCTTCCCGCCAGCACCCACAGGTGCCATACGCTATGCATGTAGCGGATGCGTTTGGCCACGTAGAACGCAGTACCCGCGGTATAGCACAGGCCGCCGGCGAGCAGCAGGCCAATGCCAATGGGGTTGAGCGCGTGCAGCAACTGCGGCAAGCGGAACACCACTAACCACCCCATGATGAGGTAGATGAGGATGGTGACCCATTTGGGCTGGCGTTCGCGGCCAATGAGCTCGAACAGGATGCCGGCGATGGCGAGGGCCCATATCGCCACAAACATGGGGAAGCCGCCGTAATCCGCCAGCGTCACCAGCAAAAACGGCGTGTAGCTGCCGGCGATGAGCAGGTAGATGCCGCTGTGGTCGAACACGCGGAACACCAGCTTGGCTCCGCGCGCGGGGATTGCGTGGTACAGGGTGGAGAACAGGTACTCCAAGATGATGGTGATGCCGTAGACAATGCCCGCCGCCATCGAAGCGGAGTGCGCGGGCGCCACCGCCGCCTTGACTATCAGCAGCACCAGCGCGGCGATACCCAACAGCACGCCTACGCCGTGCGTGACGGAGTTGAAGATCTCCTCGCCCACGGTGTAGTGCGGAATGCCGTCGTGCGCCTTCGCTTTCTCGAGCTCGCGAGCCGCGGCGGTCTTGGCTGCCTTGGATGCGGCTTTTGCGGCGGCTGCC
>OIET01001146.1_pt1 | contig 14056 bp, 5 predicted proteins | sample 1581871 | NCBI WGS metagenome assembly OIET01 (sample SAMN03279760, study PRJEB24777) | human gut metagenome | isolation source: fecal sample PR121 from 1 month old male Malay infant, vaginally delivered... | place: Singapore | collected 2005-09-16
AGGTAGGACTCCACGCCGTAGTTGTGCGAATAGCTGTTGTTGTCGGTGGTCGTCACGGCGGGTCCCAACTCGTCGATCCCGCCGACGATGCCGGTTTTTTCGCCGAGGGCGTAGTTGTACTTGTAGCGGTAGTACTCATGGCCGGCCAGCAGGTTGAGGGAGTGGTCGCCGAACGTGCGGTCGTAGGTCAGCAGCTGGTTGAACGTGTAGCTCAGCGTGCGGGTGTTGGTCTTGCTGAGGCGTCCGCCCTGCTGGGCCGCGTTGCCGTGCTCCTTGTCGTAGACCAGCGTGCGCTGGTAGTCGGTGTAGTCCGTACCGAAGTTCATCGTGAGTTTCAGTCCGTAGAGCCGGGCCTCCTCCCTGACCGTCCCGAAGGTGATGTAGCTGCGCGCCGAAAGCGAGTTGCGGGTGTAGTAGGCCTTGTTGTTGTAAAGTTCGGCCTTCGAGTTGAAGCCCTGGGCCGAGGGGCGGTTGGCGTAGCCGTTGTCATCCTCCGATCCGTATTCGTATTGCAGCCGCCCGTCGGCGTCGCGCACGTTGTTGCCGGCCATGTCCTTCAGGTAGACGGGATAGACCGGGGCCATGAACTGCGCCGTGTACCAGACGTTCGACGTGCTTGCGTCCTCGAAACTCTGGTAGCTCGATTCGCTGTGGGCGAAGTTGGCGTTCATGCCGATCTTGAGCCAGCTCTTGGCCTGCGAATCGGCGCCCACGCGGCCCGTGTAGCGGGAGAAGTCGGTGTTCTGGAGAATGCCGTCTTCCATGTAGTATCCCAGCGATGCGACGTAGTTGGCGCGTTCCGAACCGCCGTTCACCGAGACGATGTGTTCGGTGCGTATGGCCGAATTGTCGCTGATTTCGTCCAGCCAGTTCTCGTTCCATGCAGCTTTGGCATCCGAACGGATCTTGCCCGTCGACTGGTCGATCAGCGTCTCCCACGTGTAATTCTTGTACGGGTTGTAGTATTCGGGATTCTTCAGTCCGCCGATCTGCTGGCCGAGGTTGGCGGCGGCGTAGCGGCTCGCGCCCTCGAAATCCATGCCCGTGCCGTATTGGGCGCTGTTGCGCAGCGCTTCGTAGCTCATCTCGACGTAATCTTTCATGTCGACCAGGTCGTAGCGGGGGATGGCGCGCGAGGCGATTCCGACGTTGCCCTTGTACGAAATGCGGATTTTGTCCTTCTTGCCCTTCTTGGTCGTGATGACGATGACGCCGTTGGCTCCGCGGGCGCCGTAGAGCGCACCTGCCGATGCGTCCTTGAGCACGGTCATCGTCTCGATGTCCGCGGGGTTGATCGCGCTGAGCGACCCGTCGAAGGGGATGCCGTCGACCACGTATAGCGGTGTCGCCGAGGCGTTCACCGACCCGATGCCGCGGATGATGACCGATGCCGCTTCGCCCGGCTGGCCGCCGCCGGAGGCGACCTGCACGCCGGCTACGGTTCCTTCGAACGATTTGGTGACGTTGCCCACGACGCGCTTCTGGAGTTCGCCGCCCTTGACGACGGCGGCCGAACCGGTGAACGACTCCTTCTTGGCCGTACCGTAGGCCACGACCATCACGCCTTCGATCTCGGCGGTGTCCTCCCGGAGCGTGACGTCGATGCGGGTCTTGTTGCCGACAGGGATTTTCTCGGTCTTGTAGCCCAGGTAGGAGACGACGAGCGTGGCGTTGGCCGGGACGTTCGTCAGGGTGTAGTCTCCGTCGACGTTCGTCGTGATGCCCTGCGTAGTGCCCTCCACGAGAACGTTCGCGCCGATGATGGCTTCGCCGTTGGCTCCGGTGACTTTGCCGCTGACGGCGACGTTCTGCGCCCAGGAGGCCGTCGTCCATGCCAGCGACAGGATGCACCAGAGAATTGCTGCTATCTTGTTCATAGATGTACTCTTATTTGATGTTGTGCGTGTTGTGAATGATGGTCCAGAGGTCGCCTTCGGGTTTCGCTCCGGCGGGCAGCTGGACGCTCTCCATCGGGTAGATGAACTTCTCGGGGTTGGCGATGGGTTTCCCGGCGGGCGACCGGAGCGGTTCGTCCGTTCGGGTTGCGGCCTGCGCCTTCGCCCGGGCGGCGTCCGGAGCCGCGCTGGTGGTCGCCGAACCCCATTTGGTGACTTTGTCGCCGACCGTGTTGGTCGCCGTCGCCATGAAGACGTACGTGGTTTCGGGCGTTACGCCGCTCTCCCCGGTGAAGAGGATGGCAAAGCCGTTTCCGTTGATGTAGGGGAGGTACTCCTCCTTGAGGTCGTGTCCGAACTCTTCGATCACGGCCGGATAGTTGTCCGTGCTGACGTTCGCCAGGGCGCTCTGTTTGAAAATCGCGTAACGCACCGTTGCGATGTCGATGCCCTTCATGACGCCGGCCACGGTGTTGTGCGTCGGGCCGTAGTTGGCGTTGGTCGAGGCTGCGGCTGCGAACCACGCGGCTGCGGCCGTGCTGGTCTTCGTGGTGACGGAGTTGACGCAGACCGTTTCGGCGCCGCTCGACGAGGTGGCCAGCGTGAGCAGCGTGTAGGACGTGCCGGCGCTGACTCCTTCCGTAAGTCCGTTGTAACCGTCGGCGCTGTTTACCGTCGCCGAGAGCAGCTCGGGGTTGAACTGGACTCCGTAATTGGGGTCTTTCAGGAATGCGGCGATGGCCTGTTGGTCGTAGGGATCGGAGAAGACCTGATTGAAGAGCTTGGTCGTCAGCGTACGGTAACGGACGTCCGTCACGTCGTCTCCCTTCCAGTGGGTCCACACGGAGTTGGTCCAGCCGTAACCCGTCAGGGCGAGGTAGGCGTTGGTGATGTAGAACCGCTGCGTGAACCAGTCGCTGCCGCCGTAGTTCGGACCGGCGGAGTAGCCGTCGGCCGTGGTCTTGAACTGCGTGGAGGAGAGGTTCGAGGTGATGTTGCCCCGCAGGTCCATGCCGAAGGCGAAGATCACGTAGCTCAACTCGGGGGTGAGTCCCGTCATCTGGAGGCTCTGGGTTCCCGACTTGAGCATCGAGGCCATGGCCAGCTGGAGGCTGATGCCCTGCTTTTTGGCGTATTCGACGATATAGGTCTGGAAGGCGGTCATCAGCTCTTCGGGCGAATACTTGGCGAAGGTCGTGGCCGGGAGAATCTCATAATAGTAGGTTTCGTCGCTGGAGGCGTAGATGTCGAACGCCACGGCGTCGGAGATGATCGTCGTCGGGGCGATGACCAGCGGCGGAACGTCGGCGTCCGAGGTGACGAACGAGAGCTGTGCGGCTTCCGAGTTGGTGAAGCGCGTGGCGTCGGACGTCATGGCGCGCACCGAGAAGGAGTAGGTGCGGCCCTTGTCGAGTTTCGACAGGATGACCGTACGGTTTCGGGTGGTCGACACCTCCCCGCCGTCGACCGAGAACTCATAGAGTTCCGCTTCGGGCACTTCGGTCCAGGAGATGACGGTTTTCGACGCATAGGCGCTGCCGAGCGTGATCTTCGGCTGGGGAAGCTGCTCCAGATCGTCGGTCAGCACGTGGATGTAGGTGAAGGGGGATTCGGTGTATTCGGCCGGGTCCCGGGGGCAGGCCTTGACCGCCACGACATACTCTTTCTGCCGTTCCAGACTGTTGAATTCCAGCCGGCAGCCGGTTGTCGAGGTTTCGCTCCCGCCGTCGAACGTGTAGACGTAGGACCCTGCGTCGTCGACGGCTTCCCAGCGGAGGGTGAATCCGGTGGTCGTCAGGTCGCTGACGATGATCTGCGGCTGTGCGACGGGTTGCAGGCCGGAGCCGGTCTCCGCCGCGTCGTCGTCCGACGAGCAGGCGCACAGTCCCGCGAGGGCCGCCGCCGCGAATGCCGCGTATTTATAAAAGGTTTTCATAGGTTTGATTCTCTTTTGCGTTAGTGAATGTGTCATTCGACGGTTACCTCGATCGGTTTGCGAATGGCCGCGCCGTCCGAGACGATGATCGTCGTCCGGCCTTTCTTGAGGCCGGTGAGCTTCATCACTCCGCCCCGAAGTTCGATCTTCACGAGGTCGGGAACGGAAACGGTGTACCCCAGGACATTGGTGGCGGTGAAGTGGTTGCTCAGGTCGATGCTGACGGTGTCGCCCACGCCGACCCGCTGCGCCGGGATGCCGTCGATCTTGGCGATGTTCCGCAGCAGCTTGTAGGTGTCGAGGCTGCCGATGCCCATGTTGCCCAGATACTGCTGGTATTTGCCGGTGCAGTAGCGGTCGACGGACTGGGTGCTGCTCAACAGCGCCTGCCGGAGCATTTCGCCCGTAAGGCCCTTGCGTTTTTCAGCGCCGTAGTAATAGCTGACGGCCAGCGCGCAGGCTCCCGACACGTGGGGGCAGGCCATCGAGGTCCCCTGGCTGCCTTCGTAGCCCGAAGAGCCGTCGGCGGCCACGCTCGTGCTGTAAACGCCGCCGTAGGCGTTGCTCAGCATCTGGTCGCCGCCCGGGGCCGAGATCCGGACCCATGTGCCGTAGTTGGTGTAGTAGGCCGGGGCGCCCGTGAACGCGGTTGCGCCCACGCTGATCGCGTTGGCGTCGGCGGCGGGATAGCAGACCTCGCTCGAAGCGTCGTTGCCCGCGGCGAAGAGGACGATGCCGCCGGCCATCGGGCCTGTCTGGTTGCCGTTTTCGTCCAGTCCCGCATATTTGTTGAAGTACTCCATGGCACGCGAGAGCGCCGAGTAGGAACCGCGTGTCCAGTCGGTCACGGAGATGGTTCCGGCGGTGTATCCCCAGCTGTTCTGGCAGATCACGGCGCCGTTGTCGGCGGCGTACTTGATGGCGCGGATCTGTCCGGCCAGTCCGGCGCCCGACGATCCGGACTCCGACTTGCCGAGAATCTCGCACGACATGATCTTCACGCCGTCGCCCCTGCCCGAGCCGCCTGCGATGCCGCAGACGCCCACGCCGTTGTTGTTCACGGCGGCGATCGTGCCGGCGACGTGCGTGCCGTGCATCAGTTCGGCCGAGAAATCCAGTTCGCCGGTCTCCTTGGTGAAGTTGTAGCCGTAAATGTCGTCCACATAGCCGTTGCCGTCGTCGTCGACGCCCGGCGTGCCGTTCAGTTCGGCCTCGTTGACCCACATGTTGGCGGCCAGGTCTTCGTGGTCGTATTTGACGCCCTGGTCCACGACGGCGACGATCACGTCGGGATTGCCCGTCGAGAGCTGCCAGGCGGCGTATACGTTGGCGTCGGCGCCCAGCTGGCTCGTCTGCGCGAAGATGTTTCCCGTGTTGTTGTAGTGCCATTGCATCTGCTGCGAGCGTTCGCTCTCGTTGAACGGGAAGGGGACGTTGCGCACCTCGTCTGCGATGGCGCGGGTGACGCTCTGCGCCCCGGCGGCGGGAGATGCCGCGCGGCGGTGGTCCGAAGTTTCGGCGGCCAGCGAGTATTCGATGATTTCGATGTCCTTGCACGAAGAGAGCAGGCTGGCCATCTCGCTCGTCGGGACCGACGGGTCGTATTTGGCGTAATACCAGAGGTGCAGGCCTTCCCTGCGGGTGCGTTCTTCGAAACGCCCGCCGTCCGGGAAGAGCCGTTCGAAACGTACGGTGTTCACCGTGTTGAGGATGCGGTCGATCTCGTCGATGCCGCTGCCTTTCGAAACGCCCTGCGCGCGGCTCTTTTCCACGATGCCGGAGGCCTCGGTCTTCAGTTTGAGGATGATCTCGCCGCCGATGGCCGCCGGGGAGGCGTTGACGATGACGGGACCCGCGGTCTCTTCGCCGCCGCTCTGCGTGTCGTCCTTGGCGCACGATGCCGCCGCGAGGACGGTTGCCGCCAGGAGAAGCGATTTGAATGGATATTTCATAGACGATCAGTTTTTAGTGTTATTCCCGGATGCAGCGTATCTGTGCGGAACAGTCGTGCTCGCCGAGTCTGTAATTGCACCAGTTGGGGTTGAAGTTCACGAAGTAGGCCGATGACTTCGTCGCGTCGGGAGTAGCCTGGGCGGTCCAGTAGAATGCCATGCCGCCCGTGTAGTTGCAGATGCTCACCGAGATGTAGTCCGTGTAGTAGATGTTGCCGGCCATCGGGTAGTAGTCGCCGGTGTTTTTCCAGCGGCGCCCGCAGTCTTCGTAGGCGTTCCAGTCCCATTTGGCGCTGACGCCGGTTTCGTCGTAATCCGCCGCTGCGCCGCCGTTGGTGATCGAGTTGTTTCCGGCGGGAATGCCCCAGAGATCGGGTCCCGGGACCTTGTAGCCCGGAGGGCAGGGGTCGAAAATGGTCTTTTCGGGACCCCACAGTCCCGGATGCGTGGCCTTCGGGTCTGTTCCCGTGCAGTACCAGTCGGCGTGGCCGTTGTACGGCGATTGCAGGTAGGTCATCGGGTTCAGGATCGAATTGGGAATGTTGGCCGGCGGCGTGGCGAGCACGGCGGCCTGCGCGTTGTAGACCCATGTTCCCGTTCCGTCGCCGATCGCGGTGTTCGGTTCGTTGTAGGCCGGGACGTTGTTGCCGTCGGTATCCGCGTGGTAGGGCGAGCACGAAGGCGTGAAGGGGTCCTTGCGGCCCCATTCGTAGAACATGCCTCGGTTGCCCACGTCCATCGGGGTGTTGTTCAGCGCTCCGAGGTTGCGGTCCATGATCACGGCGGCGACTTTGCCTTCCGAGTCGATGTGGTCGTGCGCCGTGATTTCGTCGTTGCAGACCCAGATGTGCCAGCTCCAGACGATGTTGCCTTTGATGTCCTTCACGGCGATCACGGCGTTGCCCTCCGAACGCCCCGTCGAGAAGGTCACGTAGCCGCCCCGGTAGATCGGCGCGCCGTCGATGATTTCGCGCGACATGGTCTTGTCGCCGTCGTGGCGCGATTCCCAGAGCAGTTCGGCGAAGGCGCCGTCCTCGATGGCGAGTCCGTAGTTGGCGATGTAGTCGCTGACTCCGTCGCCGCCGCCGTTGCCCTTGACCGATGCGTCGAATTTGTAGACGCCGCCGGTCCGGGCGATGTAGCAGTTGGCCGTGCCTTCGGCGCTCAGGTTGACGCTCCGTTCGGCGCGCTGTACGAGTGCGACCTCCTGCGAAACGGTCTCCCCGTTCTTCTCGGCGCTGACCGTGAGTTTGCCCGTCAGGGTTTCGGCTCCGGCGTTGATCAGGGTCTCGACCAGCAGGGCGTTGCCGTCCTGCCGGGCGACGGTGAACCAGTCGCCTTCGGCGGCGTAGTCCCAGCCGTCGGCGTTCGTCGCCACGGTGATCACGGCGTTGCCTCCGTCGGCGTCGAAGATCACTTTTTGGCTCGACACCTCCACGTAGGCCTTGCTTTCGCCCTCCTCCGGCCATATCCGGGTGGTTTCGGTGCAGGCTGCCAGCAGTGCGGCCGACAGCACTGCGATGCTGCATATTATCATATTTTTCATGTTCGGGATCGTTTTGTGTTCGTCTATTCCTTCCATGTGGTGGGGATCTTGTCGTAGTCCGAGAGTTTCGTACATCCCGCGAAACTGCTCTTGGCGGCGGTGATCGCGGTGAGTCCCGAGGCGGCGGCATTCTCCGCCGTGCGGTCGTACAGGTGGTATTTCACACCGTCGACGACCGTGTAGGGCGATTCGCCTTCGAGCGACGCGCAGCCCTGGAAGGTCGAAGTCAGCGTCTTGAGCTTCACGGCTTCGTCGAACAGGCTCACCGGAACGCTCCTGAGCATCCCGCAATCGCGGAAGAGATTCGCGACGCTGGTCAGTTTGACGGGGCTGACCAGCATGTTCTTGCCGACCTCTTCGAGCGACGTACAACCGTCGAAGACCGAATTGAACATGGTGGCCGAAGCGCAGTTGAACACCTCCGACCCGACGCGGACCAGTCCCGTGCAGTCGGCGAACAGGCTGGTGTAGGTTGAAATCTGCGTGGTTTTCAGCAGCCCGTCGGGGATCTCCCGGAGTGAGGTACAGTTGAGGAATGCCTTCTGGAAATTGAGCGACGTGCCGTTCAGTCCCGTGAAGGCGTCCGGCGCGATGCTTTCGATTCCCGAGCAGCCGGAGAACATCTCCGTCAGGGTCTTCGTCTTGGTGTTGGCTTCGAACAGGCGCGAGGGAACCATCGTGAGGCGGGTGCAGTTCAGGAAGCACTGGGCCACGGTGGTCGCGTTGACGTTCTTGGCGAAGAGCCCTGCCGGAATCGTCTCCAGGGCGGAGCATTCGGAGAATGTGTTGTTGAAGGCCGTCGCCCCGGTCAGTCCGTCGAAGATTCCGGCGGGCACGCTCTTCAGCGCCGTGGCCCCTGCGAAGAGGCGGTCGCATTTGGCCGAGGCCGTGCTCTTCCCGAAGAGGAGGCCGACCGATTCGAGGGCCGTGCAGTTCTCCAGGGCGTTGGAATAGGTCGTCACTTTCGGGTTGCCGGCGAACAGTCCGTCGGGCAGCGTCGTCAGTGCGGCGCAGTTCTGGAACACCTTGCCGAAGGTCGTGACGGAGGGATTGCGGCTGAACAGACCGGCGGGAGCCGTTTTCAGTCCCGACGCCGCGAATACGCTGGTGGCGGTCGCCAGATTCGGCATCCCGGCGAAAATATCCTCCGGAACGCTTTCGAGCAGCGTGCAGTTTTCGAACAGGCTGCCGATGCTGGTGATCGCGGGTGCGCCGGCGAAAGCCTCCGCGGAAACGGTTTTCAGGTTGTCGCAGTCCTTGAACATCGAGGAGATATTCTTGCAGGCGGCGCAGCCGGAGATGATGTTGGCGCCGATCTCTTCAAGCCCCGTACAGCCTGCGAACAGGCCCGAGAACGAGGTGACTTTGGAAAGTCCGCCGAGGACGCCTTCGGGGATGCTTTTGAGCGAGGTGCAGCCTTTGAAGACATTGGTGAACGAGGTGACCGCCGTATTGGTGGCGAACAGCCCTGCGGGGAGCGTCGTGAGCGACGCGCAGCCGTTGAAGGCGTCGTTGAAGGCGGTGACCAGGGTAAAGCCGTCGAACAGCCCTGCGGGCACTTCGGTCAGCGAGGTGCAGTCCTTGAAGATGTTGTTGAAGGCGGTCTTCGTCACGGTCGTGAAGGCTCCGCTGCTTTTGAACAGCTCGGCCGGGACGCTTTGCAGTTCGCTGCATCCGGTGAAACAGCTCATAAAGGTCGTCACCTTGTCGCAGCCTGCGAACAGGTCGGCGGGAACGCTCTGGATGGCCGTTTTGCTGAATGCGCTCTGGAAATTGGAGACCTTGTGGTTGTTGGCGAACAAGCCGGCCGGGACGGATTTCAGTCTTGTTCCCGAGAAGAGCATGCGGAACGAGTCGACCTCGGGGTTGTTGGCGAACAGGCCGGCCGGGACGGATTCGAACGACTCGGTGTTGGCGAACAGCGAGTTGAAGGTCGTCACCTTCTTGTTGTTGGCGAAGAGTTTTTCGGGAACCGTCTTCAGTTTGCCGTTCGAGAAGATGATCGAACAGTCGGTCAGCTCCGTGTTGCGAGAGAAGAAATCCTCGTCGATCTGGGTGATCGCCGTGCCGGAGAAGAGCGAACCTACCGAGGTGATCTTCGTGCAGTTGTAAAGCAGGTCGGCGGGCACTTCGGTGACCATGTTGCAGTTCTGGAAGCAGTAGGCGAAGGTTTCCGCCTCGGTTGCATGGTCGAACAGCCCGTCGGGAACGGCTTCGAGGACGCGGCAGTCGGTGAATGCATAGTGGAAGGAGGTGACCTTGGCGAAGGCTTCGGTGTTGTCGGAGGGAATCCGTTTCAGCTCGCGGCAGTTCTGGAATGCGCGCGCCATCGAGGTCAGCCCCGTGCGGCCCCAGTTGTAAACCTCCCTGAACTGGTTGCCCAGTCCGTAGTCGGGGATGTCGTAGGAGTTGAGCGACGTCACGTTGCCCTTGACCGAGACGATGTAGTAGCCCGGGTCGGTGTAGGTGTGCGAGGGGTAGGCGGAGGTGACGTTCTCCTCGATGCTGCCGTCGCCCCAGTCGATGGTGGCGTCGATGGCCTTGTCGAACGGCAGATAGGTCTTCAGGCTCGACGAGGTGATGTCGATTCCGAGGATGAAGGCGTCGAGGTCCAGACCGGTCTGGGAGACGGTGACGACCTGTTCGGTCTGGTTCTGTTTGCCGTCGCCGGCCGATACGGTGATGGTTGCGGTGCGGGACGATCCGCTCGAATTGGTCTCTGCGGTGATTGTAAGTCCCTGCTCGGTTTTCGTGGCGGAGAGCCAGTCGGAATTTTCGGAAAGCGTGTACTCCCAGTCGTAGTTGGATCTGATTCCCAACTCTTTTTTGTCGGATTCGGTGGGAGTGGGCGAGAGGGGAATGGTTTTTAGCGAAACGTTGACGTAGACGGCGCGGTCCTGCGTGACGCGGATCGTTTCAGAGACGGGATTACCCCCCCCCTCGCCGGCAATCAGCACGAAGGTCGTTTCGCGGTCCTCGATCTCCTCGTTGGGGTCGAGCGTCATCGTGACTTTGTCGCCCTGCTGTTCGAGAAGCAGCCACGGGCAGTCTTTGGTTTCGAAGATCCAGTCTTCGTCGGTCGACTGCACTTCGAATTCGGCGGTCAGTTCGCCGACGGCGGGAATCTGGAAGTTGTTTTTCGATGCGGCGATTTCGAGCGTGCCGTACGCGTTCTGCGTGGCGGAGATGGTCGCGGTCTTGTCGCCGGCGGTAATGGTGATCGTAGCCTGCTGCTGCTCCTCGACCTTGTTGCCCTCGCAGTTCAGGACGAGCTGGTCGGCGACGTCGTCTTTCTCGATGGTCAGCCAGCCGGCGTTGACGGCGTCGTATTTCCACGTCGTGTTGGTCTGGATGTCCACGACGACCTCTCCGCCCAGGCTCTTGAAGCCGATCGAGGCGTTGCGTTCGTCTTCAGCGGCGAACCATGTGTTTTTCGACGAGATGCCCAGTTCGGCCGCAATGCCGGACGGTTCGTCGCCCGGGACGGGGTTGGTGTAGGTGATCGTCTCTTCGGAGCACCCCATCATGCCGAGCAGTAAAGCTGTCAGTGCATATAATTTTTTCATGTGTGCTGCGGTTTAATGTTTCGATACGGGAAAGGTGCTGCCCGAGGGTGCGATGCCGTCGGCGGCCCGGGTGACGGAGGTCGGGGCCGTGCCGGTGTCGGCCGGAATGTCCCAGTCTACGAGATACATCGTGCCGGTGGCGTAGTAGAGGTCGCCGAACGACAGCCACTGCTGCTCCTGGTATCCGATGATGCCCAGCGTGGTGTACGGCGATTCGAAACCGTTCAGGAGGATCGCCTTGCGGGTTTCGTCCGCGTCGTCGTTGTAGCCCTCTCCCAGCCTGCCGGTCAGCATGCCGTTGTGGAAACCTCCGCCCTGCATGTTGATCGAGTACAGGTAGTGGAAGCGGGAGACCGTCGGGGAGATCTCGCGGGTGTAGCAGAGCCTGCCCAGTTCGATCGACATGGTTTGGGTGTTTTTGTCATAGGTGGCTTCCACGACCGTGCCCGTCAGGAACAGGTTCTTGATGTAGAAACTCTTGCGGTACTCTTTCTCTTCGACGGTGCAGAACGTACCCGTGCCGCTCACGCCGATCGGTTCACGGCCGTAATACCAGTTTTCCGCATGAAGTCCGTAATATCCCAGCATTTGGTAGTAGGGGTTTTCCTCGCGTGAGATTTGCGAAACGGTCACTTTGCAGGATTCCGTAGCGGAGCCTTTGGTCGCCCGGACGGTGAGCGTCGCATTGCGGTGGGCGTCGGGATTGCGCGGGGCGCCGACGCGTACCGTTCCGCTGACCGGGTCGCTTTCGACCGAAACCCAGTCGGCGTCGCTCGTGACGCTCCACTGGCCGTTGGAGACCACGGTGAAGAGAACGCTCTCACCTTCGGAATCCAGCGAAATTTCCTCCGAAGCGGTGGTGGACAGCAGGACCGTTTCCCACGAGAATGCCTGGTGAACGGCGATTTCCTGTTTGTCGCCGGCCGTTTCCACGGTGATTTTCGAGTTGCGGACATTGTCGGTCGTATTGCTTGCCGCGGAGATGGTCAGCAGGCCCTCTTCGGAGGCCAGCGTCACCCAATCGTCCGGACAGCTCACCTTCCAGTCGGAGGGCGTGGCTACCGCGACGGTGGTCGTTCCGCCTTTCTGGGCGAACGCGACACTACTTCGCGAGAGGACGATCACATCCGCGACCTCCTCTTTGTTCTTGTCGTCGCAGCCGCTTGAGGCGCAGAGGACGAGAACCGTCAATAGCGTAAAGCATCTTCTCATAAAAATTGGATTAGGAATAAAAAATGAATGGGTACGGTATCCCGTTTCCGGAGAACCGTATTTGCTGAAAATTGCATCGTGTGAAATTTTTGGACTTGTTTATTTGCGGCACAATATACGAAAATTTGCCCGAATGCTTTCTGGAAATCCTGAAAATATTGTCGTAAAAGTCTTTTCTTATTGTTTGTTTTTCGGTGTTATGCGTGTGTATAAGGTTGAGTTTTAATGATTTTGAAGAATGACAGCCGTTTTGCGGCTGCAATTGTTTTGTTTGTCGGATATTGTCATCGCAGGGATATTTCCGGTCCGGTAAAAAAATGTGAGTTTGTTATATATTGACCATTTGGGGCGTAAGCCGTTGAATGATAATTGATAATGTCCGTCCCGGCGGCGGTTCCCTCGATTTTCCGTCCGCGGCGTCCCGATATTGACCGCTTTTTGTTACTTTTGCAAAAAGAAAAAAATGAAACTCGTCGAACTGTTAGCTCCTGCCAAAGATTACGCTGCGGCCGCGGCCGCCGTGGACTACGGCGCCGATGCGGTCTATATCGGCGGCGCGCGGTTCGGCGCGCGGCAGGCCGCGGGGAACTCCGCGGAGGAGATCGCCCGGGTCGTGGAGTATGCCCACCGCTTCGGAGTGCGGGTCCACGCCACGCTTAACACGCTCGTGTGGGACGATGAACTGGAGGCCGCCGAACGGCAGGCCCGCAGCCTGATCGACGCGGGCGTCGATGCGCTGATCGTGCAGGACATGGCTCTGCGGCGGATGGACCTTCCGGTGGAGCTGCACGCCTCGACGCAGGTTTCGAACCGCACGCCCGAGGGGGCGCGGTTCTTGGGCGAGGCGGGGTTTGCGCGGGTGATTCTCGAACGCAACCTCACGCTGGAGGAGATCCGGGCCATCTGCGCCGCCACCGCGGCCGAGGTCGAATGCTTCGTCCACGGGGCGGTCTGCGTGGGGTACAGCGGCCGCTGTTTCCTCTCGCGGTCGATGTCCGCGCGCAGCGGCAATCGCGGGGCGTGCAGCCAGCCCTGCCGCCTGACGTGGGACCTCACCGACGGAAAGGGCCGGACCTGGATTGCCGGGAAGCATCTGCTGTCGGTGCGCGACATGAATCTTTCGCAACGCATTGGCGATCTGCTGGATGCGGGCGTCACTTCATTCAAGATAGAAGGTCGGCTCAAGGATCTCGCTTATATCCGGAACGTTGTGGCCCACTACCGCCGGGCGGTGGACGAGGCGCTGGCCCTGCGGCCGGGGCTGGTGCGGTCGTCCGTCGGCGAGAGCGTCCCGGATTTCACGCCCGATCCGTCGAAGAGTTTTACACGCGGGGAGTCCGACTATTTTCTGGACGGAAAGCGCGCCGGAGTGGCGTCGTTCGACACCCCGAAGGCGGTCGGCGAACGGGTGGGCCGCGTGGCGGGCGTTTCGGGCGGCACGTTCACGCTCGACGGTGCGCACGATCTTGCGCCGGGCGACGGCATCTGTTTCCTGACGCCGCGCGGCGTGACCGGGACCAACGTCAACGCCGTGGAGGGTCGCCGCATCACGCCCAATCGCATGGAGGGGATCACGCCCGGGGCGGAGGTCCGCCGCAATTTCGACCGCCGTTTCACGCTGGCCGTGGAGCGCAGCCGCACGCGGCGGGTGATTCCGGCGAAGGCCGCGGCGGAGGCGACGGCCGAAGGGCTGAAACTTACTTATACGGATTGCGAGGGCGTTGCGGCCTCGGCCGTGCGGGCCGTGCGGCTCGACCCGGCGAAGAATCCCGACGCCAATGCCGCCGCACTGCGTGCGCAGGCGATGAAGTCGGGCGACACGATCTTCGCGGTCCGCGAAGCCGAAGTGCGGGGCGCGGAGTGGTTCGTGCCGGCGTCGCTGGCTGCGGAACTGCGCCGCGAAGCGTTGGCGGCACTTGCCGGAGCGCGCCGCGAACGGCGGCCGGAAC
>OIET01001148.1_pt1 | contig 14031 bp, 9 predicted proteins | sample 1581871 | NCBI WGS metagenome assembly OIET01 (sample SAMN03279760, study PRJEB24777) | human gut metagenome | isolation source: fecal sample PR121 from 1 month old male Malay infant, vaginally delivered... | place: Singapore | collected 2005-09-16
ATCATATCCCCGCGCGACCGCGCATATTCAGTTATAGGAATAGAATCTTCTTCCTCGCAGCCACACGTGTATATAACATGACGGATGTTGCCGTTTTGCAGTAAATGGAAACGGGCACGACGCGAGTCGCGCCGAGGGGGACGCGCTACGCCCCGCGCCTGCCGCCGTTCTACCTGCCGCGCCTGCCGCCGTGCTACCTACCGCGCTGGGCGGGATGCTCGCGATCGATGAACATCATGCCGAACGCCGCCAGCAGCAACAGCGTGCAGATGGCGATGGACTGCAGGCCCCAGCGCTCGAGCGACCAGTTGCCCAACACGGCGCCCAGCACGAAGCAGGCGATAACGCCCGCGTACAGCAGCGCGTTGACCAAAAAGCCGCGCTCGTGGTTGATGATGTAATCGTCCACGTTCTGCAAGGCGCTGCGCAGGTTGCCTATGCACATGGTGGTGGCGATTCCTCGTCCATGTATCTTGCGGAACGACTCCACCTGCATGCCGCAGGCGAACGAGGTGAGGCTGTTTGCCGCCAGGTTGAGGTGGGGGCCCATAAACGCCACGCCCAAAAGGATGAGGGCCTCGATGAAGATGGAGACCTGGCGCCAGTGCAAAACGCTTCCCAAGCGGGCGTGGATCATGTCCGCGAGCATGATGCCCAACGCAAAGGACACCACGGGAAACAGGTAGCGGATGGATAGGTCGAAGTTGCCTTGCGAGAGGTGCACGCCGAACAGCAGGATATTACCGGTCTGCGCGTTGGCAAAGACCTCGTCGCGGCCCATGTAGGAGTACACGTCCATGAACCCGCCCACGATGGAGAGGATGATGCCCAGCTCGATGGACTCGGATATCTGCCGCGCTCGCTCCATTGACCTTCGCTTTCCTTTGTGGCACGCAATAGGCGCGCTGCCAGTGCTTGTTGCGATACCGCACCATACTAACCTACCCCATCCCATCGTGTCGCCAGCAGGGCGCAGCCGCAGGGTTTATTAACAGACGTAATAAAACGCGCATGCGTTCGAGCCACGTTGTATCCGTGAAATGAAAATCTTCCATTTCAGAATATGTCGCAAGATACACAAGTCTTAAAAAGCCGGCCTTGTCATACCCTGACAAGGCCGGCAGCTATTGCGTTGCTGTGGCGGCAGTTCTAGTAACGCAGCCCCATATGCAGAGCCCTACGCGTACATCAGGTTGATGAAGCGCATGAGCACGGCAGCCACCTCGGCGCGGGCGGCGCCGTCGGTCGGGTTCAACTCGCCGGTCTTGTCGTCGCCCTTGAAGAGGCCCTCGGCGACGGCCCAGCTCATGGCCTCCTTGGCGAAGCCGGAGACCTCGCCGGCGTCCGGGAAGTCGATCTCGGCGCGGGCAGACACGTCCATGCCCAGGTGGTCGGCGTAGCGCATCAGGAAGACGGTGACCTGTTCGCGGGTGACGTCGGCGTTACCCTGGAACTGCTTGGTGCCGCCGGGCATGTCGACGCCGGAGAGGATGCCCTCCTCCAGCGCCCACGCGGCCGCGTCGGCGTAGAAGGCGTCGGAGGGCACGTCCGCGAGGGAGCCCTCGGAGGCCGCCTCGGGGTTCGACTCCAGGTTGTGGAGCATCGCGACGAACATGCCGCGCGAGGTCTTGCCGTAGCCGTTGAACACGCGGGAGCCATCGGGAAGCGCCACGCCGTTGACGATGCCGCGGGCCGTGGCGAAGTCCACGACGTCGCCTGCGAACCAGTCGGCGTCGGTCACGTCGGGCATGTCCTTGGCGGCGTCGACCACCTTGATGACGACGTTCCCGGTCGCCTCGAAGACCACGTTGCCGTCGTCGTCCACGGCGCACTTCGGGATGACGGTCTCGTTGCCCTCCTCGTCCACCGCGAACACCACGACGCCGTAGTTCGGCTCGGAGTCATCGTCCCTGGCGATCGGAACGGTCACCTGTACGGGCTTGTCGGCAGTGACGCTAGTGGGCACATCGATGGAGATCTCAACAGCGTCGTCAAGATCCTTTGAAACCTTCTCGCCCTCGATCGGCAGCTCCACCCTGCCGGACTCGGCGTCCTTCTTGGAAACCTTCACCTCGGTGGAGATCACGTTACCGTCCTTGTCTTTGGCCACAACGAACTCGGTGCCGGTCGCGGTCTCGTGCGTGATGGTCTGCGAGCCGTCGGGCTTGGTCACGGTCGTGGTGGTTGAGCCGTCCTGGTTGTGCTCGACCTCGGTCTTATCGGACGAGGAGGGCGGCGTCACGGGACGGTTGGATACGGTGAGGGTGCCGGTCCCATAGGAGACCTCATAATTGTCGGACGCCTCCGCGCCAGCTGCGACGATCTTGACGGAGCCGGGCTTGGTCATATCAGGAGTAGACTCGTAAGAGAGAGTCGGCGCTTTTTCAAGCTCGTCATCCCCACAAAGGCCCTCGATCTTGTACGCCTTTTGGTCCAGGGTCGGCACCGCATCGCCCACGTAAGCGCTCATATTGTTCGGAGTGATCGTGAGAGCGGCCTTCTCGATGACGAGTCCGCCGTATACGGTCGCATTGTACTCCGCATATTCATCGGTTTCGTCCGCATGGATCACGACGTCGTATGTACCAGCATTCCTAGGTGCGGTCTCTTTCCCATCCTGCCAATAGGTAACGTTGAATTCATCGCCGAGATTGAATGCCTGGCCGAGCCCGTTGTAGGTAACCTTTTGGACTTCAAGGCTAGGGTTAAGGACCGGCTTTTCACCCCATACGGCGTAGAGCGTCACAATCGCGTTGTTAGAAGTTGTAAGGTTTTCGACCTGTGTGGCATCAGAGTAGACAACCTCGTCAGCAGAAGAATCGGTGTCCCATCCCTCGAACTTATATCCCGTCTTAGAGAAACCGTTTGCCGTGAGCGTCGCGGGCTTGTCGTAGATCGCACTAACTGATGAGGTCGCGCCAGTCGCGCCGTCGCCACCGCTGAAACTGATGGTGTAGGCGTTCGCTTCCCACTGAGCATACAACGTAGCTCCTCCGGGAACAGTCGATGCCACAGCGTCCGCCGAATAAGACACACCCGCACCATCTGCTGACGTATTCCATCCTACGAAATGGTACCCAGTCTTTGTAAACCCGTTGTTCGCAATGATGGTCGATTCATCGTTCTCGGCGACAATTTGATCCGACATCGACCCTCCGTCCGCACCGTTGCCATTAAATGCAATCTGAGCAGACCATTTTGCGTAGTAGCTCTTATTTGCCGTGAGGGGATACTTCCCAAATTGGTCCCTTTCAACCGGCTTCTCAAATGTTGAGTCCGTATACCAGCCAGCAAAGGTATAACCCGGTCGCTCAACTTCCATCAAATACCCGTCTTCGCTAGACCCAACAGCATAGCCTCCATTTGTGACCACGAACGTTTTTTGAGATTGATAATTAGCGCGCTGGGCATCGCTCGGAATGTAGATAGCTTTGTATCTATTCGTCTCGAACGTTTGGATTCTGCAGGTAACCCTACTTGCATCAAGCGAGGTTTTACCCTCGCTCGTTTTAATCCATCCGAGCGAAAAGCCATCCTTGAGAGTGCTGGGAACGCGGATAAGCGTAATTCCGGTTCCAGCATAATTATGCAGCAAGCTATTGCCAACCGACTCCACACCTTCTGGAATAACCAACTCAGTAAGCGCCGCGCTTGCAAATGCTCGAGCACCAACCGTTTTAAGCTTCGAGTTATCCGCAAACTCAATACAGCTCAAGCTTCCAGACCCATAAAAAGCATTTGCTCCAATATTCTGAACTCCAGCAGGAATCCTAATTGAAGTTAGCTTCGTCCTCTCGAAGCACGCACTGCCCAGGTCCTCAACACTTTCAGGCAAATTAATCGAAGTAAGCGCCGTCGACGTGAATGTACCAACTTCTCCCGATCCTGCCAGTGTCTTCAAAGACGAATTAGCTGCAAACGAAACCGAGGATAGTGCCGAGCATCCATAGAATGTAGCATTCAGCGTCTCTACCTTGGATGGGACCGAAACCGATTCTATCGCCTTGCAACCCTGAAACGCCCTGGCCCCAACAGATGTAACGTTGGTCGGGATAACGCAATCGCCCTCAATATACGAATTGAATTGTTTCAGCTTCGCGCATGCTCCAAAAGCGCTTCCGCCTATGGTGGATAAGCCATTTGGATTCATAAAGGAGACCGATTCCAAGCTGCTACATCCATAAAAAGCTGCACCGCCAACAACTCGCAAGGAAGCTGGGAATTCAATCGAAGTTATTTTCAGCAGAGAATGAAAGCAATTCTCGTGAATCTCCTCCAAGGAGCTCCCATCTTCTATGACTAACTCATCGACCGCCTTGCACCAAACAAAAGCGTTGCTGCCAACAACAGTAACGCCCTTCCCTATAACGATTTTTGTGATTGCGGTTTCCGCTCCCTTATCCGGAAAGATCTGGTACCAAGGAGCGGCTCCAGCCGTAGCGAAGTCTGCCATGGCCCCGTTACCAGAAATTGTCAGAGTATATGTAGGATTCTCAAACTCTCCGTCGTTTTTCGTCAGAGCCCAAGCAACGCTTTCCTCGCTGCCTTCCGAGCCGCAGTTGCCAGACATTTGAACGCTTCGAGGTGATAAGCCGGCACTCGAAACATCATCGGATGTCGCCTGGGAAGCCACAGCGGTACCTGCGTCAGAAAGTTCATTCGTAGCCAAGGCGGCAACTGGCGACAGCGACAACGCCAAAGACGAGGAGATCAAACCTGCAACGACTCGTTTTTTCATCTTTCCCCCTAACAGCTTTCCCGCCCGCATCATGGGCAAGGACCCGTTAACCCATGCCCGCACTAAAGCCGCCAGAGGTCGGAATCCGTATTCCGTCCCCTCTTACTTGGGAGTTCTTGATATTGGATTTCAGGTTCTATCTGACGCCGCTCTCTCCTTCAATCTAATTCTCGCGCTATATCCGTCATTAGGCTCAAGAAAACTGGGGACTGCTTCCCTCTGATGGTCTTCACTTGCTCAACTAGCTGGGAAGTGGTTCAATAAATAAAGTGGTCTGCACTATGGCATATTTGGAATTCCGGAACGGAATACGGATTCTGTCACGCAACATCATCCATATGAATAATGAGCTCGCTTTCAGCTGATTATCGCGAAATGTCGGGCACCGCTCTTACAGCACCAATCCCAATCCATCGAGTGTTCTGCGATGTTCTTCCCCTGATGTGGCGAGGTAGATGCGGGTGGTCTCCACTGATGAATGACCCAGGACGTCGGCGAGCTTTACGATGTCACCGCTTGCCTGGTAGAACGTAATGGCGAAGAGGTGCCGCAGGTTGTGCGGAAAGGCTTTGCTGGGATCCACGCCCGCGCCCGCGCTTATGCACTTCATCCTTCCCCAAAGACGCCGACGCGAATACGGCAGCCCGTCTTCGTCCACAATGACCTGACCAGAATGAATGCCACGGGTATCGCAGCAATCTTGCAGTTTCTCCTTTAAACGCAAGGGCAGCATGATCACGCGGATCTTGCCCTTGGGAGAGATGTCGGCGCGACCAGCGCGCACCACCTCGACCGTGATGTAGGCAAGCTCGCTTACGCGAATACCCGTGGAAGCAATGGTTTCCATGGCAAGCGCAACAGGGATGTCACCCACCTTATATGCCTGCCGGACGAGCGCGCGATACTCTTCCAACGTAAGATCGCGTGAAGAATCGCGAAACGCCTTGCGTTGAACGCGCAGGTAGCGCGTCTGCAGGTCATACCAGCCAACGTAGCGAAAGAACCCGTTTGCCGCCGCGATGGCGGAGTTGACCGAGGATGGCGACATGCCCTGCTCGGCGAGGCGGTGCTTCCACGTAAGAACTTCCTCCTTTGTCGCGGGCCGTCCGTTGAGCCATTCTGCAAGACGCGCTATGGAGCGCTTGTACTTGCTGACGGTACTTGGGGCGCGCTCCGCCTCGCGCAGGTAAACAACGTAGCCGGCCTGAAGCCTGGGTGTGATGATTCGCTTTGCTGCAGATTGGCGCATGGGTTTTCCTCCAACCGTATCGATGTGCCGCGATTTGAGCGAACGATACCGCTGGAGGAAGGCCGCAAGGCAACGCTTTGTTTGCCTGCATAATCACTCACCTGCTTATCGCTCCAAAACAAAACCGCCCGCGTCAAACGAAGCGCGAACGGTTCTGTTTTGATTATTTGGGATGAATAAGCACGATTGCGAGCAAATGCTCGCCAAGGGCATTAGGTAGCTTATGCCAACCCCAGCGCCATTCCAATTGCGTGGACCGCAAAGGCGATGATCCAGGCGACTGCCACCTGCAGTGCGAACACGGCGAGCGCCCACTTGGCGCCCAGCTCGTTTTTGACCGCGCCTATAGCGGCGACGCAGGGCGGGTAGAGCAGCGTGAATACCAAGAAGGCGTACGCCGTAAGCGGGGTGAACAGGGCCGTGAGCGCGGAGGCGGACTCCGTGCCCAGCAGGACTGAAAGCGTGGAGATAACGCTCTCCTTTGCAAGCAGGCCCGTGACCAGCGCGGTGGATGCGCGCCAATCGCCAAAGCCCAGCGGGGCGAAGATGGGCGCGAGCAAGCCGCCCAAGCCGGCGAGCAAGCTGTCGGCCTGATCGGTGACCACGTTGAGCTGGAAGTCGAACGTTTGCAGGAACCAGATGACCACGCTAGCGGCGAAGATGATAGTGAACGCACGCGTGATGAAGTCCTTGGCCTTGTCCCACGCCAGCATGACGGTGGTCTTGGCGCTGGGAAGGCGGTAGTTAGGCAACTCCATGATGAACGGCACGGGCTCGCCCTTGAACGCGGTGTTCTTGAAGATAAGCGCCACTAGCATGCCCACAACGATGCCCAGGATATAGAGGGACACCATCGCAAGAACGGACCCTCGTCCAAAGAACGCAGCGGTGAGCAGGCCGTATACAGGCAGCTTTGCCGAGCAGCTCATGAACGGCGTGAGCATGATGGTCATCTTGCGGTCATGCTCGGAGGGCAGGGTACGGGTGGACATGATGGCGGGAACGCTGCAGCCAAAGCCTACCAGCATGGGTACGAAGCTGCGTCCAGAAAGACCGAAGCGGCGCAGCACCTTGTCCATTACAAAGGCGACGCGTGCCATGTAGCCGGAGTCTTCGAGCATGGAGAGGAACAAGAAGAGCACCACGATGAGCGGTAAGAAGGAAAGCACGCTGCCCACGCCGGCGAAGATGCCGTCGATGATGAGCGAGTGCACCACCGGATTGACGCCCCAGGCGGCAAGACCGGAGTCCGCCAGCGTTGTGAGCGCGGCGACCGCTTCTTCCATAAGGCCTTGCAGCCATGCGCCAATCACGCCGAACGTGAGCCAGAAGACCAAACCCATGATGACGAGGAACGAGGGAAACGCCGTGAAGCGGCCCGTGAGAATACGGTCGATGGCGAGCGACCTCAGGTGCTCGCGGCTCTCGCGAGGCTTGACCACGCAGCGGCGGCAGACCTCGCCGATGAAAGCGAAACGCATGTCAGACAGGGCGGAGAGGCGGTCTTTGCCGGACTCCTCCTCCATCTGCGAGATGATGTGCTCGAGCGCGTCCAGCTCGTTCTCGTCCAAATGCAGGGCCTGGCGCACCAGCTCATCACCCTCGACCAGCTTGGTCGCCGCGAAGCGCAAGGGGATGCCGGCGCGCTTGGCATGGTCCTCGATCAGATGCGCGACCGAGTGAATACAGCGGTGCAGGGCGCCTGCATCCGGACCGTCCGCAGAGCAGAAATCCAGGCGGCCGGGGCGCTCGCGATGGCGCGCCACGCGCAGGGCGTGCTCGACCAGCTCGCCGGTGCCCTCGTTCTTGGCGGCGGAAATGGGGACCACGGGGATGCCGAGCATGCTCTCGAGCAGGTTGACGTCGATGGTGCCGCCGTTTGCCGCAACCTCGTCCATCATGTTGAGGGCGAGAACCATGGGGCGGTCGAGCTCCATGAGCTGCATGGTGAGGTAGAGGTTGCGCTCGATATTGGTGGCGTCGACGATGTTGATGATGGCATCCGGGCGCGCGGTGAGAATGAAGTTGCGGCTGACGACCTCCTCGCTGGTGTAGGGTGACAGCGAGTAGATGCCCGGCAGGTCCGTGATGACGGCCTCCGGATGGCCCTTGATCTGGCCGTCCTTGCGGTCGACCGTGACGCCGGGGAAGTTGCCCACATGCTGGTTAGAGCCCGTGAGCTGGTTGAACAGCGTGGTCTTTCCGCAGTTTTGGTTGCCCGCCAGCGCGAACTCCAGCGGATCGCCCGCGGGAACGGGGTGCTCGCCGGGACGCGGGCGATAGGTCTTCTCGCCCAACGCGGGGTGCGCGGTGGAGCCGCCATGGGCCTGCTCGCGCTGCTCCGCGTGCGCATCATGGATGTTCTCGAGCGTGATGCGCGCGGCGTCCGCCCGACGCAGGGTGAGCTCGTAGCCGCGCAGACGGATCTCGATGGGATCGCCCATGGGGGCGTACTTCATCATGGTGACCTCGGTACCGGGGGTGAGGCCCATGTCGAGGATGTGCTGGCGCAGGGATTGATCGTCCGAATCGACCGTCGCCACCACGGCGTCCTTGCCAATGGGAAGCTTGTCGAGCCTGAGCGGCCAATCGCAGGCTACAGGCTCTTCCGGCGCGGCTTTCGTTTGCGCGGTCAGAGCACTCTGCCCGTTGGCTTCTTCATTGCTAGCCTGGCTTCTATGCTGAAGCTCTTCTTGGTTCATTCGACTCGTCCACTCCCCCAACGTATGCAACAGGCAAAAAGCACCGGACGCAGGCGATGTGGGCGGCCGCGGCGCAATGTTAGCCTAGGTAATTTCTTGGTAATCATAGCGCCTGCAAGGTCTTTTGTTGAGGGGGATTGAAAGCGCCACAGTATTAGGCCATATGGCGAGGCAGACGTCGCCTGATGGCTTCGCGCAAATACGCTCCCGCACAAATCTACAGATAGTCGTACGGCATGCGGTGCGCGATGATGAAAAACAGGCCCAGGAGCGGCATCGCCAACGGTGCGTACATGAACGCGCCGATGATAACGACCAGACGAACCGCAAGAAAGACCACGCGCATGATGGGCCCGCGCTCTTTGGTTTCGCAAGTCATGCGCACAAAGGAGCCACCGGGCGTCTTTCCATGGTTGGCCAGCGGAATAAAGAACTGGACGATGACGAATATGACGAGCGTGATCCAGGCCATGCCGGAGCCTTCCGCAAAGCGAACGTCCAGCCCGTTGGGGGTTATCAAGATGATGAGCGACCACACGCACAGCGTGGCCACAAGCACTATGACCCCATCGAGCATGAACGCCACGCTGCGGCGGACAAAGCCGGGCGAGGTGGTGATGGAGTCCTCGTCGCGCTGCGCCTGAGGAAGCACGCGAGCGAGCAGCCGGGCAGCCCACCACCCCGCGACGGCACCGCCCGTGTTCCACATGAGGTCGCACACGTCAAAGGTGCGGTAGGCGTAAGGATACAGCCAAAAGAAGCCGGTGAGCTGCGCCGTCTCGATCAAAAGCGAGGTTGCAAAGCCAAGCAGCAGCGTTGTTTGAAAACGCATGCGAAACGCCCTGGACGCGATGAAGCCCAACGGCACAAAGAACACCACGTTCATGACGATCTGCAGCACCGCCGTGATTCCGTCGCGGTAGATATCGCCCACAAACGCTATGGGGTTGAGCTGCGGCGCGATGCCGTAGGTGATGCCCAGCCCCTCGGTTCCGCTTGGCAGCGGATACAGCGTGAAGCACCCAAGGCCCAAGAAGTAGAGGACGACAAGGTACGCGCCGGCCGCGGACCAAACCTTGAGGCGCCCGTCGCGATGGTAGAGATACGCCAAAATGGGCAGCGTAAGCATAAAGGAAGCAAAGGGCCACAGCGAGAGCGCCGCGACGAACTTATCGGTAAAGCTTAGGATGAAGCCCATCGATGTGCGCTACCTTCCCAGCTTGGAGAGAACGGACACGGCGCCGATGCAAAGCACCACCATCGCGAGCATGGAGACCAGTGCATCGCTCAATCGGCGGCTCTTGCCGGTGCGCTCGGCGCGCTCGTAGGTTGCGGCCTCCTCGTACGGGTTGACGAACTGGGGGCTCGCAAGCTGGCCGTTTACGTATTCGTTCATGAAGTCCATGGTTCCTCCCCCTGGTATCCGCGCTCGCCGCGGCAGCTGTCTTATTGCACCTCCTATACTCGCAAGATTGCGGTTGGGGAACCATCGATTTGACTTACAGTCCTCTTGCGCTTTTGTAAGGTTGAAGATGAAAGACAGGCGCCGCGGGGCAAAGGACGCGAGCAAGGGCGCGGGCCGGGATCAAATGACCGGCGCGAAGGCAATCAAGCCGGCTTATGTAATCCCGAACAATACGGGGATTAATAGGAGAATTAGCGTTACCATGGGACTATCAGCATAGCAACCAGCATGAAAGGCGGTTCTCACATGAAGCTCGCAGTCCCCTCCCTTGGCGAAGGCGGCCTTGAGGCCCAGCGCTCCGGCCACTTTGGCCACGCCGACTGCTTCACCATCGTCACCATCGAGAATGGCGAGATCACCGGTACCGAGATTATCGACAACCCCCCGCACGAGGAGGGCGGCTGCATGAGGCCCGTCGGTATCCTGGCAGACGCCGGCATCGACGCCATTATCGCCGCCGGTATGGGTATGCGTCCCATGCAGGGCTTCGCCGCCGCCGGCATCACCGTGCTGTATGATGCCGAGACCCCGCTGGTGGGAGACGTCGCCCGCCGCGCCGCCGCCGGCGAGCTTGTCGCCATGGGTCCGGAGCACGCCTGCCATCACTAGCAGACGGCCACCCATCAACATAACGCGTCAGCACAAGAGCGCCCGCCGGTTTAAAACCTCCGGCGGGCGCTCTTTATTTCATTTGGCAAACCGCTTTGCCCATAGCCCCCATTCGCCGCGCTCTATGGACGAGAATCCTCCTAAGCGCTGCGCAAATCGACCACGACCAACTCGGGACGGTTGTTTACCCGCATGGGCACCACGCTGGGACCTAGCCCGCGACTTACCACCAACTGCGTCTGACCCAAAACGTGGACGCCCTCGGCGACCTTTGGCAACACGCCCTGGCTAGGGGCGAAAAGGCCGCCCACGCCCGGCACGCGAACCTGGCCGCCATGGGCATGCCCCGCGAACGCGACGTCGATATGGCAGCCGGCATATACGGGCAACAGCTCGGGACGATGCGTGAGCAGCAGCGTGAACGCACGGCCGCCATCCCCCGCACTCTGAAGCGCGCGGGAAAGATTCCCCTCCATAACGGATGCGGTCAGGCCGCGGGCATGCGGCGCGGTGAACGCCGGGTCCATGACGCCCGCGACACGCACGCACTCGCCGTCGCGCGCAAGGCACACGGAACGGTTCGCCAGCACGGTCGCGCCAACACGTTTAAGAGATGCCTCTATCTGCGGATACTCGTCCAAACGCGACTCATGGTTGCCCGGCACATAGTACACGGACGCGATGCGCGCCGCAGCGGCGACAAAGCGCACCGCGACCTCCGCACGCGTCTGGCGAGAATCCACCAGGTCGCCGGTGATGAAAATGACGTCAGGCGCGGCGCGGCGAATCGCGTTGAGCAGGCGCGCGTTGCCGGGGCCAAATTCAGCATTGTGCAGGTCCGAGACGTGGATGATGCGCATGCGGTCGAACGCCTGCGGCAGGCGCGGCGATGCCACCTCTACATCCGTGCGCTGGATAGACCAGTTGGACCGGCGCGCCCACGCAAAGGAGGCCGTTGCGGCGGCGATGCCCGCCATGCTTGCGAGCGCCGCCGCGGCGGCGTCGGGCGCGGAGGATTCTCGTGAACCAAACCCGGTCATCCGCAATCCCCCTCTCCGTCCCGACGGCGCACGAGGATGCGCGCGAACTCGCCAAAAATCTGCTCGGAGACGTCTATCTGCGCGCTGTTGAACGATTCGCTCGCGGTGCGATCCAGCAGCACCTCGTAATCCTTATCCGCGCGCAGCCAGTTTTGGGGATCGAAGCAGTCGATCAACTTGGCAAGAAAGCCCACGCAAGCATCCACGGCAGCCTGGCGCTGCGGTGCGGAGGCGTCTGCCGGAAGCACGTTGACCGCGCGGCTGATCTTTCGATACTCGTCCACATAATCGCGGTCCACAATCGCATTGAACACGCGCTCGATCTCCGCGAGCTCCGCTTCCGAATACAGGTGCGCAGCGATCCCCATGGCCAGCTGGTCGGCGTCGCTGAGGGCGAGGCCCATAAAGCCGGGCTCGTCCGCAACGCGGGCAAGGCGATCCATCGCGGCGAGCGCCCCTGCGGCACGCTCCGGAAAATCCGCTGCAAGGTTTTGGGTGCGCAGATGGGCGATGACGCGACGCTGGCGCTGCAGGTGTTCGATCTGCTTCTGCAGGGCGGCATCCAGCTCCGCGAGGATATCGTCCGCAGTGGGCTGATCCGCCGGGAACCGAGGCTCGCGCCGGGAGCGCTCCGCATCGAGCTCGTCCAACATGCCGGCAACCTGGTCCAAGGGAAAGCCCAGCGAGGCCAACTGGCGAATGCGCAGCACGCGCAGCAGATCCTCCGGTCGGTAGTCTCGGTAGCCGTTGGCCTGGCGCGGCGGCTCATCCAGCAGACCGATCGCGTGGTAGTGGCGCAGCGTGCGCACGGTAACGCCGGCAAGCTTTGCCAGTTCGTTGCTCTTCACGGCCCCTCCCCTTCTTACGTTGCGGCGCGCCCTTGGCGGCGTCCTTAGGCGGCTTGTCAAACGGACGCGCCCTTGCACGGCCACGGCGCCAGCGGGCCAATTTGTTGGAGCGAAGACGCCGCCGAGAACCGGACAAGGGGATGCCACTCAATTATGCCCGTTTTGCAGGGCGCGTTGCCTCTTCCACAGTTACCCTCGCGTCCGACGGCTCCACTCTTGCGGGCAGCGCGCCGGCGACGAGTAGGACGGCTCCGCGAAGAATGGTTCACCGTAATACATGTATTAGGACGTGCCACTTTGAAGTGCTCAAAGTGGCACAAGATAATACCGCTGTAGGAATCTGTATTACCAAGTGCCACTTTTTCCAGAAAAAACGGCACACCTTAATACCAATCCAAAGATCGGTATTACAGCGTGCCGTTTCAGGCTCAAAAAGTGGTTCTAAGTAATACATCTGCCCATCGGGCCGCCGGAGCCGGCATCTTGCCCGCCATCGAGCCGTCAGTCGGCGAGCGAAGCCTTGACCTCGCCATCCAGGTGGCGCAGAGGCTTGGCGATGAGAGCGAGCGCGGTCACCACCACCCATGCGCCGGTAAGCCCCAGGCCGGCACCGCCGATTTGCGCCGTGGAGATCAACACCGATCCCACAAACGCGCCGGCGGGCGCAACCACCAGGTACAGGGCGTTCAGCGTGCCCATGGCGGAGCCGCGACGGTCGTCCGGCACGCGGTCAAAGGCGAAGAAGCCCAGCAGGGCGGACGCCGGACCGGCGAACAGTCCCAACACCACCGCGGCGGCGAGCAGCACCGGCAGCGTGGGGAACTGTCCCAGCACGCAGACGGATGCAGCCATGCCCAGCAGCGACACCACCAGCCAGCGCCTGCGAGACATGACGTGAGCGAGCGCGGTATAGGCGGTCGAGCCAACCAGCAAGCCGGCGCCCATGGCGGAGACCACGTAGCCCACGGCCTCGGGCTGGCCCAGCTGCGTGAAGTACGCGGGCAGGACGATTCCCTGCAGGCTGCCCATCACCATGGTGATGCCAAACGAGAGCAGCGTTGAGGCGCGCAGCAGCGAATCGGTCGCAAACAAGGCGGACAGGCCGTCGACCAGCACGGACTTGGCGGCGGCAAGCATGCCCGCCTTCTTGGGAGCGGCGGGAGCGCCGTCGACACCGGCGGGGACGGACGCAGCATCGCGGGTCATATCCCCGTTGCAGGCGGCGGTGGCATCGTTGGACAAGGACACCTCGCCCACGGAACGCGGCAGCGTCAGCGTCACCAACGCGGCACCGCAAGAGAACGCGGCCGTGATCCACAGGGCATCGACATCGTCCATAAAACCTATGAGCAGGGCCGCCACGGCGGGGCCGACGATGTT
>OIET01001181.1_pt1 | contig 13621 bp, 35 predicted proteins | sample 1581871 | NCBI WGS metagenome assembly OIET01 (sample SAMN03279760, study PRJEB24777) | human gut metagenome | isolation source: fecal sample PR121 from 1 month old male Malay infant, vaginally delivered... | place: Singapore | collected 2005-09-16
CAAGGACGCCACCCTTTCAAGGTGGATATCGCGGGTTCGAATCCCGCTGGGGGCACCAACCCGAAAATGTGCGAACCCGTGCGATGCTAAGTCGTGCGGGTTCGTTTCGTTCGTCGTCGCAGTAGAGCGTGGCCACGCACTCCTCCGGCGTCACCATCACCTGATAGACAAAGGAATCGAGCACGGCCGCGTCGTCCATCCCGCCGCCGCACTGGAGGAAGTCCGCGAACTCCTCGGGGTCGATGCGCGCCTCGTCGTAGGAGGCCAGATCGCGCTCGGCGCGGGCCTTCTGGGCCTGAAGCTGGGCTATGCGGTCGGTGAACTCGGGCATCACGATGCCCTGCTCGATAGCGGCCATGATGTTCTGGAGGCCGTTCTCGGCCTTGCGCTTCGACGCCATGGCCCGCCTGCGCGCGTCGGCTATCTCCGGCTCCGGCTCGTCCCAGAGCATGTGGGATATGCGGAGGGCCGTCTCGCGGTCGCGCAGCATCCCCCTGATGGCCTCGGCCAGCTCGTGCTCGAGCCAGTCGCGCCGGACGGGCTTGGCCCCGCAGCGGCAGCCGTAATACTCGTACTTGACGTTCTTCTTGCCACGGCCCGACGTCCCGGCCATGTTGTGGCCGCACTCCGAGCAGATCGCCCTGCCGGAAAGCGCGAACGTGCCCCAGTCCTCCGAGGCCCGGCGCTTCTTCGGCTTCACCTCCTGGGCCATAGCGAAGGTCGCCTTGTCGATAATCTGGGGCATGCCGCCGTCCACCTCTATCCCACCCCACGAGTAGAAGCCCGTGTACTTCCTGTTATGGAGCATCTGGTACACCATCGAGTATCCGCACGGCCTGCCCGTCCTCGTGGTCACGCCGCGCCGCGCGAAGTCGCTGGCGATGGAGTCGACCGGCTCGTGGTCGCATGAGCGCCGGAACGCCTCGCGCACTATCGCGGCCTCGTCCTCGTTCACCACGTACTCGTCGTCGTCATTCCGGCCGTAGCCGTAGACGCGCACGCCGTTGGTCTTGCACTTGAGGGCGTTGCCCTCCATCCCGCGCCTCGTCCTCATGGAGGTCTTGACCGATTCCACGGCCGCGAGGCCCTCGTAAATCTTCTCGATCAGGATGCGCTCGGGGCCGTCCGGCATGGCCTCCATGGCCGACACGACCTCGACGCCCTTCCTGCGCAGCTCGTGCTTGTACGCGGGCGCGTCGTACTCGTCGCGCGAGAAGCGGTCCATCATGTACACGAGCACGATGTCCGATTCCCCAGCGTTCGCTATCATCTTCTGGAACTGCGGGCGGTCGTCGCTGCGGCCGCTCATGGCGTAGTCGGAGTACTCACCGACGATGGCGTAGCCCTCGCGCGCGCACCAGTCGCGGCAGACGCGCAGCTGGTCGTCAATCGAGGCCTCGCGCTGCTTCGAGCACGAGAAGCGGGCGTATATGACGGCGGTCTTTATATCTTCTGGCATAATCTAGGATGCCCTCCAAACGGGCGGCTATCTGGTAAACCCCGCAGCAGCGTTGGCGCGCTTCGACCTGCGGGGTTTCACTTTGCCGCTACCAGACCTGGGCGTATACCTCGAACGAGGAGTGCTCGGGCATGTTGAAGCAGGAAATCTCGAACGGCTCGGACTCGCCCTTGGACGGGGCATCGACGAACGTCGTGTTTCCGTAGTTGATGGCCCCGGAGGCGTCGCGAGCAATCACGGAGACGGCGACCTGGCTGTACTGCTTCTTGTCCAGTTCGTAGTTGGCGGTCAACTCGCCTGTGTACGAGACGCCGCCGTACGAGTCAGGTACCTCAGCCGTGTTCGATACGGTAAAGACGTCTTCGTCCAGCGTCTGGCTGTCTACCCAGCTCGGCTCATTCGCCTTAAACTCGACCGTTGCGGGGGCGGTGCCGTTTCCCGCCTGGAAACCGTAGTGTACGGTCTCACCGGGGAGGACGACGAACAGGGTCTGCTTGTCGGAGAAGACGATGGAGCCGTCCTCGGCCTTGCCCGTTATCGTCACCGTAGGCATCTGGGCCTCGACGTCCTTGTTGGTGTTCTTCAGCGCGAAGCCGTAGTAGACCCATCCGTCGCCGACCACCGACCAGCCGGACTCGGTAATCTCCAATGGTTTCGGTTCGCTCCGATTCTCGACCTCCTTGGACTCGCCAGACGATTGCTGACCGGAACCGGCTTGTTGCCCGCCGGAGCATCCGACAAGCGGCGCTAGCGAAGCCGTGGCCATAGCGGCCAGGAACGTTCTGCGGGTAATCATGGGTTACTCCTTCCCCTGCGCCGCCCGCAGCTCGCGGGCGACAGCCAATAAGACATGCTTGTGCGGCGACGTAAGGTCGCGGTACGTGTCGACGAGATCGCGCTCATCGTTTGAGATTGGTGCCAAATCACCGCTCTCGCCGTAGAAGTCAGCTATGTTACTCCTCCTATTCCGGGAACTGATCAGCAAGGCCGCGTGCGACTATGACCAGCGCGGTCTTGGCGCGCCCGTTCATGACATCAAAAAGAGACATGAGTTCTTCCCTCGGGTCGATGTCGGCGCAATCGTCGGTATCAGTCATGAGTATGTGGTCAACGGTTGTATCAAACATCATTGCGGCAGCAATGAGCTGCTCGCCGTTCATCACAACCCTACCCTGTTCCCAATTTCGATATGTGCCGATGGAAACGCCGAGGGCATCGGCTGCCTCTTCCTGCGTGATTCCTGCGTGTTTGCGAATCACTTTTAGTCTCGTCTGCATCTCACGCGCCTCCTAAAATCCGTACGTTCTTACCGATTACGCTTCGAATAGTACCAATCTGATGCGCATTTGTACAGATTTCTTCTTGACGACCTTCAATTAGATGCGTACTATGGACTCGCAATCGCAAACCAGATGCGTACTTTTAAGGAGGACTACCAATGAAAAACTTAGCATCTGAACGCACGCGCCGAAGCCTTACGCAAGCCGAGGCGGCGAAGAAGCTCCTTGTCTCGCCCAAAACGCTCGCAAAGTACGAGGGAGACCCAGAGAGCATGCCCGGCGACTTCATCGTTCGTGCTTGCCGCTTCTACGGATGCAGCGCCGGGTACCTGCTTGATCTAAGCAACGAACGTCGCACTCCGGCGGTGGCGTAATGCCCCGCAACCAAAGGCTCGACATCATGCGCCGGAAGTTGCAGCGCCGCTTCAAGTCCTGGAAGGGACGCCGGGCGCAATGACGTGGACGAGCAGCGAAGTCCGCTACCTCGAGGAGCACGCCGGGGACGGGGCCGTGGCCATAGCCGAGGCCCTCGGCAAGACGGTGAGGGCGGTTGAGGTCCAGGCGTCGAAATACGGACTCTCACTCCGCAGGCGCTGGATATGCCCGCGTTGCGGGCGGCAGACCTTCAAGCCGCTATCTAGCCGGACCGGATGGTGCGTCTCCTGCACAAGGGAGCAGCGCGCCTCCGAGATCGCCGAGCAGGTGCGGGCGATGGAGGAGGAGGTGAAGAGGGAGGACCGCGTGAACAAGGAGCGGCAGCGGCTCTACAGCCGCAAATACCGCGCGAAACGTCAAATCGACGAGAAGTTTTCGAGAAGCGATACCAAAGAAACGGAGGAAGAATGACCCCTCAAAACAAATACGCGGGCACCCCCAGCAACCACACCAAGAGCGCCCGCACGTCCAACAGGACTCCCCGCATCGTAGCACGCGAGGGCTACCGCCTGCCAGCGCAGGAGCAGGCCGACAGGCAGAAGGACGCCTTCAGGGCCGGGCTGCTGGTCGGCATCACCGTGACGGCGCTCGCCATGTGCGCGCTGCTGTGGCTCTGGATTATCCCGACCATGGACGGCGCGGTGCACAGCGCGCAGGCCGCATACGAGGCGGTGGGCGTCCATGCGTAACGACGAGCGCTACAACCCCAAGCCCCAGAGCGGCCATCTCGAGATATTCGGCCTCGGGGCCAAGGGCGAAGCGGACGCGGAGGACGCGCGCCGCTGGATTGACGAGAACCCCGGCGCATGGAACTACATGGTCGAGAACGCCGTGAGGCTCTCCAAGAAGGGCTACGTGAGCGCCAACTACCTCGTGAACATGGTCCGCAACGAGCTGCACGTGGGCGTGCGCAACGGCCTCGCGCCGTCCTTCGCCCGAATCATGGAGGCGCGCTACCCCAGCCTCAAGGACGCCTTCAACAAGCACCGCAGCCAGTCCGACGGGTTCACGGCATGAGCTGGGTCAGGCACAAGGAGCGCTCCATGACCTTCCAGCTCGAGCTGGAGAAGATCGTGGGCAAGGAGCGCCACCGGACCGACCCGCGAACCGGACGCAACTACACCCCGAAGCAGACGAGGCTCGCCGAGGATGCCGTACGCAAGGCCTACAGGGCCGAGCATGAGGACCACGGGGACTTCGACGGCATCGTGACCGTCGCCATCGAGACCTTCAGGCCCCTGGCAAAGAGCAACCCGAAGTACTGGGCGGGCCGCGCCGACCTCGGCAAGCCCGACTGGGACAACATCGGCAAGCTCATATGCGACGCGCTCAACGGCGTCGCGTACACGGACGACGCCCACGTGGTGATGGGTGGCGTCAAGAAGGGATGCCGCACGCCATACGGCACGCCGCCGCTGGCAAAGGTGCACATCACCCACTTCACCGAGGAATACGTAAAGGAGAAAAAGAAATGAACGACAAGTACTTCGACGGCAACCTCTTCGAGGAACTCCCGGCGGACCACTTCCACAAGAAGGTGCTCGATCACGCCACCTGCATCGCGGCCAACCTCATGTTCGATGCGGCCCACCCCGACCACACCGGCGGCGTGAAGAGCGCCAACGCCTACCACATGATGATCGCGCTGTGCGAGGCCGGGCTCGCGAAGCTCGACGAGAAGGACGTGGCCGAGAGCCGCGAGTTCGTCGCCAAGGTGCTCACGCCCATCACCAAGGAGAACGAGCGCGAGATGTGCCGCGAGTTCATGGCCGCCATTTTCGGCATCAAATAGGAGGTACGCATGGAACCCATGGAGATCAGGGCCAACTTCAAGCAGGCGACGGTCAAGAGCGGCACGGCCGCGCTGCAGCTCGAGATTCTGACGAGCGACGCCAACGCCTTCCCCATCCTCAAGCTCTCCGGCAAGCCCGTCGTCTTGACGGTGGCCGACATCCAGGACGAGCTGCCGCTCGACTACGACGAGGAGGACGAGGGCGAGCCGCTCCCGTTCGACCGACCGGCGAACGTGGACGCGGAGACGGGAGAGGTATACGAGGTAATCACGGACGAGGCGCGAATGATTGGAGACGGTGAGTAATGGAGTACACGCAGGACGAGAGGCTGGCCGTGCTCACGGCCATGCAGAAGCAGATTGAGCCCGCGCTCGAGGAGGCCAAGGCCATCGCGCGGCAGGAGATCATGGAGGGCTTCGCCGAGACCCACACCGACCGCCGCGCCATCATCGTCGGCGACGAGAAGGTCGGCGAGATCGGCATCAGCTACAGCAAGGCGGCCCCGGTAATCCTCAAGGAGCGCATGGATGAGGCCGTGGCCTTCCTCGACTCCATCGGCATGGTGGACATCGTGCCCAAGAAGGGCTGGGAGGCCCACTTCGCCAAGGCCGGGGACAAGGTCGTGTGCACCGACACGGGCGAAATGGTCGACTGGGCCATGTGGTGCCCGAAGTCGCCCAAGACCGCAGCGGTGCGCGGCTGCGCCCCCGAGGACGTCATGCAGGCGCTCGGCCCGCGCGTCGAGGGAATGAGCGCGGCCGCCCTGCTCGGGGACGGTGAGCTGTGATGGCCGAGGAGATGACCATGGTCCAGGCGGTGAAGCCAGATACGTTCGACCCGTCCGCGATGTTCACCCAGCTGCTCGCGGAGGCGCAGGCCGAGATGGTCAACCCGACCAAGAGCAAGACGGGCCAGAAGGGATACCAGACCTACTCGTACTCCCCGCTGGACTTGGTCCTGAACATCATCAGGCCGCCGCTGAACAAGCGCGGAATCTTCTTCTACCAGCGCTCCGAGGTCGCCGCCAACGGCGCGGGCATGCTCCTGAACACCATCGTGGCCTTCGGCGGCGAGGAGCGCGTGCTCGACGTGAAGCCCTACGAGTACGCCAGCGACCCGCAGGAGTTCGGCAAGCGCGAGACCTACGCCCGCCGGTACTCCGCGCTCATGGCCTTCGGCCTCGTTGGCGAGGAGGACACCGACGGCGACACAGGTCCCAAGGAGACGAAGGAGAAGGCCCCGACGAAGCCTCGCCCGAGCAAGCGCAAGGTGATGCTCGCCAAGATAGCGAAGCTCAAGGCCGAGTGCATGCAGAACGGCGTCAAGGAGGAGGGCCTCCGCGCGTACGAGGAGGCCAACTTCGGCACCGACGACACGACCAAGCTCACCGACAGGCAGCTCGAGGAGCTCGGCAAGCATCTGGCCCAGATGGCCAGGGACAGTAAGGAGATCGACTAGTGAGCAGCGGAATCAACACGGTCGCCATCAGCGGCAACCTCGGGCGCGACCCCGAGCTGCGGGCCACGCAGACGGGCACGCAGGTGCTCCGGTTCTCGGTGTGCGTCAACGAGCGCCGCAAGGTCGGCGACGAGTGGCAGGACGTGCCCAACTGGGTCGACGTCACCGTGTTCGGCAAGCGCGCCGAGGCGCTCAACCGCTACCTGTCCAAGGGCACGCACGTGTGCGTCCAGGGCAGGCTGCGCCAGAGCAAGTGGGAGAAGGACGGCCAGAAGCACAGCCGCCTCGAGGTGATCGCGGACAACGTCACGTTCTCTGGCGGTGCCAAGCGCGACGACGTGCCCGACGAGGTCTACGACGACGATTGCCCGTTCTAAGGAGTGAAGATGGAGCAGTATTCGATTCTCGACCTCGCGCTCGAGGTCTACATCCCGGGGGCCACCGGCTACGGTTGCACCGAGGGCCGGTGCGTCTACACGGTCACCAACGGCCAGGCGCTTCTGGTCGAGGCGAAGGTCAAGCGCTCGCGCGGCAACGACGCCGCGCCGAAGGTCAACAAGAAGCGCCTGCAGCGCGTGGCCATGTGCTTCGCCGCCGACCATCCCGAGGTCGAGGCCATCAGCTTCGACGTGCTCGAGGTGATCGTGGGCAGCGAGGCCACCCTGACGTTCAACGCGGCCAAGGCCGCCTTCACCTGGGAGCGATGACATGGAGGAGGCCCAATTCAAGTGGCTTCCCAAGTTCACCGCAGCCTGCGCCAAGGCACCGGAGGAGCAGCGAGGAAAGCTCCTCTGGGCCTTGGCCCAGTACGGCACCTACGGCATCGAGCCTGATCTGGAATGGCCGCTCGATGCCATCTTTGCCAGCGTCCGCGAGGACATCGACTACTCGAAACGGTGCATCGCGGCAGGCAAAACGGGTGGACGAGGCAACAGAAAGCCCCCTTTGGATGATGCTAAACCCCCCTTTAGCGAAACCGAAACCCAAAACGACGAGCCGGAGGGAAACGACGAACCCCTTTCGGCAGAGCAAAAGGGTGACGGAGACAGTGCCGAAGCCAAAGCAAAGCAAGGCAAGGCAAGGCAAGGCAAGGCAGTTAGTAAGAGATTCGTCAAACCCGCGCTCGCGGAAGTCGAGGAGTACGTCTCGGCAAAGGGCTACACGTTCAGCCCCGAGGCGTTCTGGAGCTACTACGAGGCCGTCGGGTGGAATGTCGGCAGCAAGCCGATGAAGAACTGGAAGGCCGCGTGCTCAACGTGGCAGCAGCGCGAGCCGAAGAAGGAGGCAGGCCATGATGCGTACTCAAATCTCTGACGTGCTCATGCCCGACGGGGCGCGCGAGCAGATCGCCGCAATCATGCGCTCCCGCCTCCGCAAGGCCGGGCTGCGCGGCCCCTACGCCGAGGCCGACTGCGACCTCGGCAAGCGCATGGCCAAGCTCGCCGGGAAGGGCGAGGGCGCATACCTCTGGGGCGAGCCGGGCACGGGCAAGACCTATGCCGCCGCCTGCGCCGTGCGCCTGGCCGTGCTGGATGGGACGAGCGCCAAGCTGGTCACCACGAGCCGCCTGCTCGACGACATCCGCTCCGAGTACGACGGCGGCGAGCGCGGGGCGCTCCGCAGGGCCGAGCGGTACAGGCTCCTCGCCCTGGACGACCTCGGGGCCGAGCGCCCGACCGAGTGGGCCATCGAGACGCTGACGCGCCTCATCGACACCCGCGTGGCCGAGGGCCTGCCCACCATCGTCACGAGCAACTACCGCATCGGCCAGATCAGGGACCTCTGGGGAGGCATGGCCGGAAAGCGCGTGGCATCGCGCCTCGCCGGGGCGTGCAGGCCCATCGAGGTCAAGGGGCAGGACAGGAGGCTCGGATGATAGTGAGCGCATCGCAGCTCCGTGGAGTCCCGAAGGACCGCGCGGAGCTCTACGGCAAGCCCCACGTCGGCGCGCGCTACGTCGGCAACCGCTACGAGCTGACCGCCGAGCGCTGCGGAATCTGCGGGCGGCAGGCGACCAACTGCCACCACATCGTGCCGAGGCGCTGCGGCGACTTCGCCCTCGTAACGCCCAGGGGCACGTGGCGGCTCCGCTCGCCGCTGATCGCCCTGTGCGGGAGCGGCACCACGGGATGCCACGACGGGTTCCACGGCGGGGCGAGGTACAGGCCCGAGTGGGTGTGGGACGAGCCGGAGTTCGAGGAGGCGTGGTGGGACGGCACGCTGCTGTGCGAGCACGAACCGCACGACCCCGCGCTCTACGGCTACGGCCACTGGGCGATAACGGACACCAAGACGGGACGAACCATCGAGATAACGGAGGGTTAGACATGGAAATCACCAACTGCAAGCAGTACGTGCTCGCCGAGCTGGACTACGAGCATCGCCGCAACGAGCGCCTCGAAGCCGAGAACAACAAGCTGGCCAAGCAGCTCAAATCTATGACCAAGAGGGCCGCGAGCTACTACGAGACGATCACCCGCCCGAAGACGCCCATCGAGGCGCTCGCGGACAGGGTCATGCGCGAGGAGATGCTGACCCGCTTCTCCTATGCCGAGGTGACGGGCGTGGAGGACCTGTATACCGGGAAGACGCTCGACTTCGACGAATGGTGCCACAATGCGGTGCGCCTGAAGCAGCTGCCGGACGGCATCAGCGAGGAGACGCTCATCCGATTCATGCGCGACGACCTCAAGGCCATCTACGACGCGGAGGTGGCCAAGTGTACCGAGTAGAGGCTGTCGTATTCGACAAGAGCGACGGCAGCAGGCCGAGGCCGTCGAGCGGTGCCTTCTACGACGTCTGCGCGGGGAGCTTCGAGAAGTGCATGGAGTTCATCCGCGCCAACGCCGTGACCCCGCCGGACTGCCTGCCGACCTTCTACCGCATCGCCCGCGATGAATAGGGCGTGCGCGGGGCAGGTGTTCAGATTGAGAAGTTGGGACTACGGCCAGAAAAGGCCGGGGAGCTGGATGGAATGAGGAAACCGACCGGGGAGGACGCCATAAGGGCCGCAGCGCTGCTGTTGATCATCCCGCTGCTCGTGGCGTGCCTCCCGCTTATCGCATACGACTGGATTAAGGAGAAGACGAGATGAACGAGATCACTACCGAGGAGAGGCTCCGCATCGTCGAGGAGCTGAACCGCACGGCCAACGACAGCCTGGGCGGCGAGAGCCTCCAGCGCGCGCTGGCCAGAATCACCGGGGCGGAGGACACGAGCTGGCGCGGGGTCATGCGCCGCGTCGCCGAGCTGGCGTACCGCCCGACGACGCAGGTGCAGGTTGCGCCCGACGGCCGATACCACTGCTTCGCCTGCGGCCACGACGGCAGGACCGAACCCACGGGCGGCCTGAACTACTGCGAGCAGTGCGGTGCGGAGGTGACCAACTGATGGATAGGCCAGACATCTACAGCGACGGGGAGAGGCCGGAGCGCTGCGCGAACTGCAACCATGTCAGGACGACCGTGTTCCGCAGCGTCTACGGGACCGAGCGCATCGAGTACGAGTGCATGCGCAGGCCCGAGTTCATCCACCGCACCCAGGGCGAGGCGCGCTGCAACTACTGGACCGACGCGGGCTACGAGGAGGGCGAATGAGGCATTACGAGTTGAGCATCAGGCCGTTCAGGCAGGTGGCGTGCGACAAGGAGCAGGCACTCAAGCCGCTCGAGGAGGCCGCCGAGATTTACGGCGCGTGGCAGGAGCTGACCATCCACGACGGGATGACGCCTGATGCCGACGCGCGTAGGGCGATGCTGCGCGACTACGTCATCGACGAGTGCGTGGAAACCATCCAGGCGGCCGTCAACATGCTCGCGGCGCTCACTATCGAGCAGGGTGAGATCGACATGGCCATCGATAGGATGGACGCCCGCAACGACCTGCGCGGCAGGTTCTAGATAGGAGGAGCAATGGCGAACACCAAGCTACCAAGGGATGCCGAGGGGCGCGAGATTCCGCTGGATACCGAGTGCCTGTACACATGCAAAGGTGAAAAGCAAGACGTGCTCGGCTTCACGTACTACCGAAAAGAAGAAAAGTGGGAGATTGAGACCGATTCGCGGATTGTCAACTCTATTTATCTCTACATCACCCCGCCCGACAGCTGGGAGAAGCTGGAGAAGGACTTGGACAGGTGCATTAAGGCAGACAGCCTTTGCGCGTACCACAAGTCAGAAGAATGTTCCACGTGCGTCCTGCCAAGGGATAGTCAATGCCATTGCGATTCGCTGGCACTCGAGGCCATCAAGGAGCGCATCCGCAAACTGAGGGGTGTGAGTCGATGAACATGACACCTTGCTTCATCTCCGAAATGCCAGGGGAGAAGACGAAGGCACTGCTTATCGGCTTCTACCAAAAAGCGTGGACGCATGATGCATCGCCCCTAATCGGAGGGTTTCCCGCCGGGCAAATCGCGTATCCGGTCGCAGTCGTGCTGCTCGAATCGGGTGATGTTGTGACCGTAAATGCTGAATGCGTGACCATCGACTCACCCGCAGAGCTGTTTGAGCAGTACGCGTGGATGGACGGTGAGGACGAATGACCGACGAAATCAAGCTGAAGCCATGCCCGTTCTGCGGCGGGCCGGCCGAGATAGTGGACAACAGCCGATACGACCCCGGTACCTACTTCGTGGGCTGCCTGTATTGCGGTGCGCGGTCGGACTACGAGCACGGCGAGGAGAACGCCGCAGAACTTTGGAACGGAAGGGTTGAGCCAAATGATCACTGACGATGTGCGCCGCGAAGTGGCGGCGAAGATGCTGGAGATAATCCACGAGAACCCGGACGTCTCGCTTCAGGGCATGGTCGCCTCGGCGATAAACGAGTGCCTGCCGGAGGGCATGGAGTACGGCCCGACGCTCGCCGAGCTGATCGAGCGGCCGGTATGCCGCAACATCGCCGACTACACCAAGGAGTCCTTCAGGTGCTCCGAGTGCGGATGCCGCGTGCTGGTGCCCGGCGACAAGCCGGACGGTGTGCTCGTCGTGACATCCGAGGCGTTTCCAGTCGACTGGTACTCCTGCCCGGTCTGCGGTGCGGTGGTGCTCGATGGCTAGCGACGAGCAGCGCCGCGAGGCGGCAAAGGAGCTGCGGGAGCTTGCGACCCCCGGATGCATCCGCTACGCAGAGGAGTTCTACGAGGAGCTCCGCGAGATCGTCGCCTCTGACCTTGACGGCAGTTTCGACGGCGTGGCCAACTCGCTGGCGGACCTAATCGATCGACCGACCTGCAAAATCATCCTCGCGAGAGAGCTACGCACGGCCTACGGTAAGCCGATCACCGGGATAAACGCCTACATACTGTCGTGCGGGCACCAAGCGGTCGAGTTCGCGAAGCCGAGGTATTGCCCGGAGTGCGGGATGGAGGTCGGCGAATGATTGACATTGACCTGTACAAGCGCTGCCCATGCTGCGGCACTACCGAGCATCTTGGGGAGTTCGTGAGCTACGCCAAGAATGGAGCCATATTGCAGTTCGTGGCCTGCGCCTCGTGCGGGGCGCGCGGAGACGTCGGCCTGATGGATGCCATCGAAGCGCGCGACCGATGGAACCGGGGCCTATCCAGATACGGGCGGAGGTGGCCTGATGGACACGATGGAGGACATCCTCGCGGACTGCAACGAGGTGTTCCGCTACGACGAGACGAGGCCGCAGGACCGCGCCCACACGTACCTCAAGGAGCACAGGTCTGCCGGGGATACGACGACACGGCCATGGAGCGCGCCGCCCAGGACATGATCGAGCGCGCATACGCGGTCGGGCGTATGGAGAGCAGCGAGGCGGTGGCGAGGGAGACCGCGCGCATCATCGCCGAGGGAATAGCGAAGGAGCTGGGCACGACGCCCGGAGAGGAGCAGACATGCGATTCGAGATAACCGAGGTCCACGTGGTGGACATCCCCGACAGCGAGGTCGAGGAGATGGAGAACCCGCTGGAGGAGATCAAGGACGACGCGCACTGGTTCATCGAGACCTACGAGCGCGAGGCATGGTGCGAGGAGGTGACCCGCCTTGGCCGCCAGCTGTGAGCCGGGGAGCGGCTACAACCTGCCGCCGGGATGCTTCGATGGCGACCCGAGGGCACCGTGGAACAGGGAGGAGCCGAGGACCTGCGGCGAATGCTCGCACCTGCTCGAGGGCTGCTGCGACTACGGAATCTGCGAGCGTGAGTTCGAGGAGGCGTTCGAGAGCGACCCGAACGTGGGCACGGACAGCCCGGGGGCCGAGTGGCACGCGGCGTGCTGGGCTCGCAACTGGGTCGTCGACCACTACAAGGACATGCAGGAGGACACGTGCGACAGCTTCTCGAGTTGCTAGCGCTGGCCCTTTTGGCGGCGGCCCTGCTGGCGGCATGGGCGTGGACGGTCCGCGCCCTCGCCGCAGGGCTCCTCCTGCTCGCATTCATGGCACTATAGGAGGGACACATGATCGACTGGAAGAGGGCGGGCGGATGCCTGCTCATCATCGCGGCCTGCCTCGCCATAGACGCGGCGGCGGTGGCCGTGATGTTCAAGATGCTGCTGGCGCTGTCGGCGGCGATTGGAGTGGGATAGATGGACAACGGTAAACAGTACGACCAGCACAGGGTCGAGCAGGGAATCACGGCGGCGCTGGAGGCGTTCAAGCTGCTGGGCCTCACGCCGCTGGAGATATTCCAGGCGGCCCGCAGCATCAGCCTGGGCGTGGCCGCCAAGGCCAAGGCCGAGAGCGGGAGGCGCGAGCTGTGAGCGTGTACTGCCCGCACTGCGGCCGCACGCACCCCGAGGGCCAGCGCTGCCCGTGCAGGCCGAGGCCCAAGCGCAGGCCGACGGAGGGCGACGCCACGAGGGCCGAGCGCGAGCCATGGCGCACCGAGTACTCGTCGAGCGCGTACCGCAAGGCGAGGCAGAGGGCCATCGGCAGGCAGCTGGGAAGGTGCGCCGACTGCGGAAGGGTGTGCGCCGAGTACCGCAACGGCCGCTGGTACACGGCTGGCATGGGCGGCGAGGTGGACCACGGCCGTGCGCTGTGCGAGGGCGGCGGCAGCGAGGTGGAGAACCTCACGCTAAGGTGCAAGAGCTGCCACAAGAAGCGCGATGATGCACGCAGAGCGGCGAACAGATAGCTTTTATGCACAAGGGTGTGGCCTCGGACGGGGCTGCACCCCTTTTTTATGCACGACCCCCTACCCCCTCGGAAAATCGGGTTTCTTTCCC
>OIET01001192.1_pt1 | contig 13453 bp, 8 predicted proteins | sample 1581871 | NCBI WGS metagenome assembly OIET01 (sample SAMN03279760, study PRJEB24777) | human gut metagenome | isolation source: fecal sample PR121 from 1 month old male Malay infant, vaginally delivered... | place: Singapore | collected 2005-09-16
AGTTAAGGAATTGCAAGAAGAAAATGCAAAACTGAAAGCTAAGACTTCATCAGCTCCTGCTAGTCGCCCAGCATACGCGAGTGCGACAAGTGAGCCATCACCTGCGAATGCCAATGTTGCTTCGGCTTCAAACTATGATATCTTAAAACGTATCAGTCGTTTGGAGAAAGAGGTCTTTGGAAAACAAATCGTCGAATAAAACTGGTTTTGTGCAATTTTCGGATAATCGCATGGTTGCAAGTCTTCCATGAGGAAAGTCCATGCTAGCACTGGCTGTGATGCCAGTAGTGTTTGTGCTAGGTGAATTAATAAGCCTAGGGACTTGATTTTCAAGTTACGGCGAGTGAACTGGCTAAGTCTTAGGATAGGTTTTAGTAGCTCTGAAAGTGCCACAGTGACGGAGTTTTTAGGGAAACCTAAAAAGTGGAACGCGGTAAACCCCTCAAGCTAGCAACCCAAACTTTGGTAGGGGCATGGGATGGCTGGAAACGAACGGACCATCCTGACTGCTTTGCAGTAGACAGATGATTATCGAAGGAAGTGGTACCTAGTCACTTCTGGAACAAAACATGGCTTATAGAAAATTGCATATAGGTGAGGCTGGGACACATGTCTCAGCCTTCTTTTAGCAAGAATTCTCTCTTTTATATTTAAAGAAAAGAGTGGGAAATAAGCTATCGGTTAAGAAAGTTTGTACGCGTAACAATGAGATAAAAGGATAACAATGAAAGAAACATTTACATTAGTAGCAACTGCAGCAGCAGGTCTTGAGGCTGTGGTTGGACGTGAATTGCGTGAGTTAGGTTATGACACGCAGGTTGAAAATGGTAAGGTGCGTTTCCAAGGTGGTGTTCGTGCAATTGCTGAAACCAACCTTTGGTTGAGAGCAGCAGATCGTATCAAGATTGTAGTGGGTGAATTTCCAGCACGTACCTTTGAGGAACTCTTTCAGGGAGTTTTTGCTTTAGACTGGGAAAATTATCTTCCGCTAGGTGCAAAGTTCCCAATTTCTAAGGCTAAATGTGTTAAATCAAAGCTTCATAATGAGCCATCTGTTCAGGCGATTTCAAAAAAAGCTGTCGTTAAGAAATTGCAGAAGTATTTCCACCGTCCAGAAGGAGTGCCTCTCCAAGAAACAGGAGCGGAATTTAAGATTGAAGTCTCTATTTTGAAGGATAAGGCTACGGTTTTGATTGATACCACAGGTGCTAGTCTCTTTAAGCGTGGCTACCGTACTGATAAAGGTGGAGCACCGATTAAAGAAAATATGGCGGCTGCTATCCTTGAACTTAGTAATTGGTATCCGGATAAACCATTGATTGACCCGACTTGTGGTTCAGGGACCTTCTGTATTGAGGCTGCAATGATTGGCATGAACATTGCACCAGGATTTAATCGTGATTTTGCCTTTGAAGCATGGAATTGGGTGGATAAGGATTTAGTACAGTCGGTACGTGATGAGGCAGATAGCAAGGCAAACTACGATATTGAATTAGATATTATGGGTTGTGATATTGATGGCCGTATGGTTGAAATTGCAAAAGCCAATGCTCGTGAGGCAGGTCTTGAAGATGTTATTAAATTGAAACAAATGCGTTTACAGGACCTGAAAACAGATAAAATCAATGGTGTCATTATTTCAAACCCTCCTTATGGTGAGCGTTTGTTGGATGACAAGGCTGTGGATATCTTGTATAATGAAATGGGTCAAACTTTTGCGCCACTTAAAACTTGGAGCAAGTTTATCTTGACCAGCGATGAACAATTTGAAAGCAAATACGGTATGAAAGCCGATAAAAAACGTAAGCTTTATAACGGGACCCTCCGTGTTGATTTATATCAATATTTTGGAGAGCGTGTTCGCCGTTCTGAGGCTAGAAAGGTAAATTAAACGTGTCAGAAGATAAAACACAAAATGGCTATGAAGGTAGCCAAGAGCTAGATTTCCAAGATGCCAAGGAAATGACGGTCGGTGAGGCTGTCCGAAAAGAAGCCGAGATTAATGCTGGTGTAACAGAAACAGATAGCATTTTGGATAAGTATATCAAGCAACACCGTGAAGAAGTTGCCTCACAAAAATTTTCAAAGAAAATTGAAGCTGACGGCGATACATCACCTTTGGATGCCTTTATTCAAAAGCAACGTCAGGAGTTTGCGGATTCAGGTTTGATTGGTCAATCAATGGCTAATGAGTCAATCAACTCAACAACAGCTACTGAAGAAGTAACACCGGTCACATTTGGTTTTGGTGCTACAGATAACAAGGCTGATGAAACTCAATCTCATATTGACAAGCAGTTGCCAAATGCCCCTGTTGAACCTGAGGTTATTGCAGAACCAGAAAGTCAAAGTTCTGAAGTTATCATTACGTCAACAAATGCTGATCGTTTCATCACGTCAGAAACAGAAAAATTTGACCTTGGTGATGCACTCGCTGATTCATCTACTTCAACTAATCAGCCAGCCTATAACGATGCATTGGTAGATAATATTGATGATAACAATCCTTTGATTGCTAACATTGATGATCCAGAACCACAAAATCCTGCTGTTGCCAATATTGACGATACTGAGCCACAAGCTTCAAAACCTTTGTTGGATGATGTTACTATTTCAGACACTATTGATTTGGCAGCTATTGCATCAACAGTGGCAGGGGTAACTGGAGTAAAAGCTGATGAAGAAAAGACAACACCAAAAGTGTCTATGGCAGTTAATCGCCCATCTGCAGAAGACAGAATCTCTTCAGAGTCTGTTTCACCATCGCATAAGAGTGCCTTTGATGGTGACATTCCAGTTTACCGTCGTAAAGGTGTTGTTATCGGTGCTCTAGCAGTTCTTGCTTTAGCTATTATCGGTGGTAGCTATGCTCTTTATAAAGGAACACATAGCCAATCGGCGAAAACAACAAGCACAGCTTCTTCAGCAGTGACATCATCATCAAGCAAGGATACGTCAGCTGCTGATAATAAGGCCTTTGAAGAAATGTATAAGAATTTCTTCACAGATGACGAGCAAACGAAACTCGCTAATGATCAATTTGGTAAGTTATCAGATTTGGAAAAACTGCTCAAGAAATTGGAGAAAACCAAGTATTATGATGCAGCTAAGAAAAAATATGATAACTTGAAGAAACAAATTGAAGCTGTACAAAAGATTAACAGTCAGTTTGAGTCAGATGCTCTTGTAGATGGTAGCTATAATGCCTCTATTGCTGTTAAATCAGATGCTAACTTTAATAATCTTCCAGAAAGTGTAACAACAACTGGAAATGCGAGTCTCGACAGCACTGTCCAAGAAGCTATTAAGGGTGGTAAGACTCAGCTTGAAGAAAAAGCTAAGGCTGCGAGCGCAACATCTGCAGCGACAGCTGCTGCCAGCGCCAATACTGCTAGTCCTGCTGCACCTTCAGGTGATAACACATCTGGAGCAGCTTCTAATGGTGATGGTGCGGCCGCATCAAATACTTCTGGAGCGCAAAATGGAGCAGCTAATTCAGCAGATTCAGCAGGTTCAACTGGTGCGACTGGAGGAACTACTGGTGGCTCAGCTGCAGCTTCAACAGTTGTAACACGCGGAATCACAAATTATAACCCATCAATCCTTCAACGTAATCGCTCACGTGTGCCTTATAATGCAAACGTAGTAGCAGATACAAGTAACCCAGCTTGGACATGGGCTGATGGTGTTCTTGATAAGATTATCGAAACATCACACTCACGTGGTTACTTCTCAGGAGATAACTTCATCCTTGAGCCAGTCAACATCATCAATGGTAATGGTTACTACAACTTGTACCTTCCAGATGGAACTTACCTCTTCAGTATTAACTGTAAGACAGGTTACTATGTTGGTAATGGTTCAGGTCACTCAGATAAACTTGATTACGAATAATAATCTGCGACACTCCTTCGGGAGTGTTTTTTGTTTTATCTTGGTGAAGGCCTAGTTTATAAGGATTTTGTGCTATAATAGAGGGATAAGATAGGGGTGAATACTATGGCAAAATTGATGCCGGGTAGAGTACGTAATGAGGGTATTGAACTTTTTGAAAAGGATCTCATTACCATTCATCAGGTCTCAGAAACTCAGTTGGATACAACAGTTGACCAACATCATTTAATTTATACACTCAATGATTCTGAAATCACGTGTGACTGTGATTATTTCGCTCAAAAAGGCTATTGTCCCCATTTAGCAGCGATTGAGTATTATCTAAAAAACGATAAAGAAGGCCAGCGTCTATTGGCAGAATTGGAAGAGGAACAAGAGTCCTCTCAGGGCCAAGAGCGAGGACACTCTTTTGGTGGTTTATTTTTAGAAGGCCTTTCCCTAAATGAGGATGATACTGTTAGATATAGCTTGATGGTAGAGGGAGAGGAATCTACCTTTGGTTCAGAGATTTGGTGGAGTATACGTTTACGTCGCTTACCAGATGAACGTTCTTATGTTATTCGAGATATTCCTGCCTTTCTCAAGCTTGTAGAGGCTGAGGGTTATTATCAGATAGGTAAGAACTATTATGAACCCCTATCGCTTATTCAATTTGACCAGGCTTCACAGGCATTTTTAGACTTCTTAGGACGGATGATTCCAGATGAAGCCAAGACTAATTTAGACTTTATTTTACCGAATAATGCACGTCATCTTTGTCTCCCCTACGGTTTTTTTGAGGAAGGTTTGAGACGGATGCAAGATTTGGATGGCTTTAGGTTTGAATGGGAAGGAACCGAATATCACCGACTTTTGGTTGAGGATTTGACTGCTGATGCCCATCTCTTCTCGTTTGATATTTCTGTCGAGCCTAAGATGATTGAATTGACTGTTGCTGAGAAGAATAGTCAGGCCTTTTTTAATAATCGTATTCTCTTTTATCAAGGTGTTTTTTATCGTTTGAATCGAAAACAACAAAAACTTTTGGTTGGTTTACGCTCTCTTCCAATCGGAAGCGATTTGAATAAGCATGTCAGCTTTAATCTTGATGAACAAGCCATCTTGGCTGCTAGTCTTTTTGATTTTAGGACTATGGGACCAGTTAAAGCTCCTAAAGCCTTTAATATCAAGGATTTTACACCGAGATTTCACTTTGATCTGAAAGGTGACGGTGAGGTTATGCTTACATTAGCCTTTGATTTTGATGGTTTCCTAGTCCATAATCGACAAGAGTTGAGCCATTTAGGATTTACGAGTAACTATCGTCATGAGCAGGCTGTTTTCCGTTTGATGGCTAAGCATGAATTCACCCCTGATTTTCAGTCATCTAAACGATTAAGTAGCAGTCAAGAGCTCTATGATTTCTTTACGAATACTCTAGCAGAATTTGAAAATACAGGGACGGTTCTGATTGGGCAGGAGTTGCGTGACTTACGGGTTGAACAGAGCCCACAGGTTCAGGTAGAGCGTCAGGGGAATTTATTAGATATTTCCTTTGATTTTTCAAGTCTTGACGATGAAGATGTGGATCATGCTTTAGCAGCTTTGATGGAAAGTTCGCCCTATTTTATCAATCGTAGTGGTCAGTTGATTGTTTTTGACGAAGCGACGCATCGTATTAGTGAGAGTCTCAAAACTCTAAGAGCTCGATATTCAGGGCAAGGTCACCTAGAACTAAATCAATTGACTGCCTATCAATTAATGGATGCTCTTTCAGAAAGTGATTCTGTTCGTTTTTCAAAAGATTTCCAACTCTTAACGCAACATTTGAGTAAACCAGAGACCTTTGATTTGCCAACTTATAAGGTAGAAGCTGACCTTCGTCCCTATCAGGAAAAGGGTGTTCAGTGGCTATCTATGTTGCATCACTATGGTTTTGGCGGTATCTTGGCCGATGATATGGGGTTGGGAAAAACCTTGCAGACCATTGCCTATCTCTCTGCACATTTAGAAGAAGAGCAACGAGTCTTGGTTTTGTCACCATCAAGCCTGATTTACAATTGGCAGGATGAGTTTAAAAAGTTCGCTCCTCAGTTAGATGTAGCGGTTTCTTATGGACTCAAGCCAAGACGTGATGACATCATTGCTGAAGACCACCAGATTATTATTACAAGCTATGCTTCCTTCCGTCAGGATTTTGATGCCTACAAGGCTGGTAAATATGACTATCTCATTCTCGATGAGGCTCAGGTCATGAAGAATACACAGACAAAGATTGCCCAATATCTACGTGATTTTTCTGTTCCACATTGCTTAGCACTATCTGGAACGCCTATTGAAAATCATTTGTTGGAGATTTGGTCTATTTTCCAAATTATTCTACCAGGACTTTTACCGGCTAAGAAAACTTTCCTTAAGTTAACACCAAAGGAAGTGGCTAGGTATATTTCTCCCTTTATTCTAAGACGTAGGAAAGAAGAGGTCCTTCCTGATTTACCAGATTTGATTGAAATCACTCACCAAAGTGAATTGTCAGATGCTCAAAAGGCTATCTATTTAGCGCAATTGCAACAGATGCAGCAAGGTTTAATTTCTGCAAGTGATCAGGAAATCAACCGTCGTAAGGTGGAAATTTTGTCAGGAATTACCCGCTTACGACAAATCTGTGATACCCCAGCTCTTTTTATGGACTATGCTGGAGATAGCGGAAAATTAGATAGCCTAAGAGAGTTGCTTAGTCAAATTAAGGAATCAGACCACCGTGTTCTTATCTTTTCACAATTTCGTGGGATGTTAGATATTACAGAGGGGCTCTTACAAGAATTAGGTATTTCCTCTTATAAGCTAACAGGGTCAACGCCATCTGATAGTCGTCAAGAGATGACCAGAGCCTTCAATCAAGGAAGTCGAGATGCCTTTTTGATTTCTCTAAAAGCAGGAGGAGTGGGACTGAATCTAACTGGTGCTGATACGGTTATTCTGATTGACCTTTGGTGGAATCCAGCGGTAGAAATGCAGGCTATTAGTCGTGCGCATCGTATAGGTCAGGAACAAAATGTCGAAGTTTACCGTTTGATTACAAGAGGGACTATTGAAGAGAAAATTCTTGAGCTTCAAGAAGGCAAGAAAAACCTGGTGACAACTGTCTTGGATGGCAATGAAAGCCGTGCCAGCATGACCGTTGAGGATATTAAAGAAATTCTTGGTATTGTAATATCTTAATTTGTTATATTTGATATTGAAATACTAAGATGTGAAAATGCTACTAGGCAAATCTTTTGAATTAGGCTATAATAGAATACTGCAAGACGTATCTTCCCATTCCCGATTGTTTATATTAAGATACGCATTATCTCGAAAACGAAAGGAAGTCTTTTATGCATCGCCAAAGACGACAATTTCCGCTGATTCCAGACGGGGAATCTTGCTTGCAAGAACCGGTCTCTATGCGCCTATATGAAAATGAAGATTTAATCACAAATATCCGTGGCCCTTACCAAGATAAGGACTACAATGATTTGTTGCCGAACTATGATTTCTTGTCAGCTAAGCCTAGCAATCGTAAGCAGGCTTCAAAACGAGTGGAGACTCAAGAAGCTGGCATGACTTATGCAGAGGAAGCCCGTGAAAAGGCTAAGCGTGATGTCCGTGAGAAACGCCAAAAATTCCTCCGCCAAGAAGTTCAACAAACCAAACATACTAATAGCCGTCAACTAACTGCTAAGCCTAAGGTAGAAGCTAAGCCAAGCTTTGAGGCTACTGTTGAGCCAGCTGCTGTAACAACGGATAAAGGGCCAGTGACAGCATCTATATTGGGAGCTCCTGTAAGTGCTATCAAGCGAACTTTAGCACCTAACGGGAAACACTCAAAAATCCATCACTTGGCAAATCGTCTGCAACAGGATTCTTACATCTTGGCAGAAGTGGCTCCAACCTATCAACAGCCTAGTAACCCATCTCGTAAGAAGGTCAAGAAAAATAGCTATGACTTCTTGAAACGTAGCCAGGTTTATAATTACCCAGAACGTCAAACTTACCGTGAACACCGAGTTGCTCAAGAATTAAATTTGACGCATTTAGAAGACGCAAACTAATCGCAGTGCGATTGTAAGGAGAAACTATGTCAAAAACTTATCATTTTATTGGAATTAAAGGATCTGGTATGTCAGCTTTGGCTTTGATGCTCCACCAAATGGGACACAAGGTTCAAGGTTCAGATGTGGAAAAATATTACTTCACACAACGTGGTCTTGAGCAAGCAGGTATTCCTATCCTTCCTTTCGATGAAAAAAACATCACAGAAGATGTTGAATTGATTGCTGGAAATGCCTTTCGTGAAGACAACAACGTTGAAGTTGCTTATGCGATTAAAAATGGCTACAGCTTTAAGCGTTATCACGAGTTTTTGGGTCACTTCATGGATCAATTCACTAGCTTTGGTGTGGCAGGTGCACATGGTAAGACTTCTACAACAGGTCTCTTGTCACATGTTATGAAAAATATCACAGACACGTCATACCTTATCGGTGACGGAACTGGTCGAGGTTCTGCTAATGCACAATACTTTGTCTTTGAGTCTGATGAATATGAACGTCATTTCATGCCATACCACCCAGCATACTCAATCATCACTAACATTGACTTTGACCATCCTGATTACTTTACAAGTATCGATGATGTGTTCTCTGCCTTTGATGATTATGCTAAGCAAGTGCAAAAAGGACTCTTTGTTTACGGTGAGGATCCACACCTTCGTAAGATTACAGCCAATGCGCCAATCTATTACTACGGTTTCGAAGAAAATGATGACTTTATGGCAACAGACATTGTTCGTACAACGACAGGGTCTAATTTCAAGGTAAAACACGATGGACAAATTCTTGGAGAATTCCATGTGCCAGCCTATGGTCGTCACAATATCTTGAATGCAACTGCGGTTATTGGGACCCTCTATGTAGCTGGTTTCGACATGGATTTGGTTGCAGAACACCTTAAAACTTTCTCAGGTGTTAAACGTCGTTTCACAGAAAAAATTATCAGTGGTACTGTTGTCATCGATGACTTTGCTCACCATCCAACTGAAATTATTGCAACGCTTGATGCAGCACGCCAAAAGTACCCATCTAAAGAGATTGTTGCTATTTTCCAACCACATACCTTCACACGTACCATTGCTCTTCTTGATGAATTTGCTGAAGCTTTGAACGAAGCAGATGCTGTTTATTTGGCGCAAATTTATGGTTCAGCGCGTGAAGTTGACCATGGTGATGTTAAGGTTGAAGATCTTGCTGCTAAGATCAATAAACCTGCCAAAGTGGTTACAGTTGAAAATGTCTCACCTCTCCTTGACCATGACAATGCTGTTTATGTCTTTATGGGAGCTGGGGACATCCAACTTTACGAACGCTCGTTTGAAGAGCTCCTAGCAAGCTTGCAAACACACATGTAATATATTAAGGGCTGTAGCGATTTCGCTCAGCTCTTTCTCTTAATAGAAAGGAATTTAATATGCTTATTCGACATGCCCGAGAGGATGATTGGGCTGATGTTGTCCGTATCGAACAAGATAATTTTTCACCTGAAGAGGCTGCAACTCCAGAGGCTATTGCAGAGCGTTTAGAGACGATTTGTGATACCTTTCTAATTGCTGAAATTGATGGCGTTGTAGCAGGTTACATCGAAGGACCTGTGATTGCGGAACGTTATCTCACAGATGACTTGTTCCATAAGGTGGTTCCTAATGCTAGTCAAGGAGGCTTTATTGCAGTTACTAGTTTGTCTATCTCCAAAGATTTTAAAGGGCAAGGGATTGGGACAGCCTTGATTGCAGCGCTTAAGGATCTGGCTATCGCCCAAAAACGCCAAGGTATTAGTTTGACTTGCCATGATTACCTGATTGCCTATTATGAGATGAATGGTTTCACTGATGAAGGAGAATCAGAATCAAATCATGGCGGTAGCACTTGGTATAATATGGTTTGGGAGAATCCAGAAACCCATTGAATTCAGTGTTACGTTACTGTGACAAAGGACCAATTGATTTGCATTAACTGACTTTTTAAGATATAATGGCGTTTGTTACTATAGAGGAGGTATGCCTTGACGGACAAGTTTAATGAACACTCGGAATCTGCTGAAGATAGCCTAAGCTTTAAAGATCAGATTCTTCGAGATTTACAAGAAGCAACACGGCTCCGTTCTCTTCGCGAGGAGGAGCATAATAAAAGTGCAACTATGCCCGAGACACCACGTTCAACGTCAGCTGAGAGCGCTACAACACATAGTACCTCAGCGTCCAATAAAGTAAGTAACCAAGATTTTAGTTCACATTCTGTTTCTCATAGTGCTTTGGCTAAATCTATGACTTCTGAGACGGCTCAAGATTCTCAACAAGATAGTGTTGGCTTGTTTTCTGTTTCTCAAGCTGAGTCTTTAGTGTCTGATGCTCATTCAAATGAAGCGTCTATTTCTAAAGAACCTATTGAGGAGGAGAAAAAGGTAAATATTCCTCAGGAGACTGAAACGTCGAAACGCCGTTTTAAACGTCCGGTTTGGGAAACTAGCCTTAACGAAGCATCTGAAGAGGAGTATATTCCTGCAGATGTTGCCAAGGAGCTCATTGAAGCTAAGTCTAACGAAGCTATTTATACAGACCCTAAAGAATTGGAGGCCAAATTGACCTCAGAACGTCAAAAAGAAGCATTCTTGCAGGAACATCATGCAACAAGTGACCAAGCGTCGCAAGAAGAGGTTCAATCAGAGATAGTGGCTGATGGTAATGAGGATGATGAGAGTATTTCTCTAGAACCCTCTGGAAAACCTAAGAAAAAGAAAGGTAAGAAAGTGAAGAAGAAAAAGTCTTCGCCAAAAGATGTTAAACAGGCTGACATTGTCGACGAAGAGCCGATTTCACGTTCTAACCGAAATCACAAACGCAATAAAAATAACCGTCGTGCTGGTAAAATTGCAAGAAATATTATTATCTTCTTGTTACTTATCTTGTCAGTAGCTGCATTCTTTGGTTATCGTTATGTTAGTGATGCTGTTGGCGCAAAAGATGTTAATTCAACTAAGTTTGTTAGTGTTGAAATTCCTGAAAATTCAGGTAGCAGTTACATTGGTCAACTATTGGAATCAGCTGGTGTCATTAAGTCTGGTAAGGTCTTTAATTACTATACCAAGTTTAAAAACATCTCAAATCTGAAAAGTGGTTATTACAACCTTCAGGCTAGCATGACTATGGATGAAATTATTGAGGCACTTCAGAAAAAAGGAAGTGATAAACCTCAGGAGCCATCTCTTGGTACGGTCTTGGTCAAAGAAGGATACACCATTGATCAAATTGCTAAGGCAGTTGAAGTTAATTCCTCAGCGAAAAAAGGCAAAAAAACATCAACTGGACTTAAGGCAAAAGATTTCTTGAAGCTGATGAAGGATGATGCTTTCATTACTAAGATGAAAGCGAAGTACCCAACCTTGTTGGCCAACCTTCCGAATTCTACGGATGCTAAGTATGTCCTAGAGGGCTATCTGTTCCCAGCGACTTATAACATTCATGATGATACGACGGTGGAATCTTTGGCAGAGGAAATGTTGTCTACGATGGATACCTACCTATCACCTTACTATGCGACGATTTCATCGAGCGGACACAATGTTAATGAGATTTTGACCCTAGCTTCTCTTGTGGAAAAAGAAGGAGCTACAGATGACGACCGTAAAAATATTGCTAGCGTCTTCTATAATCGTCTTAACTCAGACATGGCTCTACAAAGTAATATTGCAGTTCTTTATGCTCTTGGAAAACTTGGTCAGGAAACGACCTTGAAAGAAGATGCAACTATTGACACAAACATTGACTCCCCTTATAATGATTATGTTCATAAGGGGTTGATGCCAGGTCCTGTGGACAGCCCTAGTCTGTCTGCGATTGAAGCGGTTATCAATCCATCATCAACCAAGTACATGTACTTTGTGGCAGATGTAACTACTGGTAATGTCTATTTTGCTGAAAGCTATGAAGAGCATCAGCATAACGTTGAAACTTACATTAATAGCAAACTAAAAGATAAATAGTCTGATTGGCTCATTAAAATCAAGCAAACAAAGAGTGATTTTGAAAATAAAGCCAAGGGCTCAAAAAATAGGAAAGAGAAAAAAATGGCAGAAAAAACATATGTAATGACACAAGCGGAGAAAGAACAACTTGAAGCGGAATTGGAGGAGTACAAACTCGTCCGTCGTCCAGAAGTTGTAGAACGTATTAAGATTGCACGTTCTTATGGTGACCTTTCAGAAAACTCTGAGTATGAAGCAGCCAAAGACGAGCAAGCCTTTGTTGAAGGACAAATTCAAATTCTTGAAACAAAAATTCGTTATGCAGAAATCGTTGATAGTGATGCTGTTGCTAATGACGAAGTTGCAATTGGTAAAACTGTTGTTGTTCAAGAAGTTGGTACAAACGACAAAGATACTTATCATATCGTTGGTGCAGCCGGTGCTGATATCTTCTCAGGTAAGATTTCAAATGAAAGTCCGATTGCTCAAGCCTTGATTGGTAAGAAAGTTGGCGACAAAGTCGCTATCGAATCACCAGCAGGTAGCTACTCTGTGGAAATCCTTAGTGTAGAAAAAACAGCCTAGGTGACTGTTGGAATTAAGGTGTTCAATATTTGAAACTAGTGGGAGTGAGACAAAACAGTCGTTCTGTCGCACTCCTTTTTTGCTTGTTGGCGCTATTAGGAATTAGGTTAGTCTGAATTAGTCTATAAGAAAAGCACTTTTGGAAAATTCCAAGAGTGCTTTGTAGCTTATTTACGATTTTGCTTACCGGCGTTACGGTTTTTCTTTGGTTTGCTCGCAATTGCTTGAGTATTTTTTGGTGTCACATCTTTACGCTTGCTTGGTGTTGTACGAGGTGCTTTTGGAGGGTTCTTTTTGAACTCTTCAGCAACTTTTTCTTTCAAGCGAGGTTTGATGATGTAGTTGGTAATCAACTGTTGGATAATAGAGAAGATACCACCAACGAACCAGTAGAGGATTACGGCTGCAGGTGAGCTAATACCAAAGAAGATCATCATGATTGGCATACTGTACATCGTCGCTGCCATTTGTTTACGTTGTTCTTCAGGAACTTGTTGAATAGACAACCAAGATTGGAAGTAGTAAAGCGCTGCGATGATGATAATCAATGGGAAGTCACGGTGACCAAGGTTAAACCAGAGGAAGTTATCCTTGAGTACACCAGGAGTGTAACGTGCTGCATAGTAGAGTGCTGAGAAGAATGGGAACTGAATCAATAGAGGAAGACAGCCGACACCGCCCATCAAGCTTAGACCGTTTTCACGCTGAGCTTGCATGAGTTCAGACTGGGCAGCCATTTTTTCTTCTTGAGTACGTGCACGTTTCACTTTTTCTTGTACACCTTCTACTTCAGGTTTAGCAATTTTCATTTTTTCACGCATCATATGGCTATTTTTATAGTTTGATAGCATGAAAGGCAATAAGATAATACGAATAACTAATACTAAAACGATGATTGCAATACCATAATCATCATGAAAAACAGAATGGCCTAACC
>OIET01001217.1_pt1 | contig 13228 bp, 10 predicted proteins | sample 1581871 | NCBI WGS metagenome assembly OIET01 (sample SAMN03279760, study PRJEB24777) | human gut metagenome | isolation source: fecal sample PR121 from 1 month old male Malay infant, vaginally delivered... | place: Singapore | collected 2005-09-16
TACATGGCGCGCGCCCGCAAGCTGGCGCCCAAGTTCAACAGGCATAACTACACCAAGCTGTGCCGCGAGGCCATCCGAGCGTTCGACACCATGCCGCTCGTGGGCGAGGGTACTAAGCCGCGCGTGGGCGTGGTCGGCGAGATCTTGGTCAAGTTCTATCCCACGGCCAACAACCACGTGGTCGATGTCATCGAGCGCGAGGGCTGCGAGGCCGTGGTGCCGGGCCTGCTCGACTTCTTCCTGTACTCCATGAGCAACGCGGAGCTGCAGAAGGACGAGCTGGGTAGCTCTGCCACTACGCGCGCGGGCATGCAAGCGCTCATCAAGCTTGTGGACTGGATGCGCACGCCGGTGGAGGAGATGCTCGAGAAGTCCCGCCGCTTCGAGGCGCCCGAGCGCATCGGCACCATGGCCGAAAAGGCCCGTACGGTACTTTCGGTGTGCAACAACATGGGCGAGGGCTGGTTGCTCACGGCCGAGATGCTCGACCTGATCGACCATGGTGCGCCCAACATCATCTGCACGCAGCCCTTTGCGTGCCTGCCCAACCACGTGGTGGGCAAGGCCGTGATCAAGGAGCTGCGCCGCCAGCATCCCGAGAGCAACATTGTCGCGGTGGACTACGACCCCGGTGCGTCCGAGGTCAACCAGCTCAACCGCATTAAGCTCATGATCAGCGTGGCCAAGGAAAACATGCGCGCCGGCAAGGGCTTTAAGCTCGAGAAGGTGGCGCCGCTCGCGATGGACGAGGTCACCGGTCAGATGCGTGCCCATGACGACTGCGTGAGCTGCGGGCCGGCCAGCGAGGAGGCCGTCACATCGGTCGCCAAGCGTCTGGGACGCGGCATTAAGAAGTAACTGGCCTGCTATGGGCTAGATATGAGACAAACGGGCGGTAGCGTATCGACTACCACCCGTTTTTGCTGGACATATGTTGCGTAAATGCCCCAACTATCACCCTTTGCGAACTTAGATTTCGGAAGTATGCGGCAAAATCTGAATAGGCCGAGCACACCTGATATGTCCAAGCTCTGTACCTGCGGTTTTATTGGCGAAAAACCAGGATGTGCTCAAGAGTTCCGGAATTTGCCGCATACTTCCAAAAACGACGTCTCGGTGGCACCAAAAACTGTCCTCGGAACCCTGAGATAATGAACATATGTAGCCGTTTGCCGCGAAATACCGCCCGTTTATAGAACCCACCCCCAGCGCGCGTCATCCTTACGGTTGAATAAATACACATCTATGGAATTACGTAAGAGAGGACCGTTCCATGAGCTACAAGACCGTTTGTGTTGCCGGCGGCGGCGTGTTGGGAAGCCAGATTGCCTTTCAGGCTGCCTACTGCGGCTTTGATGTAACGATTTGGCTGCGCAGCGAGGGCAGCATCGGCCGCACCCAGCCCAAGATCGATCGCGTGCGCAAGGAGTACATCGCGGCAATCGAGGGCATGGCGGACGGTACGGGCGAGTGGTGCGCCGGTATCGCCGATGGCACCCAGCCCTTCGACAAGGAAGCGGCGCTCGCCGCCGTCGAGCGTGCCTACTCCACACTCAAGCTGGAGCTCGATCTTGCCAAGGCCGTGGCCGACGCCGACCTGGTCATCGAGTCTATGGCCGAGGACACCCAGGCAAAGATCGACTTCTACAAGAAGCTCGCCCCGGTTCTGCCGCAAAAGACCGTCATCGTGACCAACTCATCCACGCTGCTGCCGAGCACCTTTGCCAAGTACACCGGCCGTCCCGAGAAGTACCTGTCGCTGCACTTTGCCAACTCTATCTGGAAGAACAACATGACCGAGGTCATGGCACAGGACCAAACCGACAAGCGCTACTTCGACGAGCTCGTCGACTTCGCCAACGACATCCGCATGCTTGCCCTGCCCGTCAACAAGGAAAAGAACGGCTACCTGCTCAACTCCATGCTGGTACCGTGGTTGCTTTCGGGTCTTGACCTGTACGTCTCGGGCGTGAGCGACCCCAAGAGCATTGACCTCGCATGGACGCGTGGCACCGGCGCTCCCAAGGGCCCGTTTCGCGTATTCGACACGGTGGGTATCCAGACGGCCTACAACATCGTCATGCAGTATCAGAAGGTGCCGGGCTTGGTGAGCCCGCTGCTCAAGAAGATGATGATGCCCTACAACTTTAAGGCTATGGCGTCCGTCCTCAAGAAGATGCTCGACGAAGGTAAGCTGGGCGAAAGCTCGGGCGAGGGCTTCTTTACGTACTAAAAATGATCTCTTGGGGGCGGAAGCGTTGGGGATCTACGGTAGTATGCGACAAGATCTGAATAGGTCGAGCAAGAGCCGTAGCGCGCGTTGACGTTTGGCCAATAGAACGCAAAAATGCACCGTTCGCCGATACTCCTCTCGCGAGTGGTTGCCATATGGTTTGATGTTGTAAACATATGATTGCCGGCAGGCCGTAGGTGACGTTCGTCATGATACCGGAGGTACCAAGTATGTTTTGCACTCCGTTAAACAAGTATCGGGCTGGTTGACATGAACCGCCGTACTATCTCGATAGCCCTCGCAGTGGTCTGCCTGGCTGTGCTCCTGGGCGCTGCAGGGCAGTTTGCTATAAATCGAGAAACATCCTATATGCAGGAATGCGTTTCCAAAGGCTTTGCCATTGATGGTTACTATCGGGATGACGAAACAAGTCGGGAAACCCTGGCTTTTCTTGAGGAGGACAACTGTCGATGGCAGCTGGTCGACCAAGACGGAATCTGCACGGACGGGCAGTTTAAGCGTACGGATGACCCCAACATCCTGATATTAAAGAAGGAAAACGGCGAAGAATTCGGTGCGGTCCACGTGGCGTATATTTCGCGCCGACGCGATCAGGGCTTGCTCTACCTATTTAGAGATACCAGGGTGACCCGTTTTTATCTGGTGAGTACCGGTCCGGCGTTTACAGTGGAGTCTGGCGATGTCGATGCGGACAGATGATTCACGGCAATAAATCAGCGAGCGGAGCGCGGCCATGGACCGCGCCCCGCTATTTGCTCGTGGCCCGCGTCACGTCTGCGCCATGTCGTGACTCGCGGCTGCGCGCATCCATCCCACGTCGCGTATTACTGCACATCAAACTCCACGCGATCGAGCTCGGGCACATTGAGGTCGATGAGCTTGCGGGCTACACGGCGGTCGTGTGCCCCAAGCGCCTCGCTTGTCGTCACGTGGGCGACAACCTCGCGCTCGACAAGGCCCTCCTCCTCGCCTTCGGTGGCCGAGGTCTCGACGGCAACGGTGTAATCCTTAAAGCCCGGCAGCACCGCGGCAAGCTCGCGCGTGGTTTCGGTGACGCCGTAGCCGTCCTGCACGCCGGCCTGTGCCGAGCCAATGGACCCCGCGGTCATGACGATGCAGGGGATGGCAAAGATCACCGTACCCACGATGATGCGGCGGCGCACCTTGTGTGACAGCTCATCGACCTCGGCATTTTCCTCGGCGGTCACAATGCCGTCGCCGTTGAGGTCGCGCTTGAGCGGCACGCGCAAAAGAAGTAGTACGGCTTCGGCCGCCAGCGCGATAAAGACGACGTTGATGCCAAACTCGTAGAGGGCCGAGAGAAACAGCGACCCGCTCGCGATGGCGATGCCATAGCCCGCCGCGCACAGGGGCGGCATGAGCGCGGTCGCCACGGCCACGCCGGCGATGAGCGTGGCGGGTTCCTGGTCGCGCGAGTTGCCCAGTCCGCCCGCAAAGCCGCCCGCGAGCGCGACGGCAAGGTCCCACACAGTCGGTGTCGAGTTGTCGATGATGGCGGCCGTGGTGGTGCCAAGGGGCGAGAGCTTAAAGTACAGCGTGGACGTGATTAGACAAAAGACCATCTGCAGCGCGAGGCCGGCAATTGCCTCGACGGCAATCTCGCGGTCGAGCGTGGCGATGCCGTATGCCATGGCAAGGACCGAGCCCATGAGCGGACAGATGAGCATGGCGCCCACGATGGCAATGTCCGAGTCGATATCGAGGCCGATGCTCGCGATCAACATGGCAATGATCAGGATGCATAAGTGCGAGCCAGTCAGGCGCGCCCCGTTTACAAAGCGCTTGCGAATCACGTGATAGGGCGCGCGTCCCTCGCGTATGTTGAACGCCTGCTTAAGGAAACGGGTGGCATTCTCCATGGCCTCGCTGTGCGCAGGGCGTATACCGTGACGACGATGATGACGCTCGCGCAGCCGCTTGATCTGTTGTTTGTCGAGTTCCATGCTTACCTCGTTTAGCTTCTGAGCCGCTTCTTGCGTCTGTCGTCTTTACTCTACACCGCGTTAGGCGAGGTGTCAGACAAGGTTTGTTGACCTGGAAGTCAGGACAATCGACATGGCTAAAACGCCGTGAGGATCATAAGAGTCAAATAGACAAAAAAGCGCGGGGCCGGTTTGATTCCGACCCCGCGCTCTGCGCTGGTGCGTTGTTGTTCGGCCTACCCCAGCAGGCTCAGACCAACAGAGACAAACGCCAGGATAACGCCGACGATGGACTCGCCGCCGAGCAGGCCGCTGGCGACGACCAGGCCCTGCTCCTGGAAGGCGGCATCCTTGGAGGCCTTCTCCTCGTCCGAAAGACCGGCAGCGGCGTCGCGGCGTGCGGCCCACTTGTCGTAGGCGAGCTTGGCGCAGGAGCCCAAGAAGGCCGTGAGCGACATGTAGAACGGCAGGTACACGCCCAGGCCGATCATCATGGCCGGAATGCCGAGCCAGTACATGACGATGCCGGCGATAAAGCCGCCTGCGAACCACGGCACGCTCGGGATGCCCGAGACCATGGTGGCGACGACGCTTGCCTGCGCGGCCACAAAGCTCTTGTCGGGGCCGAAAGCATCCGGACCATAGGCGGTGACAAGCGCGACCATGACGGCAGCGGCGACCAGGGCGCCCACGATGCCGCCGATGGCCTGGCCGATCCACTGCGCACGCGGATTGGTGCCCAGCACGGCGCCGGCCTTAAAGTCGTTCATGACGTCGCCCGCAAGGCCGCATGCCACGGCCACGATGCCGGCGATAAAGAACAGCTTGACCTGGGCGATCTGTGCGAAGGCAGCCACGATGAGCATGACGATGAGGCCGAAGATCTCCATGGGGTCGATGCCCGTCTGGCCGCAGCTCTGCGCGCTCATGATGGTGGTGACAAAGGTGAACAGCGTGACGATGACGGCCGGGACGGGGCCAAGGTCGAGCGCGATGGCGACGATCACGGCGATGGCGGCAGTACCCAGGCCGATGATGCCGGCGTCGAGCTTAAGCGAGCCCGAGATGAGCGACTGCTCGTCGGTGTCGCTGGAGCTGTCGGCGGCGAGGCCGCGGGCGATGCCGGCGACCTGCGGCAGGATGTCCTTGAGGACGACGGCGACGCCAAAGCCCATCATGAGGCCCATGCCGAGCGATTTGACGATGCCCTGCGCAGTCACAACGTCGAATAGACCGGCAGCGGTGCCGCCCACGATGATGCCAAAGTTACCTAGCAGCGCGCCGGCAAACCAGAAGGCAACCGGGGCGAAGCCAACCAAAAAGCCGATGGAGAGCAGCATGGGCGAGTTATAGATGGCAAAGGTCACGCCGGGGATATTGAGCGTGCACAGCATGCTGGGCACCACGCCCAGAGCGTCGCGAAGCACGCTGTAGATGCCTGCGATGGCCATGGAGCCAAAGAGCTGCTTGCCGGTCTTGCCGCCGGCCTCGGTGGCGCGCAGTGTCTGAGCTGCGGCATTGCCGGTGGGGAACTCGAGCGCGGCGTCCACGATAAAGTGGCGGTGGATGAGCGCCGTTGCCAGCAGGCCCAAGATGGTGCCGGCGAGTGCCACGATAAACATGTCGAGCCAGCTGATCTGGTCGGCATAGCCCAGCATCCAGGCGCCCGGGATGGTAAACGCCAGGCCGCCGGCGACCATGGCGCCCGCGGACATGATGGTGTGGGTGACGTTGGCCTCGTTGAGGCTGGCGTCACCCATGAGCTTCAGGAAGAACAGCGAGATGACGGCAGCGAAAATAATCGGCCAGGGGAGTGCACCCATCTTGAGGGCCGTGTAGGCCGAGCTTGCCGTGATGATCACGCAGCCAAGGACGCCGATGACGACGCCGCGCAGCGTGAGTTGCCCGCGCATCGAAGCGCGGTTCGAGGGATTGCTCATATAAAACTCCTTTGCGTATATCCGCTTCCCCCGGGAGCGCCGTTACGGATACGGCGCGGGAAGTCGGGTTACCAAGGGCCGCCGCGTGAGCTCGCAAACGACCGCGCACCAGTATAGCGGCACGGCAGTTAATTTGGGACTGGGCTTTTTTAGCTATCCCAAACGAAGCCGAAGGATGATTATTCTGGGACGGGGATTTAAAAATCATCAGGTACGCAATGATTTTTAAATCCCCGTCCCAGAATAATCATCGGGATATACTGCTGGACAGACGAAAGGAGCGCCGACGATGCTTAATGGGTACGCATATATATTGACGGTCGACGTGGGCAACACGTTCATTCGCTTTGGCCTGTTTGCAGAGGATTCGGCCGCGGCGCAGGAATGTCCGCTTGCGACGTGCGAGATCACCACGCCGTCGAGCATCACAGCAGACGAGGCGCGCATGCGTCTCGTGCAGGTCATGGCCGCACTGGCGGCCGATGCGGGCATGCCGGGTGCGCTTGTGCCCGCGGCTGCTGTGCTGAGCTGCGTGGTCCCGGCGCTCGAGCGCCCGTGGAAGGCGGCACTTTCCCGCACCTGCACGGGGCGCGTGCTCACCGTGGGGCCGGGACTTAAGACCGGCATACCCGTGCACTACGACGATCCGGCCGAGATCGGCCCCGACCGCATCGCCGATGCCGTGGCGGCCCGCGCCGTCTACGGCTCGCCGTGCATCGTGATTGACCTGGGCACGACGACCAATATCGAGGTCATCGACGTGCACGGTACCTTTGTGGGCGGCGTTATCGCGCCAGGCCTGGCCCTCGGCGCCCGTTCGCTTTCGGCGGCAGCAGCGCGCCTACCCCAGGTTGAGCCCTCGGCGCCAACGCACGTCATCGGACGCAACACGCGCGAGGCCATGCGCTCGGGTGTGGTTTTGGGCGAGGTAGCCCGCATCGACGGCATGCTCGACATGGTGCTTGCCGAGATGCGCGCGACCAAGGCCGCGGGGGAGGGCGATGTGCCCATCGTCATTACCGGCGACGATGCCGAGGCACTTGCGGCGCTGGTCGGCCATAGCCTGACGGTAGACGACGCGCTGACGTTGCGGGGTCTCGCCGAGCTCTACCGCATCAACCAAAAGCCCCGCCGCGCGTAGGGCGAGGGGCTGGTGGGATAAGCGCCCCCACCTTTCACCTGCTACAATGGGCCAAACTATTGCGATTGCGGAGGTGTCTGCCATGTCGGACGATCTTCATCAAACCGCGTCGGGCAAGCGCCGCGACGTTATTAGCTGGGACGAGTTCTTTATGAGCGTGGCCATCGCCGCGCAGCGCCGCAGCAAGGACCCCAACACGCAGGTGGGAGCGTGCATCGCCAGCACCAACCACCGCATCCTTTCGGTGGGTTACAACGGCACGCCCTCGGCGCTCAACGACGACTTTTTCCCGTGGGGTACGAGCGATGACCCGCTGCAGGACAAGCATAACTACGTGGTCCATGCCGAGGCCAACGCGGTACTCAACTACCGTGGCTCGCTCAAGGACCTCGAGGGTTCCACGGTTTACGTCACGCTGTTCCCGTGCCACGACTGCGCCAAGATCCTGGCGCAGGTGGGCGTGGGCGAGGTCGTCTACCTGGACAATAAATATGCCGACACCGATGACGGCCGTATCAGCCGCCGCATTCTCGACTCCTGCGGCATCAGCTACCGCCAGGTCATCGTCGATGTCCAGATTGGTACCGGGGGACAGGCTCGGCAGTAGCGCGTGCCAACGCCAGCTGGCGGCAAAACAGCCAAAAGAGCCCCGTCCCAAATTGACTGCTCGTGAAAGTCGTGTCCGCACGCATGGCTGGCGCCTAAGCGGGTACATGGCTGTAGTAACATAGCCCCTGTCCGCGGGCGTGCCCGCGTTATTGTGAGAAAGGAGCCCCTGTGGCTGTTAACGAAGAGCTGCTTAAGAAGGTTCTTGAAGAGATTCGCCCCAACCTGCAGGCCGATGGCGGCGATATGGAGTATGTGGGCGTCGACGACGAGGGTGTTGTCAAGTTGGAGCTGCAGGGCGCCTGCGCCGGCTGCCCCATGAGCTCGCTAACCCTTTCCATGGGTATCGAGCGCATCCTGAAGGAGCATGTGCCCGGCGTTACCCGCGTTGAGCAGGTCAATGCTTCCGGCGAGGCCGAGGACCTGTACGACGAGTACGCGCCGTTCTAAGATGCGAAAGCTGCGGACGGTACGCTTCGCATAGACGTTACGCCCAAATATGCGGCTGCAAGCGTAAGGCCCGCGGCCGCATTTGTATGTAGGGAGCAGGGGGATCGATATGCTCAACGACCTCTACCATATGCTTGATCCCGTCGCGATCTCGGCGGGCCCCATCACCATCTACTGGTACGGCCTGGCCTACGTGGTCGGTGCTCTGCTCACGGCGGTCGTTATGTACCGCACGCAGCGTCGTTGGGGCTTCGACATTACGATCGATGACCTGACGAGCGTCGTGGTCGGCGCGGTCTTTGGCCTCATCATCGGCGCGCGCCTGTTTTACGTCGTCTTTTACGGCGATGGCTACTATTGGACCCACCCGCTCGAGATCTTTGCCACCAACGAGGGCGGCATGAGCTTCCACGGCGGCCTGGTGGGCGGCATCTTGGGCGGCATCATCGTGTGCCGCATGTATAAGCTCGACGCCTGGACCGTCGCCGACCTTGCCGTGATCGGCGCCCCGCTGGCCCTATGCCTGGGCCGTTGTGCCAATTTCGTCAACGGCGAGCTGTGGGGTAAGCCGACCGATCTGCCTTGGGGTGTGGTCTTTGGCGGCACCGCGGGCGATATGCCGCGCCATCCTTCCCAGCTCTATGAGGCATTCCTAGAGGGCGTCGTGCTCTTCTGTATTTTGCAGGTGCTCAGCCGCAAAAAGCCGCTGCTGCCCCAGGGCACGTTTATGGGCGTGTTCGTGATGGGGTACGGCATCGTCCGCTTCCTCGTCGAGTTCGTGCGCGTGCCCGACGCCCAGCTTGGCTATCTGCTGGGCGGCGTCATCACGATGGGGCAGCTGCTGAGTCTTCCGCTCGTGATCGCCGGCCTGGCGCTCATCATCTTCGCGCGACACCGCAACCGTCCCCAGCGCATCTACCTCGACGCCTAACCACCACAAAGGGGACACAGGCACCTTTGTGGTGGTTTTGCTGAGTTTGATAGGTTTCTAGAAAGGCTTTCGGACTGTGAAGGATTCCGATCTCTCCACAACGGCTGCGCGCGACGCTGCCCGCATCGTCTGGTTTAAGCGCTACCCCGCCAAGCAGACGCTCATCGCATTTCTGCTCGCGCTGTTGGCGACCACGGCGTTTTCCATCGATCCCGCCCCGGTGTCGAGCAACGCAGTCTTGGCGATTGACCCCAAAGCCTCGGGCATGCTGTACGTGTGCTACGAGGTGCTCCTCTCGTTTGCCGGCCATACCGACGCGGTCATGCTGCTTGCGCTTGCCTGCCTGCTCACGCTGCCGTTTCGCTACGTGTTCTTTGGCCGTGGCGACACCTGGCGCCCATCGATTATTCTGCCGTCGCTGTTTTTCGCCATCTGCATGGTGTTCGGCCGCAGCTACGACCTTATCGACTCGGCCGAGATTGTTCTTGGCGACAAGGCCCGCATCATCTGCGCCTGGATTGGCGGCGCGGGCTGGATGCTCCTAGCGATCGTGGCCTTCTATCTGGCTTTTGAGTGCCTGGATTGGCTGAGCTCTCGGCGCATTCCGTTTTCCGAAGCGCACTTTGGCCGCGTATGGCGTGTGGCTCACGCCGTGCTCTCGGTCCATCCCTTTGCCGGGCCCTTCCTGGTGCTTATGATCGCCTGGGCGCCCACGCTCATCGCTTCGCTGCCCGGCCTTTTTATGGGAGATACGGGTGCGCAGATTCGCCAGTGGTTCAACTATCCCAATGGCACGAGCGACTACCTGCGCCTGCTCAACCCCAACGTGCTGCTCAACGGGCACCATCCCGTAGTGCACACGGCCATTATCGGCTCGTGCGTTCAACTGGGGCTTTCGCTGTTCAACAGCGCTAACGCGGGCCTCATCATCTATACCTGCGCTCAATTTGTCATCACGGCTGCCTGCATGGCCTATTCCATTTCGTTGCTGCGCAAACTGGGCGTGAGCCTGCCGGTTCGCGGTACGATCCTGCTGTTCTTTGCGTTTATGCCGATGTTCTCTAACTACGCGGCGTTGCTCACCAAAGACGTGCTCTTTGCCGACGCGTTTTTGGTGCTGCTGGTACAGACCGTCAAGCTCGTGGCATGTGGCTTGCCCCGTCGTGATGCCAATGCCGAGCGTGCGGGCGAACAGAGGCCCGTGCTCTTTGCGCGCCACGACTGGCTGTTGCTTGCGCTGGCTGCCATGGGTTCCACGTTTTTGCGCAATGGCGGTCTGGTCTTTCCGTTGGCGGCCTGCGTGATTGCGGCGGCGTTTTGCGCATGGGATGTACATGTCGCCCGTCGTGCGGCTAAGCAGACGGGCACCGCGGTCTCATGCGCCACGCCGCGCTTCCGCTGGGTTGGCGTCCTCGCGGTGCTCGCACTCTGCCTTGCCTCTAATATGTACTTCACCAAGGTCTTTATGCCGGCGCACGACATCACGCCTGGTTCCAAGCGCGAAATCCTCTCGATTCCGTTCCAACAGACGGCTCGTTTCGTCCAAAAGCACGACGGCCTCAACTCGGGCGTCAACCCCACGGTAAAGGAGGACGGCACCATCGTGGAGGCTCCTTGCGACGGTTTGGTGACCGACGAGGAGCGCGCCGTGATCGACCGGGTGCTCAAGTACGAGAATCTGGGCCGCCGTTACAACCCGGATAAGTCGGACTCCGTCAAAAATTGCTTTAACGAGTACGCCTCGCAGGAGGACATCAAGGCCTATTTTGAGGTCTGGGCGCAGATGTTCAAAAAGGATCCCGAGTGCTATATCTCGGCGCTCATCAATAACTATTACGGCTACTTTTATCCGAGCGCGCGCGATGCCTGGGTCTACAGCACGGCGCGTAGTGCCGAGATCATGGCGCGTCCCGACAACCTCAAGTACTTCGACTTCCATCCGGTTGACAGCAACGTGGTGCGCTGGTGCGACCACCTGATCAATCTGTACCGTGTGGCGGTGCAGCGCATCCCGTTTATTTCGCTCACCATGAGCTCGGCCACCTATGTGTGGATTATGATCGCCGTGGTGGTCTACCTGCTGCGTCGTCATTCATGGCGTGCGCTGGCGATCTGGGTGCCGCTGTTGGGCGTGCTCGCCGTGTGCCTGATTGGCCCGTGCAACGGCTCGACCTACATGCGCTACCTGTATCCGGTCATCGCCTGCATGCCCTTCGCCATCGGTGCCACCATCACCCGCAGCGACCTCCTCTGGTCCTAACTTGGTGCATTGGGGTCAGGTTACTTTGCGCCAAAGGGTGGCATCATCACGACGCCTTCATTTTGGGGTTTATCTCGCAGGCCAGTAGGTATATCATAACGACGTTTGTTTATATTGCCCGAGCATCTGCGCTGGGCTTTAGGTCGAAACCGATAGGAGACACGTATGTCCGGACACTCTAAGTGGGCCACAACCAAGCATCGTAAGGGCGCGCAGGACGCCAAGCGTTCCGCCCTCTTCTCCAAGCTCAGCCGCAACATCACCGTTGCTGCCCGTCTCGGCGGTGACCCGCTGCCCGAGAACAACGCCAGCCTCGCTGCTGCTGTTGCCAAGGCCAAGGCTCAGTCCATGCCTAAGGACAAGATCAAGTCCGCTATCGACAAGGCATTTGGTTCGGGTGCCGACGCCGCCGTCTACGAGAACATCGTGTACGAGGGCTACGGTCCCGCCGGTGTCGCCGTCTACGTCGACTGCCTGACCGACAACCGCAACCGTACCGCCGCTGATGTCCGTTCCGCCTTCTCCCACGCTGGTGGCAACCTGGGCACCTCCGGCTCCGTCGCCTTCCAGTTTGAGCGCAAGGGCCAGATCGTCGTCGCCAAGGAGATCCTGGACGAGAACGCCAAGAAGGAGACCATGATCGCCAACGGTGCTGCCGGTGACGAGGATGAGTTCATGATGGCCATCGCCGAGGCCGGTGGCGAGGACTACGAGGATGCCGGCGAGGAGTGGATCGTCTGGACTGCTGCCAACGACGTCATGGCTGTCTCCAAGGCGCTCGAGGAGCAGGGCGTCCAGGTCAAGGGTTCCGAGACCACCATGGTCCCGACCACCCCGACCGAGGTCTCTGGTACCGACGCCAAGAAGGTCCAGCGCCTCATCGACCGTCTTGAGGAGCTCGACGACGTCCAGGACGTCTACAGTACCATGGACATGACCGACGAGGTCATCGCTGCCCTCGAGGAGGAGTAGCGCCAGCACGGATTGAGCCGTGCATATCTGGGCATAATGAAGCGAGCATGCAAGCCTCGTGGAATAGATGAGCCGGATCCGCGTGCGTAGAGCACCGGACCCGGCTCTTTTATAATGATGCGAACCGTTCTGCATTTCGAGAGCCGAGATTTGAAGGGAGCGCCGCGTGCGCGTACTCAAACGAGCCCTAGCGATCGTGTATCTTGCCGCCACCATCGTGGCACTGGGTACGCTTGTCTGCCAGTTTTGGGGGCCGTATACGTATCGCTTTATGCTGCTGATGCGCGACCCCATGCCGCGCATTGTCGTGACGGCGTGCGCCGGCGTCGTGGCGCTTGGCGTACTGCTGAGCTTTTTCCGTCTGATGTTCGCGCGTCGCGAACCGTCCTGCGTACATCCGGCGGGGGAGCGCAATATCGAGGTTACCCTTGCGGCGCTTTCTTCGTGCGCCAGGGCTGCTGCCGAGCGTGACGACCGCGTGATGGTCGAGCATGTCGAGGCCCGCGTCCAAGGCTCCGACGATTCGCACGTCCGTTTTAAGGTCGAGGCTATCGCGCTTGACGATAAGGACGTTGCCGCTCTTGCCACCTCGATGCAGCAGCGCATCGAGAAGGCCTGTGACACCATGCTCGGTACGCCGGGCACGACCGCGCACGTCCGTTTTTTGCCGTCCAAGACTACCGTCCAGACCGTGGAGGTTTCCGGTGAGTGATACCAATCAAGATAAGACC
>OIET01001218.1_pt1 | contig 13228 bp, 8 predicted proteins | sample 1581871 | NCBI WGS metagenome assembly OIET01 (sample SAMN03279760, study PRJEB24777) | human gut metagenome | isolation source: fecal sample PR121 from 1 month old male Malay infant, vaginally delivered... | place: Singapore | collected 2005-09-16
GCGGGCTTTGGCGTCTGGGGCGGCGGGAACCTGGCCCAAGACGTGGTAGCCGCAGGCGGTGTGCGGGTCGATGAGGTAGCCGTTGCGATCCCAGCAGTCCTTGATGGCGGCGGCGACCTGGTCCTCGTCCGCCCAACCGCAGCCAAAGACGGCCTGGATCTTTGCCAGCAGCTCCGCGGGCACATCGTAGGAGCCCTGGGCGAGCTGCGCCATAAGGTTGGCTACAAGCTCGCAATCGCCGTCTGCCAGATAGTAGAGCATGCGCTCGAGGTTGGACGAGATGAGGATGTCCATGCTGGGCGAGGTGGTGGTGTAGAAGGGGCGCTGGCGATCATAGGTGCCGGTGGTGAGGAAGTCGAAGAGCACGTTGTTCTTGTCGCTCGCCACGATGAGCTTGGCTACGGGCAGGCCCAGGCGCTGGGCGTAGTAGCCGGCCAGGATGTCGCCGAAGTTGCCGGTGGGCACGCAGAACTCAACAGCGTCGCCGGGCTGGATCTTGCCGGCGCGAAGCAGCTGGGCGTAAGCGGCGAAGTAGTAGACAACCTGGGGCACCAGGCGGCCGACGTTGATGGAGTTGGCGCTGGAGAGCTGCACGCCTGCGGCGGCCAGGCGGTCGGCGAGCTCGCGATCGGCGAAGATGCGCTTGACGGCGCTTTGGGCGTCGTCGAAGTTGCCGCGCACGGCGCAGACGGAGACGTTGGCGCCCTCCTGCGTGCTCATCTGGAGTTCCTGCACGCGGGAGACCTTGCCCTCCGGATAGAAGACGGTGATGCCGCAGCCGGGAGCGTCCGCAAAGCCGGCCAGCGCCGCCTTGCCGGTATCGCCGCTGGTGGCGGTGACGATCATGATCTTATCGGCAGCGCCTTCGGCGTTGGCGCTGGTGCGGGCCATGAGGCGGGGGAGCATCTGCAGGGCCACGTCCTTGAAGGCGCTGGTGGGACCGTGCCAGAGCTCCATCACGTAGGTGGAGGCGCTGCCCTGGTCCGCCTCGCCGGCGACGCCCTTGAGGTCGACCACCGGGGTCACCTCGTCGGAGGCGAAGGAGCTGCCGTAGGCCTCGTCCACGCACGCCGCGATCTCGTCTGCGGTGTAGTCGGGCAACAGGGTGCCCAGCACCTCGCGCGCCAGCTCGAAGTAGTCCTTGTTGGCAAGGCCCTCCAGGTCGATCTTGCTCTGACCCAGCTCATCGGATACGTACAGGCCGCCGTCGGGCGCGATGCCGCGGCGGATGGCCTCTTTAGCGCTGAGCTGCGCGGTGCGGGAACGGGTGCTGTGGTAGGTCGCCATAAACGTGCTCCTTATGGGTGCGTGGGCGCCATGCGGGCGCTCGTAAAACGTTGCTGCACATGGTATCAGAGCATACATGCGAGCCGTCCTGCGGAGCGACGGGCAACATGCCCGTTCAGCTGCAATTCACATGACGTTCTTTGTTTGGAAACAAAAGTGCGATTATGCATGAACGCTCTTCTATGGTTTAGTAGACTAAACATCCATTGTACTTGCTCACGCTAAAGTAACGCCTTGCGAAATATCGCGATCCGGTGGTCTTTGGCGCGAGGGCACCGGGAAGGATTTCGCGTTCACATGATTAAGATCACCAAGTTCGGCGGCTCTTCTGTCGCCGATGCCGAGCACTTCAAGAAGATCAAGGGGATCATCGACGCAGATCCCGCCCGTCGCTTTGTGGTTGTGTCCGCGTGCGGTCGTCGGTTCTCGGGTGACTCCAAGGTCACCGACCTTTTGTATCTGGTCGACGCCCACGTGAATTACCACGTGTCCTGCGATGACCTTCTGGCAGACATCGGTCAGCGCTATTTCGATATCGCGGACGAACTTGGGCTTTCCTATCCCATCCGCGAGGAGTTTTCCGCGTTTGCCGAGCGCGCCAGCAAGGGCGGCTACACCACCGAGGAGCTGGTAAGCCGCGGCGAGTACTTTACGGCTCGCTTGATGGCCGAGTATCTGGGCTTGCCGTTCATCGACGCCACCGACATGGTCGCGTTCCACCACGACGGCACGCTATCCATGAAGCGCACCGCCGAGCTGGTCAAGAAGAACGCCCGCGAGGGCGGCTTTGTCATGCCCGGTTTCTATGGCGCCACCAAGGAGGGCAAGGTCAAGCTGCTCGATCGCGGCGGCGGAGACATTTCCGGCTCCATCTTGGCCCAGTGCCTGGAGGCGGACCTGTACGAGAACTGGACGGACGTCTCGGGCTTCTTGTCCGCGGACCCGCGCATCGTCGAGGGCGCGCAGCCCATTCCGCGCATCACCTACGAGGAGCTGCGCGAGCTCTCCTACATGGGTGCGAGCGTGCTGCACGAGGAGGCCGTCTTCCCGGTTCGCGACGCGGGCATTCCGTTGGTTATCAAGAACACCAACGCGCCGGAGGACCCCGGCACCATCATCTCTGAGACCGCCAAGGAGGGCGATTCCGAGCCCATCATCACCGGCATCGCCGGCAAGCGCGGCTTCCTTGCGATCAACGTCGCCCGCGACCGCACCAAGAGCCGCATCGGCTTCATGCGCCGCGCCCTGTCCGTCTTCGAGCGCTACGGCGTCTCCGTCGAGCACATGCCCACCGGCGTTGACCAGTTCGCCGCTGTGGTGCAGGCGTCCGATGTGAAGGATTCGCTCTACTCTTTGATCTCCGATATCCAGGAGGAGGTCGAGCCGCTGGAGATCGAGGTGGTCGAGAACCTCGCCCTGATCGCCACCGTTGGCCGCAACCTGCGCGGCCGCCCCGGCATTTCCGGCCATCTGTTTGGCATGCTTGGCCAGGAGGGCGTGAGCGTCCGCATGATCACCCAGGGCTGCGATGAGATCAACATCATCATTGGCGTCGAGGAGAAAGACTTCGACCTGGCTATCAAGACCATCTACAAGGCGTTCTCCGATGAGAACGGCATTGTGAAGACGTCTGATCTGGAGCCCGTCCGCGCGCCGTTCTAAGGTGCGCGACGCGCTTCGCGTCCGGACTAGCCGGTTATTCAGCAGGTCATCGTCCAAATAACCCGCGCCCGTTCAAAACGGCGTCGCCGTGGCCGAAGGGCCGCGCCGGCAAATGCCATCATTTCCCTTAACTAGGAGGTAATCGACATGAAGCAGTACACAGTCGCCATCGTGGGCGCAACCGGTGCGGTGGGCACGCAGATGCTCCAGTGCTTGGAGGAGCAGGAGTTCCCCGTTGGCGAGCTCAAGCTGCTGGCGAGCCCGCGCTCTGCCGGCAAGAAGGTCGAGACCCCCTGGGGCGAGGTTGTGATCGAGGCTGCCGCTCCCGAGTGCTTTGACGGCGTCGACATTGTTCTGGGCGCCGCCGAGGACGACGTCGCAAAGGCGCTCTACCCGGAGGCCGTGCGTCGCGGCGCCGTGGTTGTGGACAACTCCCATGCTTTCCGCCTGGACGAGGGCGTGCCGCTGGTGGTGCCCGAGATCAACGCGGGCGACATCGCCTCTCACCACGGCATCATCGCCAACCCTAACTGCGCCACCATCATCGGCCTGGTTCCCACCTGGCCGCTGCACCAACTGGCAGGCGTGAAGCGCATGATCGTCTCCACCTACCAGGCCGCATCCGGCGCCGGCATGCCCGGCATGCTGGAGCTTGAGGCTCAGATTGGCGCGATGGGCCGCGGCGAGGAGATTCCTGAGCCCCGTGCGTTTGCCGCCCAGCTGGCGAGCAACCTGATTCCGCAGATTGGCGGCGAGAAGTTTGAGGGCTTTACCTCTGAGGAGATGAAGCTGCAAAACGAGGGCCGCAAGATTATGCACCTGCCCGAGCTGCGCGTGAACTGCACCTGCGTGCGCGTGCCCGTGCTGCGCTCCCACTCCGAGAGCATCACCCTTGAGTTCGAGCGCGACATCACCCTGGAGCAGGCGCGCGAGGCGCTGGCCGCCGCCCCCGGCGTCAAGTTGGTGGACGACCTCGAGGCCGAGAGCGCGCACGACCGCTGGCCTATGCCGCTCGACACCTCTGACCAGGACCTTATCTACGTTGGGCGCGTCCGCCGCGACATCTCCAACCCCGAGGCCCTGCGCGGCATCACCTTCTGGTGCTGCGGCGACCAGATCCGCAAGGGCGCGGCGACCAACGCCGTCCAGATCGCGAAGCTGCTGACCGAGTAGCGCCTGCGCGCTGAGCGGTAGCCGGGGCGGTGTCCGTCGCGGCTTAGCCTTCCAACAAATTGCTTTTTCTGATAACCGCGCGTTGCCTTATTGCAGCGCGCGGTTTTTGGTAATCACGTGCCCGGGGCGCCTAATACATCATGCCGAAAGCCCACAGGGGAATCACGTTGCCGTAGCCGTATTCGATATCGTCCTTCACGATGTAAGCGCCTTCAACGCCGGCAACCTGGCTTTGCCCCTTATTCTTTCCGCCTACCTCGAACGTGAAGTCTCCGATGCGGAAATCGGAGACGGGCGAAGCGACGACATCGTGCCCCACGCGCGTCTGATTCAGGAAAAACGTTTCGCGCACGGTTCCTGAATCGCTCCCACTGCCGCCCAGGCAATACAGGATGTTCGGATTGTCCAGATAGACCTTTTCAGCCTTTCCCAGCCCGCCCAATCCGCCTGCACCGCTTCGCAGCTGCGCAATCATGCCGGCCTTCTCGAGGTACAGCAGGTATTCCTCGATCACGTTGCGGCTCACCTGCAGCTGCTTGGCCAGGCTTGACATGTTGGGCTTGAACGGAACAAGCGTACTGACCACGGATAACAGCTTCTTGAGCTTGCGCCCGGTTGCCGCCGTCATACCCGCGAACAAAGGGATATCCACCTCGAGTGTGCGCGAAATAACCTGCTCGAGCTCCGTGGGGAAGTCGACGTCCGTGCCGAACGGATAATATCCGGACTGCAGGTAATCATGGAAGTACGGAAGCGGCTGCATGAGAAGAGGGGTTTCGGCCCTATGGGCCAGCACGTCCTCAAGCGTGAACACCGGCAGTTCAATTCCATGCCGGATGGCAAGATACTCGCGGAACGACAGTCCCTGCATAAGATAGCGGGGAGCGCGGCGGCTGAGGTCCGCCTCGCCCTTCTCGATGTCCAGGATGGAGGACCCGGTGAAGTACACGTGGAGCTGGGGGAATGCGTCGTACATGAGCTTGAGTTCGCGTGACCAGCCAGGATATTTGTGCACCTCGTCGATGAACAGGTACATGCCGCCCGCCTTGGAGAACGACTCTGCTGTATCGAATAGCGTATGCGTTGAGAAATATAAGTCGTCGGCGGAACAATACAGCGTATCGGATAGATCATGGGCGTTCTTGATGCGCTGTAAAAACAGCGTTGTCTTACCCGCGCCCCGTGGACCCACCAGGCCCAACATGCGATTGTCCCAGTTGATGCGGTCGTACATGTACCTACGGAAGTTCTGGGGTGCATACGCCAGTTGGCGACGCATCTGCTCGTAAAGTCTCTCCATGGGGCCACCTTCCTTGAGATAACATGCACTAAAGTAGTGCATTAATTAAGAAAAGATGCACTTCTATAGTGCGATATTTAGGAGAAAGTTACTATATAGCCTATTATACTGCACTACTATAGTGCATCTATAAAGCTAATATGCACCAATATAGTGCATTAATGTGGACTTGAGTGAGTGCAAAAGGGAACTTCCGCAGCGTAGGGCGCCATGGCCGTCCGTGTCCGCTCGGGGGCGTTTTGGCACATCAGATTCTCTGGGCGCTGCGTTGCGAATGAGATGGAATTTGGAGAGACCGAAGGGATGGAATAGAGTTGATTTAAGAAACCCGTCAAGTATGCTTCGCTCGTGCCTTTGATGGCCACCCCGCGCGTTGACCGCTGCCCGCACTTTGGTCGCCCCGCTCCCGGCCCTTGGGTTGGACGAGCTAGCGCTTGTCCGTTGGCGTGACGGCGCGGACAAGCAGGTCGATGAGCTGGCTGACCGGCATGCCAGCGGTGTTGGACGCCCAGACTGAGATGGCTGCGAGCAGCCCGGACAAATAGAATTCGCGCAGTATTGCCTTATGGTCTTCGGGCATGCCTTGGGCGGGCAGGATGAAGCGGTCGAGCAACGGGGCCAAGATTTCCTTCAGGCGAATGCCAAAGGACGGGTCGCCGTGGGGGCCCATCAGCTGCGGGACGTACCCGTCATAGCGTCGGGCGAGTTCCAGGATAAGGCCCATATGTTGTGAGAAATCCAAGGTCTCCTGACGCATGAGCCCCTGGTCGACCAAGCGTCCGACATCGTCCAGAATCTCCTGTTCGATTTGCTCGAACAAGTCGTATACATCCCGGTAGTACAGGTAGAAGGTGGCGCGGTTGTAGCCGGCGCGGTCGGTGATCTCGCGCACGGTTATCTTGCTAGTGGGCTTCTCCCGGTACAGGCTCCAAAACGCCGTGCGCAGGTTGGCGCGCGTCTGCTCGGTCACGGCTGGCTGCTTCTTCATGTTTCGCCCCTTTACGCAGGTTTGGGCGGCCGTGCGGATGGGTTGTCGCGCCGCGCCGCCGCGCGCTTCCATCCACTCGACAATCCTCGCCGGGCTGTCGAGTGGATGGCGCCTTGCTGTTTGCCCTCAACTATACTGAACAATTAGACAACAGGTTGTCGAGCGATGCCGCCGCGCACCGCTCGCGGGCATGAACGGGGCAGTGCGATGGCCTACATAGAGTTTTCAGACGTCACCAAGGTATACGGTTCGGGCGAGGGCGAGGTCCGCGCGCTCGACGGTGCCAGCTTCGAGGTCGAGCGCGGCGAGCTCGCCGTGATCTTGGGCGCGTCGGGCGCCGGCAAGACCACGGCGCTCAACATCTTGGGCGGCATGGACACCGCGACCAGCGGGCGCGTGGTGGTGGACGGCCGCGACATAGGAGGGGCGAGCGAGGACCAATTGGTGGAGTATCGCCGCGCGGACGTGGGCTTTGTGTTCCAGTTCTACAACCTGGTGCCCAACCTTACGGCGCTGGAGAACGTTGAGCTTGCCTCGCAGATCTGCCCGGACTCGCTGGATGCGGCGGAATGCCTGGCCAAGGTGGGCCTCTCAAAGCGCACGGCCAACTTCCCGGCGCAGCTCTCCGGCGGCGAGCAGCAGCGCGTCTCCATCGCGCGCGCCATCGCCAAGAACCCCAAGCTGCTGCTGTGCGATGAACCCACCGGCGCGCTCGACTATCAAACGGGCAAGCAGGTGCTGCAACTGCTGCAAGACACCTGTCGCCGCGATGGCATCACCGTGCTCATCATCACGCACAACTCGGCGCTGGCGCCCATGGCAGACCGCCTCATCCGCTTCAAGAGCGGCCGCGTGACCTCCATGGAGAAAAACGCGAACCCCGTGCCCATCGCCAACATCGAGTGGTAGGTACGCGCCATGTCACGACCATCAGCCTTCGCCACGGACGTTCGCCGCACCATCACCGGCAACCTCAAGCGGTTCATCTCCATCTTCATCATCTGCGCGCTGGGCGCCGCCATGTTGGTGGGCCTCAAGGCAGCCTGCGATGATCTGCGGCTCACCGCGGATTCCTATTACGACGACCAAAACCTCTTCGACATCTCCGTGCAGTCTACGCTGGGCCTAACGCAGGGCGACATCGATGCGCTGGCGAATTTGGACGATGTCGACGCCGCGGAGGGCTCCTACACGGAGACCGCCTACACGCAGGTTGACGGCTCGAGCGAGAAAGTCGACCTCAAGGCGCTGTCCGCGCAGGGCCTCAACCAGCCCCAGGTGGTGGAGGGCGAGCTGCCCCGGGCAGCCGATGAGGTCGCCGTCACCACCAAGTACGCCGACGCCGCGGGCAAGGGCGTGGGCGATACGCTGACGTTCTTCTCCAAGGGCGAGCGCTCCTCGTCCACATCGACCGCCGCGGGCTCTGGCGATGCTGCGGATTCCGGCGACACTGCGGCCGCGGATGAAGAGTCCGGCGAGATTTTCAAGCGCGGCACCTACACCATCACCGCGGTGGTGCGCGATGCCATGGACGTCAATTCCGATACCTCGACAATGGGCTTCCGCACGGCGAGCTCGACCAAATACGCCTTCTTCCTTACGCGCGACGCGGTCGAGGACCCGAACGTGTTCACCATCGCTTACCTCTCTGTTGCGGGCGCGCGCGAGCTGCCCAGCTACTCGGCAGCCTATGAGGACCTTATCGCCAAGGTGAAGGACGAGGCCGAGCAGATTCGCGAGGACCGCGAGGATGCCCGCACGTCCGCGGTTAAAGATGAAGCGATGGACAAGGTGGACAAGGCTGAGCGCGAGGCGCGCGAAAAACTCGATGACGCAGCAGATAAGATTGGCGAGGCGCAGCGAATGCTCAATGGCGGCTGGGATCAGCTTGCCGCGGGTAAGGACGAGTACTCCTTACAGGAGAAGCTTGCCTTGTCGCAGCTTGATTCCGCAAAGAAGCAGATTGAGCAGGGCTATGCGCAGCTGGCATCTGCCAAGGCGGAGCTCGATTCGAGCGAGAAGACCGTGGCCGACGGGTTGGCGCAACTTGCCGCGGGCGAGGCCCAGCTTGACGATGCGCAGGCGCAGGCTAACGCGCAGATCGCCGCCGCCCGCGCGGAGCTGGAGTCCAAGCAGGCGGATCTGCAGCATCAAAAGCAGCGGATCGATGATGCTGCCGCGCAGATCAAGGCGATGCTCGAGCAGATGGGCGCCGCCGCGTATTGGCCGGAAGACTTGTGGAATACCGTGTGCACGCAGGTGGACGAGGAGCAGTCGGCCGCCGCGGTGGAAAAACTCGTCCAAATGATCAACACCCAGATGCAGGCGTACGGCGAGCAGAGCACCGCGCAGCTTAAAAGCGCGATCGAGCAACTGAACCAGCAGCTGGAGGGCCCGCTTGCCCAGATCGACCAGCTTGAAGGGCAGATAGAGCAGCTTGACCCGCAACAGCCGGGCTATGAGGAGGCCAAGGCGCGGCTGGAGGCGGCGCGCGATGCGATTGCAGAGCAGATCGCCCCGGCGCGCCTGCAACTCTCCGAACTGCAGACGCAGTACGACCAGGCCCTTATCCAAATAGAAGAGCAGACCAAGACCTACGTTGGGCTGGTGCAGGGTCGCGCCGCCGTGACCCTGGCAGAGCCGCGCATCGCGGGCGGCTTTGTGGAGCTTGACCAGCAGCAGAGCTATGCGGACTCGCAGTTTGCCGCGCAGCGCGAGCAGCTTGCCGCCACGCGTTCCCAGCTTGAGGCGGCGTCCGCGCAGATCGCTGCCGGCCGAGCGCAGATCGAGACGAGCCGGCGCAAGCTCGATTCGTCTGCCGTCACCTTTGAGACCGAGCGCACGTCTGCTTTGCAAAAGCTGCAAGACGCCCGCGCCGTGCTGGAGTCAAGCGAGCTTGAGCTCAAGGACGGCCAGGCGGAACTCGACGCCAGCCGCGACGAGTACAACGAGCAGCGCGCCGACGCCGAGCGCGAGATCGATGACGCGCGCGAGGAGGTCCGCGACATGGAGGGCGCCGTGTGGTACATCCAGGACCGCGGCGCGCTACCCAGCTATGCCAGCGTGGACTCGGATGCAAGCTCTATCGAGGCTATCGCCACGGTGTTTCCGGTGATCTTCTTCACCGTGGCCGTGCTCATCAGCCTTACCACCGTGACCCGTATGGTGGAGGAGGACCGCGGGCTCATCGGCCTGTACAAGGCCCTGGGCTACTCGCGTGCGCGCATCCAGTCCAAGTACCTCATCTACTCGGCAACCGCGTGCATCGCGGGCGGTATCGCGGGCGATGCGCTGGGCTTTTTGGCGCTGCCGGCCATCATCTTCACCATCTTCAAGACCATGTACGCCTTGCCGCCGTTCCAGTTCCACTTCGATCTTGGCAGCGCGCTTCTGGGCGTGGCGCTCTTCGCCGTGGGCATTGTGGGTGCCACGTTCGTCGCATGCCGTCAGGTGCTCAAAGAGACCCCAGCATCGCTCATGCGTCCCAAGGCGCCCCGTGCCGGCGCGCGCATCCTCCTGGAGCGCATCACCCCCATCTGGAAGCGCTTGGGATTCCTCAACAAGGTGACCGCGCGCAACCTGTTTCGCTACAAGAAGCGCTTCTTCATGACGGTCTTTGGCATCGCCGGTTGCACCGCGCTGCTGATCTGCGGCCTGGGCATTCGCGATACCGTGATCTCACTCAAACCGCGCCAGTACGGCGAGGCCGGCGTGGTCCGCTACGACCTTATGGCCGTGACCGCGGACGATGATTACGCCGCTGCGCGCGACGAGCTGCTCGATGCCGATGAGGTGGACGAGCTGCTGGGTCTTCGCATCGACTCGGTGACCGCGGAGTTTGGCGGCGTGCGCGAGAGCGTGCAGATCATGGTGGTGCCGGATGGCACGGACCTCTCGTCCTACCTTAAGATGGAGAGCTTGGACGGCCGCGCGCTCACGGTGCCCGCGGGCAGCGCCCTTATCACCAAGAACGCCGAGCAGGTGTTGGGGTTCGCGCTGGGCGATAGCGTGACGCTGCAGGACTCCTCGCTGCGCCAGGGCGAGGTGCGCATAGAGGACATCGTTCTTAATTACCTGGGCAACTTTGTCTTTATGGACCAAAGCACGTACCGCGACGCCTTTGGGCAGGACGCGGCGCCCAACGCGTTTTTGGCGCTGCTCAACGGGGACGATGGCGCGCAGATCGCCTTTGCGGACGAGCTGGCGGCCGACGACCTCTTTATGACCGTGTCCAGCACCGCGCGCATCGCCAACGACTTTTCCGAGAGCTTCAAGATCATCGACGTGGTGGTCTACGTGGTGACCGTGATGGCGGCGGCGCTGGCGTTCGCCGTGGTGTTCACGCTCTCGACCACCAACATCTCCGAGCGCGAGCGCGAACTGGCCACCATTAAGGTGCTGGGCTTCCGCCGGCGCGAGGTGTACCGCTATATCAACAAGGAGACCGTCATCTTGACGCTGGTGGGCATTGTTGCGGGCTTTCCGTTGGGTTACGCCATCACGCGCGCGCTTACGGTGATCTTGAGGATGCCGTCGCTGTACTTCGACACCCTTGTGGAGCTGCCCACGTACGCGATCGCGGCTGCGATGTCGCTGCTGTTCACGCTGATCATCAACGCGATCACCAATCGTTCGCTTGACCGCGTGGACATGGTGGGCGCGCTCAAGAGCGCGGAGTAGCGCAGGGCCGCGCAGGGTTGCATGCTACGCCTGCAACAGAGTCTGCAGGCCGGTTGCACATAGACAACGAAAGTGGCGGGGCGAAGCTGGGAAACCGGTTTCGCCCCGTTTGTCCAGCAATGAACGTAATCGCCGAACGTTCGCGGAATACTAGCGCACGTACGTGTTACCAAATATCTACAACCCGCGCGGACTGTGTAGAATAGACGCGAGATCGCTGCTGGATGCTTTGTCCCGTCGCTGCAAGGGGACTTATGGGTATCCAGCTTTTGGCGTGCCGCTGCATCGGGCGGCGCGATTGGGAAGATAGGGTTGACCATGAGCAAGTTCGTCATTGTTGCGGAGTCGGGCGCGGATATTCCCGTCGAGGTCCGCGAGCGCTACAACATCCACATCGTTCCCATGCATGTCATCATTGGTGACGAGACCATGGACGACGGCACCGTCAGCGGGCACGAGGTTTACGAGCGTTCCCGCGCACTCGGCGTGATGCCCAAGACCAGCGCCGCCACGCTGCACGGCTTTGTCACCATGTTCGATCGCTTGCATGAGGAGTATCCGGACGCCACCATTTTGCACGTGGCGTACTCGTCCGTGACGACGTGCAGCTACGCGTCCGCGCTTACCGCCGCCCAAGGACGTCACTACGTTGTTTCCATCGACACCAAGAGCGTATCTATCGGCCAGTCGCTGGTGGTTGTCCGCACCGCGCAGTTTATCGAGGAGCACCCGGACGCCACCGTCGATGACGTGCTGGCGTTTATCGAGTCCATGCGCGATCGCGTGCTGCTGGGCTTTGTTCCCAGCGACCTGGCGTACCTGCGCGCGGGCGGGCGCCTGTCAATACGCAGTTCCTGGGCGCGCACCTGCTTAAGATCAAGCCCGTTATCGAGCTGGTTGACGGCAACTTTGTGGCGACCAAGAAGCTGCGCGGCTCCATGAAGCGCGCCGCGCTGCACTTTATCGACCACCTTATGAGCGAGGGCACGGTGAACATGGAGCGCATCGGCTTGGCGTATTCCGACGGCTTGGGTCAGGATATCAAGGATGCCGTGGAGGAGTACGTGACCAAGCTGGGCTTTAAGAGCTTCGACTGGGTAGAGGTTGGCGGCATGGTTTCCAGCCACTGCGGTCCTTGTGCCTTTGGTGCCGTGATGGAGAAGCAGGCGTAGGGCGAGAAGCGGACGCGGCGTGCACCTGGTTTTCTAGCGCTCGTCTGGAATGATTCTTGCAAAGGGCTCCAGACGCATAATCGAGTCATGTGAGGCGCTGCGGGGCGAACCCGTGGCGCCTTTTCCTTGGATTGGAGCATGAGGTTCCTGCCGTGCCGGATCGGGATGGCAATTGAAAGGCTTCAGGCGGGGAATACAAGACCATGAATGGCGTTTTGGCTCTAAAAAGGGGTCGAGTGGGAGCGCGCTGGGGTCGATATGCCGGCAAAAAGGTGGTTTGGGCTCTCGCAGAAGGGTCTTGATGATGGTTCGAGGTGCCGATGTTGGGGTTTTAGCCCGCCTTGAGCGCTCAGCGTTAACCCGATGGCTCATTTGCAGCGACGCGCCAGCCCGCCTGGAGCACCTCATTGACCAAGATGAACAATCGCGGTTTTCTGCGTATAAGAAATAACGTATATAATCGCTGAAGTATAAGAGATAATTGAATACCATCGATTTAACGCTGCCTGATGTGCCGCTGGGCGAAGAGCGATGCGGGCACAAGCCGGCGGTTCGCGCGAGCCATGACGTTGCGGGCGCCGTCGGTGCGGCGTGCGTATGCGTCGATGGCGGCAAGGGCGCTGCCGAGTAGTGCTGACAGATCGTTTGTCAGCGCAGCTAATCTTCCGCCGCCATAGCGCATCGCGCACATGCCCCGGCTTATCTGGAAGAGCGCGGTTGTCGCTGCCGTATCATCCAGTGCGCTAGCGATGGACCTGGCGATGTCTTCTTCCGTGTCGCAGGGGCTCCACGTTATGCCGGCGTCGAGGGCGGCGTCGGTCGCCTCGGCCCATGCGGAGGCGATTGCGCGCGCGGGGTCGCTTGAGGCGTGGCGTACGGCGTGCAGGCGGTGGGCTTTGCGAGCGCGGCGGAGCAGTGCGGGCGAGAGCGCCGCTGCGGCAGCGACGAGTAGGCCGCAGATATAGG
>OIET01001247.1_pt1 | contig 12840 bp, 5 predicted proteins | sample 1581871 | NCBI WGS metagenome assembly OIET01 (sample SAMN03279760, study PRJEB24777) | human gut metagenome | isolation source: fecal sample PR121 from 1 month old male Malay infant, vaginally delivered... | place: Singapore | collected 2005-09-16
CCGTTTTTGGTCACGCGCTTGGACACGCTCGAGACCATGCCGGCCCACCACAGCGCCTTGCCCTCGGGAATCTCCTGGTTGATGGTGCCGCCCGTAGGATTCTGAACTTCGTAGCCGGTGTCGATCTGCGAGAACGAAAAGTCGCGCGCCTTGGCGAGCGCATACTCAAACGGGCGCAGCGGATGGTCCGAGACATAGATGCCCAGAACCTCTTTCTCCTGGCTCAGCTTGAGGTGGCGGTCCCATTCCTGGCCATCCGGATCGGGCACGCTGACCTCGAAGCCCGAGCCCTCAACGTCGCCAAACATATCGAAGAACGACGTCTGGCCGCTCGCGCGATCCTTCTGGCGCTTTACCGCGGCGTCGATGATGTTCTCGGGGTTGTTCTTGTCCACAAAGTGCATCATCTGGCGGCGCGGATACCCCGTGGAGTCAAAGGCGCCCGCCTTGATCAGCGATTCGATCACGCGACGGTTCGCCTGGCTCGAGTCCACGCGCTCGACAAAGTCGTGCAGCGTCTTAAACGGGCCGCCCGCCTCGCGCTCGGCGATAATCGCCTGCGCCACGCCGGTGCCCACGCCGCGGATGCCGGCCAGACCAAAGCGCACGCCCTCCTTGGTAGCCGTGAACTCGGTGCCGGACTCGTTGACATCTGGCGAAAGCACGGGGATGCCGTCGTGACGGCATGCCGAGACGTAGTGCACGATTTTGTCGGTCTTACCCGTATAGGACGTCAGAACGGCCGCCATGTACTCGTGCGGATAGTGCGCCTTGAGCCACGCCGTCTGCATAACCAGGATGGCATAGCCGGCGGAGTGCGACTTGTTGAAGGCGTAAGATGCGAACTCGAGAACATCGTCCCAAATCTTCTGGGCGACCTCGCGCGTGTAATTGTTCTTGATAGCGCCGTTCATCCAGTGGTCATAGGTGGTCTCGTCCGAGCCATCCTCCCAGTGGAGCACCGTCGACGTGAGCAGCTTAATCTTTTTCTTAGCCACGGGCTTACGGATACGCGAGTCCGATTCGCCCTTGGAGAAGCCGCACATCTCGACGGAGATGAGCATAACCTGCTCCTGGTAGACCATGGTGCCGTAGGTTTCGCCCAGGATGTCGTCCAGACGGTCGTCGTAGGAGACCGCCGGCTCCTTGCCGTTCATACGGTTGATGTAGGACGAGACCATGCCAGCGCCCAGCGGGCCCGGGCGGTACAGAGCGATCAATGCTACGACGTGCTTGTACTCGGTGGGCTTCATGTTCTTGATCGTGGCCGTCATGCCGGCGGACTCGACCTGGAAGACGCCGGCGGTATGGCCGGAGCCCATGAGCTTAAAGATCTCGGGATCGTCAAAGGGAATCTCTTCCTCTTTGATGTCGATGCCGAAGTTCTTTTTGATGTTGGCTTTTGCCTTGGAGATAACCGTCAGCGTACGCAGGCCCAAGAAGTCCATCTTGAGCAGACCCATGTCGGCAACGGTATGGCCCTCGTACTGGGTAATCTCGACGCCGCCCTTGGTGTCGAGCTTGGTGGGCACGTGCTCGTTGACGGGGTCGCGGCAGATCAGAACGGCGCACGCGTGCACGCCCTCGCCACGGGTGAGGCCCTCGATCGAGAGCGCCGTGTCAATGATGCGGCGGGCGTCGTCGTCCTTTTTATAGGCCTCGGCAAAATCGGGGTTAAACAGATCCTCTTTGCCGGGTTGTTTGTCGAGCACCTGCTTGAGCTTGACCTTGGGGTCGCTCGAGACCATCTTGGACAGACGCTGGCCCATGTAGACCGGGTAGTCCAAGACGCGCGCGGCGTCGTTGATGGCCTGCTTGGCCTTAATGGTCGAGTAGGTGATGACGTGGGTGACCTTCTCGGGGCCGTAGAGCTGGCGAACGTGCTCCACGACCTCGAGGCGCCGCTCATCGTCGAAGTCCATATCGATATCGGGCATCTCGGTACGCTGCGGAGACAGGAACCTCTCGAACATCAGGCCGTTCTCGAGCGGGTCGAACGCGGTGATGTTCATGGCGTAGGCGACGATAGCGCCGGCGGCCGAGCCACGGCCGGGGCCGACGCCGATGCCGTTGTCCTTGGCCCATTGCACGTACTCGGCAACGATCAAGAAGTAGGCGGCAAAGCCCTTGTCGCAGATGACTTTGTATTCGTACTCAAAGCGCTCTTTGATGTTGACGCCACCAATCTCGCGCGTGGCCCAGTCGTCACCGTAGTGCTGGCGCAGGCCCTTCTCGCACTCGCGGCGGAACTGACTCTCGTGCGTCTCGCCGGGGTCGAGCAACGGGAAGCGCGGAAGGATGATGGAGTCCCAGTCCAGCTCGACGTAGCACTTGTCGGCGATCTCGAGCGTGTTGTCGCAGGCCTCGGGGCAATACGGGAACATCGCCCGCATCTCCTCCTCGGTCTTCATGTAAAACTCCGAGCCGGTCATGCGCATGCGGTTGGGGTCGTCGACCTTGGCGTTCATGCCGATGCACATGATGACGTCCTGCACGGGAGCGTCCTCGCGGCGCAGGTAGTGGAAGTCGTTGGTGGCGATGACCTTGACGCCTACCTGCTTGGCGATGTCGATGAGCGTGCGGTCCATCTGCTCATCGGTCAGGCCGTTGTCGGTGGTGATGCCGTGTTCCTGGATCTCGATATAAAAGTCGCCAGGTTCGAAGGTATCACGGAAGGTCTCGGCCCACTTGATGGCGCCCTCCATGTCACCGCGGTCGATGTATTTGGGAATGATGCCCGCGATGCAGGCGCTGGTGCAGATCATGCCCTTGGCGTGGCGGCGCAGGTTGTCGAGCGTCACGCGGGGCTTGTAGTAAAAGCCCTGCACGGCTGCCTCGGAGACCGTCTGCATCAGGTTGACGTATCCCTCCTGGTCCTTGGCCAGAAGGATCATGTGGTAGAGCTCGGGCTTATGGTCGCGAGCAAGGGTCTCGTCCGGCGTAAAGTAGACCTCGCAGCCAAAGATGGGCTTGATGACCAGAGGCGGCTTGAGCTCGTCGATGTTGCCCTTCTCGTCCCACATGGCCATGTCCTTCACATACTGGGCATGCTCGCGCGGGTTTTCCTCGGGATCGGGCTCCACCAGCTCGTCGCGGCGATCCTTTTCCAAAAAGGCCTTGTCGTGACTCCAGGTTTTGTACTCAGGCGTGTTGTGGTTGACGGCGTCGCAGGCCAGCGCCAGGTCGGGCACGCCATACATGTAGCCGTGGTCGGTAATGGCGACGGCGGGCATGCCCAGCTCTACGGCGCGATTGACCATATCCTGGATACGGGTTGCGCCGTCGAGCATGGAGAAAACGGTGTGGTTGTGCAGATGGACGAATGCCATGTGATGAGCTCCGATGCGGGTTCGTGTTCTGACTGAACGATTTTACCGCACGGCGCGGATAGCACCCGAACCTAGCCAAACCCACACGGGCAGTCTTTTTGGGACCTTCAAAAAGGGGAATGAGGGCATCCAGATATATCGAGTATTACTGGAACCCCGGCGATGCGCGGAATGATTTGTGACGAATAGTCATGTCCATCAAGAAGGCTCGACGCTTCGGATAGCTCGTCAATCGATATATCAATTCTTGGAGACCTGTATTCCAACCATTTTTAATGAAACAACGGCGGTAATTGCTATCGCGATTGCACCAATAATACCGAGCGCTATCTGAATGGGATATAACCCCAACACATGTCCAAATATGGAGAAAAACACTGCAGAAAAGAGAGCCCTTACCAGAGACGCGACGGAAAGGATCGTCGCGCGGAGATCGTCCGCTATCGCGTCTTGGATTAAGTTTTCCGAAGTGATGTACACCACTTCTGGGAGAAAACAAAGCACCATGCTAAGGCCAAACAAACACAGCGGATTTGAAGCGAACCACGGAAGAATCATGAAAAGGCCAGCCTCGATTAGCATCGAGCCGAGCATGGTATTTCTTTTCCCGAAACGCAATGAGAAGAAATCTGCTGCAATGTAGGCCGTCGCATTTACTGCATAGGATGCACCGAAAAAGATTCCTATTATGGAGACGGGAGCATCAAATGCGTCGAATACCAACTGATTCAAGTTGTAATAACTCCCATAGAATCCATCGAGCATGCTTGTGCCGATTAGAAGAAGCAATACCGCAAAAGCGGATTCTCCAACACGCCAGGTTTCGCGTCTGAACATCTTGGCCGCGTCAAACCTTCCCTTTTCAGAGCTTTCAGAACGGGTCGCTTCCGTCCTCTCAATGGGATACAGAAGGAAAAGCTGCAGGAGATAGAAAACGGAGACACATACGTAGAGGGCGCTCCAAGATACTTGGGCAATGAAAGATCCGAGCACAATCGCCATTCCCGTAGCGATTGATTGCGCGGCAAGCAGCCGAGCATTGATGGTGAGGAAGCGCTCTCCTTGACCGGCATTCCGGGCAATTTCATATAAAAGTGCTTGTTCGGATCCCGATTGAAGGGAGTAGGCGAGTGCCTCAACAAGGGAAAGCACGACAAGAAAGGGGCCTGAGAGCAACAGCATGCCAGCCGTATGGAAGAAAAGCAGCAGCACGCCCACTTGAATCGAAAACTTCTTTCCAAAGAAATCGCCTATCAGCCCTGTTGGCAGCTCGAGGACGACCGTTGCAATGTTAAACAGGGCTTGATAAAGCGCGATTTCCGTGACAGGCATTCCTTTCTCCGCAAGGAAAAGTAGAAACACTCCCCGATTTAAAACAAATCCCGCGAGAACGAAAAAGGCGGAATAGATGTGCAGTTGCGTAGCGGCATTCTTATTCATTTGGCACTTCCATCAACTACTTTTGTCGGGCCGCTCGCTACTGACTCGAAGCCTGAAGTGTTCACAGTTGATGTGAAGAGCGGTAAAGCTTTTGCACAGGGTATCAATGGAATACATCCGAAGCGTTTTCGGCAGTATCATCGGCGAAGGCGGGATTAGCCTTTACGCGGCGCTCACCCTCGATGTATTTGACGATTTGATCAATCGTCTGGTTGGCGTGGCTCTTGAGCTTGCGCTCGTAGAAGAAGAGGCCGAGCTTGCCGCGCATGCCAGACGTGTTGCCACCCGCACCCTGAAAATCCTCGGTATAGGTGAGCTCGCAAGCACCATCGCCAGCAGGTGCAGTCTCATAGCGCATGGTATTGATGCCCGCCGCATACTGAAAACGGACCTCATAGAGGCACGGGTAGTCAAAGTGCTTGATCTTAACCTTGATCGCCGTGCCCTTGGTCTTGCCTTTTGCGGACTGGGCGCGCTTCTCGTACTTATAGCCGTTGAGCTTATTGCGGCTAGGACGTTTGCCCGTGACGTTCTCGATATCCCGCATGATGGACCCCGCCAGAGCGTCAAAAAGCTCCTCCGGCGTCACCTTAAGCGTTTTGGTGAGCTGCATGATGGCCCCTTATTCGTTTGAACCGTTCGGGCCATTGTACCGCCCCAAGCTCTCCCATGCGTTGCGGTGCCATTTGGACGATTGAGGGCCTTACGGCCGCAAAACCAACCAAATAGCACCATAAAGCCTGAGGTGGCTAGAGGCTGTAGGTGACTACTTGAGGCTCGCAGGGGTTGGCGGGGTCGACTTGCTCCACGCGGACGAACTTGACGGTCACGGCCTCAAAGCCCGCCTTGTGCAACACATCGGAGTAGACGCGCGCCTGCAGGGCGTGCTTCTCCTGCAGCTGTTCCGGCGTCTCGTCCGGCGTCCCGCCCGTCTTGTAGTCGATGACCAGCGCGCATGACGAATCCGCCGGGTTCGTCGCCAAAGCGTCGATGGCGCCCTCGGCATATGCACCGTAGCGGGCGATGTCCTCGTCCTCGCAGCCCAGCGAGAAGAACGGCACCTCGGCGCGAACGCACGGCCACGCGAGCAGGTCGGCACGAGCAGCCGACTTGAGCCAGCGGTCCAGGGCAACGTCGAAGCGTTCGCGCTGCTCCGGCGTCAGGCACCACAGGCGCGCCAGCGCATCGGCACGCTCAGCGGGCAGCGCATCGGCACCCATCTCGATCAGCCACTGGCAGGCGGCATGGAACGCCGAGCCCAGCGCCATGGGGTTGCCGGCGGGCTCAACGGCGGCCACGCCTGCATCCGTCATCTCGGAACCATCCGACTCCGCATCATCGCCAGCCTCGTCCATGGGCACATGCGCCTCGGCGGCTCGGTCCTCGGACTCGGCATGCAGCGCCGCGGCAATTGACGAGTAGCTGTACGAATCGCGCGCCGGATACGGGCAGGTGCCCATGCGCACGCCCACCGTTTGGGGATACACGAGCTCAAACGCATCGGGCTCGGGGTCGGCAGGACCGGGAACAGCGGCGTGGGCATCCGCACCGGCACCCTCCGGCTCCGCATCGCCGCGGACAAGCCTGCCCTCGACATCCAGCGAAGCGTTGACCTCAAACGTCTGCTCGCCAAACGTAAAGTCCGCCAGCGAGATGAGCTCGTAGTCGCCCGGCTTGGAGTTGTCGAACACCAAACGGTCGCTATCGAGCTGCGGCATGTCCAGGCTGTCGGTCGGCAGGATGCGGCGCAGCACGTCGTAGGTCAGATCCGTCTCGACATCGAAGGTCGGCGCACACAGCTTGCCGCGGCTCACGCCGACATCCATCGCCAGAATGACCAGCTCGCGCGCTCGCGTCATGGCGACATAGAGCAAGCGAGCCCGCTCCTCGAGCGAAAGCTGCAGGTCGTGGTTGCGCAGGCGAACGAATGCCTCGGCGGGAGAACCCGTCGCGCAGACATCCTCCATGAGCTCCGGCGGCAACCATAGCGACGTGCCCTTGCCCTTAAACGCATGCTCAAACTGCTTTTTGACGTCGTCGCCCTTCACAAAGGTTCCGTCGGCGAGCTTAACGCCGTCGAAGCGTGCCGGCAGCGCCACGATCTGCGCTCCGCCCTCGACGCGACCCATCTGTGCCGCACCCGAGGACTTACGCACGCCAAAACACTCGGCAACCGCTACGACCGGATACTCCAGACCCTTGGACGCATGCACCGTCATGATGCGTACCGCGCCGTCGCCCTCCTCGTTGAGCGCGCCCGGGGCCTCCTTGCCCGCCAAGAAGCGGTCGAAGGCGAGCGCAATGGAGCGCGGCGAGTTGCCGAGCTCGGCCTCTGCCTCGGCCACGGCGTCGAGCGCCTTGAGCACGTTGGCGGCAATGGCCTTGCCCTCGGGACCACGCTGTGCCAGACGCACAAACCAGCCGGAGGCGTTGACCACGTCGCGCGCGATGGCGGCGAACGAATCGCGGCCCACGCGACGGAGCGCATACCGCAGCACCTCGCGGGCGCGCGTCACGAGCGGCAAGTCTTGCAAACCCGGCACATCGGAATCGCTCATGATGCCCGCATCGATGTTGCGGCGCGAGGTCTCCCCCGTCTGGTCGTCCAGTTTGGTCGCCAGCGCCAGGAACTCCTGGGCGCCGAGCGCAAACATCGGCGAGGCGAGCAGTGGCATAAGGCCCTGCGCCGTATCGGCCGGATTGGCGAGTGCGCAGACCAGGGCACGCACCGTCTGCACCTCGGCTGCCTGGGCAAAGACCGAGCCGCCTGCGATCACGCAGTCGAGCCCCTGGTCGCGGAAGGCCTGCGCATAGACATCGGCGTTGGTCATGCGGCCCAGCAGCAGGACCATGCTGCCCTGGGGCTGGCCCGCTTTAACGAGTGCTTGGAATCGCTCCGCAATCGCGCGAGCTTTCGCCTGCGTTCGCTCCTGCGTACTGCCACCGGCAACGAAGATCGCCTGGCGGCGCGATGTCTTCGCCTTGAGCTTGTCCTCGCGTTCGTCGCTCGGTTCAAGATCCAAGAACCCCTGCATCAAACCACCGGTGTCGCCGTCAAAGACGCGCGCCACATAGCGCAGCACCTCGTCGTGGCTGCGGAAGTTGCGTACAAGCTTGACGAGCTCGCCGGCGGGGGCATCGGACGTGGCGACCGTCTCGGACGCCGTCGTCGAACCCACCTTGCGCTCCTGGCGACGGAACACCTCGACCTCGGCACCACGGAAGCGGTAGATCGACTGCTGCGCATCGCCTACGGTGCACAGTGCGCGCTCCCCCGCGCCCGTCAGGTAACGGATCAAATCGACCTGCATCTGGTCGGTATCCTGGAACTCATCGATCATGACCATCTTAAAGCGACCCTCATAGGCCGCTCGGATGGCGGGATAATCGCGCAGCGCCTCGTACGCCATGCGCAGCAGGTCGTTGTTATCAAGCGCGGACTGGTCAGCCTTGAGCGCGCGGTATTCCGCCTCCACAGCACGAGCAAGCCCCACCAGCGCATCGAGCGCCGGACCGCCGCAGGCAAGCACGATATTGATAAATGCATCGGCGGCCTCGGCCTTGAGCAGCTCCACCTGCTCCTTAGGAAACGCCTTGCTCGCCCGAGGCATGCTGCACGACATCATGAGTCGCGCCACATCCTCCATGGTTTTGCCGCTCGCCTCAAACGCGTCGATGGCATCGAGTGCCACCTGCGCTTTCTCGGTCGCGGCCTTGCTTGCGCCCAGCGCCGCACGATAGGCATCGGCGAGTGCCGAGGTATCGGCCTGGCCGCGCGCCACGCACACGTCGTCCATACCGCCCGGCAGCTGGCTCGAGAGCTCCAGCAGCTCACGCACCAGGCCCTTGATGGTGGTGCCGGCGCCAAAGAGGCCGCCCTCGCCTGCCATGGGATACCAGGCGTAGAGGCTTTTAAGCGAAGCGGCGAGCTCGGGGGCGGCATCGGGTGCCGTCGCTCGGGCCAGCACATGCTCAACAGCCTGATCCATAAGCTCATCGGTATCGGTAAGCACCGTGAACTCGGGATCGATGCCCAGCTCCAACGCATGCGCGCGCAGGATGCGCGAACACATGCCGTGAATGGTCGAGATCCAAGCGTCGTCGACGGTCAGGGCCTCCTCGTCCATACCCTCTTCGATAAGCGCGCGACGCACGCGGTCGCGAATCTCGGCCGCGGCATCTTTGGTAAAGGTAATGGCGAGCACCTGATCCAGATGCTCGACAAACGGACCGGATTCGGGCGAGAGCGCATAGACGATGCGGCGCGTGAGGGTAAAGGTCTTGCCCGAGCCGGCACCTGCCGAGACAAACAGCGGGCGGTCGAGCGTTTTGACGACTTGCAGTTGTTGCGGCATCAAAGTCGAAAGATCCATGGTCTACACGTCCCTCCTTACAAACGTTCCTTCGTGGTTATACGAGCAGCGCGCATGCGCGGCCTGAGCCGACGTCGGGTCGACGGCGGCAACGTCGCCTGCCTCGAGCTCGCGCAGACGCTCGGCAATGCCGGTCTCCACGCGATCGAGCAGCGCATCGAAGTCCATGTTGCCGCCCTCGCCGGGAAAGCCCTTCTTAAGGCCTGGGATGCGGCCGTCGCCGCGCTCTTCCTCAAGCAACTCGGCGCTCGCCGCACCGCGCAGCGCGGGCTTGCCGCCCTTGGTCGAAAAATAGAGCGCGGCGCGGGTATCCAGATCCAGCGCCCGACGCATGGCCTGCGCGTAGATGAGTGTCTGGGTATGGGGCGGCAGCCAGCGCGGGTCGTCGATGGGGGCCTCGCCCGACTCCTCGTCGCGCACCGTGGGGTCGGCGAGCTTAAACTCCTCGACACCCGAACGATGCTTATAGTCGATTACCACGGCGCGATTCTCGACATCCACATCAACGCGGTCGATGCGCCCGCCAAGCGGCCAACCGGCATACTCGACCTGGAGCTCGTTGAACGCAAACTCCAGGTAGCGCGGCGCGAAGGGCGCGAGCGCCTCGGACTCGTAGGCAAGCACGCCCTCCAGCTGCGGCAAAATCTCGGCCACCTGGCGCTCCTCCACCGGGGAGAGCGGCACGAGCGGGCCCTCGGCACCGCGCTTGCCCGCATGCTCGGCCAAGGTCTCGTCAAAGACCTCGCGCAGCAGCTCCTTCGCGCGTGGCAGATTCATGGGTGTCACGCGCTCCATGCCCTCCTGGGGCAGACGGGCATGCAAGTGTTCCAGCACGTCGTGGACAAAGTTGCCCTTCTCCATATTGCCAAAGCCAGCGTCGATCGACTGGGGCTTCACGCGGTACGAGACGAACCAGCATAGCGGGCAGGTCGAATAGGCCTCGATCTGCGAGGCAGACGTCAGGCGCGGCACCAGCGGCGCATCCTCGCCCTCGCCATCGCGACGACGCAGGACCAAATACGGAATGGCTTCATCGCTCAGATGCTGAGGAGCTTCGCAGGTCACGCGCTCGCGCCTAAGACCTTCGCCTGCCGCGGGATCGAAGTCCCTTACGATATCGCCCTCACCCACGCACTTCGCCTTGTCGGCGCCAACGGCCTTAGCGTCGTCAGCGGCCTTGTCGGCGTCAGCGGCCTTAGCATCGTTAGCGGCCTCGGCATGCGCCCGCAACTCGGTCCACACGGCCGCCGGATAGCACTCGCGCGCCTGACGATCGTGGGTCACACGGGCGAGCGTAACCGGACCACGCGACGCTTGTATCGCGCGGCCAAAGCGTGCGCGCAGCAAGGCCGCAGGCTCAAGCGTCACACCGCTGCGATCTAACTCTGCCGTCAGCGTTGCCAGCGGGCCCTCCTCATGTGAGAGCGGATAACTGTCCAGGTCGACGTCGGCAAACAGCACGGCATCGTAGCTGCCGGGGCGCAGGGCCGCCGCATCGGCAAGCGAAGCAAAGCGAACCTGGGCGCGTGGCGCACGGTCAACCTCGTAGGTCTCGTAATCGTAGGCAGCGCTACGCTTGTCCACCTTGGTGCGAATGTCATCGAGCACGGGCACGGTCGCGGCCTGCGACACGTCGAGCGCACGGGCGCCATTCATAAGGATGTCGATGACGTGGCGCAGCAGGGCCACCTCCGCCTGGCGACGGGCCTGACCGTCGAGACCGCCAAGTGCGCGATCGGGCAGTGCCTCGGCAACGGCAAGCATGGCCTTGAGCGCCGTCACGGGTTTGTCGCGCCACAGCGCCTGGAACACGTCCGAGATCACGCACGGCACGTTCTTAAACCAGTTCTCGTCGCTCGCCGCTTTACGCGCGCCCCTCACCTGGCCCTGCACGCTCTGCAGCAGGCTCTTGACGCCCGCAGTGGTCTTGCTGCGCGACAGTCGCATATTCTTGTCGAACGTGCGCGCGCTGGCGGCGTCGGCACCCGAAAGCGGGCTGTAAATCCAGTCGGTAAGCTCCGGAGCGGGCCACCACTCAGTCTTAGAAGCTGCCCCTTCGTCGGCGGCCTTCATACGCTCGATCAGGTTGGCGAGCGCCGTGAACTGCCTGCCCGCAATGGATTGGGAAAACGCCGTGAACTCGGCCGTCTCGGCAGCAACGTGGCGCGCCGCCAAACGAGCGGCAAGCTCGCCGAACAGCTGGGGTGCCCGGGCAGAAACAACGAGCACGCGTACGGGGTCGGCGGGTGTTGCAGCAGCTTTATCGTCCTTGGACTCCTTGTGCGCTTTCACCAACTTATCGATGACGTCCGCATAAGCATGGGCACGGGCATGGGGGCCGGCGACCTCAATAAAGGCAGGCTGAGCAGCGGACTTGGAGGCAGTCTGGGGCGCGGCGGCGCCCTCCCCCAGCGGCGCGATCTCAAACAGCACACCGCGGACATCAAATGCCGCGGCAAGCTCCTCGCGCATCGCCGCTTGCTCGCGGGCAAGCAGCACGACAACCTCTCCCCCGTTGTTTGCCACGGCGGACAGCAGCTCGAGCAGGCTATACGTAAATGACGTGACGCCGCGCACGCAAACGGCGCGGGCGCACCCCGGCAGGTTGTCGGCCAAAGCGCCGGCCATAATGTCAGCCGCCTCGCAGGGCTCGACCATATCTCGACGGTCCAAACCGCGCGCATAGGCGCACAAAAGTTCAAACACGCGAGCCTCGGCGTCGCTTTTGGGCTTGGGCTTGCAAACGTTGTCGCAGCAACGCTCGGTGCCTGTCCCTGCCACACCCGGCAGCACATCGCGAGCCATACGCGCGAGCATACGCACCGTGCCCTGGCTGCGCGAAAGCGGCTGCAGGTCGGCGTCGTCGAGGCGCGCTACCATGTCCGAAAACAGCATCTGGCGCTGCAGGTTGTCGACGAAACCGCGCCCGTCGCCCAAAAGCTCCCAAAGCGAGCGAAGCCACGATGTAGGCGTCTTGTAGTCAATACCCAGCGAAACGCCGGCTTCCGCCGCATCATGACGGCACAGGTCGAGCTCGGCAAACGTTGGCGCCAGCAGCACGGCACGCCCGTGGCGGGCAATAAGGTCGGCAAGCAGCGCCGCCTCGGCATCGCTCAAATCCGCGCCGGCGTTGGTGGTATAGATTCGAACAGGCATGGTCCTCCACTCAAACCGTTCGCAATATTCAATGCTTCCATCCTACCCGCCCGCGCGGACAGATTTGCCCCACGCCAACAGATTTGACCCCTTGGAGACGGAGGAAAATGGATCACCGAGGAGGTCAGTCTAACCCAGTGATCCGTTTTCCTCCGTCCCCAAAGGATCAAAAAACCGCCCCCGAAGGGACGGTTCTGCGCAATTCGTTTGTTGCCGCTGGCCTACTCGCCATCCTCCAGCTTGATGAGGATCTTGCGATAGCCGCCGTACTCGCCGTTGAGTGCCTTGGACACGCGGCTCACCGTAGTGGACGAAGCGCCGGTGCGGGCCTGAACCTCAACATAAGGCTCGCCCTCATCCAGATAACGCGCAACCTGCAGACGTTGCGAAAGATCGCAGATCTCGCGCGGCGTGCAGATATCGGTCAAAAACGCCTGGATATCCTTCTCGTCATCCAAAAGACTAAATGCGTGGACCAGCTGCTTGACATCAGGCTTGTCAAACATGTTCTCGATATTCATCGATCACCGCCAAACCCGCCA
>OIET01001249.1_pt1 | contig 12818 bp, 9 predicted proteins | sample 1581871 | NCBI WGS metagenome assembly OIET01 (sample SAMN03279760, study PRJEB24777) | human gut metagenome | isolation source: fecal sample PR121 from 1 month old male Malay infant, vaginally delivered... | place: Singapore | collected 2005-09-16
TCCTGGTTGTGCTCGACCTCGGTCTTGTCGGAGGTGGATCCGCCACCGGAAGGCGGAGTGGGCGGCACGTACGCGGAGACGGTATACATGCCGTTGGAGCTGGAAACTACATAACCATCAGCAACATATTCTTCCGGAGTGCTCGAGAACGTTCCCCCCATAACATCAAACGCTGCGCTCGTATTGACATTGAAGAGGATCGAAGCACGAGCTGGCTCAGAAACGGTATCCTTCACGGTAAACGTACCGCCCTTGATAACCGTTGCGGATGCTCCAGTCAAAGCGATACCCCTGTTGTTATCGCCTTCCATAACCATTGAAAAGGAGCCGGAGATCTCGCCGATCTTGCCACCGTTATACAGACCGGTTCGCCAATATCCAGTCGCCATGCCTTCGACGTTGTACACGCCGCTGCCCAGCGCCTTGAACTGACCTCCGGTCAGTTCACCGATCTCACCATTATTTTGGATTACGTTGTTTCCGCCCTGCCAGTGGTTGACCGTGTTGTCCATTGTGAACGTTCCGCCGGAAATGGCACCGATCTTTGATCCGGGCTCGTTCTTGATGACGTTCGCCGCGTTGAGGTACTCGCCGCCCGAAATGACCCCGATTTCAGCCTTAACCGGCTCTTCCCCTCCGTTGCGAATCAAGCTTCCGATCGCGCCCAGGTGCTCCACCGCGCCATCGCCCGAATGGAAATTGCCCCCGGAAATCTCCTCGATCTTGCCCTGGTTCTCGATGAGATAGTAAGAACCGTAGATGCCAGCAGAATCGGTCTCGGTGCTGCGCTCGAAAGTACCACTGGATATTTCCTTAACAATACCAGTGGGTCCATTAAAGAGCGCCGCCTTACCTTTTGTCACGCAGTCAACAACGCCAGTCTTCCCCGCAGATGAATCCGCAATCGAAAGGGTGCCATTATTGGTAATGGTGTGGCTGCTCTTGCTAGTAATCTTATGGCCTGCGAGATCAAGCGCAACGGTCTTGCCCTCGGCAATAACGACATCTTCCTGAAGGTCAGAGATTAGAGTAACGGTCATGCTGTCGGAAGATTTAATCGCCTCAGAAATAGACGCGTATCTCTCTCCGCCCGCCTCTACGCAATAGACAATAACATCGGCATCAGGATTTGCCTTTTGAGCCGCCTCAGCCGACTTGTAATACACGGTCGAACCATCTTTTTCTACAGATGCGCCAGCCTTTTTAGCAGCGTCCCCTTGTGCCATAACCTGGGCAACGCCATCATCGCCCACGAGCATTGCAAAGCCAGCGCCAAGGTATTCAACGGAAAGCTCCGAGCTGTAGCTTCCTCCCGTAATGTTGTATTTACGATCCGGGGCGGTCTCATTTGGTTTAGTAAAGTATCGAACCGCCAAGTTATTAGCACTCTTAAACTCGCCAGAGGAAATATCAATCTCAATCGCACGGTCGTTATAACCGCTTTGCATATAAACCGCATCACCGGTCAGAACAAGATTTTTATTAGGATTACCGTCATAGTACTCATCCGGAACGACCTTGGCGCCCGTTGCGTTAATCACGGTGTCACCTACAATGCTTATTTTTCCGCCCTTGGAAATAATTCCCGTTCCAGCGTTAATGGTTGTGCCGTCAAGGGTGAGGGTTCCGGACTTTGGCGGCCAATACGCTCCCAAGGAGTCCACGGCGTTGATGACACAATTCCTTAGAGTAACGTTATTGTTAGAATTGTTGCCCTGAACACCGATGGCCTGGTCTTTTGTTGTTAGCTTCACGCCCTCAAACGTCACATTGACGTTATCATACCCCGCATTAGCAGCTTTATTGTGATACACATAGAGACCGTAGCCGCCAGGGTTAGCGTTCGCAATCGTGCCATCGCAAATCTTCAGCGTCACATCGCTGGCTTGAATAGACACTGTGTCAAGACTGTCAAGGGTGATCGTGTGCTTGTTGAGGTCGATAGTAACGTTGGTCCCTTGCTCCGTGATCAGAATATGTGGATTAGAGGCATCGCTTGTAACCTCCGCGGCGGTAAGGTCGGACTCGACCTCTACCGTTCCACCATGCTTGGCAGCTGAGATCGCTTCGGCCAGCGTATTGAATGCTACGCCGTCTACCGTTGCGACCCTCTTTTCATTAGCGGAATGTTCTTGCACGCCACCCTGCTGAAGGGGCACGTCGACCGCAAGGGCAACGGATGGAGCCAGCGCGGCGCTGCCAGCAAGGACAGTAACCAAGCCCGCACTAACGGCAAGACGCGCCGTACGCATATTGTAGATTCCCATATTTCCTCCCACTTTGCAGAAATGACATCCATGCAAACATATTTTTAGGATACCCCCCCCCCATAACACTTTGTCAATCGATAAGATGCCTTCTACCTGCATTTTTATGCCAGTCATGCAGGGGTCATGCAGGGGATGCTTGTCTTTGGCGCCCCTCTTCGCCCCAGATGCCGCCTTCTTATGAAAACGGCCGCCTTCCATGGTGGAAAGCGGCCTGAAAACAAGCTCAATGTGTGTCTGCTGGCGCAGTCTCGCGCGACGGCACTACGCCTGCTGCAGCGCTTGGGCTCCCAGCGCGATGGCGCCAAGCACACCCTGGTTGCCGTCGCAAGCGGGCGGAACAATGTAGGAGTCGATATCGTCCAGCTCCGGCGTTGAGATGTAGCCGTTGTTGAGCTGGAGCACCTTGGCGCGCACGCGGTCCATCAGCTTGGGAGCGTGGTCCGGCACGCCGCCGCCCAGGATGATGCGCTGGGGCGACGCCACGTACAGGTAGTTGAGAATGCCCTGGGCAATGTAGGTACCCTCGAGCTCGAGGAAGCCCTCATCGTCCGCCATATCAGACGCGCGCTCCACGCCGTAGCGCTTCACCACGGCGGGACCGGCGGCAAGGCCCTCAAAGCAGCTATCATGCGTGGGGCAGACGCATTCAAAGTCCTGGTCGCCGGGCACGCGCGGCAAAGTGATGTGACCGGCTTCCGGGTGCAGCATGCCGTGGATCAACTGGCCGCCCGCGTAGATGCCGGCGCCAATGCCCGTGCCCACGGTGATGTACATGGCGGAGTCCAACCCCTTGGCGGCGCCGTACATGACCTCGCCCAGACATGCTCCGTTGACGTCCGTGTCGTACCCGCAGGGCACGTTGAGGCCGCGGCTCATGGCACCCAGGAAGTCGTAGTTGCGCCAGGCCAGCTTGGGCGTTTGCAGAATGTGGCCGTATGTGGACGAGGACGGGTTGACGCCCGTGGGGCCAAACGCGGCGATGCCCAGGGCGGCGATGCCCTTGTTGGCAAACCACTCAATCATGGCCGACACGGTCTGCGCCGGATCCTGCGTGGGGATGCTCGTGCGCTCCGTTATGGTTCCATCGGCGTGACCGCAGGCCAGCACCATCTTGGTGCCTCCGGCCTCGATTGCGCCTATGAGCGGGCGGTCGGCAGCGGGTGCGGCCTGGTCGGCAGCGGGCTCGGAGCTCTGTCGGGTGGTTGGCTGGTTCATGGTTAGCCCCTTTAGCAAAGCGCAGCATCTAATTCTCGGATGGATACTCGTCCAAAAATACTCCATCAGCACGCAATTGAGCTCGCAGGACGCTCGTATCCAAACTGTTTGCAGGCTCCTTATTTAGGGCAGCTTGCGCCGCAGCCGTACCCGCCGCTTGCCCCATCGCCATAACAATTGGCGTAACGCGAATCGCAGCACACGCCTCATGCGTAGCGCTTACGCATCGGCCGGCAACGATCAGATTTGAGACTTCGCGGGTCACCAGGCAGCGATACGGAACGGAATACCAGCTCCCGCTCTTGAGGAATCGATGATTCGTCTCCTCACCATCAGGCGAATGAACATCGATTGGATAGCCGCCCATGGCAATTGCATCTTCAAACATCGTGTTACTCAAAAGATCGTCAGCGGTCAACTTATACACACCTTCTATTTTTCTGCTCTCGCGGACGCCGATGTTGGGACCAGTCGACACAATATGACTCTCGGAAAAACCTGGGATGTGTTTCTTTAAGAAGGCGTATATCTCCCACGCCTGCCGCCTGCCCTCGACCTCCGCATAGGTAAGATCAATCGGGTCGACCGCAGAGCGATGTATGATTCGAGACATATTGACGATGTACTCGCCCAAGGTGTTGGTCTCGAAGCATAGAACCATATCGCGATCAATGCTCAGCTCTCCAGCACCGCGCGCCGCCTTGACTATGGAGTAGGCACCCTGGATACCAGAGCGTGGGATAATCCGCAGATCATCAAACGGAATAGACGGAAGCATGTCGCTACGATTGCTCTTAACGAAATCCATCAGCCTGTCTCGATCGACATTCCCCACTCGAAGGTTCATGGTCATTGGCTGTGCGAGATGGTCAGACTCCCTTCCATAGCATGAAGGCACGCCTGCACTGGTTGCGACGTCGGCATCTGCGCTACAGTCAACCACCACTTTTGCCTGAACACGCATAAAGCCTTTTTTGCTCAACAAGCGCAGCGACGCAATCTCTCCGCCTTCGCATGAATCTGCTTCGCAATCAACGAACACGGTATGGTAAAGCAAGGTAACGCCAGCATCTAAAGCCATAGATTCAAGCACATACTTCATCCCTTCAGGATTGAATGGAGTAACGCTGCTTGCATATCCCACAAAATCTGCCATATGACCCGGCGAGGCACCCAGGGCACATAAACGTTGGACTATTTCCTCTGGAATGCCACGCACCACCTGCGTGTCTCCAGCATGATAAGTCATCTGAGGCCCAACGCCGGCCGCCGTAAGGGCTCCTCCCAAATAGCCGTTTTGCTCAACCAACAGCACGGTTGCCCCGCTGCGCGCCGCGGCTATTGCCGCCACAGAGCCTGCAGGCCCACCGCCCACTACAACGACATCGTATTCGTTAACGACGCTCACGGGCAGATCCCTCCTTGCAAGAAGATCTATTGTTCACCAAATCAAAATACGTACGTGCAAAAGCATGCGCACCAATTTCTGACAAAGCATGAATTCCCGTGCGCCCCAGGGACAAACTCCCGATACGCAACATCGGAACTTGATAGATACGGCTTGTTAGGCCCAATCCATTACATTCGAGGTAGTGAAAGTACTCGTGGCTAAGAATGAGATTGCAGGCGTTCTCATATTCAAGAGAGTTCTCCTCCGCCCAAAGACGAATAGACTTCTCATATAGAGTCACCCGGTTTTTCCCTGACAAATAATCGCTGAAATACCGCTGCTTTCCCACCACGTAATCAACGTTCCGAGTCTCAACGCTCACACCACGGTCTTCAAAGATGCTTCGAAAATCATTGGATCCCATTGTTTTTTGATACTCGTCGCACGCCGCAAGCTCGCCTATGCTCCAAGCCTGCTCAACAATGCCCCTTCTCTCCTTTGGAGGAATTTTTACATAACATGGATCGGCCTTGAGCTCGCGCAATGCCAAGCTCTTGCCCGGAAATGGGAACTTTGATTTGGACATCTTATGCCTATTCGACTCGTTTTGTACCTACAAGAATCACTCGTTCATCCGCCCCGCAGCTTGAAAGCTCCACCGATCCCAAACCTTCAATCTGCTCCGGCGTGGGCAGTCCGGAAAGATCGATAATGCGTGTTCCGAGAACGATGTAAACATTCGGCAGGTTTGTGCCGCCGTCGTTGTAAATAGTCAGCTCATCGAGCAACCAAGAAAGCGATTTTTTCCATGTGGCCACCGTCTCCTCGCAAACCAGAGCGTTTGTCTTCTGGAGTCGAATAACACCTTCAGAATCAACAAGCCTAACTTGCGAGGCGCTCTTTTTCACCAAGCCAAACAGCCGCTTCTCCACGCGCTCGTGCCGCACGGCCATCATCTGCTCGGTTCTAGCAACAACAGACAACTCACTCACCGGAACGTTTAGATTATCGGCAACGATTGAGAGCCTCTCGTCTTCCGTCAGTCGCTTCTGAAGACGGTCTTTGCTGCGCATCTCCGTAGTGCCAACAGCAATTGCCCTTACAACATTTCTCTGCGTGTCAACTTCGACGCTAACCTCGATGGAGTCCGGTGCGGCACCAGAAGCGATCGCCTTTAACTCTGCTTCACGTCGCACGGCAATGATATCGTCCTGGGTTGGGTCAGAAACGCTACGCTCGACCATATCTCGAACCATAGCCAGCGCAACACCGATAGTGGAAATAACGGCACCGTTCTTAGCGATATGCTGAGAATGCCCCATGGTTTCCGCCAGGTGGGGAACCACACTTGCAGCTCCTCCGCCACCGCCGACAAAAACCGTCGTACGCGTGTCCATTTTATAGTCTTTCATAAGTTGAGAGGCCACACGTGCGTTCTTCTCGGCAGCGAAATCCAGTACCTTGCGCGCCGCTTCTTCCACCGTGCAGCCCATATTATCTGCCAAAGGCTTCCATGCTAACTTGGCGGCTTCGACATTTCCGTAAGCATAGTCTTCAGGACGAACGTAACCCGCGATATTTGCTGCACCCGCCATCGTCAACGATACGCGGAGTCCGCCATCGCATTCGATGCAAGCGTATTCCGGATCCCCTTCCATCGGCCTCACGGCCACCAAGCGGGGGTTCACTATCTTGCTCGGATCCGTATACACTTCGTAATCCAGATTGGCAATATGCGCACTGCGAGGACCGGTGCTCACCGCCTTACCGTTCTCGATTTGAACCATCGATCCGCCGCCGATTCCAACTGTGCGCACATCGAGACTGTTGAGGTACGTCTTATGGCCACCCACCTCAGCGTATTGAATCATCACCTTGCCGTCTTTAACACAAGAGATGTCTGTAGAGGTTCCACCAACCTCAAAAAACAGGCCGTCTGTCAGTTTCTCGTACATAAGGGCTCCTGCAACACCCGCTGCAGGTCCACTAAGAATTGTCAAAATAGGACGGCTGCGCACCTCATCAACAGTCATAACGCCGCCATCACAACGCATGACCATCAGGGGACTCTCAATATGGGCGCCCTTAATGCTCTCCTCAGTCATGTTTGCGGCTTCAAGCATCTTCGGCATAATGGAAGCATTGACAACCGCCGTACGCGTCCTGATTTTTAGTCCATACAACTTGGAAATATCGTTTGTTGCGGTTCCCGGCACCCCGCGACGGCGACAAGCTTCGACAACTTCGTTCTCGTTTGCAGGATCATCAACCGAAAAGGCCTCAGCGGCAACGAAGCTCGTGCAGCCATCTTTCTGTAAGGCATCAAGTGCGCTGTCAATTTGTGTACTCAAATCGGAGCCGTTTGTATCGATATACTCGTTACCAGTGGGCAAGAATTTACCCTGAGCAAGCTCAATCTTGCCCATGTCCGTATCGCTCTTGCTCTTTGCCCCCTGAAGACCGCTGCCCAACGTGACGATTCCGACCTTGGCAACATCGCCCTCAAGCAAAGCATTGGTCGCCTGGGTGGTGCCGTGGGCAATAAATACAACATCTTCGGGCTTGATACTACACTCATCCATAACGCGATGAAGGGCTTGAACGATGCCGGCAGCAACTCCCTCCGCCGCTTTATGCGTTGTGGGCACCTTTACTGAGCCCACCAGCTCAAATGTCTCGTTGTCAATTGCAACCGCGTCTGTAAATGTGCCACCCACATCGATACCAATGCGAACCTTCATAACTCCTCCTAATTCACATTCCGATGACGAAGACTGTTTTTTCTTGCGCCGGCGACGGACATTATTCTCAAAGGCAATGCCCCTCGCCGGCGCGGCAGGAAACAACCCTGCCGCGCCCGCGGATTTACTTTGACGGAACGTCTTAACGACTAGTAGTACACAACAGCAGAGACGATGACACCAATGATGGAAATGGCCCACAGATACGGGAGGAGGCGCTTCGTGATCGAATTGACATCGACCTCGACAAAGTTGGCCGTCCAAACATTCTGGGTGTTTGTGGGGTCGCCGCATCCCTGGATGCGCTCAGCCGACAGGAATGCACCCATAACAGCAAGCGGATTAATGGTTCCAAGGCCGCTAATCAACGCAGCGATGCCACTACCAAGTCCAAACAAATTCATGGGACCGCGGTAAAGTGAAAGAGGAGCAAGCAGCGAGAAGAAAATAATGAAGCCGATCTTGCCAGACGGAATAATGGCCTCAAGGAACGGATTGAGCACCGCCGTCACCATCGGATGGCTAACCGCAAGGAACAGGATTCCGATGCCGACCATCAGGATAATCGCGGGGCCGCTGTCGGTGATTCCATCGTAGCAAGTCTTGACAAGCAGGTTCATAGATTTCTGGAAGCCCGTGGACGTCCAAACGAGAATCCAAATGATGCCCGCCATAAAAGCCGGGCAAACCGGACACTTGAAAACTGCAACCAAGATGATAGAGATCAACGGGGAGCACATCGCCATAGCGCCACGTACGCCACCGATCTGGGTACCACTCTTTGCAGGCTCAACCGGAGCAGAGAATGCGAACTTAACACCATTGCGCTTGAACTCAACAAAGATCAGGACAAGCGTGGCCACTGCCGTCGCCACAAGCATATAGGTCTCAAATCCCTTGATGACCTCAACATCAACCGAGAAAATCGATGCAAAAGTGTTCCAGTTGGCAATGTTAAACGTAAGACCCGTTGTAAATGCCATAAGGAAGATGCATGCGGCACTCATCGCGGGAACGCCAACGGACACCAAAATCGGCAGCACGATAGAGCCAACCATGATGATGGAGCCGAGACCGGAAAGGGTTGTAAACAGAACAGCGCATGCAACAGCCATAACAAGAGTGATGATCAAAGGGCGGTCGCCGCCAAGCTCGGCGCTCTTCTTAATGATTGTCTCGGTAACACCAGTCTTATTCATCAACTGGCCCAACCATGCGCCGAAGATAACAGCCATAATTGCGCTGCCCATTCGAACCGTGCCCGCTTCAAGCACAGATGCAAGCCAGCCTATCGCCACTCCATCTTCGTCTACCCCCACTGCAGGAACACCCGCAATGGTGCAGATTACCACCGCCATAAGCGGAAGCGCTACCAAAGTCGGCAGCTTTTTGGTCATCATCAACGCAGCGATGATGACGAATGCCACGATAATCAGGGATCCCTGTACCATGCCATCCTCCTTTCTCTGCCTCACAAGAGGCAGGTTGACCCTTACGTTCCCACGAACACCGGCATGCTTGCGGAATGCAGCTGGTGAGCGTTACCACGTTTAGAGGGCAAGCCCAAACGGCCCGCTTAGATATTTATTTGGATCTTGGTTAATAATCTGAGCAGATAATCTGAACAAGCATCATTCTAGAAGAAGCGTTGCTCGTCGTATGTCGGCAGCGCACGTTTTGGATACATCGGAAGAAGCAAGCTGTCGTCCTCGCAACCACTCTAGCCACGGAGATTCCGGGCCAAAAACGGCTGTCAGTACGTGTTCGATTCCTTGGATAAACTTGTCCGTCACAATTTCATCGGGGCCAAAAATCAACATGCGATCCAAGGAAAAAAGGGAGCACAGGGACACAACCGCGCGCGATACGCAAGCAATTCGGTCTTCTTCGCCAAGCGATAGCAAGAACTCGATGCATCCGCCCTCATATTCATCCGATTTGTCGCAATATGCCTCGCCGCACACCATCGGCGTAATATCAGCCGTAGCACCACCCTTTAGCGATACAAGCGCATCGTCTACCTTGACGCTAACGACAACTTCAGAGCCAATAGAAATAACGGCGGCATTCGACACGTCCTGATCAGCCTCATCCAGGACCTGACTAATGGTATAGCCTTGCGAATGCTCTTCCCTGATTGGAATCTTATACTGCGTGAACAGGGCATCTTTCAGAGAAATCGTTGCATCCTGAATACCGGTGGAATACATCACCATGCAATCTTCGGCACGAATGCCCTCTTGGTATAGCAGCCCCATGCCGAGTAAGTCACCCACCATGGAGGAGTTTTCAAGCGCACGGTCCACGGCATTGCACACCGCCACAAGCAGCGCGTTACCCTCGAGTGAATCGCGCGAAATAGCCTCAGAATGCACGGGCTCAAGCATGAGGTCGAAAAGCGTCAGAAGAACGCTGCGACGGCCAACCTCCAAGGTCGCAATCACTCCAAGATTGCGATTAACCGACAATTCCGTCCTGCTACGCCCTGCCGTAAGAGCCTTGTTACCCGTCTCAATAAGCAAGCCATCCTCTAGCAAACTTGATACAAGACCAGTCACTGTGCTCGGAGACAAGCCAGCAGCTTTAGATATCTCGATTCGAGACAAGGGGCCGTGATTGAGAACGACGTCGACGACCTTTCGCCGATTCGCTGTTTTGAGGTCCTTAAGGCGCATTCCCAATCACCCCTTACTACCTTTTTACGAAGTTCGAAATAAGCAAGTTAAGTATATCTCCACCAAGTTGAATTATAGGATCGCCCCTCCTACCAATCGGCCCAGCGGTTGTTTTACCTTCGCGAACGTTAACCAGTCGTTAATCCACCTGCAACTTTTTGCTTGGGCGATAGTCTGCCAAATCAACCTTCTCTTCCAGCGCGACAACGCAAGCGCGACCAGCCGCATCGCCCAAATCGATAAGCGTGGGCTGTATGCGTATGCTGGCTTGCACCAAAAACGTAGTCGAGATACAACGACCAATGGTCATCAGGTTCAATACGTAATCATTAACAAGGCATCGATACGGTATTTCGTAATACTCCCCCTTGTTGAACTTATCCATGTGGACAAGACCCGCGGTAGCCGAATGGACATCGATGTACCAGTCCGCTCTCGCAACGGCGTCATCGAACCTCGCTCGACCGATATAGTCGTTTTCCGTAAGCGTGTATTTGCCCTTTATACGATAGGACTCTCTAACACCAAGAGCCGATGCAGACCGAATCAAATACGAATCCTCGAATCCCGGCATATACCGCTTTAAGAATCTTACGAGCCGATCAATCATCCTATGCGCTTCAGTCACTTCCACGGACCGCATCTTTGGATCGGTATTGTCCTTGAGCTCTGCAAGGTGCGGACAATTGAAGGACATGCAACCGGGTTGACCGGGAATCGAGAAGCACTGATAGTAAACGAGGTCCCGCTCTTTCAATACGCCGTCCTCTACGCCTTTTCGAAAAAGAGGCTCGAGCTTAAAAGACTTCCCTGCAACCATAGCCGATTCCCAAAAAGGACCTTCGACCAAAGGAGAAAAATGGTCATCGATGCTCAGACAGTAATCACGATACTTCTCGACATCAATGCCGCCCATTTCGAATCTGAGGGAGGACATCTGGTCGTTTCCTTGATCATCACCGTGGGCAACGGGAACTCCAGACATCCTTGAAAGCCATGCATCACCAGAAGCATCGACAAATTGCTCCGCCTCCACCGCCACGAAGCCACCCGATGTAAGAACTATGACCGCAATAATACGATTACGGTCTACGATGCAATCAACAACCGTCGCATCGTAGAGAATCTCACCACCCGATTCCAGATACAGCTCTTCCAAAGCCCTGGATTTACTTTCAGGCGTCGACCAAACATACTCCGACATTTGTTTGCTGCGAGTAGGCACGCCATAAGATATCAAGCGCTTCTCTATTAAATGGAAATTCTCATCATGAGGAACAAACGACTCCATCATGGGGGTCACCAGGGCGCCAACAGCAGCTCCGCCAAGATATAGGCCCTTCTCAATAATTAAAGTGGAGTTACCCCCACGAGCACAGCTAATTCCCGCCGAAGAACCAGCAGTGCCACCACCAACAATGACGGTGTCATAGCGACCGTAGGACGAGACCTCTCGCCCAGCATAATTGTATGTTTGCATCTTAAGACCTTTCCTTTTATAGGATTAAGCCCATAGATGCATTCCGCAAGCCTCTCGATAATACACCAGCGATGAATGCAGCCCACTAAGAAAAACTGCGTCAGAATAAAGCCACCTTTTACTTGGTGCCAGCTGCCTCTGTTAACACCCAACCGCTGGCAGATGCCAGGCTAAAGTGCGGCCACCGCAACGGTGTCATTCAACCTGCATGCAACCCCTGCAATAGGATGGTCGTTACCATGAACTAATTCTCCCGCACCCGGCGCCCCCGGCGTCCGGGCAAGCGTTATGGCCGGGATCGCCTGCGCGCCCCTTGCAGAAACACCGCGACGGCTACGCCTCAATATACACGGTTGCAAACTTGCAGTGACCCAGCGGCTTGAGCGTGACCTCGCAACCGTTGACCTCCACGTCACCAGATCGCTGCTCGCGCAGGTTGCACAGGTAGGCCTGCTTGACGGGTAACCCCCATCACGCTCTCTGCTGTTTTTGACCTCCAGTTGGACTTGGCGCTCTGCTGAAATCAGCCTTCGTTTGCATCGCGTTGCTATTTTCGAGCTCCAGTTGGACTTGGCGCTGCTACTTTTAGCCTCCAGTTGGACTTTGCCTTTGCCGCACGAAGATGCGCCCCGAAGATACAGCTGGTAGATAGCCCGGCGCATCAAAGGTCCTTCTTGCGCAACTCCAACTGAAGCTCATTTTTAGCAATCGAGTCAAACTGGAGGCATTTTTTAGCGGAGCGCCAAGTCCAACTGGAGGGCGTTTTCAGCGATTGAAGTCCGCGCGGCGGGCCCACGGCAGAGCCGCCTCTGTTAACACCCAGCCGCTGGCAGATGCCAGGCAAAAGTGCGGCCACCGCAACGGTATCATTCAACCTGTATGCAACCCCTGCAATAGGATGGTCGATACCATGAACAAACTCTCCCGCACCTGGCGCCCCGGCGCCCGGGCAAGCGTTATGGCCGGACTCGCCTGCGCGTCCCTGGTGTGCTCGCTGGCCATGCCGCCCACTCTGGTCGCCATGGCGCAAACCGCGTCGTCAACGTC
>OIET01001257.1_pt1 | contig 12724 bp, 7 predicted proteins | sample 1581871 | NCBI WGS metagenome assembly OIET01 (sample SAMN03279760, study PRJEB24777) | human gut metagenome | isolation source: fecal sample PR121 from 1 month old male Malay infant, vaginally delivered... | place: Singapore | collected 2005-09-16
GGTGGGCAAGGAGTACGTATACGGTACTGCCGGCCCCAACACCTTCGACTGCTCCGGCTTGGTGTCTTACAGCTACGCGCAGGTTGGTTATTCCATCACCCATTGGTCGCAAGGCCAGTTCAACCTGGTTCAGTCCAAGGGTCATCTGGTGCGTTCCGCAAGCTCGCTGAAACCCGGCGATCTGGTCTTCTGGGGTTACAGCGCAACCTCGATTTACCACGTGGGCATCTACATTGGCGGCGGCCGTTACGTTCACGCCTCCATGCCCGGCGTTGGCGTTGTTACCGCTACGCTCAACACCGGCAGCGCCACGTATATGGGCGGCGGCTCTCCGGTGTAATCCGTTCGCGAGATTGCAGTTACATAGAAAACACGTCAACGTGTGATGATTATCAGGCTTCGGGTCATTCCCGGAGCCTGATTTATAGTTAAGAGACTATGGAGCAATGAAGGGACCTAAGGGGGACCCAATGGATATGGACGAACGACCGCGGGGCAGGCATTTTGCGTCCAAGCCCACCGTAAGGAGCGAGGCACCTCGTCCCGATGAGACGACGGCGTTTCTGGCCGCTGCGCGCACGCGCTTTGAAGGCGATGGCATGCCCATGCGCCGACCGGACGAGACGTCTGTCTATCTGTCTGCTGCGGAGCGCTCGCGTTTAGAGGCGGCGCTGGCCCCTGTTCCCGTGCAGCCTATGGGCGAGATGGACAACGTGGGCGATCTGTTCCCTGCTGATTCCGAGCTTGTGGCAGAGGAAGGGAGCGATTTCGCCACCGGCGAGTTGTTTAGCGACGCCGGTGTGACCGGCGCGCTTGGTGGTGACCATGCAGCTCTGGTTTCGCACGCTACCCCGTCGCATGTTGCCGCTCGCGCCCATGCGGCCGCCCGCGGGGATGCTGCGTTGGAATCTGAACCCGCTGAGTCCACGGGCGTAATTCCAGCTATGGACGAGGATTTTGAGAGCGAGGAGGAGGTCGAGCAGATCGCCTCGCAAAAGGCGAACACGGCGAGCATCCTCGTCATCATCAGCCGCATCACCGGCTTTGGCCGCACCATGGCCCAGGCCAACGCGCTGTCCGGCGCCCTTATGGCGGTGGCGAGCTGCTACACGGTTGCCTCGACCATGCCTAACTTCTTGTACGAGCTGGTCATGGGCGGCATGCTCATCACCTCGTTTTTGCCCGTCTACGTTTCCGTACGCAAGCGTCTGGGACGCCAAGGCGCGGCGGATTACGCGTCCAACCTGCTCTCTCTCGTGGTCATGCTCATGGGCGTGATGTCCGTGGTGAGCTTTATCTTCGCGGCGCCGCTCATTTGGACGCAGTCCGCAGGTGCCAGCTCTGACTTCAACTTCGACCTCGCGGTATGGTTCTTTAGGTTCTTCGCGTTCGAGATCGTGCTGTACGGTCTTTCGTCCATTATCTCCGGCGTACTCAATGCGGAGCGCGACTACTTTTGGAGCAACGCCGCTCCCATTGTGAACAACGTCATCACCATCGCGTCGTTCTCGCTGTATGCACATGTGGTCAAGAGCGGCATCCTTACGTGGGAGCAGGCACTGATCATCTTGGCCGTGGGCAATCCCTTGGGCGTCGCCGCGCAGGTCTTTATGCAGATACCCGCCCTGGCGCGCCACGGTGTACGCCTGCGTTTCCGCGTCGATCTGCACGACCCCGCCATCAAGGAGACCTTGGCTATCGGTCTGCCCACGCTGGTGGTCACGTTCGCGTCGTTCCCAACTTCTGCCGTGCAGTCCTCTTGCGCCCTGCAGGTCACGGCCAACGGCGCCGCCATCGCGTATTACTCGCGCGTGTGGTACGTGCTGCCGTACTCCATTTTGGCGATCCCCATCTCGGTCACCATGTTTACCGAGCTGTCCAACTTCCGCGTTGCGGGCCGCATGGACGCCTACAAGCGCGCGCTGGTCTCCGGCATGCGCAAGCTTATGTTCACGCTCATTCCGTGCTCGCTGCTGCTGATTGTCTTCGCCCCGGTGCTCATCGCGGTCATTGGCGGTTTTGATGCCGAGGACGCCGCGCTTACGGCTGCCTACCTGCAAGTCCAGGCCGTGGCGTTGCCGTTCTACGCGCTGTCCACCTATCTGCAGAAGGTATGCTCCTCGCTTATGCGCATGAAGTTCTACGCCATCGCCACCTGCGTGGCAGCCGTGGTGCAGGTGACGTTCTGCATCGTCCTCACTCCCGTCTACGGCCTGTACGTGGTTCCGTTTAGCTCCACGTTCTTCTTTATCGCCGTCGACGTGGTGACCATTTTGAATGTTCGCCGCGAGATTGGTTCCCTGGGTCTTTCGTCTGTGGTGTCCAGCTGCGTGCGCGGGCTGGTCTTTGGCCTGTTGGGCGCGGCGACCGGCGCCGGTATCCTGCTCGCCCTCAACATGTTTGCGGGCGAAGTGGGCGGATCCATGATGCGCGGCTTGATCTATGCCTGCGCTGCCGGAATCCCATCCTTGATTATGTGCTATGGCTTGTCATACGCTATGCATAAGTCCGAGGCGCCGTTCTTCGACGCTATCTTTGGCAAGGTGGGTCGCCTGGTGCGCAGGGCATAGGACAGCGGGGGCGGGCCCGCTTCTGGTTGCGCCGCCCTTCATCGTCCACCTACCTGTCTGCCAATCTTTGTAATGAAGCCCGGCATGGTTGCCGGATATTAGAGATAGATGGAGTATCAACCGTGGAATATCGTCTGATCGATACGCAAGAGGCCTGGGACCAGATTGTCCGAACCCATAACGGCCACCCCATGCAGTCTTGGGGCTGGGGATCGCTCAAGGAGCAGACCGGTTCTTGGACCGCGCATCATGTGGTGTGCGAGGATGCCGGCTCATTTGTCTGCGCCGCTTTGGTACTGGTGCGCAAGCTTCCCTGGCCGTTCAAGAGCATCTGCTATTCTCCGCGCGGCCCCATTGTTGAGGATGCCGCCGATCTGCCCCGCGCTGCGGACCTTATCGCCCAGTGGTGCCGCGAGCACGTGCACGCCGTTTCGCTCAAGATCGATCCGGGCGTGTCCGGCGTGACCCTCAATGACGGTTGGAAACAGGGGAGCACCATCTTGATCGCCAACACCGCGGTGATCGATACCGTGCCGGATGAGGACGCCATCCTCAAGAGCTTTCATTCCAAGAAGGCCCGTCAGTACATTCGCAAGGCCGGGCGCATGGGCGTCGAGGTGCGTCGCGCAACCCGCGAGGACCTGCCGGCCATCCTCGACCTCTATCACAAGACGGCCGAAGAGGATAACTTCTTTATCCATGATGACCACTACTACCAGGTGGCATTTGACGCTATGGACGATGTGAACCAGGTCTTTGTCGCCGAGTGCGAAGGTCGCCTGCTCGCGTTTCTGTGGAACGTCACCACGCCTGCCGCTGCGTTTGAGCTCTGGGGCGGCGTGAACGAGGAAGGTAAAACAAAGCGCGCCAACTACTTGCTCAAGTGGACGGCGATTCTTGAGGCCAAGCAGAGCGGAGCTGCGCTCTACGATCTCAACGGCCTGCTCAACGACGGTATCAGCAAGTTCAAGATGCTCTTCATCGAGGAGCCCACGCAGTGGATCGGCACGTTCGATAAGCCGCTGAGCCCGTTGTTTAGCGTATGGGAGGGCTCGCTCAGGCTGTATCGCAGGCTGTTCAAGTAGGTCTTTGGGGCCATGCCCGCCGCGCGCGGCCTTTCGTGCCTGCCGCTTAGCACTCTTGGAAAACGGCCCGTAGTAATACATGTATCGAATCGAGCCATTTTATGAGGGAAAAATGGTTCGCTGTAATACACATTTTAAGATTGGTATTAAAAAGAACCAGAATTCTGAGAAAAAGTGGTCCCCCGTAATACCAATTCCAAAATCGGTATTACGGGGGACCATATGAAACGGTTTAAAACGGTTCAAAGTAATACGCGAGCTCTGGGTGGCTCTGGGTAATACTTTTGACCGTTTTTTTGCGTCAGTGCCGGCGGCGCGCATCATCGTTGCAAGGCGCGCCGCCGCAGCCGCCGAGCGACGCTAGAACGAGGTCTCAGTGGGCTCGGGGTAGTAGCGGGCGAACTTGCGGTACTGGTTGTTCTCCGTCAGCTCCACGTCCACCATGCGGCGCAGCGAGCGGTCAGCGGCGTAGCGCTGCGGGTCAAACACAAGGTTCTGGCTCACCAGGCGGTCGACGCGCGCCAGCAGTTCCGGGTCGCGCACGTAGCGGCGCAGCAGACGGGTGGGCACCAGCGAGTAGAGGATCTCGTTGGTGATGCGCACCGGCTCGACGTCTTGTCCGCAAACCAGGTCCTCAACGCAAAACGCCATGGGGTTTGCCCCCGCCGCGCAGTTGTAGAACGAGTTGCGGCCAATGCGCGGGTTTACTTCCAAGAACAAGCGGCGGCCCGTGGCGGGGTCGCGCTTGATATCGAAGTTGGCAAAACCGCGGTAGCCAATGCTGGTGAGCATGTGGGCGCACTTGTCCCATACGTCGTCCATGGGCTGGGTGATCATGGCCACGGGGTTGCCCAGCATAGAGGGCGCGTGGTCTTCCAGCAGCACCTGAGCCCCGCCAAACATGGTGGTCTTGCCATGGCTATCTATGTAGAGGGTGACGCTGTCCATATAGGTGTCGTCACCGCCGATAAGCTCCTGCACCAAAAAGTTGCCGGCGAACCCGGCGTCGCGCAGCTTGGCCCACAGCTCGTCCAGTTGCTCCTGGCGTTCGATAAAGTAGACCTTCTTAAAGCCCATGTTGATAAAGCTGGCGTATTCGGGCGAATACGCGGGCTTGGCGACCAGGGGAAAAGCGATTTTGCTGGGGGCGATCGGCTCGTTTCCGGCCAAGCGCACCAGTTCGGTTGCGGGCGTGTCCAGGCCGTGCGCGCGGCACAGCTCGTTAAAGCGGTTCTTGTTCGAGACCTGCGCGATCACCTCGGCGGACGGGGTGGGCGAGACTATGCCCTCGACCTGCGCCTTGGCGGCGTTGACGGCGGGGATGCACGGCTCGGAGTTGGTGATCAGCACCACGGTCTTATCGCGGTTGCGCACCGCGATGCGGCGCACGTGATCGCAGATCTCCTCCGGTTCGGTGGTGGTGCAGCGAACGTGTTCAAAAATGCGCGAATGCTTGATGATGCCTATGGGCTCCTGAATCAGCGAGATCGCCTTGCAGCCGTATGCCTCGTGGAACTCGCGTCCAATAGCGTAGGCGCCAATGTCGCCTCCCAAGATGACTGGTAGGATAGATGCATCATGCGAGATGCGGACCATATTCGTCCCCTTTGCATCGAGATGTTTCACGGGCAAGGTCGCGCGGCCCTTCGGCGCGCGGTCGCTAAGGGGACATGATACCGCATGGCCGTGCCCTTGCTTTCACGGCGGTGCGCGCGGTGCGTTTTTGGACGAGGAATCTACAGCGTTTGGGAGGAGCTGCATGGATATCGCGGGCGGTCCCGTGCCGAGTATCGCCGAGCAGGTGGCGCAGGTGCCCACCGATCCCGGCTGCTATCTGTGGAAAGACGCTTCCGGCCAGGTTATCTACGTGGGCAAGGCCAAGAACCTGCGCGCCCGCATGCGCCAGTACGTCACCTTGCAGGACGACCGCCAAAAGATTCCCCTCATGATGCAGCTGGTCGCCAGCTTCGACTACATCGTGGTCGACAACGAGCACGAGGCGCTTGTGCTCGAGCGAAACCTCATCGGCCAATACCATCCCTATTTCAACGTTGATTACAAGGACGATAAGTCCTATCCCTACATCGCCATCACCAAGGGCGACGTCTTTCCCGCTATCAAGTACACGCGCGAGAAGCACCGTCCAGATACGCGCTATTTCGGCCCCTACACGGACAGCCGCGCGGCGCGGGCGACCATCGATACGTTGCGCAAGGTGTGCCCCATCTGCAGCGCGTCGTGTACGGAGTGGAAGCGCGTGCGCCGCCTGTTGGAGAAAAGCCCCCAGGATGCGGACCTCATCGGTCTTATCTGCGCGCAGAAGGGCCGCCCCTGTTTCGATTACCACGTGGGGCGCGGTCCGGGCGTGTGCGCGGGCATGATCGACGCGGACTCCTACGCCAAGAACGTGCGCCGTGTGGAGCGCTTCTTGTCCGGCAAGCGTCGCGACCTCATCGCAGACCTTAAAGAGGAAATGTCCGCTGCCGCCGCGGAGCTTGATTTCGAGCGTGCCGGCCGCGTCAAGCGCCGCCTCGAGGTAATCGACGGGCTGGACGATCGCCAGCAGGTGGTGTTCCCAACCAGCGTGGATATCGACGTCATCGGCTTCTACCGCGAGGAGACCATCGCCGGGGCCTGCGTCTTTGTAGTCCGCGAGGGCCGCACGCAGCGCACCTGCGAGTTCATTCTGGACAAGGGCTTCGACGTCTCGGAAGAAGAGCTCATAGAGGGCTTTGTCAAGCGCTATTACGACGAGACGGCGGATATCCCCGCAGAGGTCGATGTCGCCTGCGAGCTTGAAGACGGCGAGATGATAGGGGAGTGGCTTACCTCCAAGCGCGGCCGCGTGTGCCGCCTGCACCGCCCCCAGCGCGGCGAGAAGCACCACCTGCTCGAGACGGCGCAGCGAAACGCCCGCCATGCGCTGCTTCGCTACATGATGCGCACCGGCTATGCAGACGACCGCACCAACCAGGCCCTGCTTCAGCTGGAGAGCGCCCTGGCCCTGCCCGCGCCGCCGCTTCGCATCGAGTGCTTCGACATCTCCACCATCCACGGTCGGTTTACCGTGGCGTCCATGGTGGTGTTCACCAACGGTTGCGCGGACAAATCGCAATACCGCCGCTTCAAGATCCGCGCTGAGCTGGACGAGGCGAACGACTTCGTTTCCATGCAAGAGGTCCTGGGTCGCCGCTATGCTCCAGAGCGCATGGCGGACGAGCGCTTTGGCTCGCGGCCGGATCTACTTGTGGTCGATGGCGGCAAGCCGCAGCTGACCGCGGCACTCACGCAGCTGGAAGAGCTGGGGCTCGACATCCCCGTGTGCGGTCTGGCAAAGGCGGACGAGGAGGTCTTTGTGCCCTGGGACGAGACTCCCGTTGTGCTTCCCACCGGCTCGGCATCGCTCTACCTCATCAAGCAGGTGCGCGACGAGGCCCACCGTTTTGCGATCACGTTCCACCGCGAGCTTCGCGACAAGGCTATGACCGTATCTATTTTGGACGAGGTGGAGGGTATAGGACCGCGTCGCAAAAAGGACATCATGAAGCACTTTGGCTCCATGAAGCGACTGCGTGAGGCGAGCGTGGATGAGATCGCGGCGGTAAAGGGCGTAAGCGAGGACGTTGCCCGGGCGCTTTACGATACCCTTCGCGCATAAGGCTGCCTAGCACAGTTTTTCCTCTGTCATAACAAACGGTAAAGTGCAAGTTTTCATCCCGTGAACGGCATGTTTCACGGGATGTTTTTTTGTCATCTGGTTATAACAAGTGGTATGAAGAAAAAAGGGCTGAAAGAATTCGATAAAAAACGAGAGTGATAGGGCGGTTTACTAAAGTAGAGTGCTCAACTGGGGTAACTCTAATAATGTACAAATGTATACGAAACAAGCTCGAAATAAACTGGTATTAGTGGTCTTTCCAATAACACCTTGGCAATAATAAGTCAACAAATCCGTGAACGGTCGGTTTTTCCGTATGCGCGATTCAGGGTAACGCTCGCCGAGCGGACAACCGAGCGTTCGGATGTGGTCGGTATTGTTAGGTTGTCCGTAAATTGCACGGCGGGATTTGCCCTGCCGCGTGAAAGCTCTAGTGATTGGAGAGCTATTATGCACGATCTGATGAACAGGCGTTCCTTCCTCGGTCTCGCTGGCGGCGCTGCCGCAGTTGCCGGCCTGGGTCTCGCCGGCTGCGGTGGCGGCGGCGACAAGCCCGCTGGCTCCACTCCGGCCGAGGGCGGCACCAAGGGCGGCGGCACCATCACCGCAGGCTCCGCCTACACCACCACCAACTTCGATCCGTCGAGCACCTCCTCCGCTCTTGCATGCGGCACCAACTGGCATGTCGTCGAGGGTCTGTACGGCCTGGACTTCCATGACTACAGCGTCTACAACGAGCTGGCCGCCGGCGACCCCGAACAGGTCGACGATACCACCTATGAGATCGCCCTGCGCGACGGCGCCAAGTTCTCCGATGGCAACGCCGTGACCGCTGACGACATCGTCGAGTCCTTCGTCCGCGCTACCGCCGAGGGCAACATCTACATCCCGATGCTGGCTCCCATCGCTTCCGTCGAGAAGAAGGACGACGCCACCGTCACCGTCAAGACCACCGTTCCCAACTTCTCCCTGCTGAAGGAGCGCCTGGCGATCGTCCGCGTCGTCCCCGCTTCTTCCACGGAGGACATGACCGCCAAGCCCGTCGGCTCCGGCCCCTGGATGTATGAGTCCATCTCCGACTCCGCCGTCGACATGGTTCCCAACCCCGAGTACAACGGCGATCATCCTGCCAAGGACAAGAAGCTGCACTACGACATCCTGGTCGACCCCACCGCTCGCGTCACCGCTCAGCAGGAAGGCTCCACGCTCGTCATGGAGATGGTTACCGCTGACGCCGTCGAGCAGCTCGAGTCCGCCGGCTGCAAGATCGACGTCGTCGACGGTTTCGGCACCCGCTTCATGCTCTTCAACACCCAGAAGGCTCCGTGGGACAACGTCAAGGCCCGCCAGGCCATCATGTACGCTCTCGACTACGACAAGATGATCGAGAACGCGTTCGCCGGCCTCGCCTCCGCCCCCACCTGCTATCTGCCTAAGTCCTACACCAACTATCATGAGGCATCCACGGTCTACACCCATGATGTTGACAAGGCTAAGTCCCTCCTGGAGGAGGCCGGCGCTACCGGTGGCGCCATCAAGCTCCTCACCACGGACAACGAGCAGGTCAAGACCATGGCCGTCCAGGTCCAGCAGGACCTCAAGGAGCTCGGTTTCGACGCTGAGATCGTGACCCGCACCTCCGCCGACACCTACGCCGACATCGACGCTGGCGGCGACTTCGATCTCCTGCTCGCCCCTGGCGATCCTTCCTGCTTCGGCGCCGACCCCGACCTGCTCATGAACTGGTGGTACGGCGACAACGCTTGGATGAAGGTCCGCGCCCGCTGGAGCGAGTCCGCTGAGTGGAAGCAGCTCACCGAGCTCATGTCCTCCGCTCTGGGCCAGACCGGCGACGAGCAGCAGGAGACTTGGAACAAGTGCTTCGACATGATCGCCGAGCAGGCTGTTCTGTACCCGGTTCTCCAGGTCAAGACCGCTACCGCCTCTTGGAGCGAGAACCCCAACGCCGAGGGTGTCCGCATCGAGGGCTTCGAGGGCATCGGCACCACCGGTATGTCCTTCATCGACTGCACCACTGTTACCGAGTAACTTCGGTTTCACGAGCACGCCTTCGCGCGTGACAAAAAGTACGTGAAGTGGGGGGTTTGGGTGACTCGCTCTACCTGAACCCCCCATTCATCGTTTACTGCAGTATCAGTAGAGAGAGGGGAAGCAGTGAACAATCTTTTGCGCCTCATTGGCCGACGTCTCGTCGCGCTGCCCATCATGGCACTCGGCGTCACGTTGCTCGTGTTCGGCCTCATGTCGTTCACCGACCCGAGTATTCCCGCGCGCAACGCCCTGGGCGAGGGCGCCTCGCCGGAAGCGATCGAGCAGTATATGGAGGAGCAGGGTCTTAACGACCCGCTGCCCGAGCGCTACGTGAATTACATCGGCGGTCTGCTCCACGGCGACCTTGGCACCTACGGCGCAGCGCGCACGTCCGTGTCCTCCCGTATCGCCACGGCCCTGCCCGTTACGATGCAGCTGACCTTCATCGGTCTCATCATCGGCGCCATCGTTTCGTTCGTGCTTGGCGTCATCGCGGCGCTTTACCGCGACAAGTGGCCCGACCAGTTGATCCGCGTGTTCTCGATCGCCGGCATCGCTACGCCTTCCTTCTGGTTGGCAGTCTTGATGATCTTGGTGTTCTCGTCTTACATGCACCTGCTGCCGGCTTCCGGTCCTCTGCCGCATTTCACCACCAACCCTGGCGGCTACCTTGCGCGCATGCTCATGCCCGCCATCGCCTTGGCGTTCCCGCTGACCGGCCAGATGACCCGTATCGTTCGTACGGCTATGGTCGAGGAGCTTGACAAGGACTATGTCCGCACTGCTCGCGGCGGCGGCCTTCCCGAGTTCGTGGTCATCGCCCGCAACGTGCTTCGCAACGCCCTGATCACCCCCGTTACCACGCTGGGCCTCAAGATCGGTTACCTCATGGGCGGCGCCGTCGTCATCGAGGTCATCTTCAACCTCCCCGGCATGGGCACGGCGATTCTCGCTGGCATCACCGGTGGCGAGACCATGCTCGTCCAGGGCGTCGTCATCGTCGTCGCGCTCGCCTTCGTCATCATCAACATCATCGTTGATATGCTGTATCTGCTCATCAACCCGCGCATTAGGACGGTGTAGGCCATGGTTAAGATTCGTGAAGAACAGACCGAGCGCCTCGAGGATGCCGCTTCCAAGGGCCTTAAGTTCGGCGGCTTCAAGAACATGAAGCTTGGAAGCAAGATCTCCCTCATCCTTCTCGTGCTCGTGGCGCTTACCGCCATCCTCGCTCCCGTACTCGCTCCGCATGACCCGCTGGAGATCTTCACCGCGCGCCAGGCGCCCGGTGGCGGTTTCCTGTTCGGTACGGACGATAAGGGTCGAGACATCTTGTCCCGCATGCTCTACGGTGGTCGCTACTCGCTGGTCATCGGCTTTGGTGCAACCCTGTTCGCACTGGTGTGCGGCTCCATTGTCGGTGCCATCGCCGCCGTTTCCCGTAAGGCCGTGTCCGAGGTCATCATGCGCCTGCTCGACATCATCATGTCGGTTCCCGGCATCGCCCTGGCAGCCGTTCTGGTCTTGATCCTCGGTAACTCCGTGCCCGCCATCATCTTCTCGATCGGTTTCATGTACACGCCGCAGATCGCTCGTATCGTGCGAGCAAACATCGTTTCCGAATACGGCGAGGACTACGTCCGCGCGGTCATCGTGTCCGGCGCCCAGGCTCCCTGGATCCTCGTTAAGCACGTCCTGCGCAACTGCATCGCGCCCATCATGGTCTTTACCGTCACCCTGGTCGCAGACGCCATCATCTTCGAGGCATCCCTTACCTTCATCGGCGCGGGCATCACCGAGCCGACGGCTACATGGGGCAACATCCTCGCTGACGCCCGCGGCGGCGTACTTGCCGGCCGTTGGTGGCAGGCGCTGTTCCCCGGCATCGCCATTATGGTTACCTGCCTTGCGCTGAACATCCTTTCCGAGGGCCTGACCGACGCCATGGCTGCCAAGCCCGGCGCCCCCGTCAAGTCCAACGACTCCGAGTCCAACCGCGCTGACGACATCCTGGTCAATAATCCCGTTCTTGCCTACGAGCAGCAGGCTGAGTCCCTGAATCGTCGTCTCGGCGCCCTGCGCGATGTCGAGCTCAAGCGCACCGACCGCCACGTGCCCGACCTGTCCGTCGAGCCCCTGCTCGCGGTCAAGGACCTCTCCATCAGCTTCGAGAGCCACGGCGACGTTAAGGTTGTCGACGGCGTGTCCTTCGAGGTCCGCCCCGGCCAGTGCATGGCGCTGGTGGGCGAGTCCGGTTGCGGCAAGTCCATTACCACCAAGGTCATCATGGGCCTTACCGACCCCGGCGAGCAGATTACCGGCCAGGTGCTGTTTGATGGCAAGGACCTGCTCAAGCTCACCAAGGAAGAGCATCGTCAGCTTCTGGGCCACGAGATCGCCATGGTCTACCAGGACGCCCTGTCCTCGCTCAACCCCTCCATGCTCATTTCCAGCCAGATGAAGCAGCTTACCAGCCGCGGTGGCACCCGCAGCGCACGCTCGAGAGCTATCCGCACGAGCTGTCCGGCGGCCAGCGCCAGCGCGTCCTTATCGCTATGGCGCTTACCCGCGACCCCAAGCTCATCATCTGCGACGAGCCCACCACCGCGCTGGACGTTACCGTTCAGAAGCAGGTCATCAAGCTCCTGAACGACCTTCAGGCAAAGCTCGGCTTCGCTATGATCTTCGTGTCGCACGACCTTGCCCTGGTGGCCGAGGTTGGCTCTGAGATCACCGTTATGTACGCTGGCCAGGTTATCGAGCAGGCTCCCACCGTCGAGCTGCTCACCAACCCCATCCACGAGTACACCCGCGGCCTGCTTGGCTCCGTCCTCTCCATCGAAGAGGGCGCCAAGGACGGTACGCGCCTGCATCAGGTTCCCGGTTCGGTTCCCTCTCCGGAGGACTTCCCCCGCGGCGACCGCTTCGCACCGCGCTCCAGCCACCCCACCCTTGGCCTGGACGTCCATCCCGTTATCAAGTCCGTTCCGGGCAAGTACCATCGCTACTCGGAGCTTCCGGACGATTACCTCAAGGCCAACGGCCTCACGCCCTACCTTGAGACCATCAGCGCCAAGACTGCCTCGGAGGTGATGTAGATGAGCGCTGCGCAGAATGCCGAGAAGGAGCCCATCATCTTCCTCGACGACATTTCCGTCACGTTCAAGACCCGTACGGGCTCGCTCCTCCATCCCAACCTGGTCCACGCCGTCAACCATGTCTCGATCAAGCTCATGCCGGGCGAGCCCATCGGTATCGTCGGCGAGTCCGGTTGCGGTAAGTCCACCACCGCCAACGTCATGTGCGGCCTGCAGAGCCCCACGTCCGGCAAGGTCTACTTCAAGGGCCAGGACGTCACC
>OIET01001264.1_pt1 | contig 12653 bp, 20 predicted proteins | sample 1581871 | NCBI WGS metagenome assembly OIET01 (sample SAMN03279760, study PRJEB24777) | human gut metagenome | isolation source: fecal sample PR121 from 1 month old male Malay infant, vaginally delivered... | place: Singapore | collected 2005-09-16
GTTCGTGGGCCGGTTCGTAGGCGACGGACAGGATCAGGGTCGTCGTGACCGGGGGGGCCGTGGGGAAGTCGTCCTCTTCGATGAAGGGGGCTGCGGGCGGTGGCGTCGGCACGGCCTGCCGGGTCTGCCGGGCTTCCTCTGCTGCGGCTTCGCGCGCGGCCTTGTCCTTTGCCTGCTGCTCGCGCAGGCTGGCCTCCGCCGCGAAGACCTGCCCGATGACGCCCGCGGCTTCTTCGCTGGTAATGTCCAGCGACAGGCAGGGCGCGAACTTGCCCATCGGGAGGCTAAAGCCGTACTCCTCGGCCTTGGCCTTCAATGCGGCTTCAACCATCGTAGCGCGGTCGGCCCTGGCCCGTTCAAGCTGTTCGGCTGCGGCCTTGTCCTGCTTGTGCTTGAGGATGATGTTCTGGATTTCGGCGTGCAGCTGGGCCTGCTTGATGCTCTTGTTGAGCCACGGTTCCTTGATGGGGATGTCGAGTTCCGGCACGCCTTCGCTGGTTTTCAGGGCGTCGATGACGAACTGGACGCTCTGGCGGCGGCCTTCGCGGTCGCGCCGTTCGAATTCCTTGACCTGCCTGTTCAGGCCTTCACGGACTTCGACGACGCGGGCGACCAACGCCTTGGCTTCGGCGTCGAACGCTTCCAGCGGCCCGGCGATCTGGCGGGTGATCTCCTTGCGGGCGTTGTCGAGCCTGTCACGGAGCTTGTTCAGCCCCGCCATTTCGGACTTGATGGCGGGCACGTCCTCTTCTTGCACCACCAGTTTCTCGTATTGCTCCAGCGTGGCGTCGAGCAGGGCGGACACGGCGTCCCGGTTCCAGTTGATGACCAGCGGCGTCGCGGTGACGGCAAGGTCGAACTGCGCCAGTCCGGTGGGTTGCATCTGCGCGGGCGGAAGGGCTTCCAGTATTTCTGCGGTCTGTGTCATGGTTGTATCCTGTTGGTTTTGCTAGAACGGAACATCGTCCATGCCGGAGGCCTCGGACGGGAAGGCGGGGCCGAGGTCTTCATAATCGGATGGGGGAGGGGCGTGGCGTCGGCCTTGCTGCCTGCGCCCGTCTTCCTGTTGCCCGCCGGGTTGCCCGTTGCCGTCCGCCTTGCGGTCGAGGAACTGGACGCGCTGCGCCTTGATTTCCGTGACGAAACGGTCCTGCCCCTGCTGATCCTGCCACTTGCGGGTTTCGAGCTTCCCTTCGATGAAGACGAGGCTGCCCTTGCCGAGGTACTGCGAACAGTTTTCCGCCGCCTTCTGGAACACGACGATGCGGTGCCACTCGGCCTTTTCGACCTTCTGCCCGCTGTTGTCCGTGTAGGATTCGTCCGTGGCGACGCTGAACGTACAGACGGGACTGCCGCTCTGGGTGTATTTGAGTTCCGGCTCGCGTCCGAGCCGCCCGATGATCATCACTTTGTTGAGACTCATGGATTCTCCTGCTGGCGGGATAAAAGAAAACCCCGTCCGATGGTCGGGCGGGGCACGGATTACGCGGCGCGGGTCTGGCCCGCTTCAATCTGCTTCCGGCGTACCCGGAAGGCTTCACGGATGGCGGCAATCTCCGGGTGGTTTTCCGGGACGGCAAGGCGGGTTGCTGCCGCGAACAGGGCCGTGACCGTCTCGCAGGCGTTGAACTCGGCAATGACCTGAGCCGCCGGGATGATGTTCGGGATGGATGACGTGGGGCGGGGCTTTTCGGGAGACGGCGTTTCCCGCTTCGGCGCGAGTTCCTTGCGGCGGTCGAGGAACAGCCGGGAAAGCCGGTTGAAGTCCCGGTGTTCCTTTTCAACCCGCGCCTTCTTCCAGTATTCCTGCAGTTCCTCTTCCGTGGTCATGCGGGCGAGTTCCGCGCGTACCTTGTCGAAATCCACGGGGCCGTTCATGACCTGCGGGCGGGCGTCCTGCCTCGGCTGCACGGGCTCAGGCGTCTCGGCGTCGGGGTCGTCCTGTCCGATGTCCTCGGTGGGGATGCAGAACGTCTGGAGCAGGGCATACTTGTGGGCCACAGCCATAGCCTTGTTGGTGGCCTTGTCCGAAGTGTCTCGGCCCTCGCCCATGACCGTGCAGGAAATGGACGAGCCGTCCGCATGGAAGAAGCGGTACTCCACGGAAAGGGTCACGCACTGCATCGCACCGCCCTTTGCGGTCGTGCGGTCTTCGCTGGCCCGGGAGAGCACTGTGGGGGCCATGAATACCTTATGCTTTGCCAGAAGCGGATGCAGCGCGTTGTACACGTCGTCGATGCCGCGGTACTTGAACCCCTGTTCCTTGTTCTTATTGTCCTTCCCGATGGACGGGATCTCCGCGAGGATTTCCGCCATAGCCTGATAGATGCCCGTGGGCTGCGGCTGGTCACACATCGTCGTCTCCTTCCGTCGTTTTCCGGCGCAGGGCCTTGCGCCGGGAGGCATTGCCCGCCGCGATCATGCGTTCTTCATCAGACCGAGGGCCGCATTCCTCGTTGTAGGCGTCGTCTTCCCACTTCATCGCATTACCTCCCGCAGGAGCGGTTCAACATAGGGGGCCGCGCCGATCATGAGCAGGGCCACGAGGCAGAGCGTGACAACGAGCGCCCATGTCGGAACCTGCCGGGGGTATCTTTGGTCCCGCGTTGTGTAGAGTTCCTTCATGCCGCCGCCCTCCGTGCCATGATTTTGAGGTATCTGGCCTTTGCCAGAAATGACCGGGCCGCGTTTTCGCACGCCGTGGCCAGCGTTTCGGCGGTGTAGTGTTCCGCGCAGGACGAGCATATCCAGAAGTCGCGGTGCCGCCTGAGCTTCACCGCCTTGTCGTACTTGAGCTTGCAGTGCGGGCAGAAGATGGCGGCGCTCATGCGACCCTCCTCTTTTCCTGCTTGGCCTCGTACAGGGCGTTGCGGTCCAAAATCCGGGCACTCACCCATTCCGTGCAGTCGGTGATCTTGTCCGGCTCGATGGCGATTTCCGAATCGGCCAGCGCTATGCCGAACCGTTCCTTCATGGCCTTCACCACGGTTTCCGGCACGTTGCACACCTGATCGAACTCGAAGAAACGGGCGCAGGTGGCGCACACGCGGGGCTCCTCTTCCGGTTCATATTCGTAAGGGTTACGCATGGCTGTATCCTCTCGGTTGAAGTTCGTTCCGGCGTCCCAGAACCAATAAAAAAGCCCGGCGCGTGTCCGGGCTTTTCGATGGGGCTAGGCATGAAAAAAGGCGGCTCTTTCGAGTCGCCTTAACGCATCACGAAAAATCAAAATCCTCCTTTTGTTACCCAAAAGAGAATTAATAAAACAGCACATATGATTGCTCCACATAGTGCTATTGTAACAGCAAGCGGAAGAAAAAGAATTGCTGGAACGATCCAAAAAGGGAGTGTCACAATCCACCATGAAAGATGAAGAACTCCAAATAGTTTCAAAATAATCATAGTTAATCCAGAAATAAAAAGGAAAGTTCCACATCCATCATTTTTGTCATTTTTATTCATATTTCCCCTTCCTTGTTCAGGAAGGAATATAAAAAAATATATAATTGCACAACTAGAGGTTCAGGTTCCGCTCTATCCTCACATGATTGGGGGTCACGATGTTTCGCGGCCCCTTTCATACGTGGCCGTCAGTCCACAGGAGCAAGCCTGTAGCCGAGTTCCTGCACCATCATGTTGAGTGGGGCGGGGTTTCCCGTGGCTTCGACGATGGCCATAAACGTCTCGACGCCGAGTTTTGCGCCGAGGTCTTCAGGGTTTATTTCCCGCATGAACGTTTGGTAGGGCTTGCCGACGGCGACCGCGATGGTTCTTGCGGGCATATTCCCATTGAGCACCAGCTTGTGTACTGCATTGAGGACTTCGCTCATTTCATTCCTCTGAAAGATTTTTGTTATCCCCTGTGGTTATTGGACGGTATCGCTCAGGGCCACCGTGGGTATCTCTGTTTTCCCAACCCCAGACACCGACGCGCACGCCGCTGCCGCTGGTTCCCGCCGACCCTGCGCGGCTTGTGTCACAGATCTGGGGACCTGCGAGGACGGCGGAAATGGTTCCGTCGTCGTTGAAAATAAAATAGAAGATAATATTCTATTGGTCAACAAAAAAAAGAATATTATCTTCTAAAATATGGAGGATAATGTGGGTACTCACCCTGTATCGGCGGAACAACTTGACAGGGCACAAAAAAACCCCTCGCGATGGAGGGGCAAAGAAGATGGAGGATATTTATAGATTATAAGGAAGGGGGGGCATGAAGTTGGTCGACGCGGCTGCTATTGCCGAGAACTGAAATTGCCAACACGGTTGTTGCAACCATATAAAATACAAAACTAATTCTACTGTGTTCTCTCAAGGATATCAGTTTTGGCAAACCCGTATTTGAGTTTTTCGCGTAGAGCTTCCCATGGATTTTCAACAGGTATACGTTTCAAAATGCTGCGTGTGATTGGCGCATTGAGCTGCAGGGGGGATTTCTTCCTGTGAAGGATCGGAAGTGGATGATTTCTTGGTTGGTCGGCCCGGTTTCTTGGCCTGTGGGGACACAAAAACGTCTTGGCTCAACTCCCACCCCTCCTCGATCATGATTTCTGCCTTGACAAGTAAACGATCTACTTTTTCGTTAAAAGCCTGTGCCATAGAGAATGCCTCAGCAATGCTTATGCCTCTCGGCTTACCTTTTTGTCCAAGGCGAATAGATTGCCAAGTCTTCACAGGGTTAGAATCATCAGGAAATGCAGCCTTCGCGAAATCAGAATGTGTCCTGTATTTCGGTGAGGGCTTTGTCATCTCCTCCCCGATCATGGAACATATCAGATTCACAAAACATCTTTGCAGTAGTTCGCCATTCATAGTTTTTACCTATCGAAAAAGCAGAAGAAAAAAAACGTAGATATTCCTCTTGCACTAGTGGAATATTTTCTTCTATAATCTTGTGAACACGAGGTAGAAACCATGACTATTCAAGATGCCTTCGAAAGGCTGGCAAAGGGATACGGGACACATACTGCCGCAGCCGTAGCTATGGGGTACACCCCCGAACATTACCGTGCCTTACGCAACGGACGGTATCCAATTCCTGAGAGAACAGAGAAAGCCATTCTGGATCATGCATTCGATCTCGGTTTGCACGAACCATCCTCTAGCTTGAGAGCCGCCCCCAGCATTCCCACCGAACCCGAAGAGGTAAGCCATGAGCTGCCCTGAAGCCATTGTCGTTGTCTCTGGCATCACAGGGGGGTGCTTCATCATCTGGTGCGTGACACGCAATTAAACCTGCAGCACACCGCCGGGCCACGGCTTCCGGCGTGGGGTAGTCCTCGGCGCGGTAGCACTTCCAGCGGATGGTGCCGCCGGACAGGATGCGGACGCGCCAGACGGGGCCACGCAGAGTGATGAGCAGATGGACTGTAGGCACAGGCATGGGGTCCGAACCTTTTTCAGCCATCTTACCGGACCGAAACAGGCCGTAAAGTTGAAAACTTCAGAGGAAAAGCAGGATGGCCGACTACAAGAACATGACTGCGATCGAGGCGCTTCGGGAAGCCAAGGACGCCAGCGGCATGACCGCCGAAAGCATAGCGCAGGGAGTGGGCATCACCGCGACGCATTTGCGCCGCTATCTTGATCCCAATGACAACTACGCGCCGAGCCTGCACATCATCCCCGTTTTGTGCAGAGTGATGCGGAATAGAATCCTCCTCCAGTGGCTTGAAGCGCAGCTTGTAGCTGATGACACTCCGGTGACTCCCGCCGCGACGCGCGCGGATGTGCTGACGGCGGTGGCGCGTGCGGGTTCGGCCCTTGGCGAGGTGCAGCGGATCGTCGCCGAAGCGCAGGTGCTTTATCCGAGTACGGCGCGGGAGATCCGTTCCGGGCTTGGGGACGTGATCGCGGCGTGCCGGAGCGCGCAGGCCGGGCTGCAACCACTGGCGGAACGGCGGGATCGGGATGTGGCGCTGGCCAGCCTGTCGGACGGAGAGCAGGCGCCTCCGGTGGCGATGCCTGAACCGCAGGCGGGGGCGTGTCGTAAACCGTGGTGGAAGGTGTGGAAGTAATGATGAGCGTCGTGCCGAAAAATCCGTACGAAAATACTTCGCATGGAACGCGCTGTTTCCGGGCAGGGAAAAAAGAACTGGGATAACCTCTCTTCAAAAAGAAGGAGGAGCCGATGAGCGGGCTGCGAATTTTTCAGAACAGGGAGTTTGGGGCCGTGCGCGTGATCGAGCACAAGGGTGAGCCGTGGTTTGTGGCGCGGGATGTATGCGCCGTCCTCGGAACGGAGACGCGGGATTTGCCGGACATTCTGGAGCACGACGAGCAACGCCCTATTGTCGATATTATCCACACTCTTAATGATTCCACAGGATTGCGACGCGATAGCCGTATCATTTCAGAACCGGGCCTGTACTCGCTCGTCCTCCGGTCCCGCAAGCCGGAGGCCAAGGCGTTCAAACGCTGGATCGCGCATGAGGTTATTCCGTCCATCCGTAGGACGGGCGGCTACGGTGCCCTGGCGCTTCCGAACTTCAGGAATCCGGCGGAGGCGGCGCGGGCGTGGGCGGACAAGGAAGAGCAGCGGCTTCTTGAAGAGCAGAAGCGCCTCGCGCTGGAGCAGAGGATGGAGGAAGTGAAGCCCAAGGTCGTCTTCGCCGAGTCCATCGAGGTCGCCAAAACCAGTATCTCCGTCGGGGAAATGGCGAAGCTCATCAAGCAGGCCACGGGGTACGACATCGGGCAGAACCGTTTCTTTGAGTGGCTCAGGAGTAGGGGCTACCTGCACAAGGATGGTTCCCAGACCAACATGCCTACCCAGAGAAGCATGGATGCCGGATGGATGGAGATCAAGGAGGGCACCCGCATCGGAAGCAGTGGGGAAAGCCGCATCACCCGCACGCCGAAAATCACGGGCAAGGGGCAAATCTACTTCATCAACCTGTTCAAGCGGCTGGTGGAATCATGAACATCCGTTGCCGCCACCGTATTCCTTCACCCGAGGCCGTGGGGTTCCTTACAACGGAAGGGCTCAAGGAAGCCGCCGCGCGGTATCCGCACCTGCGGCCCTGCAAGAAACAAGGCTGGAGCTGGCTGTATCGGACGGCCTGCGCGAAGTGTGGAGACAAACTTGAAGTGCCGCTTGAAGGTTCGGCGCGCGAACACGAAAAAGGCCCGCTGTTGGAGCAACGGGCCAAAGGGGAAAAGATGATGCAAGTTCATCAAAACGTTGAAGACAGTATGCCCGCAACCGGGCCTGCCGTCAAGGGAAAGGTGTGAGTATGGGCGGCTATTTCAAGGTCTGGCGCAAGATTGAGGACTCGAAGTCGTGGAGCCGGGGCGCGCTGTATCGTGGGCTGATGATCACCCTTCTCCAGAAGGCGAACTGGAAGCAAGGATACTTTCACGGGCAGGAAATCCTGCCAGGCCAGCTTGCCTGTTCCGGGGCTTCGCTGGCGAGCGAGCTTGACCTGTCGCGGTATCAAGTCATGCGGATGCTGGCGACGCTTGAGGACGACGGCTTCATCTCGCGTCAGACTTTCGGAAAAGTATGCACGCTGATCACCGTCGTGAATTGGCAGTTATATCAGTCTGCTACGGAAGAGGCCGCACAGCAGCCGCACAACGAGCGCACAAGCAGCGCACAGGTTCCGCACACGATAGAAGAAGGGAAGAAAGCAAGAAAAGAAATCCCTCCTGCATCCGCCGATGCAGCGGAGGAGCGAGCTTCCCTTTCGGGGAAGGAAAAGCAGGAAGGCGCAGGGGCGCGCACAGGTTCCGCATACGTTACGAACAACGCCCCCAGATCTGTCGCACCCGCTACCGGGGAAGGGCCCGCACCTGAACCGGCGTATCGGACGGCGACCAAACGTGTCCTCACGGGGCAACGGCTGGCGTGGTTCAACCGCGTGTGGGACGCCTTCGGCTACAAGCGCAACAAGGCCGAGGCCGCGGACGCCTTCATCGACATTGAGGGGCTGTCCGAGCCCTTGGTGGCCGCCATATGCCGGGCGGCGGAACAGGAAGCGGCGCGCAGGCCCGACCTTGTGGCGCGGGGCAAGACGCCGAAGATGCTGACCGGCTGGCTGTCCGGGCGGCGATGGGAGGACGAGGCGGACGCACCGCCCCCGCTTGTGCCGTCTGTGGCCCGTGGCCCTCTGCTTGGCGATCCTGTCATCGACGTGCCGACACAGGCGCAGCGCGAGGAAGGCTGGAAGGCGGGCTTGTCGTTCATGGAAAAGTGGCGGCATGGCGAGAGACCGGACAATCAGACCGGACAGTTTGACCGCCGGAAGCCGCTGCCCATTCCGGCGAACTTTGGGCGCGTCCTGCAACGGGCGCTGTAGGAGAACGGTTTATGACATGGAGCGTTTCCAACGAATCGGCCCCCGTCCGGTGCGCACAGGCGAAGAAGCGGCCCCCGTGCCCTCCCGAGTCGGAAGAGCAGAAAGCCCTTTTCGACTGGTGGAAGCGAACGCCGTATGCCCGGCACTTCGTCATGTACCACATCCCCAACGGCGGGCGTCGGAACAAGATCACCGGAGCCCGGTTGAAGGCCGAGGGCGTGGTGGCGGGCGTCCCCGACGTGTTCCTTGCCTCGCCCCGGCAGGGGTTCCACGGGCTGTACATCGAGATGAAGCGCCAGCGCGGGGGGACGGTTCAGGATACGCAGAAGGAGCTGATCACAGCACTCCGTCAGGCCGGCTACCGCGTCGAGGTCTGCATGGGCTGGTGGGAGGCGCGGGAAGCCATCGAAAACTATCTGACCGGGGCATTGCCCCAAGCAAGCGGAGGCAGAGCATGAGGGAACGCGTAGCCGATGTGATCGTCCCTATTACCGGCGGCAGGCTTGATATGCTGGCGAAGGCCACGGCGACGCTGCACAGGGCGGTTGAGGTGCAGGCATACGTCTGGGGCGTGGGCCGGAACCGGATAGCGATATTCGGTCCCCTCCGGCGCACGGTGGGCGGCGTCGGGATGCTGGTGTACAGGCTCAAGCGGCTGAAGGTGGAGAAGGGCATCAATCTGGACGACCGGAAGGCCGAGGGGAAGGACGTTTGGGACTGCCCGGCTCCGGTGGTTGATATGTGATGAACGTGCCGGAATGGATGTATGTGGGGGATATTGTGAACCAGCTTGAAATGGAACTGATCATCGGGAACGGAAGCGCGGCTGCGGGGCACAGGCTCATCGAGGACATTGCCCGGCGCGTATCGGAAGCGCGGCGAAAGCATCCCGTCTTTGCGGAGGGCAAGTACCACGCGCTCGGCGTTATTGGCGAGGAGTATCAGGAGGTCGTGCAGGCCGTGGAAAAGGAGACTCCCGACCGCGTGTATCAGGAACTTCTCGACCTGATCACCACGTCCATCCGCGCGGCGAATGGAGAGCATGAGGTGGGGCATGGCCCGGCTGACGTCTGAGCAGTGGGAACAAGCCCGCGCGGAATATGAAGTCCGGGGCGTGTCGCTTGGGGAGGTCGCCAGACGTTTCGGGGTATCACAGCAGGCCGCATCGAAGCGCGCCCGGAAAGAGGGTTGGAAGCAAGGAAAAAGTTGTGGGGTTGTCGAGAAAAAGGTCAGTGCGATTAAGGCGCTATACGAAGTTGAGCAGGAAAGTTGTGACCTGCCCACAACTTTTCGCGCCACGATCGACGATGTGGTGCGCGAACGTCTTGAAGCCGACCATCTCTTTGCCCAATTCGACAAGGCCCTCATACTCAAGGCCCATGCCGTACTCTCCAAGGTCGAACTCCCCGAGGAGTGGGAAACCATGACCCGTGGCCGCCGGAACCTCGCCCCGCAGCAGGAGCGGGGGACCACGGTGAACGTCAGCCAGCAGGCCAGCGCGCAGACGGCAGCCGTGGCGACCTCCGTTCCCGCGCCTGATTCCGCGCTGCGGGAGGCCCTGCGCGGCTCATATGAGGCGGATTGATGGGCCTGCTCTCCCGCTGTACGCCGGAACAGCTTGCCGCCATCCGTGACGCCTGCGAACGGGACTTCCTCGCGTTCGTCGCGCTCATGTTCCGGGCGCGAACAGGCATGACCTTTCGGGTCAATCGGCATCACGAGCAAATCGCGGACGCGCTCATGTCAGTGTATCGGGGGGACGTGCGAAACCTGCTCATCAACACGCCGCCGGGGAGTTCCAAAACCGAGCTGGCGGTCATTGCATTCATGGCGTGGTGCTTTGCCCGTGACCCGCATTGCCGGTTTCTCCATCTTTCGTACTCTGACGATCTTGCTTCACTCAACAGCACGTCAGCCCGTGAGATACTGGAGACGGAAGCCTTCCAGCAGCTTTGGCCGCTGGCCTTCCGTCGGGACACCAAGTCCAAGAAGCGGTGGAACATTGAGAGCGGGGGGCGGACTGCCGGCGGCGTCTACGCCACGTCCACCGGCGGGCAGGTGACGGGCTTTCGCGCCGGGTTCATGGAGCAGGGCTTTTCCGGTGCCATCATCATCGACGACCCCATCAAGCCGGAGGATGCGTGGAGCCAGTCCAAACGCGAGACGGCGAACCGGCGGCTGACGAATACCGTCCGGTCGCGCCGGGCCACGGACGACACCCCGGTCATCATGATCATGCAGCGTGTCCATGAGGACGACCCTTCCGCGCTGGCATTGTCCGGGCGGCTCGGGTTGGAGTTTGAGCAACTCGTTATTGAGGCCGTGCCGGGAGAAGGGACGGATAACGCGCGGAGCTATTGGCCGGATAAGGAATCTCTGGAAGGGTTGCTTGCCTTGCGTGATTCGGACCCATACACATTCAGCTCGCAGTACCAACAGCAACCTACGCCGCCCGGCGGGGCAATGATCAAGCTCGATTGGATACATTACTTCGGGGTCAAGCCAGCAGGCATCACGAGTATCGGTATTTTCACTGACACGGCTCAGAAAACAGGCCAGCACAACGACTATACCGTGTTCATCCTAGCGGGGTGCGATGGGCAAAATGTCTATCTCCTCGATCTGGTCCGTGAGCGTCTTGAGGCCCCTGACCTCATCAGCGCGGCGAAGGCCTTCTACGAGCGTCACCGCCCGAACCGCATCACCAATCCTGTGCGCTTCGCCGGGTTCTTTGTCGAGGACAAGGTATCCGGCACGGGGCTTATCCAGACATTGCGCCGGGAAACGAGCATCCCCGTCATTCCGCTACAGCGCGATAAGGATAAGGTATCCCGCGTCAATGATGTCCTTCCGTACATCCGGGCAGGTCGCCTTTGGGTACCTGAAAAGGCACTGTGGTTGCAGGCATATCTTGGCGAATTGGCATCGTTCAGCCCTGTGGGGACCCATCTTCATGACGATCAGGTCGATCCGACCTGTGACGCCCTTTCCGAACTGCTATCCCCCGGAGGGAACCTCATCGCCGGGGCCGACTGGAGCTGACATGCCGTACATCCGTACACTGCGCGACGCTATGACGCAGGAAACCTTCTTTCTGGAAAACCGTACAGGACGGCAGTTCTCACGCATCGTTGCCGCATTAGCATGGCCTCACGGCATGGCGCAGGGATGCGTCATCGTGCTCGGTGAGATACGCGGGCGGCCCGCTGTGCTGAACGTCCACAGCCATGTCCATGTGCTCAACGAGTATCGCTCCGGCGATGTGGCCGACCTCGTGGATATGGCGGTCAGGCTCTACGAGGACTGGTCGGCGTCGTGCGTCATTACGCCGGGGGACGACAGGCGTGTGGTGTTTCTTGATGCCATCAACGACGACCTGCGCCGGGAACGCCGCCGGAGGATACGGATCACCGATCCGCAGGCATGGAACGGGAGTGGGGAGCGGGTGCTTCCTTTCTACCTGGGCATCCTTCAGCAGCGGATAGTGGGGGAGAAGACGCTGTTTTTCGGGACTGACTGCACGGCGGCGTCTGAGACGCAGCGGCTTGGGAGCGGAGACGTGGACAGGAGGATGACGGATTACCCCGGAGCCGCGGCGCTTCTGTGGGCCGTAGCCGAGATGGACTTGAACCGGCGGCGCGGGGAAGCGAGGGAACACCTCGGTCCGGCGGACAGACTCGGAGGGTACTGAGATGGCGGAACGGGAGGTAATGGTCGTCTACGCGCCGATGATTTTGCGGAGCCTTGCGGAGATCAAGGAGGCCTTCGGGGTGGGCGAGAGGCAGATCAAGCTATGGGTGCGGCAGGGGGCACCCATAGCCGTGGAAGGTGAGGGGAGTAAGGTGAGGTACAGCGCGGAGGCGGTTAGGTTGCAGGTGTGGAGGGAGATTCATTTGTAAAAGGATAAAAATTGTTATCACACTCTATTGCAACAAATTTTATGTATCTTTCGATAGTTTCAGTAGAGTTATTTTGAGAATGCCCAATAACTTTTTGCTCTTCAATTTTGGGTGTCAAAATAAAGTAACTTTCTCTTTTTTTGTTTAGCATATCAAAATACGATATTATCATTTTACTTTTAGGTATATTCATATCGATATTGTTTATATATATTAAATTGTATGCTAAGTGTGTTAATAAAAAATAAGAAAAAGGTATTTTTACCTCTTTGTCTTCGCTTGCTCTCAATATGTCTACATCTTTTACTGTATTATGCTTTACTGTTGAAAGCATATTTCTTATATGTTCATTTTCATTATATAATGATGTTATATGTTCTGATACCGTTTTATGTTCGTATATAAAATTTATATTTATATATTTTGCTGCTCCAAATCCATTGTTAATAATAGA
>OIET01001271.1_pt1 | contig 12529 bp, 9 predicted proteins | sample 1581871 | NCBI WGS metagenome assembly OIET01 (sample SAMN03279760, study PRJEB24777) | human gut metagenome | isolation source: fecal sample PR121 from 1 month old male Malay infant, vaginally delivered... | place: Singapore | collected 2005-09-16
AGGCATCCATAATGCGATACGGCGGCATAGCGGCCACATGCAGCGCATCCTGAATCGCGGTCGCTCGAGCCGGATCGTCACGCGGAATACCGTACGCCGCGGACACCCGCCTGTAGGCACGAACGTCCTCGGAAACCAACTCGACAAGCTCCTGGGCCAGCTCATCCGCCTGGGCAAACGCGCGCGTCAGGTCATCCGCACGATCAGCAAGCGCGGGATTGGTCGCACCGTAGCGGGCAACCATTCCACACAGCGAGGCGCCCAGCGCGCCCACAAAGGCGCTCGCGCTGCCACCGCCGGGAACCGGCTCGCGCGCGGCCAGCGCCTCGGCAAACCCGCGGCAGGTCTTGTCCATCATCTCTTGGCTCATACGCATGCACCTTCAAGTCATATACATCGGTCGGGTGGTAACCGCCGACCAACCGCATCGATCACATAATGGTGCTAAGTCTAGCCCATAAGCACATGGGCGTCAGCGCACCTTGCCATCGCGGATTTCTATGGCACACGATAGGCGACAGCAACGCAAACATGGGACACATGGCCCACCTTTCGAGACTCCCGGGCAGCGGCAACTGGGGCATACATATAGGTAAGGAAACCTATGTTGGGGCAATGCTTAACACGGCACCGGACGACGAATGGAGGAACAACAGCACAGCAAACAAAGGCATCAGGTGCATGCGTAACCGCCGCCCCAGCGATCCGCGGCACACGATGTCCCTGGCAGACAAGGAGGACGTCACCATGAAGAAAAAGACCCTATCGATCCTTTCCCTTTGCATTGCCCTCTTTGCCGCACTCGCCCTTGTCGGCTGCGGCGGAGGCGCGTCGAGCGGAGGCAGCGGCGCCACGAGCAGCAAGGAAAAGGCCCCCGTCGCCGAAAAGACGGACTTTATCTGGTTTAAGGTCGAGATGCCCGAGGATGTTGGCGTAAGCGACTCCGCTGGCAAGAATGCCGACAGGGTCCAGCTCACCTTCCCCGAGAACAAGAACACCACGGTCGACCGCTTTATCCCCGTTTGGGAAGAGAAGATGACGGCAGAAGAAGCTCTTGCCGATGAGGGTCGAAAGAGCAGCATGTTCCAGTGGAAAGTTGGCGACCCCGTCGAGTACAACGGCAGGACATGGCTCACCGGAACGTGCGAGGACAACCGCGGCACCCATACCTATCTCTTTACCGACGTTGAACCGGGAAGCGTCTGCGTTCTCATCGCTAACTTCGATCAGCACGAGAAAGAAGCCGAGACGCTCCTCAACTCCATCGAGTTCCCCGACGACATCAAGGCGGCCGTCACCGAGGCCCGCGGCGTCGAGATTTCGAGCATCGAGATCAAGTAGCAAGGGTTCGCGCACGCCCGCACGAACGCCCCATTAAATGAGCGGGCACCCAACCCCGGGGAGGGCCGACGGCATCGGCCCTCCCCTCTTTTGCGCCCGGACATATTGCCACTTAACGGCGCAAATCCGGCCCCCAGAATGGGACACATGGCCCACCCGAACGAGCCGCTCGCGCGTACAGTAAAGACAGGTAATCCATGGGCGGTTACAGATCGAGGAGGACACGACCATGAAAAAGAAGGCCTTTGCGATTCTCACCCTCTGCATCAGTCTCTTTGCCGCGGTTGCCCTGGTGGGTTGTGGCGGAAGCGGCGGCGCTACCGGCAGCGGCGGTGGCGGCGGAGCAGAAAAGCCAGCCGTGGATATGAGGACCGACTTCATTTGGTTTAAGGTCGAGGTCCCCGAGGGCGTCGAGATCACCGACGTCGCAGGCGACACCGCCGATAGGGCCCAGTTTAAGTTCACCGAGAGCGAGCACGCCAGCGATCGCTTCATCCCCGTCTTCGATCCTGACAAGAACGCCGATGAACTGTTCGACTATGAGGCAAAGTGGAAGGCCAACTCCGGATGGACCGAGAGCGATCCCGTTAAGTACAACGGCAAGACCTGGCGCAGCGCCTACTTTACGCACTCGGGCGGCGTGACGACCGAGCACTTCACCGACGTTGACGGCGGCAGCGTGTACGTGCGCATCGACAATGTCGAGGAGCACAAGGATGCCGTCGAGACCATGATGAAGTCTCTGGAGTTTGCCGATGATATCGCCAAGGCCAAGACCGAGGCCATGGACGTCAAGCTCGACGATATCGAGATCAAGCGCTAAGCGACTGGCGAGCGCAACGGGAAACACGGACGCAGTGCAAACAAGCGACGGTGCCCCAGCGTTTCGTACTAAGGGAGGGCCGGTAAACCGACCCTCCCTTTCTTATGCCGATAGCCGGCGAACGCGAGAGTGCCGGACGCCGGAACCACCCCAAATGTGGCAACAGTACGAAAACGACAAACACCCCAACACGTCCGCCCGCCGATTTATAGCGCCGCGCACACAATTTAAGCCGACACCTTTAAACATCCGGGCAGTATAGTGACCAAAATGAGCGCATTACCGCACCCTGCGAATGGAGGAGTTATGACCGAACACCACGCCATCAGTCGTCGAGCATTTACGCTGGGCCTAGGACTTGCGGCGTTGTCGCCGCTTGCAAGCCTGCCCGAAACCGCGACGCTGGATATTCCCCTGCGCGCGGCATTTGCAGAAGACACGCCCACACCGGCGGCCACCCTCGACAAGTTCGTCATTCGCCTTCGCCCCGCGGGCTATTTTCGCACCGCGAGCGTCAACGAAGACGGCAACGTCATCGGCAACGTCTGCCACCTGTTTAATGACGGCACGTCCAGCAAGCTCATCCTTGAGCACGTAGCGACCGATACAGAAAATACAAATTGGTATGCCATCCGCACCCTGCTCAATTTCGAAGAGCACAAGAAGACGGGCTACAGCATTTGGTCAGTCGATGGCGACTCGGACAAAGATGGAAAGGTCATCCACGTATGGAGTGGCGAGCATGACGGCAAGGCCAGCCGCGCTTTTGCGTTTAAACGCCAGTCAAACGGAACCTATATCATCCGAGACCGGACGGTCGAGAAAGAAACCGAGAAAAAAGACATTAAGTACCTGGCAATAGAATCGGACGGCAAAGACCAGGACAGCAATAAGATGGTTGATTTCCGATCTCAGCCGAACACATTGAGCAGATAGGCCGTTCCCGCAGCTAGCCGAACGCCCCCGCGGCCCCCGCAGGTGCCCGGGGGCGCCGTTTTCCCAGTTGAAGGAACGGTGGAGATGTGTTTCGATGGGTCCGGTGGCCATGCTCCGCCCGCCGCCCGGCACCTCTTCCCAGACTCAGCCGAACGGCCGGTACGCCTATTCCGTTTTCCCTCAGGCTAGGACAGCGGGGCATCGCCCCTCTCGGCGCGCGCCCGCGCGATGAGCCCCGGCGTCAGGTCGAGCTCCCCGACGGGCACGTCCTCGATGCCGTACGCGTCCAGGAGCGCCGCCGCGTCCGCGCCGAGCATCGCCCGGAACGCGCGGGCGGGCGTCGCGAAGCCGAGCGCGCCGCGGGGCTCGGAGTTCACGTGCGACATGAGCAGCGCGCAGTCCGCCGCGGCCAGCCGGTCGAACCTGATCCCGGCGCCCTTGGGCAGCAGCTTCCTGATCTCGACGTGGTTGCGCTCGCACGCGCCCTTCTGCTGGCTCTGCCTCGGGTCGCAGTAGAACAGCCTCGTCTCGCCCTCCCGCTCGCCGAGCAGCGCCGCGATGGCGCCCTCGTCGGCGAACTCGCTCCCGTTGTCGGTGAGCACGGCGCCGAAGACCCTCGCCGTGCCGCCGGCGCCCAGCGCCGAGCGCACGCCCCCGAGCGCCGCCAGGACCGAGGCGCACGTGCCGTCAGGCAGCGGCAGCGCCAGCTGGAGGCGGCTCGGGCGGTGCAGGAGCGTTAGGAGTCTGGCGGAGTCGCCCCTCGCGCCCTCGACGGTGTCCATCTCCCAGGCGGCGGCGCAGGCGTCCTCGCCGAGCTCGAGGAACGCGGAATGCGACCTGCGCGCCGAGTGGGGCGTCGCCCTCTTCGGCGCCCGGTGCGACCTGGGCCTGTAGCCGACCTTGCGCCTGAGCTCCATGTTGGTCATGCCGTCGTAGCCCGCCGCGACCCAGCGGTAGATCGTCGAGGGCGACAGGTCCACGGGCCCGCCGTTGCGGGCGGACAGCTGCTCGGGCGACAGCCCCCGGCGCAGGCCGTCTCGGATGAGGGCGAGCGCCTCGGCCGCGGCGGGCTCGTCGGCGTCTATCCCGCGCCTGGACGAGACCAGGGCCGAGTCCGCGCACAGCTGCGCGGCGCGGGCGTCGTAGAAGACGTGTGGGCGCCGTTTGCAGCCGACCGCGCGGTACCGCCCGCACCCGTTACAGCAGCGCGGCCACGCGGCCAGGCGCGGGCAGGCCGCCGACAGGTCGGTGCCGGTGTCCACGCGCTCGCCGCGCCTCTCCCTCGGCGCCGTCACGAACCTGTGCGACGTCACCTCGGAGCTCACCGTCGAGGGCGACCTGCCCAGCTCCCTCGCGATCTGCCTGCACGAGGCCCCGCGCTCCAGCATCCTCTGGACCGTGTTCCGCTCGTGCCTGGTGAGCCTGCCGTAGGCCCTCGGGACCGCCTTCCCGGCCCCCTCCTTCCTCTTTCCGGACATGCCGTCCTCCGATCTCCCGGGGCCGGCCGGTCCGGCCCTCAGGGTATCGGATTCCCACATTCATCCGTACATGTTCGGATGAATGTGGGAAGTGTTCGGATGAGGTTGCCAATCAAGGACAGCAATAAGATCTGCCATAAGAGTAAGAGCATTCCGTGGGAGCTCGAACTTATCGGTTACGATATGAAAAAGAACGATGCCACGGTTAGCAGCCTCGACTGGATCACGTACAGCAGCTACGTCGACGGGCCCTGTTGGATGAAATACGTCGACAACAGCAAGTTCCTCGACGAACTGAGCATCCCGGGCACGCACGATTCGGGCACCTGCAGCGTGGACAATGACACCGAGCCCCAATCCTTCCAAGCAAAATGCCAGCAGGATTACATCCCCACGCAGTTGCTCGAAGGCATTCGCTACTTTGATATCCGACTTGGAAAGAACGACGAGAACGGCGACCCCGGCATCGACCACGGAGCTTGTTACCTGCTCAAAAAAGACGGGAACTTTATGCATCTCTCCGATGTCATCGGGTACTTCAATACGTTTTTGAGCGAAAACCCGACAGAAGCGCTCATCATGCTCGTGTCGCGGGGCAATGGCGAGGCTACCAACGAAAGCCTCACGACGGCCTTTGGCAAGGTTTTGGATGAGAACCCCGACCTGTTCTACACATCGAGTCGCATCCCCACGCTGGGCGAGGTGCGCGGAAAGATCGTCCTGCTGCGTCGGTTTGGGCTCGCCGGCAACAGCGTAAGCAGCCACACATGGGGCCTCGACCTCACCCAATGGGACGACAAAATCGCAGCACACACCGACAGCACCTCTATGTGTCTCGTTCGAGACGAGCGGGGCTTTGAAGCCGTGGGGAAAACGGGTGACGAAGAGCCCTATTGCACCAAGGTATACGCCCAGGACCATTACGAATGCACAGGAACCGACAAAATCGGCTGGGTCGATATGGCGCTGCAGGAGACAACCAAGCTCGCCCGCATCATGGTGGACGTCGAGGACAATGACGGGGCCAAGGTAAAGGTCCTGGAGCACAGCTGGTGTATCAACTACACCAGCTGCACGAACTACAAGCAAGGAAGCAATCCTTTTACCGCAGCACGAGTGGTCAACGAGCATCTATACAAGAGCCAGTATATAAACAGCACCGGAAATGAGAGCACAAAGGAGGACTGCCTCAAGCACATTGGCATCATTGCGTCCGACTTTGTTGATGCGGCACTGGCCCGAAGCATCTACCAGCGCAATTACGATGCGAAGCACAAGCAGACCGTTTCGTACTACCTCCCGACCCGTATGCGCATGACATACGGCGACTCGTTGAGCGATGCCTCGCTCCAGGATGGAAAGACCGTTGGCGAGGGTCGTTTCCGCCTTGTCGACAGCAGTAACGTACTCAGCGTGGCGGCTTCGGGCAACACGTTTGCTATCGAATACGTGGATGTCGACGCCCTGGGCAACGAGACCGTTACGGAACTGCAGGGTTCCGTGCCCATCGATATCGACCCGCGCGCACTGACGCCCCACTTTGAAGGGCTCGAGGGCCTTAAGGCCGGCGAGGACGTGCGCGCAAAGATCGCGGCGCCGCTCGAGGGCAAGCTCGAAGGCGATGCCTGCACCGCCCAGCTCGAGTTTATGCACGATGCAAACGGTGTGCCGGGCACGGCAATGGCCGAGGATGAGGCATTTGCCGCGGGGACGTATTGGGTGCGTGCGAAAGGCCTGTTGGGCGACGCGGCGCAGAACTACACGCTTGCCACCGACGGAGCCGCAAGCTTTACTGTGACGACTTCGGGCGACGCGGGCGACACCGGCAACGGTACCGGCGGCGGCAACGGCAACGATGCCAACGCGGGCAGCGCCGACAGGAACGGCAAGGGCAACAAGAGCAAGGGATCGGGCGAGAAGCTCGCCGGCACGGGCGACGGCTCTGGCATTGCCGCCGGGCTCGCCGCTGCCGCCGTGGCGACAACGGTCGCCGGCGCGGCAATGCTTGCCAACGATCGCGAAGACAGCGAAGGCGCTAGCGAATAGGCAAGCCGGCTTTCAGACGCATCGGCTCAATCAGGGGCGCAGAATACCGTTCTGCGCCCCTGTTTTTGACATGAAAGAGTAGCAAAGTGTTGGTGTCCATGCGTGTCACCCCCATGAGGTTCGCTAAAACTGCCTCTATGGCCACATTTTAGTCACCGCAAGGCTCCCATGCGAAGGTGCCAGACAGCACAGCAATTCGTGTCCGCGCGAGGCTTTAAACTAAATGCGATAAAGATGCATTCCACAAGAGGAAAGTGGGGCGACAGTGATGGGCGAACTGGTAAACCGTGGAGAATCGGCAATCGTGCCAGAAGTTTTTTACAAGCAGGTTTCCTCGATTCTCAACGCCGCTCGCGACAAGGCCTATACCGCCGTTAACTTTGCGATGGTTGAGGCGTATTGGGATATCGGCAAGAGCATTGTTGATGAGCAGGGCGGAGAGGAGCGCGCAGTATATGGAGAGGCATTGATTGCAGGCCCCTCCAGAAGGCTTACCGCGGATTTCGGAAGAGGCTTTGGCATCGCAAACCTTCGCAATATGCGTCAGTTCTTTCTTGCGTTTCCAATTCGCGACGCACTGCGTAGCGAATTGAGCTGGACTCATTACCGCAGGTTGATGCGCATTCCCGACCCCGATGCTCGCGCCTGGTACATGAACGAATGCGCCGATTCTCGTTGGAGCACGCGTCAGCTCGAGCGCCAGATCAACACCATGTTCCGCGAGCGCCTGCTTGCCAGCAAGGACAAGGAGGCCGTCACCCAGGAAATCCAAAAGAGCGCCCCGGCTCGTCGCCCCGAGGATATCATCCGCGACCCATATGTACTGGAGTTTTTAGGTTTCTCGGACGATACTGCGTTTCGCGAGAGCGATCTAGAGCAGGCGCTCATCACGCATCTTCAGAAGTTCCTGCTGGAGCTTGGCCGTGGTTTCGCTTTCGAGGCGCGCCAAAAGCGCATCACCTTTGATGGGCGCCATTTCTATATTGACCTTGTGTTTTACAACTATCTGATGCGCTGTTTCGTGCTCATCGACCTTAAGACCGATGACCTTACGCATCAGGACCTGGGCCAGATGCAAATGTATGTGAACTACTACACGCGCGAGCTCATGAACGAAGGCGACAATCCGCCTATAGGCATCGTGCTCTGCGCGGACAAAAGCGATTCGATCGTCGAGTACACGCTGCCCGAAGACAACGACCAAGTGTTTGCCGCCAAATACCTGCCGTATCTTCCAAGCAAGGAAGAGCTGGCGCGCGAGCTGAGTGCCGAGTACCGCGCCATCAACGAAGCGACTAATGGCGAAGCGCAAGGGTAGCGGCACGTTGCGACCGATACCCCCGACGGCGCTCCACATCACCCGGGATAAGAGGAGCTTTCCATGACAGACAGACCGAAAACAACACTGCGCGACTGCATCTATGGGCTTGCCGTCGGTGACGCGCTGGGCGTTCCCTACGAGTTCAGGCCCCGCGGTACGTTCGAATGCACGGACATGATCGGCTACGGCACGCATGGGCAACCCGCCGGCACCTGGAGCGACGACACATCTATGACGCTTGCTACCTGCGACTCGATTAGGGAGCTCGGGCACATCGACACCGCGGACATGCGCGACAAGTTCGTAAGCTGGATTGCCCGTGGCGAGTATACGATCGACGGCGTTTTCGATTACGGCGGTACGACCGCCCGCGCCCTGCGCACCGGCAAATGAAGCTCCGGCGAGCGCGACAACGGCAACGGATCGCTCATGCGCATCGCTCCCCTGGCGTTCACCGATGCGACAGACGAAGAGGTCAGCAAGGTCTCCGCGATTACGCACGCCCACAGAACGTCGACCGACGCATGCATCATATTTGTCGAGCTGATGAGGGATGTGATGAACGACGTGCCCCCCTCGTGGGCGCTCCATCTGAAAGGCGTGCCTGAGCAGGAGATCAGGTCGGGTGGCTTCGTGCGCGACACGCTTAAGGCAGCCACCTGGTGTTTCGTCAACACTAACAGCTACGAAGATTGCGTGCTTGCCGCCGTCAACCTAGGCGACGACACCGCCACCACCGCAGCCGTCGCCGGCGCCCTCGCCGGCACGGCATACGGTCTCAAAGCCATCCCACAGGAGTGGATCGACACTCTGCGCGGCAAAGAGCTGATTGAGAGCTGCCTGTTTTAAGGCGCCATTCAAGAAATAAGGCAGGAGGCATCATGGAGAGGAAGATCGCAAATATAGACGAGTTCCAAGTGGACGAAAACGGGATTCCGCTATTTCCAGTAGGACTGAAGGAGGAAGCCAGCCTCTATGTCCTCCCCGACGGGCGTTACCTCCCCTGCGGGGTCTACAGGACCGCGGACGGCGGTTCGATCATTTATGAGCCATCCGAACTAAGCTTCTTCGGGCAGATGCTTGCTCAATTCAAAGAGAACTAGAGGCTTGATTGCCCGTTAGATCGACACTGCTCCAAGCCATGGGGCGGGTAGGATGTCTCCCGCCGCGGCCTGTGAGGTAGAATTACGACTGCCGCGGAATCCGCCTGCGGGCAACGCTCCGATCTCCGATTGGGGTGAAGCCTATGAACTTGTTTCTTGAAATCCTGCGCCTCTCGATGTATGTAACCGGCATCGTCCGGAACCTCTACTCGATCTGGCGGGAATATAAGCAGTAACGGATAGCGAAGGGAGTCATGCAAAGGGCCGGTCGCACCCGGCCCTTTAGACGATAGTACCTGCGTTGCCCGCGCTTCCAAAGTTGACCGACTGAGGAGCGGGTTCCGCGGCACATCCTGATTTTACCCAGTGGCAAGGCTCTTTTACAGCCGTTCCACCGTTTATTTACATCCGCCAATCAAGACGAGGCTACTACGCACCTTTATTACACACGATGTTTTCAGCCTGGTATAAACAAGTTCAATAATAGAATGCAAATCCAACCATCGTGTCTGATTACGAAAGGATTTTTGCCTTTTCTGCAGCAAACTCTTCCTCGGTAAGTACTCCACTCTCACGCAGTGCTGCAAGCCTCTCAAGCCTTGCAACTACATCAACCACTATCCGCCAGCGTCTCAATAGTCTGTGAAACCTGCGGATACCGCTCGAGCTCCTTCGATAGGGCATCGACTATCTTGGCAATATTCTTTGCATTTTTGCCCCCGTTTAATACGTTTGCCCTGACCTTAGATGACGACTTGACAGTAACGCCAGATCCGCCTTCAACTGGAACAACCGAAATACTGATATTTTCGCCCCAAGACCAAAGGCTCATACCAATCTCGGCTGCAACTGTTCTTGTTGTGGGCGATGCACTATCAACTTTTACTTTAGGCAGCTTTTCCATAGCTGCCTTCAAGGCATTAAACGTGTCGTCAGGAGAATACGGTACCTGAAGCTGAAGCTGCTGATCCGCAAAACCCATAATCTGGCCTCCGCTTCTTACAAGATTAAGGCTATCGGCAATGGTAGCACGTTCCCAGCAGTCTTAAGTTCGTCTCATGACCTTGCGATGCAGCCCGACGCCCCGGCACCACTCCCCTACTTACCAAAAATCGCAGCGAACAAGCCCTTGCGTTTGGGCTTTTCTTCTCGGTAGGAACCCTCGACGGCGGCTGCAACCTGGCGCGGTTGCTCGCCGCCTCCACGGCGCACGATCTGGTACAGAAACGGCGACTTAACGTATTTGACCTCGATGGGCGTGGCGTGCACGGTGCTCTCGCCGGACAGATGAAGGCTCAGGTTGAGCGGCGCCACGATATGCGTCTCGCGCTTGTCGCTAAACACCACCGCGGCCGCGCGGCCCGTCTGGCCGTTCACGGCGATGCGCACCTGCTCGCCGTCGCGGCTATCCGTCGCCGGACGATCGACAAAGTAGACCGGCACCATCACCAGACCGTCCTTTTGCTTGCGGGCCTTGCGCGCCCACATGCGAATGCTCTTTTTATTGAGCCCCAGTACCGCCTCGGCATCGTTGCCGGCAATGTCGAGCGCCAGCTTATCAATGACCACCTGGTCCTTGGTAGATGCATCGACGGAGACAACGCGAAAGTCGCCCTCCTGCATGGCAGGATCGAACGGCCCCACCTTGCCAAAGTCCCACGGCTCCAAAATGCCCATAAGACGAACGTCCAGGTAGTTTGCCCGCGGATACGCCCAATCGAGTACCTCGTAGTACACCAAGGTCTCCTTGCTCAGGCCCTTGCCCGGGAAGCTCGCCATCATACGCAGGTCCGCCAGCGCCATGGGGAAATAGAAGAGCATCATGTCGTTTTGGATCGCGTCTTCCACGTCGTGCCCGGCAAAGGCATCCGGGTACTGGCGCACCAGCTGCAGCGCGTTGGCACGTGCCTGCTGCGGTGAGATTTCGCAGGGAATACCCTGCTCCGGCACATACTCCGCACCCACGCCCATGGTCAGACGTTTGCTAAACGTACCGGGCTTGAGCAGGTCGGCAATGCCGATCTTGTTGCCGCAGGACGGGCACTCAAACACACGCTGCGTTGACTCGCCCTCAAAGGACGCGCCGCAGAAGGGGCAGGGAATGCTCACGTGCGTGGCTTCTTGGAACTCCTGCGCCGTGCCGCGGTCCTCCCATAGCAGATGCTCCAGAACCGACTGATTGCGCCAGTGCGAATTAAAGAAATACCAGTCCGGGTCCTCCGGGCGCTCGAGCTGCGACACATGGGTGAGCTTAAGTAGCCCATCGACAACCGTCAGCGGCGCATGGCGAATGCCCAAAGCGCTCTTGGGCTCCCCCGCATCGGCCTGCCACGGAACGACCGTGCCGCAATAGGCGCACTCAAAGCTGCGTTTAGCCTGGTGTGAGTACATAGGGCCGCCGCAGTTTTGGCATTTAATGGCAATCATCTCGTCCATGGAATCGTCCTCCTTTGCACAGGGGCTGTCGACATTAAGTATGTCGAGCAAACTGGCACATGCCCATACCCATGTGGCCCAAAATGGACCACCCAGGCAGACGGGAAGGCCTGCTCGTTAGCGCGGGCAGACCATTGCTGCATTTTCTGAGCACCGGCGCACGGTGCGCCCATGCGAGCTACACTATCCCCTTAAACATGATTGTGAGGACGACCGCTATGCTATTTGTAAATCGGCTGGTACATACGCTTGTTCCCGGCAGCGAGGGCGAGCCGGTCGATGCCTCCTGCCGCACCAACGCGGGCTTCGCCGCAAGCCTCATCTGCATTGGCCTCAACATCACCCTGTGCCTGGCCAAGGGCATCGCAGGCCTGCTCGCCGGCTCCGTCTCTCTCATCGCCGACGCTTTCAACAACCTCTCCGATGCCTCGAGCAACATCGTGAGCCTGCTCGGGTTCCGCCTTGCCAGCCGCCCTGCAGACGAAGGCCACCCCTATGGCCACGGCCGTTACGAGTACCTAGCCGGCTTGTTTGTCGCCGTCCTGGTTTGCGCCGTCGGCATCAACCTGATCCTCGAGTCGGTCACTAAGATCATCAAGCCCTCCCCCACCGCCTACACGCTGGTCTCCCTAGCCGCTCTCGTCTTGTCCATGCTCGTCAAATTCTGGATGGCCGCATTCAACCGTGCGCTGGGCAACCGTATCGATTCCGAAACACTCATCGCCACAGCACAGGACTCCAAAAACGACGTCATCACCTCGGGATCGGTCCTGGCCGCAGCGCTTATTTCGCAGACGACCGGCTTTGACCTTGACGGCTGGGCGGGCCTGGGCGTGGGCGTCTTCATCTGCATCAGTGGCATGGGCCTGGTGCGCGACGCCATCAGCCCGTTGCTGGGGCAAGCGCCCGACCCCAAGCTCGTCCAGGCAATCCGCGACAAGATCATGTCCTATCCGCAGGTCTTGGGCACACACGACCTGATGGTGCACGACTACGGCCCCGGTCGTCAGTTTGCCAGCGCCCACGTGGAGATGCCCGGCGAGGG
>OIET01001279.1_pt1 | contig 12334 bp, 8 predicted proteins | sample 1581871 | NCBI WGS metagenome assembly OIET01 (sample SAMN03279760, study PRJEB24777) | human gut metagenome | isolation source: fecal sample PR121 from 1 month old male Malay infant, vaginally delivered... | place: Singapore | collected 2005-09-16
TCAGAAAGGTTCCCCCTCCCCCTCCAATCTTTCAATACAAAGAGCCCGTGCCGAGGAGGAGCAATCGGCACGGGCTCTTTGCGAGGGGTATGGAAGGAAGCGCCTTCGGAGGGGATGAAGGCGCTCCGGGGAGAGGGCTTATTCGGCGTCGACGAAGCCGCGGCTCGGAATTTCGGGAGAGTCGCTGCCCGCGATCTTGGAGAGATAGGTATTCCCAAGCGTTTCGATGTGGTTGGCCATGTTGCAGAAATAATTGTCGTGGACCTGTTCTTCATCCAGGATGCGTTCGAACAGGCGGGCGCTCACGCTGTCGCCGTTGGTACGACAGATTTCCAGCAGCTTGTTGTAGGTCTCGATGGTGTCGTCTTCCACCTTCACGTTGAAGGGGAATACGTCCATAACCTTCTGCCCTTTCGTGATCTTGGAAGACAGCTCGCTGTTCGGCTCGCCGCCCAATTCCTTGATGCGCTCGGCAAACTGTTCGGCATGGCGCATTTCGTCGATGGCGATCAATTTGATCTTGCTGGCGAATTCGCCATAGTCCAGGTCATCCAGATTGTAGTGCTGGTTCATGTACTGATGCACGGCATACAGTTCCATGCTCCGAGCCTTGTTCAACACTTCAATAACCTTGGCCACGCGTTCTTTTTTGGCGGCTTCCTGTGTCATTCCTTGTATCCTCACTGAAGGGTGTTATGCTCCTGAACTGGTTTCAGTGTGCGGCAGGCAGATGTTGTCTTCAATGATTATAATGAATTAGCGTTGAAAACTCTCATGCGCTCCCGTAACCGGGCGGAACAATGCAAAAAGCCCGCCGGTTGTCCGGCGGGCTTTGGCGTTTGGGCTGCGGGAGGGTCAGCGGGGATTGTTCGCGTCGTAGTCTCTGAGCGCCATGCTGACGATCTTGGAAAGCCCGATGAGGGCGATGAGGTTGGGAAGGACCATAAGGCCGTTGAACATGTCGGCCAGCTCCCACACGAGGTCCACTTGCAGCACGGAACCAAGCACGATGAAGCCCATGACGATGAGGCGATACGGCGTCGTGCCCTTGGTGCCGAAAAGGTACTTGATGTTCTGCTCGCCGAAGAAATACCAGCCGATGATGGTCGAGAAAGCGAAGAAGAACAGGCAGATTGCCACAAAGGTGATGCCAAAGGACCCGAGGCCGCTTTCAAAAGCCTTCTGGGTCAGGGCGATGCCGGTGGTGGAGCCGTCGATGGAGTTGGTCACGAAGATGACGAAGGCGGTCATATTCAGCACGATAAAGGTATCCACGAAAACGCCGACGATGGCGACAAAGCCCTGTTGGGCGGGATACTTCACCTTGGCGACGGCATGGGCGTGCGGGGTGGAGCCCATGCCCGCCTCGTTGGAGAACAGGCCGCGGGCCACGCCGTAGCGCATGGCTTCCTTGACGCCCGCGCCGATGATGCCGCCCGTGGCGGCGGCGGGATCGAACGCGCCCACGAAGACCATCTTCAAAGCCGGGATGATGTGGGAGGCGTTGGCCAACAGGACGATAAGCCCGCCGAGCAGGTAGAGGGCCGCCATGATGGGCACGACCTTTTCGGTAAAGGCGGCGATGCGCCCCATGCCGCCGAAGAACACGAACGCGGCGAGCGCGGAGATGATTACGCCGATGAGCAGCGGAGGCAGGGAAAAGGCGGTCTGGAAGGCATCGGCGATGGAGTTGGACTGGACCATGTTGCCGATGAACCCGAGCGCGATGATGATGGAGATGGAGAAAAAGGCCGCCAGTTTTTTACTGCCGAGGCCCTTTGAGATGTAGTAGGCGGGGCCGCCGGTGACATGGCCTTGATCGTCCGTGGTCTTGTAGGTCTGGGCGAGCACGGCTTCGGCGAAGATGGTGGCCATGCCGAAGAAGGCCGCGATCCACATCCAGAAGATGGCTCCGGGGCCGCCCATGGCGATGGCGGTCGCAGCGCCCGCGAGGTTTCCTGTGCCCACCTGCGCGGCGATGGCGGTGGCGAGGGACTGGAAAGAACTCATGCCTTGCTTTCCGGCCCGTTCGCCGTGCAGGGTCAGTCCGCCGAATGTCGACTTAACGGCAAGGCCGAAACGGCGGATCTGGATGAAATCCAGTTTCAGGGTAAAGTAAATGCCCACGCCGCACAACAGCGGAATCAGGCAGTACATTCCCCACAGAAATCCATTGATTTCGGACACGATTTTGGTCAACTGTTCCATCACGGGACACATTCTCCTGCAAATCGAAGGTTACGGCGTCGTGACCGTACCCGCCCTCCTCCGGCGAGCGCGGCTTCCCGGACGGAAAAGACGCTTTTGCTATTCTAAACCGTCTAAGCCTTTGTTGAGTATAAGTAAACAGACGATTTTTTTAGAACGGGGAGAAAAAACTATGCAAAACGAAAGTATATTTTTTAATATATTGATATAGTTATATAAAAAGAAGTTTGAACGGTGAGGGAGGCTATGAGGGGAGAATGGCTTTATCTTTTTTGTCGACAGAGGGTTGGCTCCAGTTTCCTTTTTTACGCAATCGATTGCGGGAAAGGTCCAAAGTGGGAACGGAAAAGGGGAACCCGTTTGTGCGGGGGACACGCTCCTGCCCGTGGAGATTATCATCTTGACGTCCGTTGCTCCCGAATTCATTATGCCGTCATGCTCGTATCCGTACTTTGTCCATGGTGCCGCAAGGCTGTCCGTTCTGTTTTCCGGAATGGGGCGATCCGTGCGTATGCAATGGGATTCGCCCTGTGCCTGCTGTTGTCCGGCTGCCTTTTCGGTTCGGGGAACAAGCAGGATACGCTGCAGCCCATGACCGATGAGGCTCCCAATCCCGCCAAAAAGACGATACGCTACAGCGTGAAGCTCCAGTCCGACCCGCAGAACGGCGATCTTGTTTCGGAACTTCGGGAGAACAGCCAGCTTGTCTGGCTGCATGACGATCTCCCCGACAGCCGCGTGGGGCTTGAGCGCCGGGCCCTCGAAGATGTGGAAACGGCCCGCAAGATTTTGCATTCGCAGGGGTACTATGACGGTACGGTGCGCCACCACATCAATTGGGAGGCGCAGCCCCCGGAAGCCTCCATCACGCTGAGGCCCGGCGAGCGGTATGTGATGGGGCCGACGAAGCTGCGTTACGAGCGCACCGGGCCAGAGGGCGAACCTGTGGACAAGGATTTGCCCGAGTCCGTCCGTGGCATCGATTTTATGGAAAACGCTCCTGACACGCTGGAGGCGTTCGGGCTCGCCAAAGGAAGCCCCGCCGAGGCGCAGACCGTGCTCAACGCCGTTACCTCGGTGGTGACGGCCATGCGCAAGGCGGGCTATCCGCTCGCGGAACAGGGCAAGGCCCGGTACGTCATCGATCGTTCCACGCATACCCTTGAAGCGGACGTGCTCATCAAAACCGGTCCGCTCCTGCGCATGGGGCCGGTGCTGATCAAGGAAGAGAACGTCAGGCCGGCCGACAACCCCGACGCGCCCGGCGCTCCGGCGGTCAACGAGGATTATCTCAACAAGCTGAGCCCGTGGATTGAAGGGCAGTACTGGAACGACGACCTGTTGAAGGAATACAGGACCACGTTGCAGGAAACCGGCCTGTTCAGCGCCATTGATATGAAACCCGCCCGCCTTTCCCCCGAACAGGCGAAGGCGGCGGGGTGGACGGACAGATCGCTTGCCGAGGCCGGTTTTTCGGAGCTGCCTCTGGGGGATTCTCCCGATGCACCTTCCCCGGCTCCTCCGGCAGACCCTCCGGCGGGAGGAACCGGGAAGAAGGCGGCTGGCTCTAACATGCCGATCTGGATGACGAGCGACGGGACTACCCCGGTAAGCCTTACCGTGCGCGATGCGCCGCCGCGTACCGTGAGCGGCGGCTTGCAGTATTCGACGGATACGGGTTTCGGCGTGCGCGGGGCGTGGGAGAACCGCAACCTGTTCGGCGGCGGGGAACAGCTCCGCGTGACCGCCCCCATTTCTGAAGACTCGCAGTCGCTGAACGCCTCGTTCCGCAAACCGGCCTTCGGCATCCGGGATCAGGCATTGGTGGGCGAGGCGTGGGCCATCAACGAGACGACCGACGCCTACGACCAGAGTGCCTTGTCTTTCGCGGCGGGCCTTGAGCGGCGCTTCCGCAAGGACTGGCGCAACTGGTGGGCCAGCGCGCGCGTTTCGGTGGAAGCGGGGAGCCTCAAGGACAACTACCGGGGCAGGCGGACGTACAGCCTGCTCGGTTTTCCCCTGTCCGTGCGCCGGGATACGACCAACAGCCTGCTGAACCCGACCACCGGGACGCGGGTGACCCTCGAGGTGACGCCGTATACGGGCACGTTCAACGGCCCTCTGACCACCGTGCGCACCCGGCTGGACGCCAGCGGCTACTGGTCTCCGGGGTGGGATCGGCTTGTGCTCGCCGGACGCGCCGCCGCGGGAAGCCTCACTGGCGAAAATGTCCGGAATATTCCGGCCTCGTTGCGTTTTTACAGCGGTGGGGGCGGCTCGGTGCGCGGCTACAAGTACCAGTCGCTCGGCCCGCATGACAGGAACGGCGATCCGCTCGGCGGGCTCTCCTTTACGGACGTGAGCCTTGAGGCCCGGTTCAGGATCACCGAGTCGTTCGGCATCGTGCCGTTCGTGGATGGCGGCATGGTCTATGAGACCACCATGCCTGACTGGGGCCGCGATCTTTCGTGGGGCGTGGGCCTTGGTTTCCGGTATTATACGCTGATCGGCCCCATTCGGCTCGACATAGCCACGCCGTTGCAGGACCGCGACAACAACAAGGCGTTCCAGATTTACCTCAGCATAGGGCAGGCGTTCTGATGACCGTACCTCCCTCCCTTCGGCGCGCCGGGCGCATCCTTGGCTGGAGCCTGCTCGGGCTTGTCCTTGTCCTGTTTTTTGCCCTTGCCGGGGGCATGGCGTTTCTGCGCACCCAGCCCGGAGAGCGCTGGATCGCGGATACGGCTGTTTCCGTTCTGAAAAATGTGGGTATTGAAGCTCAGATCGGCTCGCTGGAAGGCCCGCTGCCGTTTTCTCTGCATCTGCGGGATGTGCGGCTTGCGGACGGGCAGGGCGTTTGGCTGGACGTGCCCGAAGCCACGCTGCGCATCGGTGCCGGTGCGTTGCTGCGAGGGCATCTGCTGGTGGAGGAATTGAGTGTCCTCGATGCCAGTATGCCACGCGTGCCTGAGTTCCCGCCAGCCGATCCGCCGCCTCCGCCGTCCGATCCCTTGGAGCTGCTGCGGCCCTCCTTCCTGCAGCCGTTGGCTTCGGACATTGCGGGGTATTTGAAGCTGGCGACGGTCGGAGAACTGCGCATCGAGCGGTTCCGGCTCGGGCAGGCCGTGGCGGGGATCCCCATTGAGGCGACGCTGGAAGGCTCCGGTCCGCTGACGGATTTCCGGAGTGAGCTGGAGTCCACGCTGTACCGTCCGCAAATTGAGAAGGCTGGGGGGACGGCTGAGCCGTTGCTGGCCCTCTCCGGCGCCCTGAACCTCGGCAACGAGGGAAACTGGCTGTCGGACGGCGTAAAGCGCCCGCAGCCCGAAGAGCGGCCCGACGCGGGGGTGGGGCTGGATCTGCGGCTTGCCGTCCCTCGCGATGCCGGAAATGGCGGAGACGAGGCGCAGGGGGCGCAGGATGCCCCGGAACAGGGCTCGCTGCGGTTGTTGCTGACGCTGGCGGGCGCTCGGTTTTCCGTGCCCGAGCTGATGGCGGAGGTGCCGGGCGGGCTGGTTACCGGGCACGGGCTCTTTTTCGATGATGCGAAGGTCGGCGGCGATCTGTCCGTTTTGTTGAGCGATCCCGATGCGTTGATGCGGCTTGTCGCCGCGTTGACGGGTGAGGCGCAGGCCGGGCTGCCGCTGGCTTCGGCGAATCTTGAGGCCGCGCTGTCCGGAACGCTGGATGCGCCCGGGCTGGTGTTGAAAGCCTCGGTACCGGGAATCGTGTTGGATGCGGCGCAGCCGGATGCCCGTCTGGACGTGGCGTCTTCGTGGACGCTTGCCGTGCGGTCCCTGCTTTCCGAGCCTTCCGTAACGGCCGATGCGACCGTGAACCTCGGCGGCCCGTTTGTCCGGAAGGCCATGTCCGCCAATCAGGCCGCAAAAAACGGCAAAGAAGGCGAACGCTCCGGGGAAGTGCCGATCAGGTTGCATGTTGAAGCCTCCGAAACGGCGGAAACGCTTAGGGTGAAGGCGTTGCGCGTGGAGTCTGAATGGCTCGCTCTGGCTGGCGACGCTTCGCTGGAAACGGCGACGGGCAAACTTGCGGCGGCGCTCCGGCTGGATATGCCTTCGCTGCGCAGGCTGGCGCAGTTCCCGCCCGTGGCGGCGTTGCTGACGGATTCGCCGTTCCGCGAACTGGCGGGCACGGTAGGCTTGAAAGCCGACGTGCGCCGCGACGATGCGTCATCGCCGTTTGCCGGGACTTTGAGCTTCAAGCTCGCGGATATGCGCTGGGGGCTTGCCCCGCTTCAGGATACGGTGGGCGAGACGGCTTCGCTCGGAGCATCGTTCAGCGCGCAGCCGGAATCCGGCTCCGCTTCCGTCAGCGATCTGACGCTCAAAGCCGGTCAGATCAGCGGCAAGGGGAATGCTTCCACCGACGGCAAGAAACTCGATGCGGCCTTGTCCCTCGCGCTGTCTTCGTTGAAGGGGATAGCTCCCTCCCTGTCCGGCCCGCTTGAGCTCAAGCTCCGCGCTTCCGGGCCGCTGCTTTCGCCCGGCGGCGAACTGACGCTTGCCAGCCCGCATCTGGGCGTGGAGACGGCCACGCTGGAGGGCTTGCGCGTGCGCCTCAACACGCCGTCCGTCGGCGCTGCGGGCGGCAAGGGTACGCTCGATGTTTCCGCCACGCTGAGGGATGCGTCCATCAAGGCGCTTCAGGCGGGCGCGCCGTTGCGCTTTTCCACGGAATGGCAGTTCGCGGCTGACCGTTTCAGCCTGCACAAGACCAAGCTCGACGCCCCCGGCATAGCGCTTTCCGGCACGCTGGACGCCCTGCCCGCCAAACGGCGGCTGGACGGCGGGTTCCGGCTGGCGGTCACGGACTGGGCGGCGCTGTCCTCGCTTACCGGCGTGCCCCTGGATGGTTCCGCAGCGGTTGCCAACGTGTCTTTTTCGCAGGCCAAAACGCAGCAGCTTGCCGCGGATTGGTCGTTCGGCGCGCTCAGTGTCGGTTCGCTTTTTTCCATGCGCACCTTCAAGGGCAATCTTCGGCTGGATGACCTGTTCGGCAAGCAGGGGATCGGCCTGTCCGCCTCCCTTGGGAACGGCTCCGCGTCCGATTTCCGCTGGCGGAGCGGCAAGATCGACGTGTCCGGATCTCTGAAAAGGCTTCAGGCGTCCGTGGCCCTCCAGGGCAAGACGTCCGCCGACATCGGATTGACGCTCGACATTGCCGGGCAGAAGGCGCAGGTGGAACGCCTCACGTTCACGGACAGGCGGAAACGGACGCTTGTGGGCGTGCGTTTGAATCGGCCCGTCAACATTGCCTTCGGCAACGGGCTGTCCGTGGACAACCTCGATCTGTCCGTGCTGCCGCAGGGCACGCTGACGGCCTTGGGGAGCCTTGACGGGCGCAAGCTCGCCCTTGAGGCCCGGTTGCGCGACGTGGCCATCAATATGGCCCGGCTGTTTACGGACGTGCCCGTGCCCGACGGCCTGCTCAACGCCGCCATCGCCCTGTCCGGCACGCCGTCACAGCCGAGGGGCACGCTGGACGTGTCCCTCAGGAACATCGCCTTCCCGGAGAGCGACATGCCCCCCGCCGCCGTGGATATCAACGGCACGCTCCAGTCTTCCGCCCTTGTCCTCAATGTGAAGACGGACGGCATGGGTACCTCTCCGGCCACAGGGACGCTTTCCCTGCCCTTGAGTTTTTCCGCGTCCGGCGTGCCGTCCCCGGCGCTGGACAAGCCGTGTTCCGGCAACGTCAACTGGGAGGGCTCGCTGGCGTCGCTGTGGCGGTTCGTGCCGCTCGCCAACTCCAGCCTCACCGGGCAAGGCTCCCTCAATGCCACGCTGTCCGGCTCGCTGTCCGCTCCCGAGCTTTCCGCATCGCTCAAGATCGAAAAGGCCGCCTTCGAAGAGATCCTTCTCGGCCTCGCCCTGTCCGACATCAACCTTGATGCGTCTCTCCAGTCCGGAGGGATGTCCCGTTTGTCCCTTTCCGCTACGGACGGGCAGGGCGGCGCGATCAACGTCAACGGAACCGTCGGTCCGCTGGCGTCCGGCCTGCCCCTTTCGCTGCATGGGACGATCAAGGAGCTTGCCCCGCTGCACCGCAACGATCTTTCCGTCACCCTTTCGGGCACGGCGGACATCGTCGGGCCGGCGACGTCGCCCGATGTGCGCGCGGCCATCACCGTCAATAAGGGGCAGTTCCAGATCGTCAGCTCATTCGGCACCAGCATCCCGACGCTGAACGTCGTGGAGGCCGGGCAGGAGGAGAGCACCGCTTCCTCCTCCGGATCCGGGCCGAAACTTGACGTCAATGTGCTCATCCCGAACCGTTTCTTTGTGCGCGGCAAGGGGCTTGAGAGCGAATGGAAGGGCAACCTTCAGGTTTCCGGACCCGCGACGAATCCCGTGGTCACGGGGTCCATCAATTCCATCCGGGGGCAGTTCAGCCTGCTTGGCAAGCAGTTTACCCTGAGCCGGGGCGACGTCGAGTTCAGCGGGGCCACGCCGCCCGATCCGCTGCTCAACGTGCTCGTCACCTACGCGGCGGCGAATATCACCGCCGAAGCCACCGTAAGCGGCCCGGCCTCGTCTCCGACGCTGACCTTGTCCAGCCAGCCACCGCTGCCGCAGGATGAAGTGGTGGCGCAGGTGCTGTTCGGGCAGAGCGCATCCAGCCTCGGGCGCATGGAGGCGATCCAGCTTGCCGCCGAACTCGCGTCGCTGTCGGGGTTCGGTTCCGGCGGCATGGGGGTTCTCGGCGAAGTGCGCGACACGCTCGGTTTCGACGTGCTCCGGTTCGGGAGTATGCAGAACGGGCCCAAGCAGCAGACGAGCCGCAATGTCGGCCTGTTGCAGCCGCCGGGACAGAACAGCGGGTCCAGCGCGCAGGAGGACTCCATCCCATCCCTTGAGGTGGGCAAGTATGTCATGGACAACGTCTATGTCGGCCTAGAGCAGGGGATGAACGGTGATGCCAGCGGCGTCCGCGTTGAAATCGAGCTTGCCCCCAACCTTAACCTCGAAGGCGTTTCCACGCCCCAGGGCTCCGAAGTGGGGCTGAACTGGAAGAAGGATTATTGAGGACGGAAAAAGAAGAGTACTTCATCTTTTAACATATTGAAAACTCTGAACAGGGATTCGATAAACACAAAAGTCTTTGAAGAGGAGAGGGTGGGGTTTGGGGAGGGGAGGAGAAACTTTCTCCAGAAAGTTTCTCCCCCCCTCCCCAATTCCTCAAGAGCGTTCCTACCCGCCGATGGCGGTCATGCGCCGCTGAGCCACGGCATTGTGGCGGCGCTCAAGGAGCCGCGCCCCGATGGGCTTGTCTCGGGTGGCGAGGGTGACGATGCGGCGGACGGCTTCGATGCCGAGCTTGGGATGCCGCAAGGCGTTGCGGAGCCGGTATTCCCGGTCGTCGAACAGGCATGTCCTCAGCGCTCCGTCGGACGTGATGCGGAGCCGGTTACAGGACGTGCAGAAATGGCTGGAAAGCGGAGAGATCAGGCCGAGGCGCCCGAGGCCGGGCCCGTCCGGGTCTGAAAGCGTATAGAGCCGGGCGGGGCCTCCGTTGCGCTGTTCCTGCTCCACGGGGGCGACGGCGACGAGCCCCTTGACGGCGTCAAGGATATCCGGGGCCGACCAGAAACAGCTGTCCGACCAGCGCGTGCCTTCGCCCATCGGCATGAATTCGATGAACCGCACGTCGATGGGGTGGTGCATGGCGTAGTCGATAAAGGCGGGCAGCTCGTCGTCGTTGAAGCCGCGCATGGCGACCGCGTTGAGCTTGAAGGGGATACCCGCGTCGAGAAGGGCGTCCATGTTTTCCCGGACCTTGCCGAACAGATCGCGGCCCGTGATCTGCTCGAACTTGTCCCTGTCGAACGTGTCGAGGGACAGGTTCACCGCGTTCAGGCCTATGGCTTTCAATGTTTGGATATGGGGGCCGATCAGCGTCCCGTTGGTGGTCACGCGGATGTCGAGGGCGGGGTGCGCGGCCCGCAGGCGTTCGAGGAAGTCGGCGAATCCTTTGCGCGCGAAGGGCTCGCCGCCCGTCAGCCGGACTTTTTCCACGCCCATGTCCATCGCCATGTCCACAAGCTGTTCCATCTCCTCATAGCGCAGGACGGATTCGTGGGGAATGAACGTCTCCATGCCGCTGCGGCAGTAGGTGCAGCGCAGGTTGCAGCGGTCGGTAACAGAGAGGCGGATGTAGCGGACGGTCCTGCCGTGGCCGTCTTCCAGCGAAGCGGCGGGTTCGCACAGATGGGCGAAGGGTGGGATTGCGTTCATGGAACTGCCCGGTGGTTGTGCGCCGCAAGGGGCGGCGCGGTGGGGAGAAGCCTTCACCGTATCCCCTCCTCGCTGGCGTGGCAAGCCGTGCTGTGCCTTTGTTCACGTGCGGCCTCGGCCATGCGTCTGGCCTGCTCGAGTTCGCCCGGGAAATTGATGTTGAAGAAGGGCAGGGCCTCGGCCCGGGTATAGACGACGCGCGATTGCAGCTTTTCGGGGATCACGAGGTTGAGCTGCCGGAGGTTGCGGGCGCGGGCCTCTTCGAAAAAGGGCAGGCAGGCCGGTTCGTAGATGGAGACGAGCGCTTCGATGAATCCCGTTTCCGCTTGCTGGAACGTCGTCATGAGCGCTTCGGGGGGGCGGGCGCCGCGGGCGTCGATGAGGCGGCGCAGCGTGGGCACGTCCATGAACGGCAGATCGCACGAGAGCACGAGGATCGGTTGCCGGAGTTCCCGAAGTGCGGACCATACCCCGCCGAGCGGCCCGAGGCCGGGTTTTGCGTCGGGGATGGAACGGATGCCCGGCAGGGCTAGGGTTTCTTCGCCCGCATCGGGAGCCCGGCACGAGATGACCACGCCGTCCGTGCACGCGGCGAGGAGATCGGCGGTGCGGGCCAGCATGTCCCGCCCGTCGCCGGGCAAGCGCAGGCGTACCTTGTCCTGCCCGAGCCGGGTGGAGCGCCCTCCGGCCAGCACCACGCCGATCATGCGATCCTGCCTTCTCCGGCAAAGACCGTGAGCCGTTCCTCGCGGGGACGGCAGAAGCCGACGACGGTCACGGGATGGGCGGGATGGAGCCTGTTTTGCTGCCGGGCCATTTCCACGGGCGTGGAGGTAACGGCGCTGCGGCTGATGAGGAACGAGAAACCCGCCCGGCGTGCCTTGGCGTAGAGGCTGGATGTGATGCGGGCCGAGACGAACAGCACGGTTTCCGCCGGATCGATGCCGTTGAGGCAGGCCCAGCCCGCGAGCCGGTCGAGGCAGTTGTGCCGCCCGATGTCCTCGGCGAGGCGGAGGAAGGCTCCGGTCTTGGGATCGAACATCCCCGCGCGGTGGAAGCAGCCCGTGGATTCCCAGAGCAGGGGGCAGGAGCCTTCCAGCGTCAGGAAGGCGTCCATGTGTTTGACGATGGCGTCGGGCGTCATGACGATGGAGGGCGTTTCATCGTGCCCTTTTTTCTCCATGCGCTTGAGTTCCACGGCAAAGGCGTGTTTCGCGTCGATGCCGGGCGGGACGGATACGGCGCGAACGCTTCCGGACATGCGGAACGGCGAAGGGCCGGCTTCCGGGCCGAGATGCCGGCGATCGAGCAGGACGTGCCCGATCGCCAGCGGTTCAAGGTCGTCGGGCCACGCCCACAGGCGGCAGCTGCTTCCGGACCACGAAACGTATACGGGTTCTTCGGGGCTGACCGCGTCGTCGATGTGCTGCCACCCGCCGTCTTTCCAGCGGGTGACGGAGTAGGACAAAGGGGTATTCATGAGTTGGCCGCCTCCGCGGCGGGGACGAAGGCGAGCCTGTCGCCGTCGTTCAGGATGCGATCCGGCCCGGCATGGACCCCGTTGACGAGGATCAGGGTTTCCGCGGATCGGATGTTGAGGATGTGCATGGCTTCGCCCGCCGTGGTTCCCTCGGCCACGTCCAGCCTGTCGTTTTCGGGCGTGTGCGGGGGCAGCGTTGCGAAGCGGCGTATTTCTATCAGCATGGGGCACTCCTTGAGGCCCCATACTAGCGGACCCCGCAGGTTTTTTGCAAGGCCGGGAACACGAGAAGCCGCGATGCGGGGAGGGGGCATTGAAAACGGAATGCCGCGAACAGGGATTCAATAAACACGAAAGCCTTTGAAGAGAAGGGGGGGATTGGGGAGGGGGA